>Ga0209824_10000162_pt1 | contig 46301 bp, 35 predicted proteins | sample VDWuncwatermetaG_FD_184124 | JGI IMG/M metagenome (GOLD analysis project Ga0209824, IMG submission 184124) | Wastewater microbial communities from Netherlands to study Microbial Dark Matter (Phase II) - VDW unchlorinated drinking water (SPAdes)... ...
ATTCCGGCCAAAACGTTATGGGGGTTTAGTGGCAAGGGATTTGTCAGTGCGTTGGCGGTGTGCGGATGAGCAAGAGACATATTTTTTTTTGTTATTTTATCTTCTTGGCAGCGTGTCATGGTGCTGCGCGCGAAATGCCGCCACCTTATTCGCGGGAAGTTGTCAGGGTTGATGATTTATCGGTCACCGAGGAAGACTTACGCTTTCGTTTTCGCCTGGAGCGCGAAAAGTTTCCGCGCGATGCTTTGTCGCCGAGTGTGTCTGATCCAAATGGCTTAACCGAGCAAAAACTTTTAAGGCAAATTCTGGATAGAATGATCGAAGATCTGCTGATCATCGCTTGGGGCCAGCGGAATGATATCATTATCCCGGATGACCAACTGCGCAAAGAATTTGAAAAGCGCAAAATCATTTATAACAAAAATGCCCTTGAAGCTATGCTGGAAGAAAAGCACGTTCCTTATGGTCGTTGGAAATCTCTCATGGAGACACAAATTCGTGTTAACTATGTGATGGATAAAGCCCTGAGTAAAAGTGTTAAGGTGAGTGCTGGCGAAATCAGCAATTATTATAATCGCAACCGTGTCCAATTTGAAGTTTCCGAGCAAGTTCGCGCGCGGCACATTGTGACGGATTCTAAAAAGAAGGCCGATGATATTTATGCCAGACTCCTCAAAGGCGAAAATTTTGCCCTGCTGGCTGTTGAACATTCGCTTGCGCCTGAAAGAGCCAAGGGGGGAGATCTGGGCTATTTCCCCAAAGGGTCTTTCCCAAAAGTTTTTGATGAGGCTTGCTTCAAGCTGGAGCCCGGACAAATGAGTGCTGTTGTCAAAAGTGAGTACGGCTATCATATTTTTCGCGTGCTTGATAAAAAACCAAAGGGGATCAGTCTGTTAGCAGAAGTGGCTGGGACGATTCAGCAAGAATTGTTTGAGAAAAAATTAAAAGATGCTTATCAGCCATGGCTGGAAACCATTCGCAAGACGGTAAAAGTTAGTGTTGATGAAACTCTTTTGGAAGGGTTTATTTTTTAGAAATACCTTTTAGTTTGTCATGATTAAGATCACTCATAAAATGCCTTGTTTGCTACTGGCCTGCTTATTTTTTTGTATGCCTGTCTATGCCCAATCAGTGAATCGGATTGTCGCTAAAGTGGGTGATGAAGTTATCACACTTGGGGACGTCAATAAGGCTCTCGCGCAGCAAAAGCGGCTCCTGACAGAGCGTCTGGGACAGGCAAAAGGACTGGACGAATATCGTCAGTATGCAAAGAATGTGGTCGATGAAATGGTCATGGAAAAATTGTTGGCGGGTGAAATTGAAGCCGAACAAATTATCATTAGCCCTTCGGATGTCGATACAGAATTCAAAACGCGGATGCGCCAGACGGGGCTGACAGAGGTGGAATTCACAGCTAAGCTGGCTCAGGCGGGGCTGTCTTTGTCTGATTACAAAGCGGGGCTCAAAAAAGAATTAGGCAAACAACAGTTTGTGCAAAAAAAAATCATGCCCAAGATTGTGGTCTCTGATTTTGATGTGAAGCAAGAATACCAAAAGCACGTTAACGATTTCCAAACTTTTCGTAAATTGCGGTTCATCGAAGTTTTTCTCACTCCTGACAAATTTAGTAGCCAAGAAGCGCTCATGAAGATGGCTGTCGATATTCAAACCAGGCTTAAGAAAAACCAGATTCCCAGTGATCTGATTCGCCAATATTCATCGGGGGCTTTTGCCGACAAAGGGGGCGATTCGGGTGTGCTCGAAGTGGCCAGTATGCGCCCCGATTTAAGCCGGTTGCTCGTACAACTGCATAAAGGTGAAACGTCACAGATGCTGCCAACGGGTGGGGGCATTTTTATTTTTAGAATGCTAGATAAAACAGATCCGGCACCTGTTCCCTTCAATGAAGTTGCCAATGCTTTGCGCTCCCGCTTGGGGGATAAGTTTGTTTTGAACGAACTCAAACGCTACCTGATGAATGTGAAGGATCAGACTTTTGTGGAATTGCATCCTTTGTCAATGTGAAAAAATCCAAAACCATCCCTGTTATTGCTATCACCATGGGGGATCCGCTCGGCATTGGGCCAGAAATTATTGTTAAAGCTTTGTTGAGACCCACTGTACGCAAGGGAGGCGTGTTTCGCATTTATGGGGATTATCAGGCATTTTCGCCAGCGCACTTGGGAAAATTGCTAAGCTTGCCAGAAATCCAATTTATCCAAACGAGTGATGGTGGAAAAATCACGGCAAAAAATTCTGGCATGTTTGCTGTGCAAGCTCTTGAGGCGGCTGTTTTTGACATCAAAGCTGGCGATGCCCAGGCCCTGGTCACAGCGCCGATTTCCAAAGATCGTGTGCGGGCCGCGGGCTTTCCTTTTCCGGGACACACGGAATACTTGTGTGAAGCTTTTGGTGTTAAAAAACACGCTATGATGTTGTTTCACCCGGCTTTGCGAGTTGTGCTGAGTACGATTCATGTGCCGCTGGCTAAAGTTCCCGCGCTCATCACCAAATCGCTTATTTTAGAAAAGCTAACTCTGACGGCTGAGGCTTTGCGCAAGTCTTTTGGCATCAAAAAACCGCGCATGGCTGTGTGTGGGCTCAATCCTCATGCTGGCGAGGGTGGATTGCTTGGCTTTGAAGAACAGACGATCATTCAACCAGCCATTAGAGCTTATCAAAAAAAAGATGTGCGCTGTGTTGTGAGTGGGCCTCATGCCTCCGATACAGTTTTTCACCAAGCCCTTGGTGGTGCCTATGATGCCGTTTTGTGCCACTATCATGACCAGGGGCTCATTCCACTCAAAACGACAAATTTTTATCGGGGTGTTAATACGACTCTGGGCTTGCCCTTTGTGCGCACTTCGCCTGATCATGGCACAGCCTTTGATATTGCGGGCAAGAATGTGGCAAATGCCGAGAGCCTGGTGTGTGCAATTGAAGCCGCGAAAGATTTTTTAGGTGGGTGAACTTATGACACAAATTAAATTTGGTACAGATGGTTGGCGAGCTGTGATTGATAAGGATTTTACGCCAGAGAATGTCGCTCGCGTCATTCAGGCTTTTTGTGATGTGCACCAGGATGGGCGGAACCACTTGGTTTATATTGGGCATGATCGTCGGCAATGGTCGCCAGAAATGGCCACGCTTGCTGCCGAAATTCTTGCCGCCAATGGATTTAGTGTGCGACTCACGTCTCAGTTTTGTCCAACCCCTTGTGTGTCTTGGCTGGTAAAAGATCAAAAAGCTTTGGCAGGGATTGTCATTACCGCTTCGCACAATCCGCCTGATTGGAATGGCATTAAATTTAAAGACGGTTTTGGCGCAGCAGCCTCTCCTGAGTACACGCAGAAAATTGAAGAGCAGATTTTGGTTAATGAAAAAATGGGCAAGGTTACCGAACGTGGTGATTTGGCCACACTCAAGCGTGTGGGGGCTATTCAGAGTTTTGATCCGGGGCAAACTTATTTAAGGCATTTAAAAAACTTCCTTCGGGTGGACTCAATTAAAAATGCCAGTTTTAAAATTATTTATGATCCGCTTTTTGGGGCGGGTACGGGTTTTATTGGTGCTGCACTCGATGGTTTGGGCGTATCGCAAATTCACGATGTCGCCGATACCCGTTTTGGTGGGCTCAATCCTGAACCCATCGAGAGGAATTTGAGTGCTTTGCGGGAGAGAGTCCTTACAGAAGGGGCGGATATAGGCCTGGCCACCGATGGGGATGCCGATCGCATTGGCGCTTTTTCTGGTGATGGGCAGTTTGTTAATTCTCATCAGATTTTTGGGCTTTTGCTTTTGCATCATGTGCGGTTTCGTAAACTCAGAGGGGCTGTCGTTAAAAGTCTTTCGACGACGCAACTCATCGATCGTATTTGTGCCAAGGTTGGCCTGCCTGTTATTGAGACCCCTATTGGCTTTAAATATATTTCCAAAGAATTGTTGCAGCATGATGCTTTGATGGGCGGCGAAGAATCGGGCGGCATTAGTTTGCGTGAGCATGTTCATGAGCGTGATGGCGTGCTCAACGGCCTCTTGCTGCTGGAAATGATGGCTATCAATGGCAAAAGCTTGGCGGGCTTGCTTCTCGACATGGATGCTGAGTTTGGAAAATTTGAATTTGGTCGCGATGATTATCATTTAACAGATGCCAAAATTGCCCAGGTAAAGTCTGAGCTGACGCGTCAGCCCATTCAAGAAGTGGGTGGCATTGCGGTCAAATCCATTAACACCAAAGATGGGTTTAAGTATCTGTTTGCAGATGATGCCTGGCTGCTGATTCGTGCCTCTGGCACAGAACCCTTGTTGCGTGTTTATGCCGAAGCCATTGGCTTGCCAAGAGTGAAACAATTGCTTGAGTTTGCCCGTGCGCGATTTATGTGAGGTTAACAATCCGGCGAACACGTGATCGTGCGCCAAGCGCCATGGTAATCATCGCAAGTTTGTTTGGTGCAATAGGTTGTGCAAGAGCCTTCCGTTTGACTTGACCAAATCGTGCTGCCGACTTGTTCGAAGCCTGGCGAGCAGGCTTCATGTGTACAATCTTCTCTGATTTCGCCATCGGGGCTGCACGATGTTCCTGTCAGGAGTTCATCAGCAACATCGTCAATGTCTGGACAAGTGAGGGAATCATCTTGGACGACATTCAGATTGGCACTGACACTCAGGTAAGCGTCTATGCCTGTTGTTTCGGGATTTTCTTCTAGCGAGCGCAGGTACATTTGCTTGAGTGAAAAGGCTGTTAAAATTTCGGCATCGCTTATGCTGTCTAACGTACCATCCAAGATGTCATTCAGAAAAATGGAATCAGACATATCGAAGTCAAAATTGGCCGACAAGGTGTTGCCTGTTTGAACAGTGCCTGTTGTGAGATTGGTGTAGGTGTAAGTTTTCTGGCAGGCATCACCCCACTCGGCAGAAAGGCCAAAGGCGGCATCGAGGCTGGCGAGCATGTCGTAGCCACCAATTCCCAAATCATAACCTTGGTCCAGCGTTTGGGCTTCCTCTGAGCTGGTGCAGGTGATTTCTGTTTGGTCGGCCCAGGCATTTTGCAAGGGGTTGTTTGGACGCGTGCTAACGAGAGTGCCTGTGTCTAAATCCAGCCACTGGAAATCGGCATCTGCGCAGGCTTCATCCATTGTCGATTTTTTACACAAAAGTGTATCGCCGCGTCGGTAGGTGCCGCTGGTTTCGCCTGCTGGCAAAAGACCACTATTTTGCGTGATGGCTTCCAGGTAATGTTCATCAACACAGGTTTGAATGTCAGCTTCATCAGCGGGCTGCTGAGAGACAAAAGCCAGGCGCACTGTCCAGAACTGCTGTTTGATTTGGGATTTAATGTCCATGTAGGCCGTGTATACAATCAAAGTGTCCCACTGCGTATCTGTCTCTTCTGCATCTTCCACACTGGAGGTGCCGGTCATGGAGAGTGGATTGGCCAAGTCATAAGGGGAGACTTCCAGAGCCCCGTACTGATCCAGCCCAATTTGTCCCAGATTAGCCCCGACCAGACGCACAGGTACAGCGCCGTTTCTGACGCCCAGGCCGATGCTGGCGGCCTTGCCAGTTATGTTGATGGGTGTGAGGCATTGGCCATCGGCACCTTCAGTTTGATTGCCTACATGACAGTTGGTAGTTTCCTCTTCGGCAGAAACCAAGAAGTGCAAGTAGGGCAAATCAACTAAATCTAAATCGGACGATAAGAGATTGGTACTTTCCAAAGTGATTTGTGTATTTTCCAGTTCACCAATTGGGAGCGCGCCATAAGGGAGATCCGATGGTGGCGCAGGAGAAATTGGCGAGGGGCTGCACGAGAGCAGGCAAAAGAAAATGATCGAGCTGAGAAGGTTTGAAACTGTCAGTTGTCGCATTTTTACCTTTCTATCCTGTCAGTATAACAAGAATGACATCTAAATGATAAAGCAAGGTGTATGCCAAAATAGTAAAAATAGTAATCAGTAGTTCATTGATATTATTGAGTTAATTAATGTAACTCAAAGCAAGTAATTAAATGTATAATTTATAAACAACAATAGTTGGCAGCTGTTAATTATTTATTAAAATGGAATCAGTGATCACCAGTGTTGGGATTTATGAACTCCGTCGCTTTTTGGGCAAAGGGGCTACAGGGGATGTTTGGCTGGCGACGATGCAAGGGACGCAGACGGACGTTGCGCTCAAGATATTGCGTGATGAAAATTTCAAACCAAATTTGCTTGCAGGGCTCAAAGCTGAGTTTGCCTTGTTGTCCAAACTTAAACACGCTCATTTGGCCCAAATTTTTCATTTTGGTTTTATTCCTGAGAAGCGTCGTCATTTTATAGCGGCTGAATATTGTCCTGGGCAGTCATTTTTAGAGGCTTGTTCTGTTAAAGACATTTCTTATTTTGAAAAAGCTCTTGTGCAAGTGCTGGCGGCACTTGATTGTATTCATTCACAAGGGATTATTCATTTCGATATCAAGAGCCAAAATATTCTGGTCTCAGATAAAGACGGTGAACCTATTGTTAAAGTATTGGATTTTGGTTGGGCAACCCAATTGGCAAATGCGACAACTGAAAAAAAAGGGACGCCTGCTTACATGGCGCCAGAGATTTTATTCCATTCGGTAAATGTGGATCAGCGAGCCGATTTGTATTCACTTGGCATGTTGTGTTTTCGGGCTCTGTCAGGTGGCTGGCCATTCATCGAAAATGCCGAGGCAGCCATGCAGTGGCACAGGCACGGAGACATTCCCGAAGCCTTTTTGTTAAATGCAGAAGTGCCAGAGTATCTGCGCGAAATCATCAAAAAATGTTTGGCAAAAAATCCCTCGGAACGATTCAGCAGCGCACGTGTGCTGCTGCATTTTTTGAATTTGGCGACGCATGGGAAATATGTACACACAGAAAATTCTCTCACAAGGCAAATTCCTTTGACTGGTCCTTTTGTGGGGAGAGCAGAGACTTTACAGAATTTGCAAGAGGCTTTGCTTCAAACGGTAGGGAGAAAGCCAGAACAAAGAGGTGCCTTAAGCCAATCATTTGTTTTGTGTGGAGAGTTTGGCATAGGAAAAACGCGGCTATTAGAAGAACTTAGGCATATTGTTGAGTTAAATGAAATTCCCATCGTAAGGCTGGATTGTGAAAGACAGCTGAATCAGTGGTCAGTTTTTTCGCAAGGCCTCGAGCTTACCCAGGCACCTGAATTGTCTCTTTCGATAAAGGAAATGGATGGAACTCTGCTGCGCCGTCAGCGGGTTGAAGCTGTTCTAGCAAAAGCGAGTGAGTGCCCTTTTTGTCTTTTTGTTGATGATGTCCACAATGCAGATTCAGAATTTTTGCAATTTTTGGATGATTTATTGTGTGCTCTCAAGCGCGAAAAAAAATTGGCAAGTCCGATTCCTTTGTTTGTTATTCTGACAATTGACCGAGCAACAAAAACTTCAGAAAATCAAAATATAGTCAAGTGGGTGGATCAGGGCCTGGATTTAGAAAAAATAAATCAGGCAGACATAGCCCAATACCTGGAAAAAATTTTTGGACCGCAAGATTTGTTGCAAAAGGCGGCTCGCTTGCTCATGAATTTTTCTGGCGGCTTGCCATGGCTTGTTGTTGAAGGTTTAAGATATTTAGCGCCTCAAATTTTTTCTCATGAAGCCATTGACGTGCTGCCCTCGCCACCGCCAATGGGTAGGCTTTATGAGTCGCGACTTCAGCAATTGTCGCTGGAGGAAAAAAATATTTTAACGATATTGGCTTTGCTGGCTCGTCCAGTGGGGCTTGATGGCTTGAACTCTTTGCTAGAGGCTTTTAAACCATCAATGAAAGTATTGAGTTCTCAAAATGCATTTATAGACAATCTAAAGCAGCACGCTCTTATCTATGTCGATGCAGAAAAAAATATTTGCCTAGCTTCACAAGTTCTTGTTCAGGAATTGGTCAAGACGCTTTCGATACAGGTCATCAAAAAAGTCCATCACGGCATCGCCAAGATGTATGCACAGGGTGATTTTCTGCTACCCGAAGAAAAAGCTGAACACTGGGAAAAGGCTGGTTTTCCTGAGCAAGCTAGGGAAATCTTTTTGATTGCGGGGAAGGTCTATAAACAACAAGGACAGATTTTATCTGCTGTAAAATGTTTTAAAAAGGGATCAGCTTTAGCCACAGTGGGGAGTCCTCTTTGGCTAGAGAACAGGCTGGAAGTTTTGCGGTTAAATATTTTTGCAGAAGTCTATGCTGATGCTCAGCAAACATTGCAGGAATTAGCAGAATTTCCGTCAGTTTTACGCGAAGAATTGGCCGGTTGGCTCAGTCTGAAGACAGGGGCGCAAATTGAGGCGCGCGAGCATTTTTTATTGGCTCTGAATTTATGTGAGCCTCATGCAGTCAGACAACAAATCACTTTAAAAAACTCGTTGGCTAACCTGGATTTGCGGCAAGGGCACTTGGCTCAAGCAGAGGCTCTATTTTTGGAGACCCAGAGGTTGGAAGAGACTCTGCCTGATGACGAAAAGAACAAAGCGACGGGCAATAATTTAGGCATGGTTTATGGTTTGACGGGACGGTTTGATCAGGCAAAAGTTTTTTTTACCAAACGTCTCGAAAAAATTGGCAACGTTTCTGATCAAATTGCGTGCCTTGATAGTTTGGGGTTCGTTTTGTTGCGCGCCGGAAAATTGCCAGAAGCGGCACAAGTTTTACAAAAGGCCTTGGCTTTGGCTGAGCAAAGCGGGGCCTTACAGGGGCTCTTTGCAACGATAGGAAATTTGATTACGGCGCAAATCAAAGTTGGGCAGTATGCGACTAGTCTGGAACTCATCAAAAGAGTTTTTTTGCATCAAAGAAATCATGGGACACTTAGGGACTTGGCCTATAATTATCTGCGTGAGGCCAGTTTATTGCTCATTTTATGGCAAAAAGAAGCCGCCCTGGACGCTCTTGAGCGTGGTCAAAAAATCAGTGAGCAAACTCAGGACGTTTTTTTGCTTGGCTGGTTTGCTTTGATGACAGGCTATTGGCAGAGGCAATTTGGCAACGTATCGATAGCGCAGATATTATTTGAAAAAGCACAAGGTGGCCTTGATGCGTTCTTGCAAGCGTGGGCCAGTTTTGCCAGAGCGGATATGGCAGCTGAGGCTGAAGATTGGAAACAGTGTCAGCTCATCTTGTCTGAAATGACAGACGTTATTCCCGATGAAGAGTGTAGTCTCAATATTGAATTATTGCGACTGCGTTGTGCTCTGGCTCTTCAGCCTTCGATCGTCGTCGATGAAAATGAAACTTTCCTACACTTAAAACAGCAGTGTGAACAAAAAAACTATCCGGAAATTTTATGGCAGGTTCATCATGCGTGGGGTTTGTCCTTTGTCAAAAATGGCGATGGCGAACGTGCCCAGCAGGAATTTTCGGCAGGGGTGACTGTTATTGAGACTTTGGCGAGCGGACTGCCAGAAGAGTATCAAGGCCGTTATCGTCAAGGTCGCAGCAAAATCTATCAAGCTTTGAAAGAGGGAGTCTCTATGGTTGAAACCCATATTTTGAGTCGGATTTTAGACGTTAATAAACGTTTGGTTAGCGAGCATGATCCCCTTCGGCTCTTGGCGCTTATTATGGATGAGGCTATTGCGCTCTCGGGTGCCGAGGAAGGTTTACTTTTGACTCTCAACGACCAAGGCGGGTTCGAAACGCAAATGGCGCGCAATATCCAAAAAGAAGATCTAGAAATGGCCCATTTTTCTCGTTCAGTGGCGGGTCAGGTTGTACGGAGTGGGAAGTCGGTGTTTTCCATCAATGCTGCGCAAGATGCAGCCTTGAGTGCTTTTGAAAGTGTGGTGGCCGGCGATGTTAAGTCGATTGCTTGCGTGCCACTCAAAATGCACAATAAAATAACGGGGGTAATTTATCTAGCAGCTGAGCAAAAAGAGCGCGCTATAGAGCGCAGTTTTATGCCCATGCTTGAAGCGTTTGCCGAACAGGCCTCTCTGGCTCTCAAAAATGCCTGGCAGTTTCGTGAACAGGAAAAAGACAAGGTGCTGCTCGAACAAAGTTTGACGAGTACACGTCAGGCGCTGGAAGAAAAAGAGATTGAACTCCAAAATCTGGAGCATGTGGCCGGTAGCCGTGAGCGGAAAACTTTTTTCAAATACGACAAGATCATTGGGCACTCCAAAAAAATTCAGGATATTTTGCAAGTGATGGATAAAATCACGAATGCCAAAGTTTCTGTTTATATTCTGGGTGAGACAGGCACAGGCAAAGAGCTTGTGGCACGGGCACTCCATCAAAACAGTCATCGACAAAAAAGAAACTTTATTGCCATTAATTGCTCGGCATTTACGGAGACAATTTTGGAAAGTGAACTTTTTGGTTACCAGAAAGGGTCTTTCACGGGTGCTGAACGTGACAAAAAAGGTTTGTTTGAGGCGGCTGATCAGGGCACAGTCTTTTTAGATGAAGTTGCCGACATGTCGCTCACCATGCAGGCCAAGGTGTTGCGTGTGATTCAAGAGCAAGAAGTCATGCGTGTGGGAGGGCATCAGCCCATCAAAATTGATACGCGCTTGGTTTGTGCATCCAATAGGGATTTGGCCGTGTTGGTGCGCGAAGGCAAATTCCGTGAAGACCTCTATTTTCGTCTGACAGGGATCACGTTGCGCTTACCACCACTGAGAGAACGCAAAGAAGATCTTCCCTTGCTTATCAATCACCTACTCGCAAAAATCACTCATGAAAATGGGTTGGAACAAAAACCACTGTTACAAAATTTGGCTATGCAAAAACTTTTGGCTTATGATTGGCCTGGAAATATTCGCGAGTTGGAGCAGAGTTTAACGAACGCGGCGCTGCTCTGTGAGGGTGGAAAAATCAAGGCGGAGACGATTCCTCTGCAAAATGAGCTTTATAAAAAGGATTCTGGGGCAGGCCCCGCTGACCTTCCCTCTGAAAGTTTTATTTTTGCAGCTGGGAAAACTCTCGCTGATTACGAAAAAGAAATTATCCTGATGGCTTTGGCCCATTGGGGCGGCAATAAAAGCGAAACCGCGAAAGCTTTGGGCATTTCGCGGCTAACGCTGCATAAAAAATTGAGGGCGTATCTTCCCCCACTCAAATGAGTGAGGGAAGAGGCCTCGTAATGGCTCAAGGGCTTGGCAAAGGGGCAATTTCAGCTGAGGCTTTTTTTACGTAGATCGAGCCAAGATCGTATCTGACGTTATCCAAAAAATCATTGGCATCGTCATACTGATCACGGGCCACAACAATCAAAGTTGCATTGGCGATACGTGGATCGGTCTTGCTCGTTGTTTTGGCATTTCTTGAATTTTTGCCAGTTGGAGTTGGAGAGAAATCAGGATTTGGATATTTATCAGGGTCCGGATACCAGGTGGGATCTGGATAGACATAAGTGGAATAAAGAATCTGATGTTCCGTTGTCAGATCAGGATTTCTGGAGTCTTCCTCGACAAAAATCTTGCCGACAACTTGCCCTCTTTGCATGAGATCGTAGGTGCCAGCCGCCATTTCGGCTTTTGCCATCATCGAAAAACTCATGAGAATGGTGAGTAAACTAATTATTTTTTTCATATTAACGCCTTTGTTAGTGATTTTTTTTCGACCCCGACTTTCTTAAAGCACGTGACGTGCCAAGTTTTTATTTTTTAGAAAATTTAGTAGAGTATTGATTTTATTGCATAATTAGTTAAATTGAGGATGGCGTATTCTGATATGTAATTAATATTTACACTCTATATGATCAAATTAGTTACACACATAAATAATAATTACAAATTGAGTTTAGGTCATCGGCTACATTGAACTTCCCAAGATCCTTGTTTAAACTCTTTCCATGCCGCGTCATCTAAAAATAGCTTCGTTCATCCTGTTGGTTCTGACAGTTTTCTTTTTGCTTACCCATTGGCCAAGAGCTGTTGAGGACCAAAGCAAAAGCCAAGCACTTTTGCCTTTTGCTTTTGACGACGTGTCGCGGGTGCGGCTGAATCATTTTGTGGAAGGCTATGAGTTTAAAAGGGGAGACGGTGGGCGCTGGCAAATTCGTCAGATCAAAAATGAGCTCGCTGCAAAAATCGAAGCGCAAGATGGGAAATCGCCAGCTAAGGAAAGTGACTGGCAAAAGGCCGATGCCTTGGCTGTGACGCGGGCACTTTCACCGCTTTTTAGCATTCATTTGGATGAGGCTGTGGCTACCGGAAAATCACAGGAAAAACTTTTTGAGATTAATGAGTATTCGTTGAGTTTTGAGTGTTTCGATAAAACAGGCCTCTTGCTCAAAAAAATCAGAGTGGGCAAAAGTGGCCCCGATATATTTTCTTCATTTATCATGATTGATGGCCAGGCGGGTATTTACCTTATTAATCAAAACCTGCAGGCTCTTTTGTGGCACGATTTTAAGGATTGGCTGCCTAAGAGTGAGTCTAAGTAGGCACTTTCGCTAATTGATTTCCAAAGAAAAATGTTGATGGCAAGTTTAATCATGACATTAATATTGCCATGGCAAGTTTAATGTGTTATATAGAATTGCCATGGTGTCAAAACTTCACCCTCAAATGCTGGAATGGGCGCTTGATCCCACATTGATTCAGCAGCGCATGAGCTTTATTGCCGGTCCACGCCAAATTGGCAAAACCACGATGCTGCAAAACTATCTGGTCTCGATCAAACGCGAGCCTGCTTATTTCAACTGGGATACGCCTCAGGTGCGTCGTGCTTATCGCGCCAACCCGGATTTTTTTTCCGATACCATCAAGCCGACCGATCAATTTCCTGCACCCGTTGTTTTTGATGAGATTCACAAATATCCAAAATGGAAGTCGGTCTTAAAAGGCTTGCATGATAGCTGGCGCGGTAAGGTGCGTTTCATTGTGACTGGCAGTGCTCGTCTGGATTTTTTCCGGAAATCGGGCGACAGTTTGGTGGGGCGCTATTATCTCTTTCGCAAGTTTCCATTGCATCCGCGAGAGTGCATGGGTTTCCAGCAGGCAACGCCTCGCTGGCGTGGCAAAACGGCTTTGGTTGAAAATCTGCTTGAAGTCGATTCGGCATGGAGCGATGCCACACGGCAACTTTGTTCACTCAATGGTTTTCCAGAGCCCTTTCTTGCAGGCTCACACGATACCCTTACGCGCTGGCAAACAGAACACTTGAATCTATTGATCACCGAGGATCTGGCCGATCTCACCAAAATCGAACAGGTCCTGCGAGTTGAAGAGCTGGCTGATATTTTACGCACCAAGGTGGGGGCTCCGTTGAGCACCAATAAAGTGGCAGGACAGATTCAAGCGGCGTTCCCCACTGTTAAACGCTGGCTTGATGCGCTCGAACTGGTTTATCTCACCTTTCGTATTCCCCCTTTCACGCATAAAATTGCGCGTGCTATTCAAAAAGAACCAAAACTTTATTTTTGGGACTGGTCTCTGGTACGAGATGAAGGGGCTCGTTTCGAGAACATCGTGGCCGTTTACCTCATGCGTGCTGTAACGACTTGGAACGAAATGGGACTTGGGAATTATGGACTGCATTACGTACGCAGTCGTGATGGCATTGAAGCGGATTTTCTTATCACCAATGATCATAAGCCACTGGCCTTGTTTGAAGCAAAATTGTCTGACACAAACATAAGTTCTTCACTTTTACGAATTAGAGAGTGGATTAAGGTTCCGGAAGCTATTCAAGTTGTGCAAACGTCAAATGTTCAAAAAATGTATCGCGAAAAAGGTGTGTGGACCATTGGCCTGGATCGTTTGCTGCAGGCGCTGGCCTGATTTATTCGCGAGATTTTTTTATGCATGGCGATCAGGAGTGAATTTAAGCAGCTGCCTTAAGGTGTAGGCATTCTTTGGGTTTTATGTTGTTCATTTGCAACGAGTGTCCAAAACTCCCATTCATCGTCATCCTTAACGGCAGCGATGAATTCTTTTGAAAAGACTGCAATTTTTCCTGTTGGCAAATTTACAAAATACTGGGTGGGGTCTTTATGTGTAAAGGCCAAGCGCATAAGGGCTATGAGATATTTCAGTTGTTGTCCGCTATAGGCTTGCATACGGTTTTCGTTATGGACGCTGAGTTCGCTGAGTTCGTTAAAAAGTTGGGCAGTGATAATTTCAGTTTCACATTCAAGAGATTTTTTTATTAATGTTCTGTGTTCGATTAGCCGAATATCGGCTGTTGTTGGATTGACCATGACGTTATGCCCAACAACGAAAGCAACATCGCTCAGTGCGTAGCCATTTTGGGCCGTATGTTCTATTAAATCCAAGCTTTTTTTGGCGTAGGTTTCACCAAAATTTGGAGTCATGTTCATTTGTTGGAGGACTTCGAATAGCTCCAGGCCAGAGAGTTTTTCGTTCACGACCCATCCGTCGGCACAACCGTAAATGGCAGCATTCCAGCCTTGCAGGTTAACGGGTAGTTTTTCGTATTCACGCGGATCATCGAGGTTGTTGCGCAGGACAAAGGACTGGCTCTGGCCGGATTTATCCTCAATCTTGACGATTCGAACTGTAGCAAACTTTCCGGGACGCAGGTGTGGATCATTAATTGTGTAGTGGACTCCATTGTAGCAACCTGTTTTGCCTGGTGCTTGTTTGGCAATATGGGAAATTAAAGGGCGGTAGTGTGCATTTGGTTTTTGAGGATCCATGCCTGTGAGTCCATTTGGAAGCAGAGGCGATTTTAGGACGTTGTCAATTCTGGCTGTTCCAAAACGCGCCGCATTTGTTGGCAGCACAAATGTTAAATTTTTGTAGCGACTTAGATTTGGCGTGACGAGTGCAGACCGCGAACTGATTTTTCCAATAGGTGATGGATCAGTTTGCACACAGTGCGGGGACAAAACACGGGATTCGATTTTACGGATAGACATCTTATGAGGGTTATCGGCTGATTATTCTTAAAGTTTCTTTAAAAAAGCCGTGTAACTCCACCCAGTTGGCTTTTCTTTGGCCTTTGGGTATGGACTGTCTATGGCCGAGAAAAAAAGCAAAGCATCTAAGGGCATTACGGTAAAATCAACAAAGTCAGCCAAACCCATTCTCAAAACCGACAAAGCCGTGTTTTTGCCGGTGGTCAAAACCGAGAGTTTGCCAGCCAGGCAAGATCCCCTGCAGCGCTATTTTTCCGAAGTGTCTCGCTATCCCATCTTGAGTCTTGAGGAAGAGGAAAAAGCGGCGCGTCATTATATTGAGCACCAGGACACCAAGTCGGCTCAGGCCTTAGTTCTTTCCAACTTGCGGCTCGTTGTCAAAATCTCGCTGGAGTACCGCAGTGCCTACAGCAACCTTCTGGATTTGATTCAGGAAGGCAACATGGGGCTTATGCGCGCGGTGCAAAAATTCGATCCCGATCGCGGCGTGCGTTTTGCCAGTTATGCCGCGTGGTGGGTGAGGGCTTACATTCTCAAGTATATTCTTGATAATTACCGCATGGTCAAAATCGGGACCACACAGGCGCAAAAGAAACTTTTCTTCAATCTCATAAAGGAAAAAGAACGCATGGAGCGCGAAGGCTTTATTCCGACAGCCAAAAAACTTTCTGAACGGCTGGATGTCAAGGAGCGCGAAGTTCAGGAAATGCAAATGCGTATGGGTTCGCGTGATATGGAGCTCGATGCCCCCAAGGGGAATTTTGAAGGCGCGATCAACATGGATTTTCTTGCAAGTGGAGCTGATGAATCGGCCGAAGATAAGGCCGAGAGTGATGAACTTAAAGAGCGGTTACTCAGTAATCTCGAATCTTTTACCAGTGGGCTTAAGGAAAAAGAGAAAAAGATTTTTCACGATCGTCTTTACACGGAAATCCCCAAGACGCTGCAAGAAATTGCCGATGATTATGGCATTACGCGCGAGAGAGTTCGCCAAATCGAAGAGCGTTTAGTTGGCAAGATGCGAACCTTCTTTAAAGAAAAGGGTTTGGATGTCTCTGTGAAAGCACCCGATCATGTCAAGTGAACCAGCCATTCCTTGACGGGTGTGTCTGTCATCGTTAACATTTCTCCCTCATGAAGCTCACTGCTATCGCCGCGCCGTTACTGGCTTTGTCTTTTACGTTTGTGAATCCTTGCTCACAAAGAGGCAAACCCCCACCGCCTGAGCCCACAGCGCAAGATGCTGTGTTTGCTGTGCGTGTGGTTTATCCGCAATTTGTGACCCAGCCCAGAAAGCTCGCGGTCTCTGGGCAAATAGAGCCAAGTCAGCGTTCGGTTATAACGGCGCGCTATAATGCCATTATCGATTTGGTGTCCGTTAATGAGGGGGATGTCGTCAATAAAGATGATGTTCTCGTGACCCTCTCGAGTGATGAACTAGATGGCAAAATTGCCGTCAAAAATGCACGAATCAAAACGTTATCAGCTCGGCTCAAAGCGGCTCAAGCAAAGATAAATCTTTATGGCCGTGATGATCGTCCGGTTTCTGCTGAAGATGTTGAGTTTCTCGATGATGATGTCGATGAACAACCTACCGATGCTAAAGAGTATGGTGATTCAGCGATGGGCAAACCAGCCGATCTTAAAGAATTGGTCGATGTGCTTGAAGCTGAAGTCGATAAGGAAACACGTGCTGCCGAAATGCTTGACCGTGTTAGTTCAGAGCTTGTGCATAAAAGTTCCCTTTCAGGTGTGGTGGTTAAGAAAACGGCTGTAGAAGGCAACCGCGTAAAAGAGAAAGATCCTCTTTTAGAAATTGCGCAGACAGATCCGGTGTCTGTTACATTCAAATTACCCAAAGATGTGGCCAGTTTTGTGGATAAGCAATCCACAGTTTCCATCGTGCTAAAAGAAAATACGGATGTTTATGGGGATGGCCAGGTTTATTTTATTTCGTCCGAGATTGACACGGTCACCCATACGCTCGAAGTCAGAGCTTATATTGCTAATACGCAAGGCCTCATGAAAGGGGGGCAAGATGTTGAGGTTCGTGTGGCCACTCGAAAATTAGAGCGCATGATGACTTTGCCACGTTCTGCCGTTGTGACTGAGGGGGATAAAAGTTTTGTCTTTGTGGTTTATGGGCAGCAGGTACGACTGCTTGAGGCTCGTCTGGGCGATCCGGGTCCCAATGGAACCGTCGAAGTCATGGCGGAAGTCCGCGTTGATGATCCAGTCGTCATCGAGAAGCCAGCCGATCTCAAAAATAATTCTTTTGTGAAGGTTCTGGATGGCATTGTAGAGATGCCAAAATGATTTTTTCCTTTTTACAAATGATCCAAAAATTATTCACACGATAAAAATTCGATTAATTCGTCCTTGTGTGTTTCCGCATCGAGGTAACCAAGTCCCAGCAGCTTTTGCAAATAATTAGGCATGAACATCAGATAGCTGAGGAAATCCTGGGTTTCGTTGATGTCGATGTCCAGAATTTTGAGAACAAGTTTTTCCAGCGGGCCAAAGTAAGCTTTAGCATTTGTCTGGTCAGATAGGCATTCGGAAAAGAGTTTGCCGATGTCACGGCTGGGAAAAATACTATAGGCCTGAATGTCTTTGAGGCCACGGTTGGCAATGTCACCGCGGATTTTCTTTTTGAGGAGCGTGTCGTTGATACGCTCAAGAAAATCCTCACCATAAGTCATGCGGCCCCATTCGATGATGCGATTGATGCGTGTGAGTTGCTCGATATCGTATTCGATGTGATCCAGAAAAATAGAGTTGAGCACCTTGCCGATGATTTCTCCCAAGGGCGGTGTGTGCACTTTATCGAGTTCGGAGCCTTCAAGGTTTCTGCGGGCTGCCGCATTATGCATACCAATGACAAAGACGCGATCAGCACCGAGTTGAATGGCGGGTGACATAGGCGTGTTCAGGCGCAGGCCGCCATCGACATAGTGGTACTTGCCAATTTTTTGTGCGGGAAAAACAATGGGAATAGCACCGCTGGCAACAGCGTGTTCGACTTCAAGCTCAGTTTCACGAAAAACATAGGCGCCCGTGTAGGCCGTTTCTCTTTTCTTTTTGACGAAAAGTTCCATGTAACCTGTGTTGACATTGGTGGCCGTTAAACTCACGGCTGAGACAGGGCCTTTAGTCACATTTTTGTTGAGCTGTTTAAAATCGATGTAATCACGCAAAAACTTTGGCAGGGGTTTGGTATTGAAGAGGCCCACGAAGTGCTGGCCTTTGCGACTGGCCGAGTTTTTTCCCATGCGGCGAAAGAGATTCAGAGTGATGCCTGCCGCCGATTGGGCGACGAATTGAGAGAGGGCCATAAAATCGCGTGCGTAGATTTGTTCCTGCTTGAGTGTATTCCAGATTTGGTAAAGTTTGTTGCCAGCGGCGATTGGATTTTCGTGAGCCATACTGGCGAGATAACAGGTGTTGATAGCACCAACAGAGGAGCCACAGTAGATATCGAAATTTTGAATGACGAGTTTTTTGGGTGCCAACTGGGTGAGGATATAATGCATGATGCCAGCTTCGTAGGCGCCTCTGGCTCCGCCGCCTGAGAGGACTAAACCAATCTTGTGTTTTTTGGGCATATTTTCATTTTAGGGGAAAGCGTGTGCACACGTAAAGCGTTAGTTCACGAAAAGACAGGGATGGATAAAATCAAGGCAAAATCTGGAGCGTTGCCTCAAAGGTGACTTGGGAGTAAGTAACCCCCATGAAACGTCTGTTGTTAGCCTTTGGTTTGCTGGTTTTGCCGACACGGTTATGGGCTGCCGATTTAGCTAGCGAGGTCGAAGCGCGTTACGCGAAAGCCTTATCGTGGGGAGCCGATTTTTCCCAAAGCACACATATTGAAGTTTTGGCACAGGATTTAACTAAATTGGCTCACATCGATGTTCAGCGGCCTGGGCAGCTGCGTATTGAATATCTGAGTGATCCAAAAAAAATCTATGTGTCTGATGGTGAGACACTTTGGGTCTATAAAAATGCGGATACAACAGCTTGGGAATTTGATGAGCCTAGCAAAGTTTTAAGCCGAGAAGCTCTGAGTTTTTTGTCTGGTTTCCAAAATTTGACTGAACTTTTTGATGTGGTACCGGGGCTCAAAGAAGCGGAAGGCTTCAAGATGATTCAGGACAAGACGCTTAAGCAATTGGCACTCGTGCCCAAGGCGGAAGAATCCGGCATCCTCAAACTCACGCTTGGCGTCGATGCCAAGACGCGCACTGTTAAAGAGGCTGTATTGTTTAATGCTTCGGGAAATGTGACTCATTACGTATTTAGCAAAATACAGTTTGATCAGCCTGCAAAAGGGGTGATATTTTCACTGCCGACCGAGCCAAAGAGGACGATAATTAAGAAATAGTCAAAGTCGATATTGATTTTTGGAGTGAACCTTTATGCCATCGTTCGACATAGCCTCAGAACTGGATTTGCAAGAAGTTGACAATGCCGTCAATCAGGCTGTCAAAGAGATTCAGAACCGGTTTGATTTTCGTGGGACTCATTCAGAGTTGGAACTGGATAAGGCTACCAAGACGCTCAAACTGCGCTCGGACAGCGAAGAAAAGCTTGAAGCCTTGCTGGACATCATTAAAACCCGGCTCATTAAACGCGCTGTCGATATTCGTTCACTCGATATTGGCAAGTCAGAAGCGGCTACAGGACGGACACTGCGGCAGGTTGTGACGCTTAAAAGCGGGATCGATAAAGACGCAGCGAAAAAAATTACCACGTTTATCCGCGATACCAAGTTAAAAGTGCAAAGCCAGATTCAGGATGAGAAGGTCCGTGTGACGGGCAAAAAACGGGATGATTTGCAAGACGCGATGGCCAAACTGCGCGGCGAAGATTTTGGTTTGGCGCTGCAATTCGAAAATTTTAGGGATTGATATGACGACGACCATTTTCAGTAAAATCATCGCTAAGGACGTTCCTGCCAAAATCATTTTTGAAGATGATTTGTGTCTCGCCTTTCATGATGTCAATCCGCAGGCGCCGGTGCATATTTTGGTGATTCCAAAAATCACCGAGCTTGATCGCTTGGACATGGCCAAGTCGACTCATCAAGCTTTACTTGGCCATCTTTTGCTCAAGGTGAGTGAAATTGCGCTGGCGGTTGGTCTGTCTGATTACCGTGTCGTGATTAATAATGGTGAAGGTGCGGGTCAAAGTGTTTTCCATTTGCATCTCCATCTCTTAGGTGGGCGAGAATTTGCCTGGCCTCCAGGATAATTATGTGTGTGTTAAGCTTGCGTCAAACTTGCGTCATTTTAAACGGTTGTTTGGGGTTGATTTTTCTTTTCATGATACCTTCCGCTTGGGCGACTGATTGGCAAAGCTTGCAAGAAGGGTTATCTTATAAAACTGTGGTGATGGGGACTGGCGAAAGTGCCATTGAGCTGCATGCGCTCAAAGTGAATCCTCGTTACTTTTCATTGAAACCAATTGTATTGACCGGACGGCATAGTGTGAGAGTGCTGGCAGAAGAGTCAGGGGCTGTGGCTGTCATTAATGCCAACTTTTTTGATAAAGAGGGCAAAACACTTGGGGCTGTTGTCATTGATGGACATGAGAAAAAATCCAAGCGTCCAATTTCCTGGTGGGGTATTTTTTGTGTGAATAAGAAACAAAAAGTCGAGATAGTGGCTTCGACTGATTATTATTCTGGCTTGTGTGAAGAGGCTGTGCAGGCGGGCCCCAGACTGGTTATTAAAGGCAAAATACCAAAGCTAAAGGATGAAACTTCACGTAAATCAGCTGTCGGTGTTAACGCCAAAGGACAGGTTTTTCTAGTGGCCAGCGCGCAGGCTATTTCCATAAAGGCCCTGGCGGAAATTTTTCTTAAATCCGAGCTTGAGGGTGGATTGGGCTGTGTGGATGCTTTAAATTTAGATGGGGGCTCATCGTCTCAGTTTTTTGTTAAATCGGGAGCCTTTACTTTGGCTGTACCCGCATTTAGTCCGGTTCCGGTGGGCTTGGGTATTTATAAACGTTAGAAGACTTTCATGCGCTCATCAAAAAAGCACAACTCTTACAAATACGTTTTATTCGATCTTGATGGCACTTTGGCGGATTCTCTGGAAATTGGCTTGAACGCCATGAATCGCATTCGGTTTTTATTCGGTTACAAAAAACTTGATAAGCGGGATCCTCGCTTACGGCGTGTATCTGGACCTGATTTTGTCAAAACCATTTTGGGGCTGAATCCCTTGCAAGCCATTCTTTGGATCACCTTGCTCAAAGTGCTAGTGGCGCGGCAGGCCCATAAAATTAAGCTTTTCCCTGGTGTTAAAACCATGCTCAAAACGTTAAGGGCATTTGTAAAAATTGGTGTGGTCACGTCCGCGCAACCTGGCTACACGAAGACCATTTTAAAAAAGGCTGGGCTTTGGCCGCTGTCAATCATGGAAGCTAATGTGAAATATTTAGAAAAAGATGTGCGTTTGCTGAAGCTACTCAAGCAGTTAAAACTCAAACCCAAAGAGGTTCTGTATGTGGGGGATGAATTGCGTGATGCCCAAGCCTGCGAGAGAAGTCATGTTGACTTTTTAGCTGTTGCTTGGGGCAAGGATCATGCGGATATTTTTGATTCTGTTAAAAAAGTCGGGATAGTCAAAGCGCCACGGGATATTTTACGCTATGTGCATGACGCACACATAGCGTAAGTACAGTGTGATAACGGAATCCATTCAATGTGGATATTTGAGTGCCAACAGCGCCATCAGCACAATGCCTAAAAAGAAACTAAGAAAACTCAGCCATTTTGACCCTGAGCGTTTGTGCGCTTGTGGCAAAAAATCGCTTGTTGCGATGTAAAGAAATGAACCGAGTGAAAAGTTGAGGGCATGCCCAACGGTCGCGGTTGGCAGGCTGGAAACGAGTGAGAGCGATAAGAGGGCTGAGGCGGGAATGATTAAGCTGAAGCCAGCCATTGCAGTCAGAATTTTAGACGTCTTCCAGTGGGCGGCTTTTAAGAGACTGGCGAGGGCAAACGCTGACGGCATTTTGTGCACGAGTATGGCCAGAAAAACGGCTTGGGCCAAACCGGGGATGACAAAGCTGGTGCCCATCGCCACCCCATCACAAAACGAATGGAGACTGATGCCGATGAAAGCGGTGATGCCGAGCGTGTGATAATCGCAGCTGTGTTCTTCGCATGGATGAATCATGACAAATTTTTCGAGCAGGAATAGCGATAGAAACCCGGCCAGAATACCGGCGCCAATGCGATGACCATCTCCATTCTCGATGACTTCTGGCAGAATGTGCAAAAAAGCGGTGGCCAAAAGCACACCGGCAGAAAAACTAAGGAAGCTTTGGAGATGTGTTTCTCGCCAAGCACGCCAAGCCGGAATGCTACCGAATAGCCACGTGAGGACAAAGAGCAGCAGAAGATAAGGGAGGATGGGGGCAATGAGGGGCATGAGCTTGTTTCTAGGCGCTCAGGGGTGAGTTGGCAAGAACCCAAAAAAAATCTCAGCCACGCTGATTTTTAGAGGCTATTTTTGCAGACGTGCATTCTGTGCAATTGCCCGTGCGCGTTCAAGTGTTGTTGGATGCGTGTAGTGGTAAAAACTGTACCAAGGGTGCGGCGTGAGATTTCCCAAATTTTCTTTGGTGAGTTTGAGCAGCGCACTTGTCATGGCTTTTGGATCCAGCGTGGTTTGTGCCGAAAAAGCATCGGCTTCAAATTCGTTGTGGCGCGACCAGGCATTCATGATGGGCGTGAGAGGGAACGTGAAGGCACTTGCCAGCAGGCTGAAGAGCATGATGGCGACATGGGGTTGTGAGGGTGCATTGAAGGCCTCAAAAAAAGTGGGCCAGTGCATAATTTGTGCGAGAATATAAAATCCAGCCAAACTTAAAACTGAGCTTAACAGCATGCCATTGCGAATGTGTTTTTTAACGTTGTGCCCCATTTCGTGAGCGAGCACGGCGACGAGTTCATCCGTTGTGAGTTGCTTGATGAGTGTGTCAAAGAGCACGATGCGGCGAAAACGGCCAAAACCGGCAAAATAGGCATTGGAATGGCCCGAGCGTTTGGAACCATCAGAGATAACAATGCCCGACATGGAAAAACCAATTTTTTTGGCAAGAGCCGTGATGCGATTTTTAAGATCGCCGTTTTCAAGAGGGGTGAATTTATTAAACAGCGGCGCGATAAATGCTGGATAGACAGCCGCCGTTAGCAGTTGAAAAGCTGTGACGGCTAGCCAGGCCCAAAGCCACCAGAGATTCCCACTCACACGCAAAAACCAAAAAATGGCGTACAGCATCGGGACGAGCAGCATGGCACCAAGCAAGAGTCCTTTGCCAATATCGGCAATAAAGGTTGTCTTTGTCGTGTGATTAAAACCGTGACGTTCTTCGATGACGAAGGTGCTGTAAGCTTTAACGGGCAGTTCATAGACAGTGAAAATCAGTAACAAGATAGCACAATAAACAACGGCTTGTGAGAGGGTATTTGCCCCTGCAAGGCTGGCGGCTAGATGATCAAGGGTATGTAGCCCGTCACTAAAAATCAAAATCCATAAAAGGGGAATTCCATAGAGATGGGCCATGAGACCAAAACGCATTTTGTCGTTATTGTAAGCTTTGGTTTTGATAAAGGTCGCTTCGTCGATGCTGGCAAGATAAAATTCTGGAATGGAATTTTGTTTGGCCGCATGCCGTTTATTGAGAAGCTCCAAACCAAGTTCAATGGTTTGTTGCAGGCTGTAGACAACTAAGAAAGCGATGAAAAATGAGTTGAAAATTGGCATAGTGAAGGTCTGTGCAGGGCAGGCTAAAAATCTGTAAAGATTTAATTTGTTTTGAGAAAGAGGATTTTTTTTGGTATAATTGGAGGTCGTGAAAACATCAATAGGGCTCATTCGGTTTGTGGCTCATTCAGTTGGCTGATGGTTTTTTATGAATAAAAGTCCCATCACTTTGCAATCGATTATCACAAATTTTTGGCAGAGTTGCGCCGAGGTCATGGGGCGTATGGAGGTGACTCTACCGGAGGGCGGGGCAAAAACACTGTCAGAAAATGGGCATGGAATTTTGCCCAATTCTGACGGACACTCTCCTTCCATCTTGCCAGAGTCTATGCCTGTGCTTGTTGATGTTTTAGCTGATCCAATTGATCAAATGGATTACAGTGAGGCGGGGCAAGACGTGCAACGATTTGATCGGTTGACGGGGCAAGCGTTGACTCACAGGCTCGAGGCTCAGGACGACGTGCTACTCGGACGAATTCACGCAGCTGATTTATCTGGAGAAAGTCCAATGACACAGCGTCCAGCGGCCGTTGTGATGCCAGCTCCTGTTCCTCTGGTGCAATTGACTCGAGAAGCGGCTCTACGTTTTGCACAAGGGGGAAGCTTTGCGCAAACAGGGCAAGATGAGGCTGTGGAAAAATCAGAAGACGAAAAAGAGGAGGAAGAAAAATCCTCTTTGTCAGAAAAAAACGTGCAAAAATTAATTCGTCTGGGACGCTTGAAGTCGTTTTAGAGGTTTTTGAATTTTGGCTCACTCATTCTCATTTGAACAATTATTTCTACAAATTAGGCGTGCATCTGTAGCACTTCTTCCCGCATCTGTTAAGGTGCCATCACAGGTGCTTTCTGCACTTGTGTGAACGGTTGTGCAGGCGTTGATTTTGTCTGAGTCGTCTTTGGCCAAGTGCATGCACACAGTATAGTTATTTTCTATAAACTGCGTACATAAGTCAAAAGCTACATCAGCCGCCTCCAGAGCCGCTTTGTAATCAGAGCGACATTCAGCAAGACAAATATTCTTTGTTGGTTTCAAAGTTCTTGCGCTTGCTGTTTTTGAAAAAATGGCAAAGCTGCAAAATGCAATGGCACAAAGAAGTAATAAGCTTGGTTTCATAAACAATCCTTTTTTAATTTTAAAAAAGTTTTCAATAGGCCAATTGTAAAATTGTGACATAAAGTAGCCATAAATGTAAAGCTATTAGCCATATATCAGTCATGCATATGATATGTGCCTTGGCCCAGTTGGGGCTTGTGCCAACTTTGACTTAAGCGGCACGTGACAGGCATATGAGAGCCCAGTCATTTTCTTTCATGACGATGTCCAGCGAAGGCAAGCTGTGTTGATTAGAGAAAGACTTCAGGCTTCTGGTGAGCTGTTCTGTATTTTTCGCACAGAGTCTCTTTGTTTGTGCGATCAGATAAAATTAACTAAACTTTTTGTTTAGTTTATGACGCAGTGAGTCTATTGAATTTATTGGATGTTATCTGTGTTTATTATGAAATTTTACCTATTTTTATTGGTATTTAAAAAAATAAAGCAACCATTGAAGCTTTATTATAGATAACAGTATTGAACATTTAAAAATTATATTGTTTAAATAGTAGATTGGAGAATTTATGCAAATACCACTTATGGCACTCTTAAAGTCGGTTTTGGTAATTAAGCACGGTATTCGTCTATCTGTGTTACCACTTTTATTTGCTTTGGCTATGTTCAGCCAACAGTTTATGTTGGCTGGTTGTGGTGGTGGTGCTTCTGACTCGACCGATGTTGGTGCTGTCGATGAGGATTCTGTTGATGATGCAGATGACGGCAATGTGGAAACTGAAGATTCTGAAGATTCTGAAGATGAAGCTATTATAGATGAGGTTGTTGTTGATACGGATGTGGATGGTGTCGCCGATGCCATTGATAATTGCACAAATGATAGCAATTTTGATCAGACAGACACAGATGCAGATGGCAGTGGTGATATTTGTGATGAGGATGACGATGGCGATGGTGTTGCGGACGCTGCAGATTGTAATTCTGTTGTCGCTACGACTTATGCAGGAGCACCTGAATATTGTAATGGGACTGATGATGACTGTGATGGTGATATCGATGAAGAGGCTGTTGATGTCAAAACGTGGTACGAAGATCATGACGATGATGGTTATGGCCGAGTGGCTAGTGAATTTGATCCTGTCATCGTCGCTTGTAACGAGCCGTCAGGAATTTTTAGTTATGCTGATAACGAAAGTGACTGCAATGACGAAGCGAATCTCGTCAGTCCAGGCACTGGCGAACTTTGTGATGGGATAGACAATGATTGTGATGGCTCTGTCGATGAAGATGCCACTGATGCGACGGCCTATTACTTTGATAGTGACCAGGATGGTTATGGGAATGATGACTCAGTTATTTTGATGTGTCATACGCCAGGTGACAGTGATTACATTATGGTTGGCGGTGATTGTGATGGGAATGATGAGACGATTCATCCTGGCGCGGCCGAATTATGTAATGTTGTCGATGACGACTGTGATGGCGAAATTGATGAATCAGCCGCCGATCGCGGAGCCTACTATATTGATGCCGATGGTGATGGCTTTGGTGATGTGACAACAGCGGCTGTGTTTTATTGTGCAGATGCCGTTCCTGCTGGTTATGCCTTGTCTACAGGTGACTGCAACGAAAGTGACATTGAGATCAATCCCGCGGCCGATGAAGCCTGTTTGGATTCTGTCGATAACGACTGCGACTTGGCTACGTCTGATGATTGCACTGAATATCAATCAAAAAAATTAGCGCTCGCTTATGACTCCGTTGTGTATGGTGATGTGACGAACCTCACTATTGGTTATGATGTTGTCTTTGCCGGCGACATTAACAATGGGGGCGCATCTGATATTGTTGTTGGGGCAGCCACTTATTCAGTGAGCGATTTGTCGCAAGGCCGCGCCTATGTTTTTTACGGAGAAGATTCCCATGTTAGAGCCGAGATCTATACAGCAGAGGCGAGTGCTGTTTTTGATACCAATACATCTAATGATATATCTGGCAGCATTTCGGATCAGTTTGGTTATTCAATTGCAGCACCTGGTGATGTGAATGGTGATGGCATTTCTGATCTCCTGATCTCCGTGCCAGGAGAAGATCTCAATACACTTTCTGATAATGGTTCGGTTAATGTGCTGTTTGGCAGTGAAAGTGATTTCACGACAGCTCAAATTGCCGGCGCCCATCAATCTGCAGTCACTTTGATGAGTCTTTCAGAGGCTGGCGATGTTAATGGTGACGGCAGTAATGACTTTTTGGCGACCTCACCTTGTCGTGCTGACTCAAATCCTGCAACCGATTTTGGAAAAACATTTCTAGTCTATGGTCCGATTGCCAGCTCATTTGTTGGCACAACTGATTTGACATTTGATATTTTAGATACAGATCTGTCGATGGCACAGTTTAACTTTGGTGAGAGCGACTACTTATGTTCAGCGGAAAATGGCGCGGCCGGAAAAGGTGATGTCAATAGCGATGGCTTTACTGATTTCGCGATTGGGTTACCTAATCATGATTTGGCTTCGTCCAGCACTGACGATAATGCTGGGGCTGTCTTTATTGTGGCGGGCAAATCGGTGGCAGCGAGTCCTTGGTCTGGAGAGAATGATATTTCCAGCGCGACGGTGACTATTCACGGTCAGCAGTCATTGTCTAGCTTTGGTGCGGCCCTTGTCGTGAATGGCGACATCAATGCCGATGGTTTTGACGATATTGTTGTTGGCGCACCTGGCTATAGCGTGAACGATGACAACGATACACGCGAAGGCCGCGTTTACATTTTCTACGGTCGTTCAGAAATCGATCCCACAAGCACAATTGAAGTTTCAGCAAGCGATGCGGATGTCGTGATCACAGGTGAATCAGAAGGTGATCAGGCCGGTAGCAAAGTGCTCATGGCTGATTACGATGGCGATGGTTACAGCGATATCATCGTTGCGGCCACGTTAGATGATGATGGTGACGTGGATGCCGGTGCTGTCTATGTGATTTATGGCAGTGCGTCGCTCTCATCGACAATTGATTTAGCCTTGGCCGATATCAAGTTTACGGGTGCTGCGACTGGTGATGGAGCTGGTGGTTTCTTGACGACTGGCGATCTTAATTCCGATGGCAAAGATGACTTGTTCATTTCAGCGCCTGGGCAAGATACGGGTGCCGCTGATGGTGGCGCTGTTTATATTAAGATGGGCGAAGAGCGGTAAGAAGAGTGCCCTCAAAAAAATTTTAATAAGGAGAAATTTATGAAAACGACAACAAATTATTCACTTAAAGCCAAGCTACCCATGTTAGTTTTATTAGCGGCTTTCCTGCTTATCTCTCTGCCACGAATGAGCCAAGCGGCCACTTGGGATAGTGCTACGCTATTGGAGTCAGGGACTAGCGCTGCCAGTTGCCCTAAGGTTTCAATGAATGCCGATGGTCAGGCCGTGGCCGTTTGGCTTCAGGCTGATGGATTGGTTAACAGTATTTATGCCAGTACTTACAACGGAGTAATCTGGAGTGGTGCCACACTGCTGGAGTCAGGGACTAGCGATGTCAGTTGCCCTGAGGTTTCAATTAATGCTAACGGACTGGCTATTGCTGTTTGGAAGCAGAGCGATGGCACAGCAGATAGTATTTATACAAGTCTTTACAGTGGCACAAGTTGGGATGGCGCTACACTGTTAGAGTCAGGATCAAGGGTGGCTAGTTTTCCTCAAGTCGGTTTCAACGACAATGGTCAAGCTATAGTTGTTTGGGTGCAGAGTGATGGTACGGCAAATAGTATTTATACAAATCTTTACAATGGCACAAGCTGGGGTGGAGCCATGCTGCTAGAATCAGGCTCTGGAGCCGCAAGCTTTCCAGAAGTTTCACTCAATATTGAGGGGCATGCTCTTGCTGTTTGGAAGCAAGATAATAATATTTTTGTTAATTCTTACAATGGCATAAGTTGGAGTGGAGCCACTCTATTAGAATCCGCATCAGGTATTCCCTATGCCCCCCAAGTTGTTATTAATGATGACGATTTGGCCGTTGCTGTGTGGCAGCAACACGATGGGACCACTTACAGTATTTTTGCCAATAACTATAACAGCACTAGTTGGAGCGGAGCCACTCTGTTGGAGGCGGGCTCAGGCAGCGCGGATGCTCCACAAATCTCAATAAGCGATGAGGGCAAGGCCATTGCTACGTGGCATCAAGCCGATGGAAGCTTTAACAATATTTATGCCAATGTTTATAGTGGCACAAGCTGGGGTGAAGCGACACTGTTAGAGTCGTCGGATGTGGGCGATGCTAGCTTCCCCAAGGTCTCTATGAATAGTGCGGGCAAGGCCGTTGCTGTGTGGTCCCAACACGATGGGACCACTTACAGTATTTTTGCCAATCTCTATAACGGAATAAGTTGGACGCAGCCAGTGCTGTTGGAGTTGGAAAACGAATATGCTGGAGATCTAGCTGTCTCAGTCAGTGATGAGGGTCATGCTATAGTCGTATGGACGCAATATGATGGGGTTGCCTATAGTAATTATGCTTCCGTCTTAACGCCTATTTGCGGGGATGACACAGTTGATTATGTTGAAGAGTGCGATGATGGTGGCACGAGCGATGGTGATGGCTGCGATGCTTCTTGTCACACGGAGTTTGAGTATTGCAATGATGCTGATGCCGATGGTTACGGCGATGCCGATGATTGTGCCTATTTCACACCTGATAATTCAGGCGTGACGAGTGGGGAATGGATTGAGATAGCGGGTGACTGCAATGATGGCGATGCCACGATTTATCCAACAGCCACAGAAACTTGCGGTGATGGTATCGACAGTGATTGCAATACCGATCCCGACAGCTTTTCTTTGTATGCGGATGAAGATGCCGATGGTGAAGCGATAGCTGACGCGACAGCTTTTAATTGTGACGAATCAAATAGTCAGACGGGTTACGCAAGCACAAGTGGTGCTGATTGCAACGACAGTAATTCTTTAATCAACAGCACTGAGACTGAAATTTGCGGAGATGGAATCGACCAAGATTGCAGTGGTGTCGATGAAAATTGCCCTACTGTAATTGATACAGATGATGTTCCTGTCGATGACCCTGTTATTGCGGCTGATGGGGCTGTGAGTTCAAGTGGAGGCTGTTCGTTGAATACCCAAGGACATCAACGGCAATCAGGCTTATTTTTTGTGCTGCTTGCCTTTGGATTGTTGGGTGGTGTGCGTGTCGCAACGCGCATGAAGAAAATCAAATATGTTCCATGACAAGGGTTTTATATACGGCATTTATAAACATATTAAAAATAATATAGAATTTATGGTGAAGGTGAGTTGCCTTTAAAGCAAGCGCATTATTTATAAAATAATGCTTAATAGTTATGTGTATTTCTATTTAAAATTTCTTTTTTCGAATAAAAAATGGCATAATAATTTAAACTTAAAGTTTAAGTTATTATGAAGAGTCATTCCGACATCTCAACCAATATATACGATTACGTCGATTACCGGTCGTTTCTTAACGATTTAACCAAAGAGCTCAAACAAAAACGTGCTCATTTCAATCACAGTAATATTGCGAAGTGGGCGGGACTCAAGTCGCCCGGTTACTTAAAAATGATCATTGACGGTAAACGTAATTTGACTGCCGATATGATGGCGCGGTTTTGCGAAGTGTTACACATCGATGGACGTGAACGTCGGTATTTTGAAGCTTTGGTTTTATACAATCAGGAGGAGAATCCTGATCGAAAAAAACGGAACTTTGAAGAGCTTTCGGTATTGGCACCGCGCGTTGAGCATTACGAAATCAAAAAAGCACAGCATAAATATTTTACTAAGGCCTATTACCCGTGCGTGCGGGAAATTGTGACACTTAAAGATTTTAAAGAAGATTATGACTGGATTGCCAAAAGGTGCCTGCCACCAATTAAAGTTTCAGAAGCCAAAGATGCCATTAGCACCTTATTGGAGTTAGGCCTGTTGGCGCGCGATAAAAAAGGTCATCTTGTGCAGACTGACTCGTTTGTGCGAACAGAAGATTTTGATACACAAGCCGTGGAAGCTTATCATGCGCATGATGAGATTTTAACTCTTTCTCGTGAGGCTCTCATTCATGTGCCACAAGCTGATAGAAATTTTTATGCCATGACTCTGTCGTTGCCGCAGGAAAAATTTAAGGAGATCATAGAAAAATTCTACCACTTTCGTGACGAAATTGTGGGTATTATCGATCAGACGAAGGCTGGACAAAACGATGAGGTTTATCAGGTCAATTTCCAATTTTTTCCGAGGACAAAGACGTAGCACCATGAAGAAATTATTTTATCAATTCATCTTGAAAGGTTGCTTTGTCTTGGTAGCTGTGGGCTGTGGAACCAACGAAGGCGGGACAGGCATTGCCAATCCACCAAGTTCCACAGTGGCCACAAACTCACTGTCAGCCATGGCGGCTTTGTTTCAGCCATCGGCCATAGCGTCCAGTCAAAGTGCTGTTCTGGTTAATCACATTTTGAGTTTATTTGTCAGTGATGCGCGCGCTATTGGGGGGGCTTCGACTTGTTCCGACACGCCTCCTGATGCAATTAGTTTTGATTATGATGGTGAAGCCACCGATTTTGCAGATGGAACGCATACGTATGGCGCAGCTTCTCAATCCCTAACACTCGAACTGGATGATTTTTGTAATGATTCAAATTTTCCTCTGGTTGAAAATACAGGCACCGGTCCTGACGGCAATGGCTTATTTTTGTCTTATACATTTAGAGTGGATTCTGCTGCGACAGCCACATGCGCGAGTGACGATGGTGTCATGACTGCAACGCTTGGTGGTGCTGGGGTCTACCGATTGAATGGTGAGCATATCGAACTTTATGGGTTGTTCCATACGTTAAGCGACTCAAGTGAATTTGACGCCAACTGCACGTTGATTTTGAATATGTCAGATGGCAGTGTTTTTGACGGCGTTTGCAGCGATATCGATACAAATGAAGATATAACTTTGGGAGAGGTTGTCTCTTGTGAAATTTCTGTGACGAGTGCGGATATTTCATCTTTTTAATGTGCGCCGGACTCACAATAGACATGTCACCGTCTCCACGTTGACATCTCCCGCCCAATAAGTTTACAGGCTCCGCAGTGTCAAGTTTACGAAAACCGGTTTGGATTCTCTGGATTTTACTTTTGCTCACTTTGGGAAAATCGGCCCCTTTTTCGGTTGCCTACAGTGATTTTATGGCCTCAGCCCATTGCCAATGTTGTTCAATAAAAAATCCGGATTGTCGCCACTGTGCTGAAGCCAAACCCAAATTGAAGAATAAAATTGGCCTGGATGGCGGGCTTTATGCCGTTGATTGCCAGGGCAAGAAGGCTTCACCTGATTTTTACCAGGCCTTTGTGTCGGATGCCTTCGTGACAGAAAAAATGGCTCAAGTGTCTCGCATCGATTTTGTTGTGGCTTTTAAGAAAAGAACTCGCCAAGTTTTCACCCTCATCCATCCCATTCTGAGTCCGCCTCCCAAGATAGTTTAATACGTCATTCCCGCGAAGGCGGGAATCCAGAGTTTTATAAAAGAGCTAGATTCCCGCCTTCGCGGGAATGACGCGCTGTAATATTAAAAAAATATAAAATTAACCTTGGAGGACTTATGAAACGATTTGTTTCACGCCTTCTGGTTGTGTTGTTCTGTGTTTTCTCGCCAGCCGTTCAGGCTCACAATGGTTCGCATGGTTCAAGTCCGGCCGTATCAAATGCCGCGTCCATGAACTGGAATCAAGGAGCCCTTAACTCTGAAGTGTTCACGCAATACACTTTGGACGTTTTGGACGAATCGCTTGGCCTTCAACACATGATCACGGTCGGAGGGCTTTGGGCCATTAATAAAAATTGGCAGTTAGCCTTGGAAATGCCTTTCTTGCTGCTGGATCACGACCTATCTGGTTTTGCCTCCGGCCCAGGCGATCTGGTTGTCGGCGGGCGCTACGCTTTTGGGGACAATTGCAATGGACCCAATTGGTCTGCGGGTTCTTATTGGTCTCTCCCGACTGGCAGCGAGACGACGGGACTTGGTAGAGGGACGATGACACAGATGCTGCAGTTTGGCGTCTCTGTACCGATTCAGAAGCACGCGCTTGGATTTTCCACGAGCCTGAATTTTTCATACGATTCGGTTTTAGAACCCATGCTCATGAATCGTCTGCAATGGCAGTTTCCCAAATTCGCTAAAGATCGACTGACCTTTTCGGTGAGTTTGTCATCTGAGACGTATTTGGATTCGGCTGTTTTTTCGGACGGATCAACCAAGGTTTTTGCTGAACCTTCCTTGAGGGTGGAACTTGGCAAAAAACAAAGATGGTCAGTGACCACGCAGGGACGCGTGAGTGTTGTGGATACGCTTGGGCGTAAGGCTGGCGTGGTCGCAGGAACCGTCAGCGATATTTTACTCAATGACGTGCTTTTTGGTGCGTCAACACAAGTGGGTTTTGCATTTTAATGTGTGAGAAAAAGGATAACCAAATGAAGAAAATAAATTATCTATGTATTTTAATAGCCGTCATTTTTTCCGCTTGTAGCGGGCAGCCTTTGTTCAGTGAGGACGCTGAGTCTACAGCAGGCACAAATCAACTTGTGATCACCGTAACGCAACATGGAACGCCTGATGATGCTGGTGTTTATCCTGATCTTGTCACGGCTGATAATACCAAGGTTTTCCAGAATGATCTGGGCATCACGATCACTCTGGAAGAAGCGAGTCTTTCTTGGGGGCATATTGAGCTGATTTCGGCAGGCGATGACGCTGACTGCGGTCAAAATGATGATCTGACTTTGCATGTCGAGTCCACGCAAGATCTGATGGATGACGATCTTGCTGAGCAAACGTTGTTTGATGACCTGGTGGTGGAGGCTATCTATTGCCAATATCAAATCGCGTTGGAGGCCGCCTCTGACGCAAACGCTGAACTTAATCACACAGCCGATATGGGCACGCACACTGTTCATTTGTCGGGACATTGGACAGACGGGAGTGACTCCGGAGATTTCTCGGTGTCTATCGATGATGGGGTGACAGTCTCGAATATCTTCTATGCACTTGAAGATGACGAGATCATCGCTCATCCGCTGCATTTCCATGAAGACTCTTTGTCTTATGTTTTTGGTGTGCGGTATGACCAACTCCTGGATGGTCTTGATTTTAGTGAGTCAGAGGCTGAGCAGCAAGCCCAAGTGATCGAAAATCTTGAAGCAGCGGTTAGGCAGAATCTGAATTAACGATGAAGAAACAATAAAAGCCGCCAAGCGGATGGCTTGGCGGCTTTGGTGTGGAAATTCTCTCCCCTAGCCCCTCCTTACAAGAGGGTGTTTCCGAAGTCTGAAATCAAAAACTTCGTCATTCCCGCGAAGGCGGGAATCCAGCAAATTCAACACTTTTCTGGATCCCCGCCTTCGCGGGGATGACTATAAACATCATTGTTTCGACTTCGGAAACACCCTCACAAAGGAGGGGAAAGTTCCCCCCTTTGTAGGGGGGAGTTAGAGGGGGTAGATCTTCTTTAAAATAACACGCCGAGCGAGGCTCCCGTGGAGAAGTAGGACGTTTTGGTGTTGTTGATTTCAAACCCATGCGTGTAGCGGGCATCCAAACCTAAGCAGATGATTTCGGTGATTTCAAAATCGACGCCAGCGGCGAAGTTGAGACCAAAATCCAAGTAGGTTGAATCGTTTGACGGAGGCGAACTCACCAAGAAAGCAAGGCCAACAGGGATAACATAGGGGCGAATTGCACCAAACTTATCGATTTTGAGTTTGGGATTGATGCCCACATTTAACTCAGTGATGGCTACTTTGCTGGTTGCTGTGCCGCCTAAAAGGGCGCTGGTGGTTTGGGTGACTTGATTGGCAGAGAAGCGGGAGAACTCCACCATGACTTCACCCGCCAGCGAGGCGCCGTCCCAAAGGGCATTGCGAGCTGTCAGACCCAAGTCTAACCCTGCTGCGACATTAAAGCCGAGTTTGCCGTCGTTAGTTGTGGTCGTGCTCAGCGTGTCGGTAAAAACCTCGCCGCCACGATTTCCTGTCAGACTTGAGAGCCCTCCGCGGAAGAAGACTTTGTTATTTTTTGTCGATTTAGCCTGTGAAGGCACGGGCAAGACCAACAGGGTCAACGCTATCAGAATCAGTGTTTTTTGGATTTTCATAAAATCCCTCCTTGCTTACCCGATAAGTGGATTGGCTCTCAGAAGGCATGATCGTCTTCATAAATTGGCATGATGGTTTTTAGGCAGGTGCATGAGGGTTCGCAGTTTGAGGTGGGGCAGAAAGCTGGTCTAGCTCATACTTTCCCCTATCACTTTGACAAATAATGCCTAAATCCCCTAGGGGAGTGAGATTATGCCGCTATGTTATTTTACTGCTGGGGAGTCTCATGGCAAAGGGCTGACAGCCATTTTGGAAGGCCTGCCATCGAACATTCCGATTTTAGAGGAGACGATTAACATTCAGCTCAAGCGGCGCATGCAGGGGTATGGCCGTGGCGGGCGTATGAAGATCGAGACAGATGAAGTCGAAATCACCTCAGGGGTGCGTCATGGAGTGACGCTGGGTTCGCCCATTTCACTTTGGATTGAAAACAAGGATTTCAGAGCCTGGACTGAGGAAATGGCGTCCTATCCGATTCCTGGGTTTACGTCTAAAAAGTCAGTGAATGAGCCGCGCCCGGGACACGCCGATCTCTCTGGCGGCATCAAATACAATCAACGCGATTTGCGGAATATTTTGGAGCGGGCCAGTGCGCGTGAAACCACAGCCCGCGTGGCTGTCGGGGCTGTCTGCCGCGAATTCCTCAGAACTTTTGGTATTCGCGTGACGGGACATGTGATCAAAATGGGTGGTGTGGGCATTGGCGATGAACGCCCTGATTTTGACGCGATTGAAAAAACCCAGGAAGCCGATCCGTGCCGCTGCATCGATGCGGCGGTTTCTGCCAAGATGCAGGGGATTATCGATGTTGCTAAAAAGAAGGGCGATACCGTTGGCGGTGTTTTCGAAATTATTTTTACTGGTTTGCCTGTGGGGCTTGGCTCACACGTGCAATGGGATCGTAAGTTGGATGCCAAGCTTGCCGCGACCATGCTCTCGATTCAGGCCATCAAAGGGGTGGAGTTTGGCATGGGTTTTGGCGTTGGCGAAGTCTATGGCTCGCAAGTGCATGATCCTATTGCGTACGATAAAGTCGCGCACTTATTCTCGCGTACGCGCAACAATGCCGGTGGTTTGGAAGGTGGCATGACCAACGGTATGCCGCTGGTTGTGCGCGGAGCCATGAAGCCCATCTCGACGCTTTACACGCCGTTGCCCTCTGTGAACATCGATTCCAAAGAAAGTTTTGATGCCTCTGTGGAACGCTCAGATACGTGCGCGGTGCCAGCGGCCAGTGTGATTGCCGAAAACGTCTTGTGTGTGGATATCGCTAGCGCCATGATCGAAAAGTTTGGCGGTGACTCTCTCGAAGAAATGCTGCGAAATTACCGTGCGTATCAAGAGTATGTGAAGGCTTATTAAGCGTCGCTGACTGAAGCCTATTCTTGCTCGTGCCTTGCTTTGGCTTTGTTGCGTGCGTAGACACTTTGACACTTTGACACTTTGAACTCTACAAGGTTTTTCCTTAAGGCATCATAGTGATAGCATCTGTATCCAAGTTGATTTTGGCTGTTTCTTTTGTCCCTGCACATTCAATCATTGACAGAATGACTTCATTGCCGGTGCTGGTCATGGTCACATGACGATTGGGAATCTTTCCGACAAAGCTGATGAGCATGCCTTTGGGTGATTCGATCAAGTGAGGATTGACAGTCCAGCCTTTGGCAACAAGTAAGTCATGTGTGGGCTGATCAATGACTGTGGCCATTGTGGGGCACGAGGCAATATCTGGGCGCTTGGAAAGCCCATGCTTTTTGGCAAAATCGTCGATGGTGCTTGCCGTCACGGTCTGCGGGTTATTACAAGCCAGTGTTGGGATCTGGCCGATGAGTTGAGTTGTCCCATCAACTAGTTTAAAGGCATCTATTGATCCGTTGAGGCATTTCAGACTGCCTGGTCTTTCATAATGGGTCGCCCCCAAGGTGAGGTCGTAGGCACGCGCTGCATTATAAACTTCGATTGATGTTTCCATTGTCACTCCCTGTTAGCTTTTGGTAATCCCGCTTTGTTCTTTGAAGAACTCGGGAGCAAGCTCCCGAGATTCTTCGACACAGTGGTTTTTGTCATTTCCAGTTCGCTCGCTTGACTCAGCCGCAAGCGGCCGAGATTGCGCTTCGCGATTTGTGTTCAATCTTGTTTTCGGCTTTTCTTCAAACAAAGTTGCGAGTTTTTGATGCTTAATCGATAAGCTTCATTAAATCACACGGTTGTCTTTTCGCCCAGCGATAGAATGTGACAGGGGCCACGCCCAGCTCGCGCGCGGCATGATAGGGATGACCGCAATGGCGTTCAGCGGCTTTGGTAAAAATCTCGGCACGCAAGCTCTCGAGGGTGGTTCCCGGTTGGTATGTTTTGGCACGCGATCGCCAGGCTTCGCCATCTTCGTGAATTCGGTTTTCGCGTAGCCATTTGTAAACGGTGGCCACCCCGACCTTGAGACTGGTCGCGACTTTTTGCGGATTGAAATCGAGCGCGATGCATGCGCTGACGTAAATCAACAATTCGTGCTCTTTCCACGTCAATCCCGGTTGATACCAATCGGTCTCTGAGATTTTTTCGGCGGTTTGTTCTTTTCGTTCGGTTGGACGACGCGCGGATTTGACGGACTTGAGTCGGTCGAGCAGATATTTCGGCAGAGATTCGGTGCCAATGATCTTGCCGTCGTCGAAAGCGGCGGCGGTTTGCACCACGCTTTTGAGTTCACGCACATTGCCCGGCCAAGCGTAGCCGGCCATGACGCGCAAGAGTTGCGCGCCGATGCGTTCGGGTCGGCTGCGTCCGAATTCCACGCGGTACTGATTGAGGAAATGTTCGGCCAGGAGCGGGAGATCCTCGATGCGCTCGCGCAGAGGCGGCAGATCGATTTCGAATCCCATCAGGCGATAATACACATCCTCGCGAAAACTGCCGTCGGCCACACCCTCGCGCAGCGATTTGTGCGCTGCGCTGATGATGCGCACATCGACCGGCCGCGGTTTGGTTTCGCCCACGCGCAAGACTTCGCGCTCTTGCAAAACCCGCAATAGACGCACCTGTACGGGCGCGGGCAACTCCGCAACTTCGTCGAGAAAAAGTGTGCCGCCGTTTGCGGCTTCGATGAGTCCGACCTTGTCGCGGTCGGCTCCCGTAAAAGCGCCGCGCGCATGTCCAAAAAGTTCGCTCTCGACCAATGTCACCGGCAGTGCGCCGCAATTGATAGCGATGAACGGCTTGCGTTTGCGCGGGGAGCTGTCGTGAATGAAACGCGCGAGCACCTCTTTGCCAGTACCGGTCTCGCCGTGGATCACGATCGTGACGTTCGAATCCGCCACGCGCGCGACTTGTTCCAGAATCGCCAGAAGTGGCGGGGACTGCGTGATCACGGGACCCGTGGCGGTCTTGCGGGTTTCCCGCGCGGCGGCTAGGTCCACGCGTGCGAGGTCGAGTTCCTCACGCAGTTTTTCCTGGGTCGTACGATAAAATTCCAAAAGCCGGTGATTGGTCAGTGCCAGGCCGGCCTGGTCGGCGAAGGCTTCCACGATGCGCGCGGTGCGCTCGCCGAACGCGCTCAGCCGGTAGCGATGCGAAAGATAGAGCACGCCCAGAACTTTGCCGCGGAACAAAATGGGTACGCCCAGAATCGATTTGAGATTCAGCGCCATCACGGAGGCGTATTGATTGAATTCCGTTTCGCTAGCGGCGTCCGCAGTCTTGATGGTTTTGCCGCTGGCCAGCGCCTGCTGAGCAACGGATAACGAGATGGCGGAGAGTTCTTCACTCAAATCTGCGTTGAGGCTCACTTGCGGCGCGAGGGCGCCTTTCTCATCGGCGAGCAGGATCACGCCGAGCTCAGCGCCTGAGAGTTCGATGGCGTGTGTGAGGAGGCGCCTCAACAATTCGTCGCGCGTCATCTCGCCGACTAAGTCGCGGTTGATGCGCAGCAGAGCATTGAGTTCCTGCAGTGGCTGGTCGGCAAAGGTTTCGAGGATTGCTTCCGGACGCGTCTGATCTTGATTCTGCCGCTGGGCGAAGCGCGCTTCGAGTTGCGCGTATTGGGCCTTTTTATCGTCGTCGTCGGCGGTGAAATTCAGGCGCGCCAGATCCTGTTTGAACAAATCGTCTTCTTGCAGCGTGAGCCAGGTGCGGCAGCGCGCGCGCAGGACCCAGAAACGGAAATTTTTGAGATCGTCGTCGGTTTCGGCCAGATGCCAGGCGCGGTTGAGGGCGTCGACGGCCTGGGTGCGCAGAGCTTGCTGCGCAAACACTTCGCCGAGTTCGATGTAGGAGCGGCAGATGAGCGTTTTTTCGAAAGCGTAATGCGGTGAGATTTTATGCGCGTATTTGAGCGAGTCTTCCAAATCGCGCGTGGCCTCGGTCAGTAGCCCATTGGCGGCGGCAAGCGCGCCACGATTTTGCACGGCCGTAGCGGCTGCGGCGAAATCCCGCAAGGCGAGGGCGACCGTGACCGCCTCGCTGTAGGCCAGTAGCGCCTCGCGCCATTTGCCGAGTTGGCGCAAGACATTGCCCAAACCGTTTTGCGCCCGCAACGTCAAAAACGGATCGTGACGCTCATGGGCTTCGGTCAGCACTTGGCGAAAATCTGCTTCTGCCGCAGCATGGTCTTTGAGCGCCGATTTCGCTTGTGCGCGATTGTAAAGACAGCTGATCGCGCGTGCGGCCGCCGCGTCGCGTTCGCTCTCGTCGGGATTTTCTTTTTGCTGCCGGTGAAATTTCAACTCGTCGTTGAGCCGCTTGACTGCGGCTGGAAAATTGCCGGCCTGCAGATAGGCCAGGCCCAAATCCAAGTTGGTGATGCGGTCACGTTCCTCCGGTAGTCGGGTTTTTACCTCGGCGGCGGCAGCCTCGAATTCCTGCACGGCTTCTGGTATTTTGCCCTGTCGCAAAAGAATGTAAGCCAGAAAATTACGCGTTCGGATCGCATCGACGGTACTGTCGAGCGCTGAAGAAAAAATTTCCCGTGCGCTCACCAGTGCTTCGCGCGCGGCTTCCCACTGACCGGCATCGATGAGACTCTCGCCGCGCAAGGCTAAAACCTGCGCCCGTCGTTTGAGATTTGCGGATTGCGTGCTGCCTTTACCGGCTAAGTCGTTGACTGACTGCCACAGTGGATCAGCAGCGCTCAGGTTGCGTTTGCGCACGCGGCGCTGGAGATTTTGCAGAACCCAATCGAAGTCCTCTTGCACGGGTCTTAAATTGTCCGGTTGCGAGAGCACTGTCTCCCACGGAATCAACGCGAGGGAGGCCCTCGTCACTTGTCCGGTCGCATCGGCCAAAAGGCCCTGTTCGGCCAGGCGAGTGAGTAAATCCCAAAGCGTCGCCGGGTGGCCCGCGGAGAGGGCTGTCATCTTCGCTAAAAATTCCGGCGGAAGTGTGGGGACGTTCAAGGCGGATTTGAGCCACTCGGTCATCTCCTCTGGCGTGAGAGCGGGGAGCGTGACGTTGAGGCTGAAGTCGTCCGCCGGGGCAGGCATACGCTCCAGGAGCAGAATATTTTTTTTTGGGTTCGGCGCGGCGTCGTTGAGAGCAATTGCCTCGCGTTGTTCGGGATGCTGCACGATCAAACGATAAAAGATCTCTTTGACGAAGCGACTCACGCCGCTGCCGCGCGCGCCGTTGACCACGAGGGCGATGCGGTTCTGGTTTTTCAGCGCGGCTTCGAGTTGTGGCAGAATTTTAAACAGTGCTGCGTGTCCGACAAAGGCCGTCGGGCTGAGCACGAAGCCTTCCTTTTGCACCAGGCTCAAGGCTTTGAGGGCGGAGTCCGGACGATCGAGTGGATTCTTCGCGAGCATTTTGTGGATGAGCTCGGCCCATGGCGGCGGCAGATCGCGGCGAAGCAGTCCAAGCGGTTCGGGCGTGACGTGCAGATGATTGTCATAAGTCGCGGCGAGAGCCTGGCCGACGAACGGATTCTTGCCGGCGAGGGCTGCATAGAAAGTGACGCCGAGGCTGTAGAGATCGCTGCGGTGCGTACTCTCGTGCTGCAAAATCACTTCGGGCGCCATCGTGCTCGGCGTGCCGCCGCTGATGCGCGGGGCAGCGATGCCGTCTTTGGCCGTGAGCGAATGAGCCATGCCGAAATCGAGAATCTTTGCAGATGCTTTGTCTCCCGTGCGGGTGACGAGAATGTTTGCGGCTTTGAGATCGCCGTGCACGATCTGGCAGCGCTGCAATTCGGAAAGCCCTTTAAGGATGTCGCAAAAGAGTGGCTCGCATTCAGCGAACGAGCGCTCACGGCAGTAAACATCAAGTGGCAGTCCCTCCAGAAATTCTTCGACCAAAAACAATCTGCCGTCGGGCAGCTGGCCGAAATCCAGAATGCGAATGATGTTGGGATGCGCGAGATCTTTTAAAACCCAGAATTCATAGCGCAGGGCAGCGACCAAGAGTTCGGCGTCGAGGTGCGCAGGCGGCACCATGATTTTGATGGCGACGAAGCGATCCTCTTTTTTGCCTTTGTAGACTTCGGAAGACGCGCCTTTGCCAATGAGCGCAACGAGTTCGTAGTCGAGGACTTTTTGGAGTGGGAGTTTTTCCATGGTTTGATCTGGCGTCATCCCCGCGAAGGCGGGGATCCAGAGGATTTACAAATACTGGATTCCCGCCTTCGCGGGAATGACGATTAACTTTAATAACTAATAATAAATGTAATAATAATAATTTAACAGATTTAATTCCGATCAAACGGCACTAATTTGTATAGTCATATGAAATAATTAACTAAAAATTAATAATCAAAACTTGGCACGAAAGCTGCTTTTCTTCTTGGCGTGCAGGACAAAATGGTTTGTTCAGCTAAAACTAAAGAAAGGCAGACGATATGAAATTCTCTCAATTCAAAAATGCACTCAAGACGTCGGTGGTCCTGCTGAGTCTTTCGCTCACAGTGGCGTGTGCCGGCGTCGATTTCGGCGAATTCGCTTCGAATGCGCAGAATCAAAACCATGCGCAGGATTTCGGCGATGCGCCCGATGGACTCTCTAGCGGTTATGATGTGAACATCACCGCCGGCTTTCCCAGCCGCCTCTCCTCAAATGGCGCTCATCATGAAGACAGCTCCCGAGTCGCGCTCGGCATGCTCAGCGAAGACGGCGTGTGGCCAGCTACCGTCGAAACCGATGCGACCGACACCGCCGATGCCGACGGCGTGCAAAACATCGATGAAGAACCGGGTGAAGCCAACAACGACGAGCGCGACAACGGCTTGTTCACGCTCGTGTTCGGCGACGATGAAGAAGCCACGCTCGAGTACGCCGTTACGGCGGCCGCCGATGCCACGCCCGGCACGTATTATGTCAACGTGCTCTTCGACTGGAACAAGGACGGCGTGTGGGACGGCCAAGACGCCAACGGTGCTCAAGAGTGGGCAGTCAAAAATGACGAGGTCACGATCATGCCCGGCAAGACGCTCAATCAACGCTCGCCGATTTTCACCACGGGTGTCGATGCGCAGCCAGTGTGGGTGCGCGTGACGCTATCAGATACGCCGGTCGATGCCGCCGCGTTCCCAGACGGTTGGGACGGCACCGGTGCCTTCGCGCAAGGCGAGACTGAAGATTACTTTTTGAAAAATCACCAAGTCATCGAGTTGAACAGAGACGGAAAAGGTGTGATCGGTGTGCCGTTCAACCCGTTCAATCCGAGACCGGTCCCGCCGTTGCCCCCGATCGGTGCCGGTGGTGGCGGAAGCACTGATACCGATTCGTGCGAATACAACTTCTTCATGAACCAGACGATTTGCATCGACCGCAGTGTGACAAAACTCGTGACCATCGACGGCTTCGCCCCCGATACCATCAGCGCTTTTAGCACCAATCCCGGTGTGGCGAGCGTGAGTCTCAACGAATCAAATGTGACGATCACAGGTGTGAGCGAAGGCAGCGCGACGATCAATGTCATCGCCACGCAAGGCGGCTGCACTTATTATCTGACCGTGTCGGTGACCGTGAAACCGTGTGTGGTGGCCAAGAAGGTGCGCATCGATTGCTGCACGCCTGAAGAAATCCGCCGTGATGCGGGGCAGTGCACGAACTGTCATGTCGTGGGACGTCAGCACAATCAAAGCAACACCCTCGGTGGTGGCGGCGGTGTTCCCGAAGTCGATATGGAAGGCGAGAAAACCAATGTGTCCAAAAGCTTTGTCGTCACGCGCGGCGGCGGTTTGGTCGATGTGATCACGCTCTACTACGATTGTGATCCGTGCCCGGAAGAGCCCATAGAAGATGAATCCTACACTGATCCGGTCGAGGAAGAAGTCAACGCGTGGCTGGATGAAATCGCCGAGAGCTTCTTCGGTGCCTACGATCAAGAACAGTTTGGCGGGAGCGATGGTCAGATCGACACGTGGGAAGAGTACGAAGACTTGGTTGCGCATTACGATGAAGATGTCGATGACGCGACTTACGAATGCGCTTCGCGCTACTTTGAGGCGCTGTTTGGGGAGGCGTATTGAGATAGGGCGGATGAGTCCGGCTCCCCTCCTTACAAAGGAGGGGAGAAACAGCTTGGCAAATAATCGAGAACGTTTATGCTCAACTCGAAAATGAAAAAAACACTTCTCACCCTCCTGTTAGTTTTTTTTATGGGCTTCGGCGCTCTGACACTCTCCTCCTGCGGTGCTGCCGGCGATACCCCCACCATCGAAATCCCCGCACCCGTTTCGCATCTTTCGATTTCCAGTCCCGACATCAGCGGCAATGTGCGCATCACCGGTTCGGCCGGCGCGGCCGATGTCGGCACCACGGTGACGATTCTCAACGAAAACGTCCAAAATGGACTCACCTCGCAAATTCTCAACCTCTTTATCCGCAGCGCTTGGGCGCACGCGACGCACACAACCGCGGCGGCTGCGGACGGTTCGTTTCAAAATGAAATCGAAGGAGAAGTCGGCGACATTATCAAAGTCACGCTGACGCTCGACGGAGAGACGAGCACGACCGATCTCATCGTCCCGGCCAAAACGCCGCCGCTGTCTTTGGCCTCTGAGATTCAAGACGTGAGCGCCGACCCTATTTCGCGCTCGGCCCTCGTGTCGGCTAACGACGGCACCGATGGGTTTATCCATGTTATCGATCTCGAAAGTTTTACGTTCACCGAAACGCTTATGCTGGCTGGCGCCTCAAGCGCCACGCGCATCGCCACCGATCCGACCACCGGCGAGACGGTTGTTTTAGATACGGCTAACGTCGATGCCTGGCACATCACCTTAGACGGCGGTGCTGCGGTCGTGAGCACTACGCCTATTATTCCGTCTTCTGATGTCGCCGCTGGTCCGAGCGGTGGGTATGTGCTCATCGCGCACACCGATTCCAGCCCGGCACTGTCTTTTTTCGATCTCACGACCGATGCCGCCACGGCGGTCGGCGACAGCGAAGCCGAAGACAGCACCGATCAGACCAGCGCGCTTTTGGTCGCACTCGATAACGACGGCAGCGACGACATTGCCGGTGTGATCAGTCTCATGCCCGATGGCACGCACATTCTCACCACCCACGTCATCGACCCGGGTGTGCCTTCGATCACGCAGAATGGTGCGATCGTATTGGATATAGCGACGCCGCGCGGGCTGGTGTTGTTCAACAATGCCACCGAGGCTTTGGTGACAGATGCGGAAACCGATCAGGTTTTGCGTGTGTTATTGGCGGATGGTTCGGTCACCGCCATCACGGTGGGTGACGCCCCGCGCGGTGTCGTGGTCAACGAAGCGGCTGGGGAAGCCTCTGTGGTCAATAACGGCGATCGCACGTTGTCGGTCATCACGCTGGCGACCAACACCGTGAGTACGACCACAGAAATCGGCCTGGCGCCCACCGAGATCGCTTTGGATGCGAATGCGACCACGCCCATTCTCGCCACGGTCAATACCGGTGACGAGACGGCCACGCTGGTAGAATGAATTTTGAATTTGTTGCTTGGAAAGTCGCGATGCTTATGCTGACATCACCCCGTTATGCGAAACTTAGGCTTATTGTTAAGGATTTGCGTCATTTTGATGATCACTTTTGGGGGAGGACCCGTCATGGCACGAACGATTTCCGAGAATTATCCTGGCCGTGTCCGCGCGGTTCCGTTTCCGGGTAAACCTTGGCTCAATACGCAAAAGGCGCTTACGCTGGCCGATTTTAAGGGCAAGGTTCTCCTTCTCGATTTTTGGACTTACTGCTGCATTAACTGCCTGCATGTTTTGCCTGACTTGCATAAATTGGAAGAACGTTTTCCGCGCGAGCTCGCCGTTGTGGGTGTGCACTCGGCAAAATTTGAGAACGAAAAAGTCAGCGAAAATATTCAGGCGGCCATTAAGCGTTACCAAATTACCCATCCGGTCATTAACGACGACGAAATGCTTTTGTGGCGACAGTACGGTGTGAGTTCATGGCCCACGCTCGTGGTGATTGATCCCGAAGGTTACGTCGTTGGCATGATTTCTGGCGAGGGGCATTATGACGCGCTTGAGCAAGTCGTGATGACCTTGATTAAAGATCATGCGCAAGCAGGCACACTCAAACGAGGCGAGCTCAGTCATTTGTTGGATGCTCCCAAAGTGCCCGAGCAGACACTTTCTTTTCCCGGTAAAGTGGTGGCGAGTGCCGATGGCCAAACGCTTTATTTGACCGATACCAATCACAATCGTGTGCTGGCTTTTGATGCGGCTGGAAAAGTTCAGGCTGTTTTTGGCTCAGGCACAGCCGGTTGGGTGGATGGCCTGGCACAGAAGGCTCAGTTTCGCCAGCCGCAGGGCTTAGCCCTATTGGACGATCAACTTTACGTGGCAGACACCGAGAATCATCTCATTCGCAAAATTGATTTGAAGACTAAAATTGTTAGCACAATCGCAGGAACAGGTGCACAAGTTTACGAGACCCATCCCAAGGGGGCGCCGCTCATGGTCAATTTGAATTCGCCTTGGGATGTTTACGCGCAAAAAGGCTGGCTCTATATCGCTATGGCGGGGCCGCATCAGATCTGGGCAATGGATCTGATTAAGAATGAGGTTTTTCGATTTGCCGGCACGGGACGAGAAGATATTATCGATGGTTTGCATGCGACCGCTAGCTTTGCGCAGCCCTCTGGTTTGGCCTCCGATGGGACCACATTATTTGTGGCTGATTCGGAAGTCAGTGCCGTGCGCGCTGTCGATTTGAATGTCGATACCGCCAAGGTGAGCACGCTCGTTGGCAAAGGCCTCTTTGATTTTGGCGATATTGATGGGCCGGGAAATTTAGCCAAACTGCAACATCCCTTGGGCGTGGCCTGGCATGATGGACTCGTTTATGTGGCCGATACCTATAATCATAAAATCAAAACCATCGATCCCAAAACCCGCCTCGTAAAAACTTTGGCGGGGGATGGGAAGGCGGGATTTGTTGATGGGGCTTTTGCCAAAGCCAGATTTTTTGAACCCTCTGGGCTGACGTTTGCCGCTGGTAAACTGTATGTGACCGATACCAATAATC
>Ga0209824_10000164_pt1 | contig 46038 bp, 41 predicted proteins | sample VDWuncwatermetaG_FD_184124 | JGI IMG/M metagenome (GOLD analysis project Ga0209824, IMG submission 184124) | Wastewater microbial communities from Netherlands to study Microbial Dark Matter (Phase II) - VDW unchlorinated drinking water (SPAdes)... ...
GGCCTTGATCCTCCCCCGCCGCGCCCTCATCGTCGCTTCCGCCCCCCCTATCGCCTTTGTCGGCCTTATCGCCGGGAATCGCGGGGCGCTCGCCGGGATCGGCGGGCTGAGTGCCGGACGGCGTTTCCGCGGGCGGCCCGCCCTTGGCCTTGTCCTGGGCCCGAAGCGGGGAGGAGCCGGCTAACGACATGGTGAGAATCAGCAAAGCGAGTTTCATTATTCGAGACCTCCTTAACCTATGTGAGGATAAGGGGTATGGCCGTGAAACTCAAGAGGGCTTTAGTCACAGCCGCTGAGGCGGCCCCGCAATTTGATTGAATAAGCCCGCTGTTTAAGGAGACCCATGGGATTGCTACTCGGCGCGGTATTCGGTTTCGTGGCGTGGTTCCTGCTCAACTACCTCGTGGCCGGCCTGTACACGGTCGACCAGAACGAGCGCGCGGTCAAAACCAGCTTCGGGCGGGCCCAGCGCCTGGAAGGCACCAAGACGCTGGACGATCCCGAGCTCAAGGCCACCCTCACCGACGATGAGCAGAAGCGCTACAACTACCCCCAGCTCCGCGTCATCCCGCCCGGCGGCCCGTACTTCAAGTGGCCCTGGGAGAGGGTGTACAAGGTCTCGATCGCGACCGAGAGCATCAACATCGCCGCCGATCCGGAGACGCCGGGCGCCAACAAGGGCGGCACGGTGCTCGAGGCCATTACGAAGGACCAGCTCAACACCGGCCTCACGGGCCAGATCCGCTACCGCGTCTCCGAGCGCAACCTGTACGCCTATCTGTTCGGCATCAAGAGCCCGATCGTCCACGTGATGGGCTACTTCGTCTCGATCCTGCGCGAGAAGATCGCGACCTATGAGGCCCCGAAGCTCGAGGGAACCGCCCTCGCCCAGGCGACGGGCTTAAGCGAGATCAGCGGCGTCTCGATCAACGACATCCGCAAGAACCTGCGCTCGCTCAACGACCTGATGGACCAGGACTGCAAGTCGTCGACCGCGCGCTTCGGCATCATCCTCGACGCCTCGCTGATCACGGGCATCGATCCGCCTCCCGAGGTCGACTCCGCGCTGGCCGCCATCAACACGGCCCACAACCACGTCTCCTCCGAGATCAGCCTGGCGCAGGCGTCCGCCGACCAGAAGATCGTGCAATCCAAGCGGGCCGTCGAGATCGAGACGCTCAATGCGCAGGCCGAGGTCGAGCCGCTGCTGGCGCTCGCCCGCCAGCTCACCGACCTCAAGGCCATCGGCGGGGCCGGTTCGCTGATCGCCTACCTGCGCAACGTCCGCCTCGGCATCTTCGGACGCACGAAGCAGGTCGTCCTCGAGAACCGTCAGCACTGGGAGGGCCGCTAGATGAATCCCTTTTTCTTGGCCGCCGCCGTCGTCTTCTTCGGGCTCTTCATCACCGTGCCGATCCTGCTCGGTTTCCTGCGCCTGCTCGGCTTCTACACGATCGTCTACGAAGGCACCTCGAAGGTCTTCGTGCTGTTCGGCAACGTCCTCGAGACGATCACCGAGCCCGGCATCCACTTCCTGTGGCTGAGGCTGGGGCCTAAGGCCCTCATCGTGAACTGGATCGGCTCGTGCTACACGCTCGACATGCGCATGGACCAGGTCTATCGCCGCAGCGAGCCCGTCAACTCGGAGGAAGGCGCGCCGATGGGCATCGGCATCTGGTACGAGATGTACGTCTCCGATCCCGTCGCCTTCCTGTTCAAGAACGCCGACCCGCGCGGCTCGCTGGCCGCCAACGTGAGCAACGCGACCGTGCGCTCGCTCTCGAACATGAAGCTCGCGGACATGCTCGGCAACCGGCACCAGATGAGCCAGGTCGTGCGCGAGGAGGTCTCCCCTAAAAGCCACGAGTGGGGCTACAAGCTCGGCTCGGTCTACATCCGCAAAGTCCACCTGCGCGACCCGCGAATGATCAAGCAGATCGAGGAGAAGGTCGTAAACCGCCTGCGCCAGGTCACCGCCGCGATCAAGCAGGACGGCGAGAACCAGGTCAACATCATCGCGAGCACGGCCTCGCGGCAGGCCGCGATCGCCTTCGCCGAGGCCGCCGCTCTGCGCCCCAAGATCGTCGGCAACGCGCTCAAGACGATCTCCTCCGCGCCCGACATCCTTCAGGCGATGTTCGAGATACTCGAGGTCCAGCGCGTCCTCGAGAGCGGCGCGGATATCACCCTGCTCCCGCCCGGCTCGGACATGCTGTCTCAGCTGATCGCCGCTCGCGGCAAGCCGCCGGCGCCCGCCGCCTGAAGCTGACTGTCGACGAGAAGGGCCGCGCGGCGATCATCCCCCTTCCCGGGGCCGAGCGCCTGCCGGACCTCCTCGAGCTCCAGAGCGAACGCTTCGTCCGCAAGAGCGAGCTGCACGTGACGATGATCGGCTCCCGCTCCGGCATCGATCCCGCCGCCCTGCGGTCGGCGGCTCGGGGCCTCGATTTTTCGGTCAGGCCCTCCGGGCACTATCGCCTCGTGCGTTCCGGGGAACGCAGGGCGATCATCGAGCTCGTCCGCGTCGAGGGCCAAAAGGAGTTTTGCGCGAGGGTGCAGGCGCCCCTCATGCCCGCCCACGTCACCTTGTTCACGGAGCCGGGAGGCCGCGGCATCGCCCTGTATTCCTCGGAGGAGCTCGAGAGGCTGTCCCAGCCGGCCGAGCTGACGCTCCCCGAAAGCCCCTGGCGGCTCGATGGAGACGGGGCTATACTGGGGGCGTGAGGCCCCTCCCCCTCCTCGCTCTCCTCTTTTGCGCGGCGCCCGACACCCGGGCGCAGACACGCGTCGGCGCCGTCGAAGCGGGAGGCGTCAACACCGGCGCGCCGGGCGGCTCTCTCTCGTCAGCCTTGCCCGGCGGCGGCGCTCCCCAGCTCGTCACGCTCCAACTGACCGCGCCGTCGCTCGGCCTGACGCCCTCCGCCTTGGTCCCGACCCCCGTGCTGGCTGCGGCGCCCTTCGCGCCGATCGCGGCCCTGCCCGCTTCGGTCATCGCTCCAGCCGTCGCGCGTCCCGCCGCGCTCCCGGCCTCCGCCGCCGGCGCCGCCGCCGCGCGCGCGCTGCTCGGCGCGGCCCCCCAGGACTTGGAGAAAACTCCGGTCGAGGATCTCATCGAGCATACGAAGCGCCTCTTCGGCGAGTCGTCTCAGCCCGGCTACAAATCCGCGGAGTACCTCAAGCCCGGCGCACCGTTTCAGTTCGGCGAATCCGAGGTGTTCCGCTACCGCTCGGCCCTGATCGTCCCCGGCGCCAAGTCCGGCGCCGGCGAGCTCAAGGCCCTGGTCGCGGCCGCCGAGGGCCTGGCGAAGAGCGCCGGGATCGTCGTCGAGCGCGGCGAGCGCGCCGGGGGCGAAGGCGGCGTCGTGCCCGTCATGAAGATCGTCCCCCTGCGCGACGGCCATCGCCTCAACCGCCTCGCCTATGACCTGGGAAGGAGCTTCGACTCGACGATCGAGTACGCGCCCGACCGGACCGACGGCGGCGTCGCCGCCTACAACTCCACGAAACGCGTCCTCTTCCTGCCCGATTTCGGGCGCGACGACTCCTTCGAGGCGATCCTGCACGAGTCCCGCCACGCGGCGTTCACGAAGCGACTGCGGCGCGGGGACTTCAGCGTCTTCCACGCCTCTTTGGTCGCCTACCCCGGACGCAAGATCGCGCCCAACGCGTCTTCGTACGTCGATTACATGTCCTTCGAGGAGATCAGCACGCACGCGAAGACCTTGCTCCACGACATCCTGCGCGCCCTGCGCGCGGGCGACGCCAAGGCCGTATCGGACGCGAGGGCCGACGCGTACCAGTTCACCGACGTCCTGCGCAGCGCCGAGGTCAACCTCTTCCAGCTTCAGCGCCTGAGCGGGCTCAAATCCTACCGCCTGACCGGCGAATCCTGGCCGGTGGTGCCGGGTGGGCACTGGGAGGCGGTCAACCTTCCGAACGCGATCATGGTCGTGCCCATCCTCGACGGCCAGGCCGCGACGAAGCGCGGACTCTGGTCGAGGCTGCTCCAAGACGACCCGGAGCCGCCGGCCGTTCTGCTGGCGCGGCGCCAGGGCGAATTTCTACGGCCCCTCATCAAGGCGCTGACGCCTGAGCTTGAGGCCTTGCTCGCCGCGCTTGGAGGGGCCGAGCCGGACCTGAAGCGCGCGCGCGCGGCCGCCGTCCGCATGGTGAGCCTCGCGGACGAGGCCGATAAACGCTTCGGCGCGCGCTAGGCCTCTAGAACGCGGCCCAGGGCCGGCGTCCTTCGATTTCGCTGATCTGATCTTCCACGAACATACGGGTGCCCTCGTCGAGCTTGAGGCCAAGGGCCTTCTTGAAGAATTTGAGGGCGTACTTATCTTTCTTCTCGCGCCGCAGGCACAGGCCGAGCCCCGCGTAGGACTTCGCGACGTTTTCGTCCGAGACCTTCAGGCGCTGGGCGGCCTTGAGCGCAGAGGTGAAGGAGGCGCGCGCCTCGTCGATCACGCCTTCACGCAGGCGAATGGCGCCGGTCCGTTCATGGAAGCGCACCACGCGGGGATCCGACGAATCGAGCAGCGCTTGGGCCTCGTCGAGCTCGACGCGCGCTCTCGAGTATTCGGCATTGTCGATCATCGTGTCGACCCGCGTGAAGGCGCGCTCGATAGGATCGAGGTCCCGGCTCGCTGCGGCAGCCGACAGGGAGAAAGAGAGCAGAAGCGGGAGAAGCGGGATATTCATCCGCCTTAAGGATAGCGGAATCCAACGCGCCGTCAAGACCGGGCACCGTCTCGGCCCGGGGCGTGTCCGGATCGGCGCCAATATTTGGAATAACGCGCGCCAAGCGGTCTCGGGGCGCCCGGTCTCGAACCGGGAACCTCGTGGTCCCAAACCACGCGCTCTGCCAATTGAGCTACGCCCCGGCTTGACCGCAACCGATTATACCACTCTCTTTTAATATTTCCGTCCTTGCGCCGCCCCGGCCGCGCGGCTACACTAAGCGCGTGAAGAAACTCCTGCTCCTAGGCGCCCTCGCCGCGATCTGCGCCTGCAAGTCCGGCCCCCCCACCATCCTCATCGGCGACGACGACCGCAAGTCCTACCGCCGCGACGACGAAGCCGAGGAGCGCCGCGCCCGCGAGCAGCTGGCCGACATCCAGCGGAGGGTGGAGACCGGCGAGATGCCCAAGATCCAGTTCGAGTTCGACAGCGACGCGATCACGCCCGAATCCGACCCGACCTTGATCCTGGTCTCTGAGCTGATGCAGAAGAACCCGCGCCTGAAGGTCATCTGCCTCGCCCACACCGACAGCGTGGGGACCGAGGAGTATAACCTGGACCTCAGCGAGCGCCGCGCGCGCTCGGTGAAGAGCTTCCTCGTCCGGCAGGGCGTCCCCCCGCCCTCGATCCGCTTCAAGGGCATGGGCTACTCCCGCCCGCTCGCGGACAACGCCACCGACGAAGGCCGGGCCAAGAACCGCCGCGTCGAGTTCCGCGTGACCTACCGCGACTGGGAAACCGTCTACTAGGCCCGGAAGGACCAGGCGACGAGCCGGCTTTTCTTCTGCCCCTGCGCCATGTCGATCGTCCGGCGCCGAAGCGCGCCGAACTTGGTCAGGGCCTTCTCCACGGCGGGTAGGGACGCGGCCTTGGAGATGAGGACGGTGAACCAGAGGACCTGGGCTTGGAAGGCCGCGCTCTCCTCGATCAGGGTCCGCGCGAAAGCCCCCTCCCCGCCCGGGCACCACAGCTCGGAATCGACGCCGGAGAAGTTCGGCGCGGCTTCCTCCGGGCGGCCGAGCTTCCGCCATTTGACGCGGCTTGATTCGCGCGCGTCCTCGAGCGAGGCGTGGAACGGCGGGTTGCACAGGACGAGCTCGTACGACTCGCCGGCGTTGATCACGCCCGACAGCGCGCGATGCGGAGCCGTCTGCAGGCGCAGCTCGACGCCGTCCGCCAGGCCGGGATTGGACTCGACGATCCGCTGCGCCGCCGCCAGCGCGATGGGATCGGCGTCGCTGCCGACGAAGCGCCACCCGTACTCGGCGCGGCCGATGATCGGATAGACGCAGTTGGCGCCGACGCCGACGTCGAGGACCCGCACCGCGTCTCCCTGCCGCGCCCCGACGAGATCGGCGGCGTGATGGATGTAGTCGGCCCGCCCCGGGATCGGAGGGCACAGATAGCCGGGTGGAAGCTCCCAGGCCGACACGCCGTAGAAGGTCTTGAGCAGGGCGCGGTTGAGCGCCAGGACCGCCCGGGGATCGGCGAAGTCGATCGTGGCCTCGCCGGCGGGATTGCGGGCCGTGAAGGCTCCGAGCTCGGGACAGTTCTTCGTCAGGAGCGGGAAGTCGTAGCGGCCGGCGTGACGGCTGCGGGGATGCACCGATTGGAGTTTACCACTTCACCGGGCCAGGCCACATTTTTGAAGCGGCGATGAGCCCAGAGCCATTGCGCGGGCTCGCGGCGAATCCACGCCTCTGTCCTGGCCGCAAGCAGCGCCGTCGACGCCGCCGGATCCCGGCGCGCCTCGCCGAGATTCAGCTCCGGCTCGATGACGATTCGCACCACGCCCGAGGCGTCGCGGCGCTGGTAAACCGGTATGATCGAGGCGCCCGTGCGCTCCGCGAAGGTGCCGACCGCGGCGAGGGTATCGACCTCGATGCCGAAGAACGGCACGCGCGCGCCGGTCGGCGGCGGCGCGTACTGGTCCATCACGAAGCCGACCGATTCGCCCCGACGCAGCGCGCCGATGATCTTCCGCGCGGGATTCTCGTTGTTGAAAAAACAGCCGAAGGAGACGGAGCGCCGCGCCTCCAGCATCTTGCGGTGAAGCCACTCCGGCTTGAGGTGCCGCGTCACGATCGTGATCGGCACCCCGTTCATCGCGCCGAGCCCCGCCATCAGCTCCCAGTTCGCGAGGTGCGCCGACACGAAAAGGACGCCCCTGCCCTTGTCGTGGGCGCGCCTCCAATGATCCAGCCCCTCGATCGTCGCCGTGCGCAGAGAGTACCGGCGGTAATGCCCCGGAAACGGCGAGAACATATGAAGCAGCTCCAGGGTCAGCACGCCGTAATGTTCGAAATTCTCCCTCAGGAGGGCGTCCGTGCCGGCGGCGCCGAGCTCGGGCAGGCAGCGGCGGATGTTTTCGCGGGCGATGTCGCGGCGCTTGCGGTCGAAGCGCAGGCCGAGACGGCCCAGGGCCGGGCCGAGCGTCAGCTCCCAGGATCGCGGAGTCAAAGTCACCGCGCTTCCCAGGGCTCCTAGAACGAATCGAAGGAACACGGAGAGCAAAAAAGGCATCTCTACATTTTATTTAGGAGAAATGGGCCCCATATATCGCATTTGTAATATTTTTATGACCGCGCGTCAATCCGGCCCGCATGCAAAAAAAAAGCCCCGATTCGACTGAGTCGAATCGGGGCTTCCCTTTTAACGGCGCGGCTTCAATCAGTTCTTGGCTTCCGGCTTACCCATCGCCGCCAGGTTCGTCCGCGCCTTCGCGAGGATCTCGGAGTACGCGACGCCGGTCAGGATCTCGAGGCCCTGGCTGACATGGCTCACGGCGTAGATGTGGAACTTTCCGTCCTTGACGGCCTGCACCACCTCGGGCGACAGCTGGAGGTCGGCCACGTTCGCCTGCGGGATCACGATGCCCTGATCGCCCGTCAGGCCGCGCGCCTTCGCGAGCTCATAGAAGCCCTCGATCTTGTGGTTCACGCCGCCGATGGCCTGCACGTTGCCGAACTGGTCGGCCGAGCCGGTCACCGCGAAGTTCTGGCCGATGCCGACGCCGGACAGCGCCGACAGGATCGAGTAGATCTCCGTCGTGGTCGCGGAGTCGCCGTCGATGCCGCCGTAGTTCTGCTCGTAGGAGATGGACAGCCGCGCCGGGAAGGGCCGCTTCTGCGCGAACAGGTTCTGCAGGAAGCCTTCGACGACGCCGAGCGCCTTGTTGAAGCTCGAGCCGGTCTGGCTCGGGCCCGCGTTGCGGTCCACCGAGATGATCCCGCCCGCGCCCGCCGCGGCGGACGGCACCACGGTGATGCGCATCGGCACGCCGAAGCTGCCCATGACGGCCAGGCCGTTGATCTGGCCGACCTTCTTGCCGGTCGTCTCGACGACGAACACGTTGTCCTTGTAGACCTGGAGCAGGTGGCGGCGGTACACCTCGTCGCGCTCGACGCGCGTGTTCAAGGCGGTCTCGACGTCCTCGCGGCGGACCTCCTTGCGGCCCGCCTGCTGCGCCCAGTAGGTCGCCTCGCGGACGACGCTGTACAGCGCGCCGAACTGCGCGGTCAGCTTCTTATTCGAGTCGGCCATGCGCGCGCCTTGCTCGACGAGGGCGCTCATCGCATCCTGCGTCAGGTTCGTCGCGTCCTGCTTGAGCTCCATCGCCAGCGACATCACGGCCTTCTTAAAGAACTGCACGTAGCCGGCCACCGACTCCTCGCTCACCGCGAGCGAAGACTCGAAGTCGGCCGAGGCCTGGAAGTTCATCGCGAAGTCGGGATCCTGGCGCGCGACCATCATGCGCAGGCTGGGGGACCCGATCAGCACGATCTTGACCTTGCTGGGAACGTGATAGGACTCGTTCTTGCCGTTCATCAGGCTCTGCAGGCCGCCCTCGACCATCGACGCCTCGCCGGTCTTCGCGGCGGCCATCAGGGCCTGGTACAGGCCCGGGGCGCGGAGCACGTCCATGAAATCCAGGACCAGGAAGCCGCCCTCGGCCTGCTGGATGGCGCCGCCGATGAGCGTCGGACCGCCCGGCGCGCCGCCCTTGACGAGGCCGACGCCGGGAATGATCATCGTGCGGCGGTTGTCGTCGGCCTTGCCGAAGACCTTATCGAGCGTCGGATTCTTGACCCAGACCACCGGGGCGCCCGTCTTGCCGCCGTTGCTGGAAAGGACGCTGGCCTCGAAGAAGTCATCGGCGTCCATCGGCTTCTGACCGGGCGCGTCCTTGATGCCGCCGCCCTCCTCATCATCCGAGGACGAGCCGATCTTGCCCATGAATATCTGGTGGTTGGCGGCCGAGAACTGCAGGAGCATCTTCACGTAGGAAGCGGCCTTCAACTGCTCCTGCGTCGGAGCGGCCGCGGGCTGGCTCTTCGCGAGCTCTTGCTGGGCCGTGCCGAACTCCTTATTCTTCGTCTTGAACTCGGCGAGCAGCGGTTCGACCGCGGCGGAGAGGGCGCCCTGTATGCGCTTGAACTCGGCGGGCGTCAAGCCCGCCTCCATGAGCTTGGCGACCTTCTCCTTGCTCAGAGACTCGCCGCCGTGCGTGTAGGCGACCATGAGCTTATTGCCGTTCTGAATGAACGCGATGCCGAACCCATCGACGTTGACGGCGGACACGCGCGCCTCGAAGTCGGCGGACCACGACTCGATTTTGGCCTGGAGGGCCTCCATCGCGGGAGAAACCTTGGTTTCAGGCATGACAGCCGCCATCAGCGGCTGGCCGACCTGGGAAATGATCGAGGCCACGGCCTGCGTCTCCATCTGGCCGATCTGCTCCTGGACGGCCTCCATCTCCTTGTTGTTCTGATCCATCATGGCCTTGAACTTATCCATGACGGCGGGAAATTTCTGGTCGCGCTCCGCGGCGGCGGCGTCGAACTGCTCACGGGTGAAGGCGCCGGCGGCGATCATTTCGTCCACCTGCTCGGGATCGACCGCCTTGCCGTCGCGCATGAGCTTCAGGCCGATCATCATGCGGCCCTCGCCGGAGGGCTTGGCGAAGAACTCGACGCCGAAGGCGCCGCCGGCGAGCGTGATCGTCTTGACCTCGGCCTTGAAGGCCGCCTCGCGCTGAGCGACGGCTTCCTGGACCTGTCCGATGGCCTGCCGCTTGGCCTCGCCGATCTGGCCGGACTCGAGCTGCTCGGGCAGGATGGATTTGAGCGTGGTCACGAACTTGCGGATGCCCTTCACGAGCGCCGGACCGCGGCCCGCCGCGAGCTCGAGGACGATCGGGTTCTCCTTGTCCTTGAAGTTGGTCACGGCCACGCGATCGCCGGGAGTCGCCATCTTGCCGGCGACCTCGGGGAGCATGTGGCGCAGGGCCGTCTCGCGGCCGGAGCCGTCCGGGCCGGCGACGAAGAGGTTGTAGTGGCGGCCGGGCATCTGCAGGCCGAACTTGATCGCCTTAAGCGCTCCGTCCTGGCCCACGACCTGCTTGTCGGACGCGGGAATCGCCTCGGTGTTCGCGGGAATCTGGGTCATCGAGGGCGCGTAGTGCAGGTCGGGGATCTTCACCGCGAAGTCCTCGGGATTCGCCGGCTGCGCAGCGGGCGCGGCCTCGGGCGCCTTCTTGGCGACGATCTTGGAGAGCGAGGCGGGAAGCAGGCGGGACACGATCGACCGCCAGACGCTCGCTTTGACCGGCGCGGCCTGCTCGGCGCGGGCCTGCTCGGCGTCGAAAATCTTTCCGAGCTGCGCGGACGAGCCTGAGTTATTAGCGGCGTTGATCGCCGCGGCCATCGCGATCATATCCTGCTTGGCCGTGCCCTCGGGCATCGCCTGGGCGGCGTTCAGAAGCTGGGAGGCGTCCTGACGCGTGGCCAGGGTTTCCGGAAGAACGATGCCCTTGGCCTGAAGGGCGTTGATGACGCCGATGACCGGGTGCGCCTCGACGGCGAGCGGCAGGGCCGCGGCGGGCGCCGCCAAAGGAGCGGCGAGCGGCGCGGCGGTCAGGGATTGGAGCGCGGGCGCGGCGACCGCGGCGTTGAGCGACAAATTCTGGAGCGTGACGGGAGCCATCACGCTGACGGAGTTCGGGGAGTAGGCGCCGATCGAACCGAGGGCGCCGACGCCGACGGCGGGAACCGCGCGGGCCGCCTGCGACTGGGACCACGCGTTGAGCGGCGTGGTGGCGAAAAGCGCCAGGGCCAAGGTCACGGCCAGGGACTTTTTCGCGGCGGTCTTCTCGATGATCATGTTCGGCTCCTTTGGAATAAAGCAACCAACGGCGTTGCTGAATTATAAAGGAACTACAAAGTAACCGACTGGTGCCGATGGGTAAGCGGGGCCCAGACAAACGGCCTACGCGCAATTAGGCCCGAGGGGTCCTATTTAGGGATGCTGACTATTGTAACAGTCAGTCGGCCCGGAAGAGGACGGCCAGGCCGGCGGCGTCGGGCGACACCGCGTACGGGCTCAACTCGAGCGACGCCACCGGCGCGTCTGGCCGGAAGCGGAGGCCGCGCTGCCCCCCCGCGCGAGCTCGCCCGTTCTCAATGACCGCCTCGAAGACGAACAGCGGCGCGCCGACGTCCTCGGGGTCGAGATCGACGGCCTTCGCGAAGGCCTTGGGCCGAACGCGGCATTCGGCGATCACGGAGACGCGCCCGCCAAGCGGCACGACGCGCGCGGTCAGGTCGTCGCTCGAGGCGCGGCAGGAGTATTTCCACTTCCCCCCTCCACGGCGCGCGATCACGATGTTCAGGCGCGATGCGCTCGACAAGGAGCCGTCGTCATCGAGAGAAAACGAGAATTCAGCCTCATACCCGCGCCAACCAAATCTATCGGGGAACTCCACGGCTCGGCCCGAAGCATCGAATCCGCCCGCGTCGCGCACTGTTTGTCGTTCGCCTGCGAAGGCCGTCGAGGAGAGGAGTAAGGCGCAAAACAGGGCTCGAATGATCATGCCCTCAGCTTAACCCCGCGGTGTTTCGGGTGTATTGCGGCCGAGCTTCCTTATTATAGGACCGGCGGGCCGATCTAGATCTCGACCTGATAGTACGGCGCCGGCTCGAGAAATGGACGCGGCTCGGTCGAGGTTTCCGGCCGGACGCGCAGGTCCAGAACCTTCTTCCACGGTATGCGAAAGTCGCGGCCCTCGGGAGCTTGAGGCTTGAGCTCGAGGCCCTTTTGCACGGGCAGATGAAGCGCCGGGGCCTCGGAGGACGGCGGCGCGATCACCACCGCGGCGCCAAGCTCGACCGCTCGCGCCGCGGCGCAGCGAGCCAGGCGCGCCGCCCCCTCCGCGTCCACCGGGGGCGCGGCGACGAGCACCAAGGAAATCGCCCGCTTTTTCAGCGACGCCGCGATCTCGGTCTTCTCGATCGAATACGCCGGAAGCACCGCGACCGTTCCGCCGCGGAAGCGAAACAGCGGCAGGCGCATGCCGGGCTTCACCGGCGGGGTGCGCGCGCGCTCGGCCGGCGTGGGATCGAGCTTATCCATCGTCTGCCAGGCCTCGCCCGACAGGATATACGCGCGGCTGACGGCGTCCTCCCCGACGCGATGCGGCGCATTGCCGAGCACGACGAGACGGTCCCTGCCCGCCGCGTCCTTGACCGATGGAAGAACGGCCTCGAGGCTCCGGCCTTGGGAGAATCCTTCCGGGAAAACGACGACATCGGCCCCGGCCTTGACCGCGGCGGCGACCACGCTGACGACTCGGGCGCTCCACTCCGCCTCCGTCGCGGGCTTCCAGGAGTAGTCCCAGGCGACGGCGCGCACGCTCAAATGATCGGGAACGCCCGCGGGCGGAGCCGCCGGAGCGGAAACGGCGACGAGGAGCAAGCTGAAAATAGCCGAATTTCGCATGGCGCGATCGTATCATTTTCTTCCGGAGCGGGGACGTTGGACCCATCGAGGGGAGTCGAAGGTCCCACCGTGTTGGTAGTGCGATTGCCTCCCCAGCGTGGGACCAAAAACAGCAACACGCGCGGTTGTCGCGTGGTAACATCACACTCAATGAAAGCACGCGCGCTTCGCTCTGCGATGTCCCTCGTCCTCTCGTTCATCTTCGTCCTCGCGCCGTGGCCCGCCTGGGCGCAAACGGCGCGAATCGTCGCGCCGATCTCCGGAAATTCGTCGGCCGCCGGAGCCGCGATCGTCGCGCCGCTCTCGAGCGCCCCGTCGACGGTTCTCTCCCCCTCGTTCGGCGCCCTGTCCGCGCCTTCGCTCCAGGCCGCCGGCGCGCCGGCTCCTCTCGTTCACGCCGCCGCGCAGGCCGCCGCCTCGACGCCCGCGCAGCCCGCCGCTCAGGTCGCGCCTTCGGCGGCGGCACCGTCCGTATCGGCCGCGGCCGAGACGCGCCTCTCCGAATCCGCCGCGCAGGCCGAAGCCGCCGTCCGCGGCAAGACCGTCGTCATGGTCGGGACCAAGGGCTCGCGCCCGTTCATCATGCAGGAGGCCCTGCGCGTGGCGCGCGAGCTCGGCCTGAACCTCGTGCTCGTGGACGATCCCGCGAACCGCAAGAACTCGATCGACACGATTCCCGATTCCAACTTCATCGCCGCCCCGATCAACACCCGCGACGGCAAGACGATGGGAAAGATCGCCGAGACCGTCGCGGCGCACCCCGAAGGCGCGAAGGCGCACGCCGTCGTCGGCTTCATGAGCCTCTACGCGAGCCTGACCGGCCGGATCACCGACAAGCTCGGCGCCAAGGGCATCGCCGGCGACGTCGTCGCCGCAGCCGACAACAAGCCGGAGGCGCGCAAGCGTCTCAACGCGGACGCGAGCCAGCACGTCGCGTACGCGGTGATCGGAAGCGAGAAGGAGGCGCGCCGGGCGTACCACGAGATCTCCGAGGAAGGCAAGTACAAGGTCATGATCAAGACCAGCCGCGGCGAGAACAGCCGCTTCCTCGACCTCAACATCAAGACCGAAAACGAGGCCGCCGCCGCCTACCTTAAGATGGACGCGGCCGTGCGCGACTTCGTCGCGCGTCCCGAGGCCAAGCAGACCACCTTCAGCACGCACCCCGGCCTCATGATGGAGCGCATGCTCGAGAAGAACCCGGGCACCGAGGAGACCTCGGTCGAGGTCGTCATGCAGGACGGCAAGGCCGCCTTCGCCATCGTCTCCGACACCAAGGGCCTCGGTCAGAAAGGCGAGCTCGCCGGCGGGATTCTCGTGTTTCCCGGCCAGACCGCCGTCGCGGATCATTCCGAGCTCATCGCCGCCTCCGAGCGCGCGCTCAAGGCCCTCGGCCTTAAGGACGGCAACGCTCGCCTCGACCTCTTCTCCACCCCCGACGGCCCGCGCGTCATCGAGATCAATCCCTTCATGGGCGGCGTCGCGATCTGGCAGGCGGTGAAGAGCCTGACCGGCATGAGCCTCGTGGAACAAGGACTGCGCTCCATACTCGGCCTCAAGGTCGACCCCGGCCACGCGCCCGACGGCGTGATCCACTACACCTTTCTCGCCTCGAGCCGCAACGGCACGCTCGAGGCCGTCGAAGGCCTCGAGACCGCCCGCAAGATGCCCGGCGTCGAGCTCGCGCGCGTGTTCGTCGAGCAGGGCGACCGCATCGTCGCCGCCAAGGGCAACGCCTACGAGGAGTGGGCCGAGATCATCGGCAAGGGCAAGACCTGGCGCGACGCGATCCGCTCCGCGCTCCTCGCCTCGCGCCGGATGGCCCTGAAGATCAAGCGCGACAACGGCGAGATCGTGCGCGCGCGCGGCGACTATCAGCAGCCGACCGCGGACGATTTAGCGCCGCTTCCCAAGGTGGAGCCGGCCCCGGCCCCCGCTCCCGTGCCGTCTCAAGCTCCCGGTTTGTTCTCGAAGGTCGTGCTCGGATTCCTCTCCACCTTCGTCCTCGTCTCGACCGTCGTCGAGTCCACTTCTCTGGCGGTTTCTCAAATGACGCAGCCGCTCACGCAGGGCTTCCTCGCCTTGGCGGGCCTGACCGTCGTCAGCTACCTCGCCTACACCGCGGGCGCGCTGTTCGGCGGCCGCTGGGTCGACAAGTTCGGCATCAGCCGCACCTACCGCACCGTGCTCGCCGTGCGCACGGGCATCTGGATCACGATCGCGCTCCTCTTCAATCCGCTGACCGGAACTCTGCCGCTCGCCGCGCTGATCGGCCTGTTCAGCCTCGACTACTTCTTCCACTCGATCGGTCGCGTCGCCGAGCACAAGCTCCAGGTCGCCTGGTTCCACGACAAGCCGACCGCCTCGAGCCGCTTCGGCTCCTTCCGCGACTTCATCGAGTATGGGACGGTCTTCGTCGCCTCGGCGATGGGCCTGGCGATCGCCGCGTTCGGCTTCGGCGCGGTGATCTACCCCGCCCCGATCGCGTTCGCGATCGCGGCCGGCCTCGCGTTCCTGATCAAGCTGCCCAAGGCCACGCCGGCAGCCGCGGTCGAGGCGAAGAAGGCGGGCTGGGGCGCGGGCTTCCGCGGCGTCTTCAAGAACCCCGGCATCGCCAAGCCGCTCTTGGGCTACATCCTGCTCTCAAGCTTCCTGTACATGATGTACTACATCATCGCGACCGCCTTCGGCGCCTACGTCGCCGGCGACCCGAAGCACGCGGCCGCCGTCGCGGGCTCGCTGACCGGCCTGTACGGCGTCGGCGCCCTCTTCGGCGCGCTCGCGATGGACCGGATCAGCCGGATCATCGACAAGAAGACCGCGCTGCTGCCCGAGGCGCAGCGCGACGACGCCGGCCGCAAGCTGTACGCGACGAGCGCGGCCAAGTCCCTGATCTGGACGGCCGCCGCGATGCTCGGCTCGTGGGCGTTCATCAGTCAGACCGCGCTGTTCACCTTCGTGTGGCCGATCTTCCCCATCTCCCCCGTCCTGCTCCTGATCGGCTTCACGAGCCAGATGGCGATCATCCACCTCGACACCATCATGAAGGACCGCATCCCCAAGGAGGACAAGGCGCTCGCGGGCAGCATCCTCGGCGCGATCCGGACCTTGACCTATCTGAGCTTCGTCGCGGGCTTCCTGCTGTGGGGCGGCCTCTTCGCCGGCTTCGGCACCGCGGCATTCTGGATGTTCGCGGCCTTCTACACCGCCGTCGCCTTCCACTACCTCAAGCTCGCCCGCTGGCTGAAGACCCTCTAGCTGGCGTCAGACATACCATAAAGAAAGGGCCGGCGGATTTCTCCGCCGGCCCTCTTGCTTGATCCGTGAGGCTTACTTCGCGGCCGGGGCGGTCTCGGTCTTGTGCTCGTGCTTTTCGCCGGCCTTGTGCTCGTGCTTATGACCTTCCTTGTGGCCGCCTTTGGCGCCCTGGATCGTGCCCTTCTGCTTCTTACAGTCCTTCTTCGCCAGCGAGATCCATCCCTGGCCCTTGCAGGCGTTCTGGCCGGAGCAGCCGTGCTTGCCTTCGACGCCGCACTCGCTGGTGCCCTTGCAGGCGTTGACGCCGAGGCAGTGGACCGTGGCGTCCTTCTTCGCGGGCTTCTTGCCCATGTCCTTCTTCTCGGCCTTCGGGGCGTCGCCGCCCTCGGCCTTCTTCTCGTGCTCGTGCGCGAGCGAAGGAGCGGCGGCCACGGCGAGGAACAGGCCGGCGAGCGCGGCTTCGACGACGACGGACTTGATCAGGGTCTTCATGGGTGTAGTAGTCTCCTTTATGGGGTAAGTCGAGAGTGAGTGGCCCGGGCGGACCAAAGATTACATGTGCGGTTCGAGGTAGTCAAGGTCCTTGGCGAAGGTCTCGCGCAGGCCCAGGAGTGAAAGGAGCGCCAGCGCGAAGCACAAGGTCCCGACGATGCCGGCCGCGCCGAGGATGCCCTGGTCCGGCTTAAGGAACTGGAAGAGAGCGGAGACGACGACCAGCGAGCCGCGCACGAAGTTCGGCACCGTCGTTGTCGCCGTCGCGCGGATGTTCGTGCCGAACTGCTCGGAGGCGATGGTCACGAAGATCGCCCAGTAGCCGGAGAAAAAGCCCAGGGCGCAGCAGGTCGCGTAGAACGTCCCGAGCGAGGCGCCGTGGAGGTTGAGATACACGGCCGAGGTCGCGGCGGTCGCGGCCACGAAGATCAGCGCGGCCTTCTTGCGGCTGCGCAGAAACTGGCTCAAGCCCCCGCTCGCGAAATCGCCTAGCGCGCAGCCGCCGTACAGCCACATCACCGCGCGCGATCCGGTGGGCAGCTCCGGCATGCCGAGCGCCTTGCCGAACTCGGGAGCGAAGGTCGCGAGGATGCCGATCACGAACCACACCGGGATGCCGAGGGCGATGCACGAAAGATAGCGGACCACGCGGTCCTTCGTCGCGAACAGCATGAAGAAGTCGCCGCGGCGCACGCTGTCGTCCTTGAGGACCTTGTCGAAGATGCCGGATTCATAGACCCCGACGCGCAGCGTGAGCAGGGCCAGGCCCATGGCACCGCCGATGAAGTAGGCGTTGCGCCAGCCGAACCAGTCGCCGACGAGGCCGGCCACGACGCCGCCCGCGATGCCGACGCCGGCCACGACCATCGTGCCGTAGCCGCGCGTCTCCTTGGGCATCAGCTCGCAGACGAGGGTGATGCCCGCGCCGAGCTCCCCGGCGAGGCCGATGCCCGCGATGAAGCGCCAGGCGCCGTAGGCCGGCACCGAGTGGACGAAGCCGTTGGCGATGTTGGCGATCGAGTACATCGCGATCGAGCCGAACAGCACCGAGAGGCGGCCTTTCTTGTCCCCAAGGATTCCCCACAGGAGACCGCCGACGAGCATCCCGGCCATCTGAAGGTTGATGAGGAGGAGGCCGGTGTCGAGCATCGACTCGGGCGCGACGCCGATGTCCTTAAGGCTCGCCACGCGCACGATGCTGAACAGGATGAGGTCGTAGATGTCGACGAAATAGCCGAGGGCGGCGAGCAGGACGGCGGCGATCGCGTTCTTCTTCGAGGCGGCGTCGTTCATGGTCCAGCATCATAGAAAAGTTCCGGGCCTTTGCTACAATTCCTACATGACCATCCCCCCCTCGGTGCGCCGTCTCGGACGCGTTTGGGCCCTGTTTGCGGCGTGCGGATTGTTCGGAGCGATGAGCACCCTCGCGATCTCCGCGCCCTCCCCAAAGGAGGAGGCGTCCGTTTCCGCCCCCTCCCAGGCGGATCAGATCAAAGCTCAGATGGACGCCCGGCGCGCCGCCGAGGCGCCCAGCACGGTCCTCGAGCGCTCCACCTCCTTCTTCGGCCTTTTCGCTTTGCTCGGCCTGTGCTGGTTGATGTCCAGCGACCGCAAGAAGATCAACTGGAAGCTGGTCGCCTGGGGCATGGCCCTCCAGCTCCTGTTCGGCGTCATCGTCCTCAAGACCGCGCCGGGCCTGTGGTTCTTCGAGCGCCTCAACGAGGGCACCATGGCCCTGCTCGGATTTACCAACGAGGGCACGAAGTTCCTGTTCGCCTCGTTCCTTACGGGCAAGATCGAGGGCCCGATGATCAACTTCGCCTTCAACGTGCTGCCCACGATCATCTTCGTCTCCGCGCTGATGACGGTCGGCTACCACATCGGCCTCATGCAGCGAGTCGTGGACGTGTTCGCGGTCGTCATGTACAAGACGATGAAGACCTCCGGCGCCGAGACGCTCTCGACGGCCGCCAACATCTTCGTCGGCCAGACCGAGGCGCCCCTCGTCGTCAAGCCGTACGTCTCCGAGATGACCAACTCCGAGCTCCTGGCCGTCATGGCCGGAGGCTTCGCCAACACCGCGGGCGGCGTCCTCGCCGCCTACGTCGGCATGCTGCACCCCTACTTCCCCGACATCGCCGGCCACCTGATCGCGCAGTCCGTGATGTCCGCGCCGGCGGCGCTTGTGTGCGCGAAGATCGCGATGCCCGAGACCGGCACGCCAAAGACCCTCGGCCATGTGAAAATGAGCCGCGAGAAGATCGACGCGAACGTGATCGACGCGGCCGCGCGCGGCGCCTCCGAAGGGCTCGGCCTCGCCTTCAACGTCGCCGCGATGCTGCTGGCATTCATCGCGCTCATCGCGATGCTCAACGCCATGCTCAAGGCCGGCGGCGTCTGGATGGGCTACCCGCAGGTCAGCCTCGAAAACCTGCTGGCCGTGCTCGGCTGGCCGCTCGCCTGGCTCATGGGCGTGCCCACGCAGGACTGCTGGACGGTCGGCAAGCTCATCGGCGTGAAGACCGTGCTCAACGAGTTCGTGGCCTACCTCCAGCTGACCGACATCCTGAAATCGGGCGCGCCGCTCTCCCACCGCTCGGTCATTATCACGAGCTACGCGCTGTCGGGCTTCGCGAACTTCTCCTCGATCGCGATTCAGATCGGCGGCATCTCGAGCATCGCCCCCACCCGCCGCCACGACCTGGCCAAGCTCGGCCTCAAGGCCATGGTCGTGGGCGCTATCGCCACCTTCATGACCGCGAACATCGCCGGCATCCTGATCCCTTAAGATGTTCGCCTGGGCCGCCGCCCTTCTTCTCGCGACCGCCGCGGGCGCCAAGCCGCGCGAGGTCGTCGTCGGCGCCTACCTCAACGACATCCAGAACCTCGATCTCAAGACGCACAGCTACGAGGCGGACCTGTATCTCTGGTTCCGCTGGCGCGACTCCAAGCACGATCCCGCGGCGAACGTCGAGTTCAACAACCCCAACGAATTGTGGGGCCACGCGCGCACCTCGGCGTACGAGAAGCCCGAGCGCCTGCCCGACGGGAGCTATTATCAGGTGCTGCGCGCGCAGGGGCGATTCTCGCGCAAGCTGTCGCTCGAGCAGTACCCGTTCGACCGGCAGGTCCTCGCCATCGAATTCGAGGACCCCAAGCTCGAGTCCGAGGACCTCGTCTTCGTCGCGGACTCCCCCGCCCTGGCCGTCAATCCCGACCTCAAGCTCCCCGGCTTCAAGCTCGGCGAGGCGAAGCTGACGATCCACGAGTACGTCTATCCGTCGAGCTTCGGCGATCCGCGCCGGAAGGCGCGCACCCGCTACTCGCGCGTGAGCGTCACGCAGGCCATCGAGCGTCCGACGCTGGCGTACGCGGTCAAGCTGATCCTGCCGGTGCTGTGCGTGATCTTCTGCGCGTCGCTTTTGTTCCTATTCCACCCGCGCTATGTCGACGCCCGCGCCGGCATCGGCATCACCGCTTTGCTCACGATCGTGGCCCTGCAGATCACGCTGAACGAAGACCTGCCCGAGGTCGACTACCTGATCCTGATGGACAAGATCTACATCGGCGCCTACTTCTTCGTGATCGGCGCTCTCGCCATGGTCGTGCGCACGACCAAGCTCTTCGATGCGGGCAAGGAGGCTCGGGCCCTCAAGCTCGATCGCCTGGCGCTCGGCGGCATGCTCGCCGCGTTCATCGCGGGCACGGCCGCGCTGTTCTTCTGGCGCTAGACGAGCTCGTAGGCCGTCACGGCCTTCTTCTTGCCCTTCACCATCAGCTTGCGGCGCGCGACGCACGGCCACTTCTTCTTGACGCGCGCGTACACCGACGCGGAGACGAGCATCGCCCCCGGCGTCGCGTTCGACTCGAGGCGCTGGGCGAGGTTGACCGCGTCGCCGATGTAGGTGTACTCGCGGCGGTCGCCGGAGCCGACGTTGGCGCGCACGGCGCGCCCCGCGTTGATGCCGATGCGCACCGAGAAGGGGCCGCCCTCGGAGGCTAGGCGCGCGACGAGCCTCAGGATGCCGCGACCCGCCGCGACGGCCTTCTCCGGGCTGCGGAACGCCGCGAAGATGCAGTCGCCGACGAACTTGTCGACGAAGCCGCCCCCCGCGTGAATCAGATCGGCGGACGGGCCCAGAATCTTATTGAGCGCGGCGACGACCACGCGCGGCGCGTGCTTCTCCGAGTAGGAGGTGAAGCCCTTCACGTCCATGAACAGGAACGCGCCGTCGAAGGCGGCGTCGGGCAGCTCGTAGACGCCCTTGGCCGCGCGCGCGCCGACCGCGCTCCAGACATTGTGGGGCGTGTAGCGACGGATGACCTCGGTCTGCAGGCGCAGCTGGGCGGCGTCCGCCACGCTCTTGCGGCTGAGGTTCGCCATGAAGGACTCGGTGTCGTCAATCGCCGTCTCGCTGCGCGCGAGCATGTGCTCGGGAGACTGCGCGGCGCGGCAGGCGGCGGGCAACGCGTTCGGCACGGACACGATCGCGCGTCCCGGCACGGACAGCGCCATGAAGCCCACGGTCGTCGTGTGATAGAACGAGCCGCCGAACGGCAGGCTCGTGTCGGAGGCCTCCTCGAAGCTGCTGAGGAACGGCAGCAGCTCCCCGCCCGAGTAGAAGCCGAAGATCGGCGTGCTCCGGCCGAAGACCTCGCGCGCGGCGTCCATCTCGAGATCGACGCGGCTGTTGAGCCAGGAGGAGCGCGTGCAGCAGGAGACGGCGAGCACCAGCGAGGGCTTGCGGCCCTTGAGGGCGGCGATCGCGCGCCTCGCGGCCTGGCGCGCTCCCTCGATCAGGCCCTGGCGGCTCGCCGCGATGAGCTGGACGCGGCGGCCCTGCAGATTCTCCGGCGGATAGTACTCGATCCAGCCTTTCTTGAAATCCATCTTTACGGGCAGCTTCATCAAGGTCTTGCCCTTGTGCTCGCCCTCGAGATGGAGCGCGAAGCCGAAGCGCTGAATGGAGCGCAGCATGACCTCGTGCGACGCGTCCGCGCCGAAGAACTGTCGGTAGTAGTCGATGGCGGAAATCCCGTCGACCGTGAGCACGCGCGCGCCGTCCGCCTTTGTCACGCGCGCGAGCGGGCCGACCGGGCTCCAGCCGTGCTCGAAGCCGAAGCCCAGGCCGACCTCCGGGGGCAGGTCGATCATCGCCAGGCACGCTGCCTCGTTCTCGAGCTTCCTGCCGAGGTACTGCCAGCCCTTCCAGAACAGCGGGCTCTCCATCCCCGCGTCGTGGTCGCCCGAGGGCACGCCGCCGAAGAACGGCATGCCGGGGATGCGCTCGTGCAGCTTGCGCAGGAGACGGTCGTCGCGCCCGTCGCTGACGCCGGAGATGACAATCCCCAGCTGGCAGCGGTCGGGAGGAGGCCCGAGCTCATCGGCCATCGCCTCTCCGGCGAGGGCCGGGTCCTTGCCGATGCGCGCGCCCGCGAAGGCGATGTTCGCCTCGGGATAGTCGAGAAGCAGCACGGCGACCGAGTTTTTGCTGACGCCGGCGGGCGTGATCTCCGCGTAGGAGGAGCCGCCGACCAGGATTTTTGGATCGAGAACGCGGCACAGCGCGGCGTGGATCTTCCTCTGGTCGAGCTTGATGCCCGCGAACACGAGCGCCAGCGACGGGTTTGGCACTGCCTTCTTGGCCTGGCGCACGGCGTCACGCGCGGCCTTTGCGGGATCTCCACCAGTGCCCAGGCCGATGCCGATCCTCACCCGAGCTCCTCCTCGAGACGGTCGGCGACGGCCTTCATCACGCGCAGGCGCGCCCAGCGCTTGTCCTCGGCTTCGATCAAGGTCCACGGCGCGTCCGGCACGCTCGTCTTCTCGATCATGTCGACCGCGGCGGCCTGGTAGGCGTCCCACTTGGCGCGGTTGCGCCAGTCGTCCTCGGTGATCTTGTACTGCTTGAAGGGAGTCTTCACCCGGTCCTGGAAGCGGCGCAGCTGCTCCTCCTGGGAAATCTGCAGCCAGAACTTGCAGACGATGACCCCCGACTCCGCGAGCTCCTCCTCGAAGGCCGCGATCTCGGCGTAGGCGCGCTTCCAATCCTCGGGCGCGCAGAACCCCTCGACGCGCTCGACGAGCACGCGCCCGTACCAGGTGCGGTCGAAGATCGTCGTCTTGCCCAGGCGCGGCAGCTGGCGCCAGAAGCGCCAAAGATACGGGTGCGCCCCCTCCTCGTCCGTCGGCGCGGCGACGGCCATGACGCGGGCGTTGCGCACGTCGATGGCGCCGAGGAGGCGGCGGATGGCGCCGCCCTTGCCCGCGGCGTCCACGCCCTCGAACGCGCAGATCAAGGAGCGCCCCTCCTTGCGCAGGCGCCGGGACAGCAGCGCGACCCGCGTCTGCTGCTTCTCGAATTTTTTCGCATAGCCGCCCTCGAGCTTTTTTCCAAGGTCGAGGCGGCTCAGCACAGACACCTTCGGCGGCTTCGCGCGGTCGGGCGCGGCCTTCGGCGCGGCCTTGCCGGCCTTTTCAAGGGCGCCCTCGAGAGCGGACGCGACCGCCTCCCCGGCGGCGAGGTCGCGATAACGACGGTCCGTCGCTTCGATCACCGTCCAGGGCGACTCAGCCGTGCTCGTCTTGGTCAACGCGCGCTCGCAGACCTCGCGAAAACGGTCGTACTTCTTGGAGAACTCCCAGTCCTGCTTCGTCACGCGCCAGGCGGTGTCCCGGTCGGACTCCAGCTCCTTGAAGCGCCGCTTCTGTTCCTTTTTAGAGAGATGAAGCCACAGCTTGACCACCACGGTCTTCTCCCGGATCAGCATGGCCTCGAAGGCCATCGCCCGGTCGAGCGCCTGATCGAAGCCGCCCGACCCGATGTCCTTAAACGTGCGCTTCACGATCGGACGCGTATACCACGAGCCGACAAAAATCGCGCCGTGCCCCGCCGGAGGCAGGGTGCGCCAGTAGCGCCAGTACTCCGGACGCTCCTCCTCCTCGTCGGAGGCCTCGCCGTAAGCCTCCACGCGCAGGCCGCGGGGATCCATCCAATCGAGGAAGCGGCGCGCGACCTCGGTCTTCCCGCCGCCCTCGACGCCGCCGACGAGAACGACGAGGCGAAGGCTCGTTCCGGCCAAAGCGTGCTGAGCCATGAGGATGCGCGTGCGCAGGTCGGTGACGCGTTTCACGTATTCCTTCTTGTCCACCGTCAGGCCGACCTCGGCGCTCTCGAACATGGGCGCAGTATAGCCCTCCGGATTCTCGCCGTCAACGCCGGCGCCTGCCGGGCAGGCGCGCCGGGGACGCGGCATTGACGCTCGTAAGGTGTGCCTCCCTCGCCTGTCGGCCCTTCCTATCGCCCCGCGCGACGCCGCCGCCAGCCCGCTCTACCGGGCGGTCCTCGCTTCGCTGGAGACCCATCTCGCCGAGCGCTTCCGACAACGCGACGCCCCGGCTCACCCCTGCGCCGAGTCTGCCCTGCGGGCCTTCCTCGAGTGCGGTATCCCGCGCTTCGGTGTTGACCGCTTCCGCTGTAAAGACGCGGCGACAACCGATTCGTGCCGTTCTCATGCAAGCGCCGCATGGCCTGCCCATCGTGCGACGCCAAACGCACGGTCGTGGAAAGTGGGCACGCTCTGGAGGAGCTTCTTGCCGCCGCACCGTACCGGCAGTGGGTCCTGGTTCTGCCCAAACGACTGCGCTGGTTCGTCCACCGCAACAAGCACCTTCCCGGCGAGATCAGCCGGCTCCTGGCGTCGGCGCTGACGGACTTCTACCGCCGGCGCGCCGCGGTGCCCAAGGACGCGGCACCCGCGCAGTTTCATGTGTTGCAGCGCTTCGGCTCGATTGTGAACCTACATCTGCACGACCACGCCGTGGTCTCAGACGGGGTGTTCAGCCTCGACAACGGCGTCCTGCGCTTCGAATCGGCGCCGCCGCCGTCCACCGAGGAAGTCGCTGAGCTCGTCGAAGGCCTACGCCGGCGCATTCTCAAGCGGATGCTGCGCCTGAAAGTGCTTCCCGAGGCGACGGTCAACGAGACGCTCGCCTGGCCGCACGGCGGCCTTGACGAAAATCTGAAATAGGGGCTATCCTGAGCCCATGAAGGCAGCCGCCGGTAAAAGTGGGCTAATTTTTCCTACCTTGTCTATGAGACTGCTGTCCCTCGCCGCCGCGCTCCTCGTCGCCGGGCCCGCTTTCGCCCAAGGCGAGGTCGATGCATTGGTGCCGGACTTCGTCTACCTCGTGGGCCTGCCGGGAGTCAAAAACGAGGATCTCGACGCCTACGCCTCGTCGGCCAACGACATTTACAAGCGCTTGAACTTGGCAGTGCGCGCCAAACGGCTCGAGCACCCCAAGACCTTCATGCCAACCAAGCTGCCCGAGCGCAGCTCTTACGTCCTCATCGGCTCGCCCGGGGCCATTAAGACGTACATCAAGGTCGCCGATCCAGCGATCTCGTACATCTGGGACGATTGGCTCGGCGTGGCTGATCGCGAGCCTGAGCGAAGCCAAAACCGCTTCTACACGTTCAAAGGAAAGGAACGAAAGGGCGGTGGGCGCTTGATCACGATGGACGTCGCGGGCCCGGACTTCTATCGTCTCATGGGCCCCTGCTCTGCCGAAGATCAGAAACGGATCAACAAGGAGCGCGGGCGCCCCGCGGACACTCCGATCCTCAAGCCCTGGACCAAGGCGCAGGCGGGAGGGCTGATCATCGTCCACGGCTCCGGGCATAATTCCGATTTTGACTTCGGCCTCGATCACTACGGTATGGGGGTTATGGTCGACGGCAACGCGCTCGGCGGCTATCTCGCGCAAGGCAATCTCATGCTATGGGACAAAGACTTCGCCGTGATCACTTCGCCGGACCGCAACGTCGCGCTCGCCCGCTACCTCAAATCCCGCTTCGACGATAAATAAAGGGGCGGCTATCGCATATCCTTGCCTGCAGTTCTATTTATTACATTTTTTCAATGTAATACCCGCGACATTGACAGTCCCCGGGGGTGAGGTTATACTGCGAACTCTTCGTTATTAATTTTGAATCCGCCATGCGCGCAGCCCTGACTTTACTCCTCCTCGCGGCACCCGCCTCCGCCATCGACTTCGAAGGCGGCTCGAAGCTCTCGCTGTCGGCGGACTATACCTATACCGACGCGCGCGTCACCGGATCGTCGCCGCTCAGCTCTTATTTGACAGTGGGCCGCCGCTTCCAGCAGAACTCGGGCATGATGTTCACGACCAAGACCGGACCGGTCAACTGGGAGACCGCCGCCGACGGACGCATCGCGGACGACGACCGCGTCGAGGTCCGCAAAGGCAGCCTCAAGCGCGCCTACATCAAGGCCTACACGGACCACCATGAGCTCGTGCTCGGCGATTTCCTCGCGTCCTACACCGATCGGACGATGGGCCGAAGCCTCAAGGGGGCGCAGTACGTCTGGCGGCCCAAGGACACGACCGATATCTTCGTCACGGCGGGCGTCGACAAGACCTCCTGGGACCACCTCTGGATGTACGACCCGAATGAGTCGCTCGACCGCAAGATTTACGGTTTTCGCGCGGCGCACCGCTTCCCCTGGGAGGCCCGCCTCGGCCTCAACGCGGTCTGGGTTCGCGACAACCGCGGCCACCTGGACACGACCACGACCGCGCTCAATCAGCGCGTCTTCTCGGCCGACTGGGCGCTTCCCGCGCTGGGCAACCTCCGTATCTACGGCGAATCCGCGTTCTCGCGGACCGACAGCGACATTCCTGGCGTTGATTTCAACACCGAGGCTCCCATCGTCAACTACACCAGCGTCCGCGGCTGGGACCACATGGCACACGCCGATTTCTCCTGGAAGAAGTTCAAGACGAGCAACGAGGTCGAACGCGTCGATCCCGACTACGCGACCGCGGCGGGAGGGTCCTCGCCCGATCTGTTCAAGGTAAACACGCAGAATACGCTGGCCATCGTCGGTCCATGGAAGTGGGTAGTGCTCAACTACACCTACTACCACAACAACCTCACCCGTTCTTTGAACGCCGTGACGAGCACCACGCGCATGCCGGAGACAGGGTTCCGCTACGACGGCCCGGACTGGAGGCCGAGCTTCGCGCTCGAGGGCAAGGTGAGACACCGGGAGGTCACCACGTCGGACGACGCGCGGCGCAGGCGCACGCGCAGCGTGATCTCAAACCTATCCGACCGCTTCGGGCCGCTGGCCCTCTCGGTCGACTACGAATACCAGCACGAGGACGACTCGACCGGAATCTCCAGCCTGCGCCACCACATCCTTGGCGTCGGCTCGTCCTTCGCCAAGGAATGGCAATCCGGCTGGAAGGTCACGCAGGGGCTGACCGTCAACCTCCAGCGCGACCGCGACAACCTGATCCCGGCCACCGACCAGACGACCCTCGTCAACGGCACCGTGATCATCGAGTCGCCTTGGGGCGTCGAGGCGGCCTCAAGCGCCTCGCGCAATCGCGTGCGGCCCGCGCTCACCCCCTCCACGGACCGCCGAACCTTCTCGGCCTCCCTCGCCTACAATCTCCTCAAGAACCGGGAAAACCGGATCGAAGTCCGCTATCGTCAGAACGACAACCGCTTCCAACTTCCGGACCTCGACTTCAAGGAAATGATCTGGGAGGTCGCGCTGTCCGCGCGCCTGTGACATGACCATACGCCTAAAGCTGTCGCTCCTGTCCTCCGCCCTGATCCTGACGATCCTGGGACTGTCCGGCGTGCTCCAGCAGGTCTTCGAGCGGCGCACCTTGCTGGCGGCCCAAGCGTCGCGTCGAGCCGACACCGTACGCCAGCTCGTACGCGTCTGCGAGGACGCGGTGCAGGAGAGGCCTTCGAACCCCCTGACCAGCCACATAACCTCGATGTTCCAAGTCGACCCGATCGCCTACTCGCCGCTGCTCGTGAATTATGTGAAGACCTTGCTCGCCTACGAGCCGGTGTCCTACGTGCTCCTTCTTGACCGGAACGGCACGACGCGCTTTCACAGCGACTTCCTCAAGGGCGACGCGACCGCGCTCATGACGGACCGGACGGGAGACCCCGCGACGGCCCTCGCGCTCGCGGCAACAGACGCGGCTTGGGGCGGGACAGAATACGCCGCGCCCGTCAATCTCCAGGGCAAGCCCGCCGCGGCGGTCCGGGTGGGCTTCGACGAGGAAAAGGCGGCGGCCGTGATCAATACGGCCCTCGCCGCGTCGCGGCGCCGCTTCCTCTTCGTCGCTCTGTTCTGCCTGCTCGTGGGGGTCGCCGGCGCCGGCGCCCTCGCGAATCACTTCAACGAGCCGCTGCAGACCCTCGTCGAAGGCGCGCACCGGATTGGCGAGGGCGACCTCAAGCACAGGATCCCCGACGGACGGACTGACGAGTTCGGCCGTTTGTCTGCGGCCTTCAACGAGATGGCGGTTCAGCTCGCGGAGCTCGACGAGATCAAGGAGTCGTTCTTCCAGACGATCACCCACGATCTGCGCAACCCGCTCGCCTCTATCTCCGGCTACCTGCAGCTCGGCCTAATGGACGCTACGGACGAGAAGCAGAAGAAGCGCCTGCAACTCGCGTACAACGCCGCCATGAATCTCGACCACATGGTGACCGACATCCTCGACATATCGAAGCTGGAGGCCGGCGCGATGACCTTGTCGCGCAAGCCCACGGCGCTCCAGACTTTGATCGGCGAGATCGTCGAGCTCATGAAAGTTCAAGCCGCGTCGTATAAGGTCCAGCTGTCGGCCGACGTCCCCCCCGATTTCCCCGAGATCGACGTCGATGGCGACCTGCTCCGGCGCGTCGTCACCAACCTCGCGGGCAACTCGCTTAAGTTCACGCCCGAGGGCGGCTCGGTGACGATCCGCGCCGGAATGGACAAGGATGGCGCGCGCGTCAGCGTGATCGACACCGGCTGCGGCATCCCCAAGGACAAGCTCAAGCATATGTTCTCGAAATTCTTCCAGGTCGAGGAAAGCAAGGAGCTGGCCCGCAAGCGCGGGACCGGCCTCGGGCTCACCGTCTGCAAGCAGGTGGTCGAGGCGCACGGCGGGCGCATTTGGGTCGAGAGCGAATGGGGCAAGGGCTCATCGTTCATCTTCACCCTGCCGGGCGCCGCGCCCGCGAAGGCGGGCGGTTGACACCTATGGGTATTTATCCTAGTCTGCCTAGCAAGATGCGTCATTTCCTCGTCGGAACGGCGGCCGTCGCCCTCCTGCTATCGACGCGCAGCTCCGGGGCGCGCAAAACTGAGCCGGACCGTCTGCGTATGGAGGCCGGCCAGAGCTGGTCTATCCAGGATACCCTGCTGACCAGGATCGTCGATCCGCAGACGGGCGTCGCCCTGACCCCCTCCGTCAGGGGTGTCTTCCGCTACACCGTGGAAAAGAATTTGGCCGACGGCAGCTCCGTCATCGGCGTCAAGATCGTCAGCCTCCAGGGTGGCACCTCGCTGAAGAGCCTCGCGCACCTCCCCGTGGACCATCCCGTGAGGCCGGAGCAGGACCTGCTCGTGACCCCCGACGGGAAGCTCTACGGCCTCTATCCGCTCGCCGATAGGGCGAAGCTCTCCGCCTCGCCGGGCGCCGCGGACTGGCTCCTCACCAAGCCGGGCCCGACCTGGGTGTGGTACAAGTTTCCCGGAAAGCCGATCAACGTCGGCTCGCGCGTCCAGCGCAAGTTCAAGGACGAGACCTGGGACATCGCGCGCCTCGATGACGAATCCCTCGGCGACGTCGACTGCAGCGTGTACGAGGCCAAGCTCAAGGCCGCCGCGACGACGGTCGTCGAGACGACCTGGTTCGACCGCGGCACCGGCACCGTCGTCAAGCGCGAGCTTACCGAGAAACGGACCAAAGGCGTCTACGCCACGCTGACGCAGGTGCGCCTATGAAGCGCCTCGCTCTCGCGGGTTTCGCCGCCGCTTGGATCCTCTCCGCCGCTCTGGTCCGGGCCCAAGAACCTAAGGAAAGCCTCTTCGACACCATCCACTCGTTCCGTCCCGCGCGAGAGAGCAACATGGGAGCCGGTTCCGGGTATTATCTCTACGAGGCCGTCGAAGAGATTCTCCGCCAGCAGTCCCTTGCGCCGACGAAGCCGGCCGAGATCGAACCGGAGGCGCCCGACGTCGCTGCCTTGTCGAAGCAGGCGCTCAATCGGCTCGTAGCGGGGTACAACAACCGGCTCATCGCGCCGATGATGCGAAGCCTCCATCCGGAATACCGGGTCGACCCCGGCTTGTTCCGGGAAGCGCTCGTCAGCGATTTCCGCTTGTACGAACAGATTTCACTTCGAGTCGATATCGACAAGATCGACGTGCTGCCCGGAGACGAAGCGCTCATCCAGTTCCGTTATCGCCTATCGGTCAGGAGAAACGGGAGCGCCGCCGTGGAACCGTTCACCGGCACCACACGCATGCTTTTCAAGATGAACGAGGCCAAAGCCCAGCTCATCCAGCAGTACGCGCCGATGATATTCGGAGCCAGCGCGCCCGCGAGCGATATCCCGCGGTTTGAAGCTCAGGGGCCGGCGGCCACCGCGGGCAGCGCCGGGCCGGCCTGCGCGACGCCGGCCTCGGGCCGCCGGACCATGCTGGACGTCACCGAGGGCTTCCTGTTCAGGACCCAGCAGGTGGTCCCCATGGCCGCGTCCGAGTTATTCAAGGCCGGCGCGCAATTGCGGATGACGGCCGGGAGCGGAATTAAAGCCATGGGATCTGGACCGCTGAAGGACATCAAGTTTCTCCCGAACGGCGGCTTCTCGACGGTCACGGTGGCGGTCGTCGGCCAGCGGTACGGAATCCGCACGCGCGACCTGAAGGCCGCGGTCATTCGCCTCGAATCGTTCGGCTTCGATGATGCGGGCTCGGCGATCATGACATTCGAGTACAGGCTCCAGACGACCGCGGGCGTTCGATGCTTCCCCTGAGGCGCGCGGCGTGGACTTTGGCCGTGCTCGCCGCGGCCTGCACGGCCACCCCTTCGACGCGCCGCGCGGTTCCCGCGCGGCTCGAGCCCGAGGCCCGGCGCGCCGCGATGGAGCTCGCGGCGACCTATCAGCGGGCCCAGGCCGAGGACTTCTTCTCGCTCGTCGATCAAAGCCTCTTTCCTGACTTCTCCTCGTTCCAGCACCGGGTCCGGCAGTTCCTTCTCCACAACCGCAGCCTGAACATCGACCTGATCATCGACACCGTCGTCGTGAGCGAAGGCAGGGCCGCGGTGTCCGCGCGCTGGAACAAGGCCTTCGTCGACCCGAACGGGCGCCCGCAGAAGGATAACGGGGAGTGCGAGTTCCTGCTGAAGCAGCGCCCCTCCGGCGGCCTGGCGCTGATCGACATTCAGGGCGATTCGCCGTTCTAAGTCAGATCAGCGGCTTGGCCGCCCCGCCGATCCGGCCGATTTACATTCAAGGGAAATTAACCCAGCCTGCCGCGCCAAGAGAAGAGCCCTCGCGCGACAGGCGCGAGGGCTCTTGCTGTATCTATCAACGTCCGCTATTACAACAGTATCGATGATCTTTGGCTAGGCTCTACTGGTTCACCGTGGGGCAGGCTGAATCCATTATCGTCCCGCCCGAACATGTCTGCGACCCGGTAGTAGGGGTATTGGCGAGCCAATTGCCACCGCTGCATATCTGGCATTTGCTGCCGATCTTGTTGACGTGCCCGTTGGGCGCAGCCATCAGGTAGCTGTTAGGCACGACAACGACTGCGGGGGCCGCCTCGGCCTTCTTCTTGGCCGCCGCCTCCTTGTAGGCCGCTTTGCCCGCCACGAGCTGCTTTTTGGCTGCGGCGAGGGCCGCCGCCTCCGTGGAGGCTTTGCCTGCCCCGGCCTTTTTGGCGGCGGCGAGGTTGGTTTCCGCCGTCGCGACGTTGTTCTCTAAAAACGCCAAAGGCGCGACTTTCGAGGGGTAGCAGATGCCATTCGAGAAGCTCGTCGTGTAGTGCGGACAATCCTTGATGGATAGCGCGAAGGCTTCTGAACTACACACGCCAAGCAGAAGCGCGGCCGATAAGACGATTTTGATATTCATTTTTTCTCCTTTGAGAGCAACCGCAACGCCAGCATTCAACCATACACCATCAACTTCGCCAAAAGCTTTCCTGGACCTTACATTCCAGCAATGTTGCGCTCCCGTGACTAAGCCCGTCACGCCTCCCCCGCCCTCCCAAAGGAGTTTTGCTAGACTTGGCCCATGCGGATTTTGGTCGTCGAGGACGACAAGAAGATCGCCGACTTCATCGTGAAGGGGCTGACCCAATCGGGCTTCACCGTCGATCACGCCCCCGACGGCGAGATCGGCCTGCGCATGGCGACGAGCGACCCCTATGGCGCCGCGGTCGTCGACATCATGCTGCCCAAGCTCGACGGCCTGGCTTTGGTCGCGAAGCTGCGCAAGGGCAAGATCGCCCTGCCCGTGATCATCTTGAGCGCCAAGCGCTCGGTCTCCGAGCGGGTCAAAGGCCTCGAGGCGGGCGGCGACGACTACCTGGCCAAGCCCTTCGCGTTCTCGGAGCTCTTAGCCCGCCTCCAGGCGCTCCTGCGCCGCACCAGCGAGACTCCCGAGGCGACGCGCCTGGCCGCCGGGGACCTGAGCCTCGACCTTGTCACGCGCGAGGTCGTCCGCGGCGGGCAGGCCATCGTGCTGCAGACGCGCGAGTTCAAGCTTCTTGAATATCTCCTCCGTCATCAGGGCAAGCCGGTCTCCAAGGTCATGATCCTCGAGAGCCTATGGGGCTACGACTTCGACCCCCAGACCAACGTCGTCGACGTCCTCGTCTGTCGCCTGCGCGACAAAATCGATAAGCCCTTCGAAGTCCCGATGATCCAGACGATCCGCGGCGTCGGCTATGTCCTTAAAACCTCTTAGCCGTCTGAGCGGGAGCGCCGGCTTCCGCCTGGCGCTGTGGTACTCGGGCTTTTTCATCGCGGGCTGCGTCTTCTTCTTCGGCTTGGCTTATTTCCAGCTGTCGGCCACGCTCGCCAAGCGCGACCGCGAGGCGGTGATGTCGAAGTTCTGGGACCTGGCCGGCGAGCACCAGGACTCGGGGCTCGACGGCCTCAAGCGCGCGGTCGACCGCCAGGCCCGGCAGCGCAAAACGCGCCCCTTCTTTATTCAATACCACGCGCCCAAGGACGCGCAGCCGTCGCGCTTCCTGCCCGAGGAGTGGACGGAGTTCGACCTGACGGCGCTCGAGCGCGTGGGCCCCGAGAAGGCCGAGCTCTGGCTGGCGTTCGATTCCCTGCATGAGGCCTCGGGGCTGGAGGTCATGTCCCTCCGGCTCGCCGACGGCCTGCTGCTCCAGGTCGGCCGCACGACGGACGTCCGGCAGGAGATGCTTGCCGGCTTTCGCGTCATCGTGCTCTGGAGCCTGGCGCTCGCCATCCTCATCAGCGTGCCCGGCGGCTTTCTGCTTGCGCGGCGCGCGATGCGCCCCGTGCACGACCTGATCGCCACCATCAAGGCGATCGAAGCGGGCGCCGTGGGCGCGCGCGTGCCCGACCGCCGCGGCGGTGACGAGTTCGACGAGCTCGGAAAGCTTTTCAACGGCATGCTCGCCCGCGTCGAGACCTTGATCGGGGGCATGAAGAACGCCCTCGACAACGTGGCCCACGACCTGCGCACACCGATGACGCGCCTGCGCGCCGGCGCCGAGCAGGCCCTCACCTCCCAGGCCGACCTCGAGGCCAGCCGCGAGGCGCTGGCCGATTGCATCGAGGAGTCCGACCGCGTGACCGGCATGATCGAGACCTTGATGGACATCTCCGAGGCGGAGACCGGCATCATGAAGCTCAATTTAGAGACCGTCGACCTCGCCGCGGTCGTCGAAGAGTCGGTCGAGCTCTACCGCTATTCCGCCGAGGAGAAGGGCTTGAAGATCGAGGCCGCCGCCTCCGCTGCGCTCCCCGTCAACGCCGACCGCAACCGCCTACGCCAGGTCGTGGCCAACCTCCTCGACAACGCGGTCAAGTATACGCCGCGCGGCGGCCGGATCTCATTGCGCGCCTTTCGCCGCGACGGCGAGGCCGTCCTCACGGTCGCCGACACCGGCGCCGGCATCCCCGCGGAGGAGGTCGACAAGGTCTGGGACCGCCTCTACCGCGGCGACGCAAGCCGTTCTCAAAGAGGCTTAGGCCTTGGCCTAAGCCTCGTCAAGGCGGTCGTGCGCGCCCATAACGGCACCGTCGCGGTCGAGCGCGCTCCCGAGGGAGGCTCCCTCTTCTCGCTGACTTTGCCGGCCGGGAACATTGCCGCATTGTAATTCTCGGGACATGTTGGGAACCGTCGTGGCCGCTATACTTCGGCGATGAGGGGTTCCTCTCTGTCGGCGGCGATTTTGCTGCTCGCGCTCGCGGGCGAGGCGCGCGCGCTCGCCTGCGCGGCCTCCTTTCAGACCAATAAGGGCAAGGCCACCGCTTGGAAGAACCTCGGCGAGGCCGCCGGCCCCAAGGCTGGCCCGAACTGCGTGGCCATGGCCAAGAACTACCTTGGCAACCGCAAGCCCGCCGACCTCGGCGTCACGAAGAGCGAGATCTGCGCGAACGGGACGATCCCGGTCGCGATCTACACGCGTCTTGATTCCAATGAAAAGCGTGCGGACGCTGACGCGGTGGTCGCGACCGCGCTCGGCGTCGACTGCCCCAAGCCGAAGGCGGCAAAAGAAGCTCCCCCGAAAACTTAAGGGGAGGCCCGGGTCACGGAAGCTCGATGGTCTGGTCGAACGCGAGCACGGCGTAGGCGGCGTTTGGCATCGCGGCCGCCGTCAAGCGGCGCACCTCCTCGAGGTCGACCCCCGGCATGACCGACACCCCCAGGGCCAGCGGCTGGAAGAAGTTGTCGAAATGCGTGGGCACGACGAGCCGGACGCCGGGCGCCTCGCCGGCCATGCCGGAGAGCTTTCCCGTCGTGAGCTTCTCGCCGTTGACGCCCACGATCAAGGTTTGCGCGTCCAGGCCCAGCAGCTCACGCGGGGCGTACGTGCTCGTGGGATGGAACCAGACGGACCGCCCCGCCGACTCCAGATGGAAAGCCAGCGCCGCGTCCTGCACGTACTGATGGAACCAGAGAGCGCCCGCGTTCTCCGGGATCAGGCCCGCCATGAGGGTAGGCCGGCCCAGGAACCAGATGTGCCGGGAGCGGGCCACGCGCACGGTGAAGGAGCCCAGGGACAGCGTCTCGCCTCCGGCCACCTCGCGCAACTGCGCCCGCGGCACGCCCCGCGAGCGCGCGAGGTTGCAGAAGGACCTCGAGCCCACCAGCACCGCGCCGGTGCGCAGCGCGATCGACGGCGCGTCTATGGCATGGTCGTAATGCGCGTGGTTGACGAGGATGAAGTCGGCTTTCGGGAAGACCTTGCCGGCGAGCGCGTCGTCGGGCGCGAGCGGGCCAAGGAGGATCTCCCAGATCCGCGGCCTCGTAACCACGGGGTCGAGCAGGAGCGTGGTCTTGCCGTCGGAGAGCTCGTAGCCGGATATCCCCGTGTAGCGAAGAGCGAGTCCCCGGCCCTTCACCCCGGGCGCCGGCTGGGGCGTATAAGGCTGATGGCGGAAGCGGAAGGCCGCGAAGGCGACCAAGAGCATAAAGGCCGCCAAAAATACCGCCGCCAGCTTGAGAGCCGTTCGCCTCACTCCCACACCTTACCACTTTCCACCATGTCGCCCTAGAGGGGGCAGTCGATGGGCTTCTTCTTGCGCTTGCCTTTGTACACCTTGACGCCCACCGCGAGGTTGAGGTTCTGATAGCTCAGGCTTTGGCGAGCGACGCCGTCAAGGATGCCGTATTCGAGCTGGCCGCCGGTCACGGTATGCGTGAGCGAGAGGTTCACGCGTTCGCCGGGGATCGCGTAGGTGGCGCGGTTGGTGAGGCTGACGCTGGCGCCGATGGGCTTGAGGCGCTGCGCACGGAACTCCTTGTAGGTGTTGGCGTCGGACGGGTCGCGCAGCACGGCGTCGCTCGAGCCGATGAACATGCCCACGGAGGCCCCTGCGGCGTAGACGACGGAGCCGCCCTTGCCCTTGATCAGCGGAATGATCTTTTCTCCGCCCACCGAGAGATTGACCAAGCCGTAAGTCAGCTGATACGTGGGGAAGACGGCGTTGATGTCCATGGGCCCGTCGACGGGCTTACCCTGGACGGTGCCTCGCGCCGTGACGTTCTCGTTGAGCCCGGGAGCCGAGACGAGGAACTTGGGATGGAACATCTGCGCGTAGACGGTGTTGCCGCGCTTCTTGTTCTCGGCCGTGATGCGCAAAGTGTTGGTCGGCTCGTCGATCGCGCGCAGCGGCTCAGGGTTCTTCGTAAAGTCGTAGTACTCCATGCTCGTGCGCTCGCGGATCTCCACGTTCTTGAAGACGACATTCATGTCGGAAGTCTTGACGCTGATATCGGTGGCCATGTACTGGGTGCGGCCCGGGCCGAAGGACACAGAGAAGTCCCAGCTTCCGTCCTTGCGGGGCGGCGCTTGCATCGCTATGGCCTGGGGCGCGGCCTTCAGGGGGGCCGTCATGAAGTCGCGGGGCTGGCGGCGCAGAATGTAGGAGCCGTCGTGGAAGGCGCCGGTCACGAGGAAGCGGCTGAAATCGATGGCGGGCGTCGGCTCGGCACCGCCGGCCTTGGCCCATAATTGCCGCCAGTCCCGCGCGGTGGCGGCGATGACGAGGTCTTTCGGACCGGCCCATGTGCCGGTCGAAACCGTCCAATCTGCCCCCTCTCCGGCGAAGACGGGCCGGGCGGCGAGCACGACGAATGCCAGGAGCAGGAAGCTCCTCATGGCGGTCACTTGCTCTTCCGCAGGCGGCGGCTTAAAGCCATGAACGCGTAAGTGAGGGCGGCTATGACGAGCATTCACATATCCTACCGCGCGTTCCGCCCGCGCGCCTTAACCTAGGTTAACCTAGCGATAATGGCGTTTCTGGAACGCGGCCCAGCTGGCGCGCGCTTTTCGGCGATGATTCTCGGGATTGTAGATCATGAACTTCACGCCGACGCTGTTGCCCATGAGCCCGAGATTAAATGTCTGCGTGCCGTCGTGGAAGCCGCTCTTCATCTTGTAGGCAGAGAGCTTGTTCTCATAGAAAATGCCGAAGCGCTCTTTAGGCGTATTGAGCTCGATTCGGTTCGTCAGGCTGCCGCCGATGCCGTTGATCCCGTAGGAATCTCCTCCGTCGTCGAAATCCCACCACTTGCCCTCTTCGATCACCACCGATACGTTTTGGCCGACCATGACGCCAGCGGCGACGCTCGGGACATAGGAGATGGACCCGATGCGGGAGTCGAGGAGCACGAAGCGGCGTCCATAGCCGATTTCGAAAGCCATCTGCCGGTAGGTGAACGCGTTGCGCACGATCTCGCTCTCGCCGGGGGTCTGATCGTAGCCGTCAAACGGCTTGTTGACCGGCGCGTAGCCGTCGACGGGCGTGCCGTCGATGGTCCCCTTCATGTATTTGACCTGATCCTCGGCCTGGGTGAACTTGGGATGAAAGGCGGAGAGGAAGAACTCGTGGCCGTTGCGCTCGATGCTGACGACGAAGGTGTTGGTCGGCTCGTCTAGGACCTGGAGCGGATTGTTGCCGGGCTTCCGCCAGGTCTTGGGGCTGAAGAAATTCCGCGAGCTCTGTTCGGCCCACTGGTAATCCTTGACGGTGATGTCGTAGCGGGAGGATTTAAAGGAAATGTTGGTGGGGAAGTAGGTCGTAAACGAGTGGCTGGCGTAGAAGCGCACCTTCCAGCGCGGCCGGAAGGCAGTCGCGGGGGCGGCGACCCCGTTCGGCGCCATGGACTGGAGATAATCAAGGGCCGGATTGGGTTTCATCATCGCCGCGTACTGCGCGTCTTCGCGCTTTGACTCAAGGTACGCGGCGCAGAAGCCGGTGTCCAGGAACGCGAGGACGCCGTCGGGCGTGTCGGCCAGGCGGACGGTCCCGGCTCGAGGCGCGCGCGGCGTCAGGCTCTGCCCCGCGCAGATCGCCGCGAGGTCGATGACGGGCGACGCTTCCTGAGCGGAGGCGAGGAGTGGGGCGAGCCACACTACTAGAAGCAGCCGTATCATGAAAGCAGTATAAACGAGCACAGTGTTTCGTGCGGGGGCCTTTAGGCCCACCCGCCCAAGGACATTTGGAAGAGCGTTTAGTCGTCCAGCACCGACTCCGGCCGCAGGAAATGGCAGGTGTAGCCCTCGGGCAGCTTCTGCAGGTAGTCCTGATGGTCCTCTTCGGCCTTCCAGTACTGGTCCGCCTTGGTCACCTCGGTCACGATGGGTGCGGATGCAGGCCCACCTTCGCGATCTGTTGGAATACTCCCGGCTCGGGCCTCGTCAACGCCCGACCTGGGCCTTGACCGGAAACCGCGGCGGGGCTACACTCCCTTCGACGGGAGCCCCTCGATGACCCCCCTCTCCCCGGCGCCGTTCCTCCGTTTGCTCCTCGCGGCCGCGCTGCTGCTCGGCGCGGCCCCCGCTTTCGCCGAGAACCCGAATTTCGCGGCGTTCCGGCAGCGGATCGTTCAAGAGGACTCGCTGACCGCGGCGGAGGAGCTGTTGGCGAATACGGCCCTGCAGGGCGCGTGGAAAGCCGAGGATCCGACGGGCTATCAAGAAACGTTCGCGGCCGCCGCCGAGCTCAAGGACATCGGCGAACTCGTGATGGGCATGTCACAGCCCCGCGCGATCCGCCTCGGGCTCGAGAAGCGGGGGCGCTGCAAATTTTGCGCCGTGCCCGCGCGCCTGGAGGCCTGGTTCTTAAAGGAGATTCCCTGGGCCGACGCGACCCGGATCAAAGCCTTGCGCGAGGCCACCTGGGGATGGGAGTTCGTTCCCCCCGCGGCGAAGCCCGCCCTGGCCCGCAAAAGCCTCGACCAGGCCGCCTGGGGCAAGCTCGATTTTCCGGAGCGCATGGGGCATCTCTCCGAGTGGAGCGACGCCGAGCTGGCGGAGATCCTCGCCACCACCCCGCGCACCCCGGCCGAGCTCAAGGCGCTGGAAGCGCGGGCGAGCGGCATCCAAGGCATCGTGGGAAATTCCGACAGCTCGCGCCTGTGGGAGCGCGTCAATCGCGCCCGGACGGCGGTGGACGGGCTTGCGCGCGCGGCCAAGCTCGTGGGGCGGGACCCCGCCAAGCTCAAGGCGCTCGAGGACGCGCGCGGCGCCGATCTCGACGGCATGCTGGACGGGCTCAACGGGCTGTTCGACGGGGCCGGGGTCAAGGACCCCGCGTTCCGGGCGGCGGCCCCGCCGAAGGCGGGCCAGCGCTTCGATAACGCCTCGCGCGGGATGGTCTCCGGCCTCCTGAGCACGGGCCTGATGAATGAGACCAAAGGGACCTTCGCCGGCGCGGATCTCTCGCAATTCTATGAGACGAACAAGCTCGACCTGCGCGTGGCCGCGCCGCTCAAGGGACAGGAAAACTGGATCGGCTGGCACCAGGGCGGCGTGATTACCTTCAACGAGAAGCACATCGAGGAGTACCTGAAGGCCGAGGGCAAGGACATCAAGGACCTGGCGCTCGAGCCCGAGCTTCTGCGCCGCCTGACCGTCCAGCTGGCGCCGCTCTTCGTGCACGAGGCCACGCATCAACGTCAGATGGTCTGGGCCCGGGAGAACAAGCTTCCCTGGATGGGAGGACAGAACCTCGAGCTCGAGACGATGCAGGTCGAGGCGTTGTTCACCGTCGAGAAGCGGCTTCGAGATCCCTCGTTCGACGCCCTGCTGCTGCGCGATCGGGAGACCTCATTGCTCGCGCGGGAGTCCCTGTCGAAATCCGATCGCCTGGTCGCCGGAGTTCAAAGCTTTCGGGATTCGATCAACGCCTGGCACTACCCGGAGCTGCTCTCGCTCGAAGGCACGGCCTGGTGCCAGATCAGCTGGCACCGCGAAATGGCCGGCGACCTTTCCAAAGAGGTGGCTCGCCGCGACGCTTTGTCTCCCGCCGAGCAGTCCCAGCTGGAGCGCGGACCGGCGTTTCCGAGCCGGATCGAGGACGACGCCGCCTGGGAGCGAGCCCTCAAGTCGACCGGAACCCCGCATCTGCGCGACTCCTTGGCGATGCAGCGCGGCGGCGCCGACGCCATGCCGGCCCAGTACGCCGCCTACCGCCAACGGCTCGAGTCGGTCAACGCTCAGACGACGGAGCGGCTCAATCAGGTGCGCGCCGATCCCCGCCCGGCCAAAGCCGCCCGGCGCACGCCGGTTCCTCCTCCGCCGGGGCAAAAATGAAGATTCTGCCGCTCGTCTTGCTGCTCGCCGCCCCCTCGTGGGGCGCGGCCGTGAAAACGCCCAAGGACCTGATCATGAGCGACGCCCCGTTCGACTTCGCATCTCCATCCGGCTGGACCCGGCGCCCCAGCTCCGACGGCGGCGTCGTGCTGATGGGGCCGGCCGACGCGAACGATGTCTCCGCCCTGATCACGATTCGACACTACCCCCCGGGCGACGCGGAGTTCGCCGACTACGACGCCTTCATCGCGAGGCAAACGGCGCCGCCGCTGTTTAAAAGCTCCCCGCCGACCGCGATCCTTCCGAACATGACGGTCGCGGGCCGCAAAGCGCGGGCGTTCGGGCGGGATTCCGCCGTGTTCGTCCCGCCGAACTCGCGCGATTCCAAAGAGGTCCCCATGCGCGAGGAGATCGTCGCCGTTCCGGCGGCCGGCGGCTTTTATACCCTGACCTACTTCGCTCCTAAATCCCTCCACAAGAAAAACCGGCGCGCGTTCGAATCCGTCCTCAAGTCGTTCAAGCCCAAGCTATAATGGGCGCATGAGCCGCACGCGAGTCCTGCCGCCGAACGGGAAAAATCTGGCCTTGGCCGCCGAACTGCTGCGCCGCGGGGAGCTGGTCGCCTTTCCGACCGAGACGGTTTACGGCCTAGGCGCCCGCGCTTACGACGCGTCCGCCGCCCGCCGCGTCTACAAGGCCAAGGGACGTCCCTCGGACAATCCTCTCATCGTGCACGTCGCCGACGAGGCCATGCTCGCGGAGGTCGTGCGTCGCGTCACGCCGCTGGCGCGCCGCCTGATGGACGCATATTGGCCGGGGCCGCTCACCTTGATCCTGGAAAAATCCGCGCGCGTCCCCGGAGACGTCACGGCGGGCGGACGCACCGTCGCCGTGCGCTGCCCCGGGCATCCCGCCGCGCGCGCTTTGATCCGCGCCCTCGGCGAACCCGTCGCCGCGCCCTCGGCCAACCGCTCGGGGCGGCCGAGCCCGACGACCGCGGCCCACGTTCTGCGCGACCTGCGCGGACGCGTCCCCCTGATCCTCGACGGCGGCCCCTGCCGAAAAGGGCTCGAGTCCACGATCGTAGACGCGCGCGGCCGCCGCCCCGTCGTCCTGCGCCACGGCACCATCACCGCGGAGGCGATCGCGCGCGCGGCCGGCGCCCCGCTTCGGGCCGCGGGTCTTGGCGCTCCTCCGGCACCGGGCACCCGGCACCGGCACTACGCGCCGATGTGCCGGGTGGTCGTAGCCACGCCCGCGCTCGTACGCGGCGGCGCGCTCGTCATGGGTGCGGCGGGCGCCGGACTCGTGCACCGGTCGCCGTGGCCGGGGCGCCGCCCTGCGTTCGTCAGGCGCGTGCGGGGCGGCGTGCAAGCCTACGCCGCCGCGCTGTTCGCGGCCATGCGCGACGCCGAAGCCGCGGGCGTCAAGACGCTGTTCGTCGAGAGCGTGCCGGACCGGGGCGTCGGGCGCGCCGTGATGGACCGCCTGCGCCGCGCCGCCCGGCGCTGACCTTTTCAAGCAGATCGCTCGCGGAGTAGGGCTTCGGCAGGAAATTCGCGCGGCCGTCGTTGGGAAGGCCGCAGTCCTCCCGCCGCCGGCCCGAGGTGAAAAGCACGCGCGCCTCCGGCTGCCGCCCGCACAGACGCCGAGCCAGCTCGGGACCGCGCATCAGCGGCAAAACGACATCGATGACGAGCAGCTCGAAAAGTCCCTCGTTGGCCTCGCAGATTCGCAGGGCCTCGGCCGGATCACCCGCGGACAGGACCTCGTAGCCCTCGCGCTCGAGACAGCGCACCGAGAAGCGGCGGACCGCGTCGTCGTCCTCGACGACAAGAGCCCGTCCGCGCCCCTTTCCGGGCGCGGGGAGCGCAAGCGCCCGAAGCTTTTTGGCGGCCGTCACTTTGGCTACGGCCCGCGGCCAAAAGACGTGAAACAAGGACCCTTTGCCCGGGGCGCTGTCGACCTGCACGCCGCCGGCGCTGCGCCGAATGGCCTCGGCAACTGTCGAGAGGCCCAGCCCGCTCCCCCTCTCCTTGGTCGTGAAAAATGGCTCAAAGATGCGCGCGCGGATGCTGTCGGTCATGCCGGCGCCGTTGTCGCGGACGGTGAGTCGTATGCAAGGCCCGGGAACGCCGGCACCCCCGAACTTCGCCTCGGCGACCTCGATCGTCACGCGGCCGCCCCGGGGCATGGCGGCTCCCGCGTTGACGACCAGGTTGAGCAGGACCTGCTCGACGAGCCCGGGATCGACGCAGATCGCACCCAGGTTCCTCGGCAAAGCCGCCTTCAATTCCACGTCCGCGGGCAGCAACCGCCGAAGCATGGGGTGCATGTCCTTGACGATCGCACGAAGACAGACGGGGCGCTCGAGCCCTTCCGGGCGGCGGCTGAACGACAGCAGCCGGTCCGTCAGCACCGAGGCGCGCTCCCCCGCCCGGCGAATTTCCTCGGCCTCGATGCGGGACGGATGGCCCGCCGGAAGGCTGTCGATGAGAAGGCTGGCGCAGCCGCGGATCGCGGTGAGGAGGTTGTTGAAGTCGTGCGCCGCGCCTCCCGCCAGGCTGCCCAGCGTCTCGAGCTTCTCTGCGCGGCGCAAACGCTCCTTGCTGCGCCGTGAGTCCTCGACGGCTCCGACGATCTCGGTGATGTTCCGGATCACCCCGACGAGATATTTCTCCCCATCCGGGGAGATCCAACGCGTTTTCTTGGTCACCAGCACGTGCGTCCGGCCCGCCGCGTCGGTCAAGGTCTCCTCGTTGGCGTTCTCTCGGCCCGTCTCAAAGACCAGCTCGTCCTGCCGAAAGAAGACCTCGGCCTGGGCCTTGGGAAAGAATTCGAAGTCCGACTTGCCGAGAAGCCTCTCGCGCGAATGTCCGAGGAGCGCGACGAAGGCACCGTTGAACAGCACCCATCGGTGCTCCCGATCCTTAACGAAGACGGGGTCGGAAATCGAATCAATGAGTGACTGAAGAAAACCGCCATCTCCGCTCGGCGCGGGATAGTTCATCGCTTGAATTGTAATGTCCACACGGCCCTCCCGCAAGCGCGTAATGGTCACACTCCTCTTGACGGAACCCCAGGAGGTCCTTATGCTTGTCTGGTGGCCAAGATCCTGGTGGTGGATGACGAGGTGCCCCTGACGGAAGTCCTCAGGCAATGCCTGATGGGCGAGGGCCACGTGGTCGTCGTCTGCCACGATTCGACGACGGCCGAGCGCACCGCGCTCGAGGAGAACCCCGACCTCGCGCTCATCGATTACCAGATGCCCCGCAAGACCGGCGTCGAGCTGCTGGCCGATCTGCGCTCCCGCGCGGAAACGAGCCTGCTGCCGGTGCTGTTCATCAGCGGCACCGACGCCGTGCGCTTCGCGGGCCAGATCCCCCCCGAGCCGCGTGTGCGCTTCCTGGCCAAGCCGATAGACATGGACACCCTCATCACGATGGTCCGGGAGATGCTCGATCCCAACAGCTGGTCCGCGCGCCTGTAGAACGTGCTGACCGTCGCGGTGTTCGCCGTGGCCTTCCTTTACTCCTGCGTCGGCCATGCCGGCGCCTCCGGCTACATCGCCGCGATGACCTTGTTCGGCCTCGCGCCCGACGTCGTCAAGCCGGCGGCTCTCTCCCTCAACATCGTCGTCGCTTCGATCGCGGCCTGGCAGTTCCGTCGCGCGGGGCACTTCTCCTGGAAGCTGTTCTGGCCTCTCGCGCTGGCCTCCGTCCCATGCGCTTTCCTCGGCGGCTACGTCAACCTGCCGACGAAGGCGTTCCAGGTCGTCGTGGGCCTCGTCCTGCTCGCCTCCGCCGCGCGCTTCTTCCTCGACCCGCCGGCCGAGGCGCCGGCGAAGCACCCGCCGCTGCCCTCCTCCTTAGCCCTCGGCGCGGGCCTCGGGCTGCTATCCGGCCTGACGGGCACGGGCGGAGGCATCTTCCTCACCCCTCTCGGAATTTTTCTGCGCTGGGACTCCACGAAGCGGATCGCGGCGGTGTCCGCGGCTTTCATCCTGCTCAATTCCGCGTCCGGCCTCGCCGGGCACGTCCAGAAGACTGGATCCTTGCCGGGCGTCGTTCCCGCGCTGGCCCTCGCCGCCGCGGCCGGAGGAGCCGCCGGCTCCTATCTCGGCAGCGCGCGCCTGCCGCACGCCGCGATCAAGCGGCTGCTCGCCGCAATTCTCGTCGTCGCCGGCTTCAAGCTGATCCTCGCTTGAACGCAGCGCGCGCGAAGCGGGCGGCCGCCCAGCCGCCGAGCGTCGGCGCCAGCAGGTAGATCCAAAGCCCCTCCACGCGGCCGGACACGATCGCCGGAGCCAGGGAGCGCGCCGGATTCATGGACGCGCCCGTCAGCGGTCCCGCGAACACCGCCTCGAGCGCCACGATGGCGCCGGCGGCCAACGGGACGAAACGGCCCGGCAGGGCGAGCACGGCGAGAACCAGCACGAAGGTCATGACGAATTCGAGCCCGAAGGAAACGGCGATTCCCGCCGCCGGCACGGTGGTCCCGAGCGAGCCGGCGCCGCCGCGAAACAGCAGGAGCAAAGCCAGGCTCGCGGAGAAGGCGCCCGCGATCTGAACGAGAAGCCGCGTGCCGATCTCGCGGGCGGGCAATCCTGAGGCGACCGTCACCGCCGGATTCATGTGCGCGCCGCTCGCCGCCGCCAGCATCCAGACGGCGGCCCCCCACGCGAGCCCCACGCCGACGACCCCGAGGCGACCGCCCGAGACCGCGTCCACGACGCACGCGCCGGTGCCGAGAAAAACGAGGCCGAACGTCGCGGCACCCTCGACGGCGAGCTTACGCACCGGCGACTTCGGCGATCAGCGCCTTCACGCGCGCCTCGACATCGTCGCGCACCTTGCGGAACTCGTCGAGCGGCATGTGCTTGGGATCGGGCAGCGCCCAGTCCAAGCGCCGCTCGGCCGGCAAGGACGGGCACGCGTCGCCGCAGCCCATCGTCACGACGGCGGCCCAGGCTCCGGCGGGCAATTCGCCCAGCCCCTTGGACGACTGAACCGTCAGGTCGACTCCCTTCTCCCGCATCAGCTCGACGGCGGTCGCGTTGACCTTGCCCGACGGCCGTGAGCCGGCGCTGTGCGCCTCGATCCGGCCGGCGCCGTGCAGGCGGGCGAAGCCCTCGGCCATCTGGGAGCGGCAGGAGTTCTCGACGCAGACGAACAATAATTTTTTCATTCGGTCGCCGTGGCTCTCATGTCTTGGCGCCGTTCGCGTCCTCGAGCTTCTTGTGCTCGCGGCCCATGCGCCAGGACGCGTACAGCCACAGCAGGGCGAGCGGTATGCCGACGAGCGCGGCCGCGGACGCGCCGCCGCCGGCCCAGGCGACCCCCAGCAGCAGCAGGCCGGCGAGGCCTCGGGCGAAGCGGTACACGAACATCTCGATGAAGGCCTTCACGCGGTAGATCGTGTCGCGGTCCGTCGCGGCGTAGCTCGACTCCTTGGCCGTCTTGAACCATGTGTAGCGCATGACTCCGTCGAGGCCCCAGAACGCCGCGGTCAAAGCGAGAATGGGGAAGAACGGGAACATGAGGAACAGCGCCAGGTTGACGAGGCCCGCCGTCATCAGCGCGCCGCCAGTCCCCATCTTCTTGAGCGTGAGGCCGACGAGCACCGAGCTGACGGCGAAAGACGCGAGGCTCGTGTAGAAGTTCACGTCGGCGAACAGCTGGGCCATGCCGGTCGCGTCGCCCGGGAAGGCCGCCTTCGCCGCGACGCTGTAAAGGTAGTTCGAGATGTCGGGCACCAGGCGCTCGAGGGCGACCACCACGGTCAGGAAGATCAGGAACGGCGACCTCATGATCGTCTTGAGAATTCCCTGCGCGGGCTTCGCGCGGGCCGTATCCTCGGCGGTGTTGGTGTCGGCGGCGCGGCGGCCCTTCGCGCGGCGCTCCATGAAGAAGAAGATCGGCAGGACCGCGGCGAAGATTCCCGCGGCGACCATGAGCATCGGCACGGGCCCCATCGAGCCGACGAGCAGCTTCATGAGCAGCGCGCCGGCGATGGAGCCGAGCGGCGCCCCCGCGGCGATGAGTCCGAAGGATTTCTTCGATTCGTCGCGCGTGAAGACGTCGTTCTGGTAGGTCCAGAACAAGGTCATGGACATGATGCCGAACACGTCGGTCCAGAGGTAGTAGGCGAAAGCGACGGAAGGAACGGCCGCCGCCGACACCGCGAGGGCGCCGGCGACCAAGGTCGCGGCGAGCATGACGAGCGAGCCGCCGATGAGGAGCTTGCGGGGAGCTTTGGAGAAGCGGGAGTAGCCGGCGACGACGAGGCCCGTCAGCACGGCGCTGGCTAGGTACACCCAGGGCAAGGTCTCGGGGCCGAACTTGGTCATCAGAAGGGCGCCGCGCGCGGGGCCGATGATTGAATAAGCGGCGATCGTGAGGAAGTTCCAGGCGAAGGCGGCGATGATGAGAGGTCCGGTGCCGTCAGTCATGGCGGATTTCCAGCGGGAGATAAGGGGTTCTTTCTTCGATGAAACGGCGGAAGGGGACGACGGGGCGAGGGACGGGGAAGGTTCGGAGACCTTGCCAGCGACGGGGACGGAGTCTAACGGCGAGCGGGGGGCCGAGCCGGAGAAGATCTCGTCGGAGGCTTGCTTCGCGTCGGAGA
>Ga0209824_10000165_pt1 | contig 45592 bp, 51 predicted proteins | sample VDWuncwatermetaG_FD_184124 | JGI IMG/M metagenome (GOLD analysis project Ga0209824, IMG submission 184124) | Wastewater microbial communities from Netherlands to study Microbial Dark Matter (Phase II) - VDW unchlorinated drinking water (SPAdes)... ...
TAAATGCCCTTTATGGTGACGTTGGTCGTGGCGGGCTTGTTGTGGCTGGCGGGGGTGTAGTTTAGAATGCCGCTGTCCATAAGGTTGCCGAGGTTCGCATAGTGTCATCTGAAGCGTTGGTAGAAATTCGCGATGTCAATTTCGCATACGGTAAACGCCCTATTCTCAAGGGCATGAATTTGACCTTTCCGAAGAATAAGGTGATCGCGGTGATGGGCGGTAGCGGCTGCGGCAAAACCACCTTGCTGCGTTTAATTGGTGGCTCCATTAAACCTACCAGCGGCCATGTGAAGGTGAATGGGCAGATTATTCATGAGCTGGATCGGGCGGGTTTGTATGCCATGCGGCGCAAGATGGGGATGCTGTTTCAGTTTGGCGCGTTGTTTACCGATATGTCGGTGTACGACAATGTGGCGTTTCAAATGCGCGAGCACACCAATTTGCCAGAAGAAATGATTCGCGATCTGGTGATGATGAAATTGCACGCCGTGGGTTTGCGCGGCACACATGATTTGATGCCCGCCGAGTTGTCTGGCGGCATGGCGCGGCGCGTGGCGTTGGCGCGCACCGTGGCGTTAGACCCGATGTTGATTATGTACGACGAGCCGTTTGCCGGGCTGGATCCCATCTCATTAACCGTGGTGGGTAATTTGATTCGTCGTTTGAATGATGCCTTGGGCGCGACTTCCATCGTTGTCACGCATGACGTGCAGGAGTCGCTCAAGATTGTGGATTACCTTTATTTTGTGGCTGATGGAGCCATTATTGCTGAAGGCACGCCGGAGGAAATTCGGGCATCGACCAAACCTTTTGTGCAGCAATTTGTGCATGGCGAAATGGATGGACCTGTGCCTTTCCATTTTCCGGGCGGAGATTATAAAAAAGATTTAAATCTATAGATGAGCGTGCAGATAAAACAGCCAAGGTAGATAAAACCATCGGAAACAATATGATCGCAGCGATAACAGAAAATTTGACCGGCATTGGCCGTCGCGTGGTCAGTGCGGTGTGGCGCATCGGCAATGGCACGCGCTTTTTGGGGCTGATTTTATTTCATTCGGGCACCAGCTTTCGCCGTTTCCGGCTCACCGTTAAAGAATTATTTTTCAGCGGGGTGATGTCGCTCATCATCATCTTGGTCGCCGGCATGTTTGTCGGCATGGTGTTGGGTTTGCAAGGCTACGAGACGCTCAAGCGTTATGGTTCAGAATCTGCATTGGGCTCGCTGGTCGCACTGAGTTTGGTGCGTGAGCTGGGGCCGGTGTTGGCGGCACTACTGTTTGCTAGCCGCGCGGGTTCGGCCATGACGGCTGAAATTGGTTTGATGAAAGCGACCGAGCAAATTTCCGCAATGGAAATGATGGCCATCAACCCCATTGCGCGCGTGGTTGCCCCGCGTTTTTGGGCAGGCGTGTTGGCCGTGCCGCTGTTGGCCGCGATGTTTTCTGTGATGGGTGTGTTTGGCGGATACCTTGTAGGGGTCGTGCTCATTGGCGTGGACGAAGGTTCATTTTGGTCGCAGATGCAATCTACGGTAGATTTTCGTTATGACGTATTAAATGGCGTTATTAAAAGTTGCGTGTTTGGTGTGGCCGTCACTGCCATTGCTTTATTTGAAGGCTACGACGCGCCACCGACCGCCGAAGGTGTGTCCGGTGCGACCACACGTACAGTGGTGGAATCGTCGCTGGCGATATTAATTCTAGATTTTATTTTGACCGCGTTGATGATTCAGGAGGGGTAACATGGAACGCACGACACTGGATTTATGGGTGGGAATATTTGTAGTGGCGGGCTTGGGCGCGCTCATCGTATTAGCACTGAAAGTGGGTAATCTGGGCACTTATAATGTATCCGAGACCTACCAATTGCAGGCTTATTTTTCTAACATTGGCGGGCTAAAAGCCAAGGCCGCAATCAAAAGTTCTGGCGTGTTAGTCGGGCGTGTCACCGACATTACGCTGGACACCGAACGCTTTGAAGCCAAAGTGACCATGAGCATAGACAAACGCTACCAGTTTCCCAAAGATACTTTCGCTAACATTCTGACTTCGGGTTTGCTGGGTGAACAATACATCGGCTTAATTCCGGGCGGCGATGAAGAGGTCTTTAAGGGCGGCGATGTGGTTAAAAAAACGCAATCGGCTGTGGTCTTAGAAGATTTAATCGGCAAATTTTTGTATGGTGCGGCGACGGATAAAAAATAATGGGGGGATTTTAAGTTGCTAAGGATGGTCTCAGACATTGTTGGGGAAATACTTAATTATTTGGAATATAAAAATGTATAAGAAAATATTTTTGTCATTATTGCTGCTGCTCTCGTCAGGGCTGTTGCTGGGCGGATCCTTGTTGGCGCGTGCCGATGTGTTGGAGCCGGATGTGTTGATTAAAAATACCGTGCAAGACGTGCTTGCTATCATCAAGCAAGATCAAGAAATTAAAAAAGGTAACCAACAAAAACTTCTTGCTCTGGTGAATGATAAGGTGCTGCCGCATTTTGACTTTACCCATATGACGCGTTTGGCGGTTGGCAAAGCTTGGCGCACCGCGACACCGGAGCAGCAGCAGGCTTTAGAAGGAGAATTTCGCCAATTACTGATACGCACTTACACCAAGGCGTTTACCGTTTATAACGATCAGCAAGTTGAGGTGAGGCCGCTGAAAAAAGAAAATGGTGCAACCGAGGCGACGGTTAGAACACTCATTCGTGTTCCCAGCGGCCAGCCTATTCCAGTCGATTACGATTTGAAAAAAACGGACAACGGCTGGAAGGCATACGATTTGGTTGTTGAAGGGGTCAGTATGGTAACCAGCTATCGCAGCACGTTCGCGGATCAAATTAGGCAGGGCGGCATTGATAGTTTGATTAAAACGTTGGCAGAAAAAAATACCGCCGCCAGCAATGAGCCAACGAAAAAGGCAGAAACCAAGTGAAGAGTTATGAGACGCGACACGTTGCGGGCAACTTAACGATGGAGACCGTCGCCGCATTTTTTGCGAGTGGGCTTCATCTGCCGCATGCGGACGATGTTCAAAAAAATAGGGGTGAAAATATCCCATACACGGTTGATTTGTCCAAAGTAGAGACGGTTGATTCGGCAGCAGTCAGCTTGCTTTTGGCGTGGGTGCGCCAAGCGCAGCGGCATGGGATTGCATTATCTTTTACCAATGTTCCGCAAAATTTATCCAGCCTAGCAAATTTATACGGGGTGGTGGATTTGTTGCCAATCAAGGGTCGTGCCACTGTTTAGCGTAACATATTTTCACCGTTTATTCCCCCACCCGATCTCAAATTAATTCGTAGGAAATCTCACAATGGTTACACCAGAAAGCATTCAACAATCCATTGCGCAAGGCATGCAACAAACGCATGTTGAAGTCAGTGGCGATGGCGCGCACTTTGAAGCCATTGTTGTCAGCGAAGAGTTTTCAGGTAAAAGCCGCATACAACGTCATCAGCGGGTTTATCAAGCTTTGGGGGATCGTATGCGCGAAGAAATTCACGCGCTCTCAATGAAAACTTACACGCCACAAGAGTGGCAAAACCGACAATAAATTCATCCCTAAATAATACAAAAATTAGAATGCAAAAATTAGCGATTCAAGGGGGCAACCCACTGCGCGGTGACGTGCGTATATCCGGCGCAAAAAATGCTGCACTGCCCATTATGTGCGCCAGTTTGCTGAGTGCAGACACGCTGCATTTAAGCAATGTGCCCGATTTGCATGACGTGGTCACCATGCGTAAGTTGCTGGCACAAATGGGTGTTGCAATAGAGGTAGGCGCGAACGAATTAACCATGCACGGTGCGCATATCGATAAGCTAGAAGCACCCTATGACATGGTAAAAACCATGCGCGCTTCGGTGCTGGTATTGGGTCCATTGGTGGCACGCTTTGGTGAAGCGCGGGTGTCATTGCCCGGTGGATGTGCGATTGGCTCGCGCCCTGTTGATTTACATATCAAAGGGTTGCAGGCTATGGGCGCAGTTGTTTCCATCGAGCATGGCTACATTCATGCGCAAGCTCCGGGTGGGCGACTGCAAGGCACAAAAATATTTTTCGATATTGTCAGCGTTACGGGTACAGAAAATTTAATGATGGCCGCGACGTTGGCGAATGGTGTGACCGTATTAGAAAATGCCGCACGCGAGCCAGAGGTGGTCGATCTAGCGAATTGTCTGTGTGCAATGGGCGCAAAAATTGTCGGCGCGGGCAGCGACACCATCACCATTACGGGCGTAGAAAAATTACATGGCGCGGCGCATCGCATCATGCCGGATCGCATTGAGAGCGGTACATTTTTAGTGGCTGCCGCCGCTACGCGCGGCAATATAACTTTGCGTGATACACGCGCGGACATACTTGAAACCATACTGGAAAAATTAACCGAAGCGGGTGCGCACATTCGCGTGGGCCAAGATGAAATCCAGCTTGAAATGTCTGGCGTGATTAAATCGGTCAATCTACGCACCGCGCCGTACCCAGCCTTCCCCACTGATATGCAAGCGCAATTCATGACGCTGAACACCATCGCCGAAGGCAGTGCCATGATGGTGGAAACTATTTTTGAAAATCGCTTTATGCACGTGCAAGAATTGCGTCGATTGGGCGCGCAAATAGACATCGAAGGCAACACCGCGTTAGTGCGCGGCACGCCTAAATTAGAAGGCGCGACTGTGATGGCCACCGACCTGCGCGCCTCGGCCAGCTTGGTTATCGCGGGGTTGGTGGCCGAAGGCGAAACGGTGATTGACCGCATCTACCATCTAGATCGCGGCTATGAACGTATCGAAGCTAAGCTGTCACAACTGGGCGCGAATATACGCCGCATAAAATAACTCTGCCCCGATCGAATGTGGCCGCAACGCGGGGTTGGTTTGACTCTTCCCTATATTATAGTGACCACGTTTTTATATGCTTCCTATGCCATCTACAACCGAATTTTATGAATTGCTGCACGGCCTGCTTGCCGAACTACAAAGTGCCAGTGTATGGTGGCAAATCATAGTGTTGCTGGTGAGCTTTGGTGCGGCATGGTGGTTGCAAGCGCATAAGATCAAGCATGCCCATCCACACGTATTTTCCAGCAATGCTCATAGTATTGGGGTAGGCAGTATCAACCGGCTGATATTCCCCATTTCCGCACTCCTGCTGGTTTTGTTGGGACGATGGGCGTTGAAATACCAGCATCCGGTCAACCTATTGAGCATCGCCATCCCCTTAATTTTTTCCTACGCATTGATCCGCATTTCGGTTTACATGCTGCGGCGCATATTTCCTAGCCAGGAGTGGTTGCGTCCGTGGGAGCGTTTCATCAGTTGGGGGATTTGGCTGGGCGTGATGCTGCACCTCACCGGACTGTTACCAGAAGTGTTGGTGCTGCTGGATGCGATGTCATTTAGTGTGGGGCAGCACCGCATTTCAATGTTGCTGATCGGGCAGGGCGTATTGTCCGTCATGGTTACCATGATATTGGCACTTTGGCTGGGCAGCGCGTTAGAAATCAGAGTCATGGGTGCTGAGGCCATGCATATGAATTTGCGCGTGATGATCGCAAAAATAATACGTGCGGTGTTAGTGCTATTGGGTGTGTTAATCGCCCTGTCCATGGTGGGGATAGACATAACCTTGCTGTCCGTATTTGGCGGCGCATTAGGGGTGGGCTTGGGCTTGGGGTTACAGAAAATAGCCAGCAATTATGTGAGTGGATTTATTATTTTGATGGATCGTTCCATTCGCATAGATGACCGTGTGGAAGTCGGTAATCAAAGCGGTAAGGTGGCCGAGTTAACCATGCGCTATGTTGTGCTGAAGGCCGCGGATGGATCAGAGGCGCTGATACCCAATGATACGTTTGTCACCTCCACCGTCGTTAATAAAACGTATTCGGATTGTCGTGTGCGCATTAGTTTGCCTGTGCAAGTCAGCTATGGCAGTAATCTGGAGGTGGCGATGCAGATTATGCTGGATGTGGCAAAAGACCAAGAATACATATTGGACGACCCTGCACCACAAGTCTTTTTGTTAGAATTTGCAGACAGCGGAATCAATTTGCGCTTGGATGTATGGGTGGATTATTTGGAAGGGGAGCAGCTAAGTATCCGCTCATCCTTGAATCTGGATATGTGGCGTGAGTTTCAAAAACAAGGTATCGACATTCCGTTTCCGCAGCGCGAAATTGTTATCTGAAAGCAAGAAAACACCGATTGAGTTTTCTGCAAGGCGCGTTGTTGAAGACTTACGCCGGCTCACCATAAGCCATATAATCGGGCGCAGTATGAATTTAATCAGCCGAGGTAATAATGATAACCATCGCCTTATCCAAAGGCCGTATTTTTGACGAAACTTTGCCGCTGTTACAGGCCGCAGGCATCACGCCGTTGGAACAACCAGAGTCGTCGCGCAAACTCATTTTAGCCACTAACCGCACCGATGTGCGTTTGATTATCGTGCGTGCCTCCGACGTGCCCACTTATGTGCAATACGGCGCGGCGGACATGGGTATCGCAGGTAAAGATGTGTTGAATGAGCATGGTGGCAGCGGCTTGTATCAGCCGTTAGATTTGAACATTGCGCGTTGCCGCATGATGGTGGCGGTGCGTGAAGATTTTGATTACGACTCGGCGGTACGGCAGGGCGCACGGCTACGCGTGGCAACCAAATATGTGCTCACCGCGCGCCAACATTTTGCCGCCAAAGGCGTGCATGTTGATTTAATTAAACTCTACGGCTCGATGGAATTGGCACCACTGGTCGGGCTGTCCGATGCCATCGTCGATTTGGTCAGCAGCGGCAGCACGCTCAAGGCGAATCATTTGAAAGCGGTGGAAGAAATTTCTGTAATCACCTCGCGCTTGGTCGTTAACCAAGCCTCGCTAAAATTAAAGCGCACGGACATACAACCTATACTAGATGCGTTCTCGCAGGCAGTGAGCCAGCATAGGGGAGCGGCACTATGAATATCAAACGGCTTTCCACCCAACAGAAAAATTTTCACACCGAGTTGGATCATCTGCTGGCCTTTGAAGCGACGCAAGATGAACAATTAGAAGGAACCGTTGCGGCCATTTTAAAAGACGTGCGTGCGCGTGGCGATGCGGCAGTGCTGGAATACACCCAGCGTTTCGATCGGCTGAATATCAGCGATGCCGCGCAGTTAGAAATTCCCGCTGCTGCATTACGCAGCGCGTTTGAGAACTTGCCTGCTGCTCAGCGCACAGCCTTAGAACAAGCCGCCCAGCGCGTGACTGCGTATCACCAAAAACAAGTGCAAACTTCTTGGAGTTATGTCGACTCTGAGGGCAATACACTGGGTCAGAAAATAACACCTATGGATCGCGTGGGCTTGTATGTGCCAGGCGGCAAGGCGGCTTATCCCTCTTCTGTTTTAATGAACGCGCTACCCGCAAAAGTCGCCGGAGTAGGCGAACTCATCATGGTCGTGCCTACGCCCGATGGTGTGCAAAACGCACTCGTGTTGGCCGCCGCACATCTGGCTGGGGTGAGTCGAGTTTTCACCATAGGCGGCGCGCAAGCCGTGGCTGCCTTGGCTTACGGTACGGCCACCATTCCGCGCGTGGATAAAATCGTAGGTCCCGGCAACGCCTATGTAGCTGCCGCTAAGCGGCGTGTGTTCGGCGTGGTCGGCATCGACATGGTGGCCGGCCCTTCCGAAATTTTAATCATCTGCGATGGGCAAACTAACCCAGATTGGATTGCGATGGATTTATTTTCGCAAGCCGAACACGACGAGTTGGCGCAAGCCATTTTACTTACCCCCGATGCAGATTTTATTGCAGCGGTCGCCGCCAGTGCCGAGCGGTTACTGCCGACTATGCCGCGTCATGGAATGATTCATACCGCATTACAAAATCGTGGCGCATTGATTTTGGTAAAAGATTTAAATGAAGCCTGTGCCATCAGCAACCGCATTGCCCCCGAGCATTTGGAATTATCTGTAGACAGCCCGCAAGAATGGCTGCTGCACATCAAACACGCGGGCGCGATTTTCATGGGGCGCTACACATCCGAATCGCTCGGCGATTATTGCGCGGGTCCCAACCACGTCTTGCCAACCTCTGGCACGGCGCGATTTTCCTCACCCTTGGGCGTATACGACTTTCAAAAACGCAGCAGCTTGATCGAAGTGTCAAAACAAGGTGCAGCAACTTTGGGTGCGATAGCCGCAGAACTGGCGATGGGTGAAGGGCTGCATGCACACGCGCAGTCGGCGGAGTATCGGTATAGAAAAAGTAATTAAGGTATCGGCATGACCGACATAATAGATAATCGTGATGAACTGTTTGCCGAGCATGATTGCAAAATTCTGCAGCAGACAGAATCGGTTCAGTTTGCTGTCGATTATTTCGTTGTTAGTGGCTTACAGGAAGTGTGCCATGACTAATCACTTAGATGTTCCACGAATAGAAGCCGATGAAATTCTGTCGCCAAAAAAAGTTGCACCACACACCGAATGGCGTCCTACAGCAATCGGCCTACGTGAAAGCTGGGAGTTAGCAGTTGGGGTGATTGTAGATAAAGGACTATACAAAAAGTCGCTTACTATTGAATTCATTTGCCATCAAACATTAAAGCCATATAGAACGAACTATAAATTCAGCCTCTTTCTTTCTGCACATGGACGCTTACAACGAGTTTACCAACTTGACACAACAAGTGCGCCGATTTGTGATGAGGGCGAACATGGTTGGCCGCATCAGCACATCGGGCAAGACCGTGTTGGGTTTAGCTCTAATTATCCTGTCAATTTTGAGTAATCTGTTGCATACTTTTGCCAAGCAACTAACGTTGAGTTCGATGAACAAATTGACTCCCCGTTCGACTTCAAGTTAAGGCCGACATAATGAACTGCACAGAACTTCTTAAATCTCTTGGGTTGAATTGCAAAACCCTTCCGTCATCTGATGGCAAACCCATTCATTGTATCAGTACACCATTCGAGTATTTTGATGGTGATGGGATTCATTTGTACGCAGAAGAACTAGGTGGACTCATGCGATTTTTCGATGCTGGTGACACTTTGTTTCACGTTGCTGGATCGGGCATCAAATTCAGAGATAAGCGGTCGATTAGACCAATCCAAAAATTAGTAGAAGAAGCGGGTGCGCAGCTTTCTGAAGGAGGTGAAATTTCTACACTAGTCACATCGAAAGATAGCAGGGATGGATTTAGAAAAACTCTCATCGCGATACTAAATATAGTTGGGTGGGAAGCGGAGAATTCGGGAATTTCAATTGATGTAACGAGCCTTGCTAGTGAAGTGGAAATCTATTTGAGAGAATGGAAGCCAAATCATGAGTTCTTGTATGATCAACCCCTTGCAGGAATTTCGGGGCGTGCTCATTCTTTTTCTTTTTTAGTTGATGGGGAGTTAATCGATGTGGTTTCGTCGGCACCTCAATCAACCGCGTCAGAGATAAGAAAGCTAGCTGACGTACGAGGTATTCCATCTCAGGCAGATACCCCCATTCGAGTGGTTATTGATGATAGAAATAATTCAGAGCGTGCTCGTCAGGAAGCATTGATTCTTAGCCGCTTTGCAGACACTTGGCTTTTGTCTGCATTGCAAGATACCATTGCACGCAAAGGATTGGCGCAACACTGATATTAAATGGATTAGGTGCATCAAGGTCGTTCAGGGTTGGGTTAGTTTATTCGTCATCGTTCACAGCCGGAAAACGCACCGTCACTTTTAATCCCTGATTATTTTCCGCATCTTCCAGCGCGACGGTTGCGCCGTGCAGTTCTGCAATCCGCATCACGATGGACAGCCCCAAGCCGCTACCGCTTTCTTGATTGCCCAGTACGCGATAAAAACGCTTCAACACTTGGGCGCGCTCGCTCTGTGGAATGCCCACGCCAGTATCGCTCACTTGCAAAATCACTTGATTGGTTTCCACCAACACTTTAACTTTTACTTCGCCGTTGGGCGGGGTATAACGGATCGCATTGTCGATTAAATTACGTAGCAAGATGCCCAGCATATCGGCGTTGCCCATCACCCGCGCAGCGTCGCCTTCCGCCATTTCATCTAGGCTTAATTCAATATTTTTTTCAAAGGCAGTTTGTGCAATTTCAGCCAAACTATGCGCTGCCAGTTTGTGTAGATTTTGAATGTCGGCATGTTGAATTTCTGCTGCTGATATTTTATTTTTATGCGATTCCAAAAAAGTGCGTGGCTCTAATCGCGCCAAAGTAAGCATTTGTTCGACCAGGTGCGTGGCACGATCCACGCCTGTCACCACGTTTATCAACGCATTGTGCTGTTGTTCTGGAAGGGTCGCGTTGAGCGCGACCTGTGCTTGTGTTTTGAGCGCGGCCAGTGGTGTGCGGAGTTCGTGTGCGGCATCGGCGGTGAAGCGTCGCTCGTGTTCAAATGCCTGTTGCAGGCGGGCGAATAAAACATTCAGTGAATGTACCAGCGGCATAATTTCTTGCGGCACAGTGTGCGTCCCCAACGGCTCTAGGTGTTGCGGGGCACGGCTGGCGACTTCGTCGGCAACCCGCGTCAGCGGACGCATGCCCCGCCCGACAACCATCCAAATTAAAATAGCGAGTACAGGTAACGCAAATAACAGCGGCATGAGTAAATGTAGGGTAATTTCGCGAGCCAGCGCGTTGCGAATTTCATGTCGCTCACCGACTTGCACTAAGTAATTTCCGCTCACATCGTTGCGGCTGAATACGCGCCATGAATCTTTGTCGATGACGCTATCGCTATAACCTTCAACATGCTTGGACATGTAATTTGGCGGCGCGCTGGCCGAGCGCAACAAAAGTTTTCCTTGTTGGCTCCATATTTGAAAGGCGATTTCGTGTTCGTATTTGTGGTGTGTTTCACCGTCAAAATCGCTGTCCAAGTTGATTTCTCTTTCGGCAATTTCGTCTAACTCATGCGTGGCTTCCAGCAAAAAAATGCGTGCTGATTGTGCCAATTGCGCGTCCATCACTTCGCCGATTTCGCGGCGCGCATCAAAGTAGCTGAACGTTGCCATGGCTGACCAAGCCAACGTGGTAGCGGTCAGCAGCAAAATAGTGAGGTGGCGACGCAGCGAGAAAGTGCTCATGTTCCAAAATAAATACAAATTAGGAGAGCGAATTAAAATAACGGGTATTAAAAAAACTACCCATATGAATAGGCATTATTTGCGAGCCACATAACCGACCCCGCGCACGGTGCGGATTAAATCGGTCCCCAGCTTTTTGCGCAGATGATGGATGTGCACTTCGACTGCATTACTTTCTATTTCTTCGTTCCAGCCATACAAATGTTGCTCTAGCTGATCGCGGGTTAATACGCGCCCACAATTTTGTAACAGTATGTGCAGTGTCGAAAATTCTTTTGGCGATAAATCAACAACCGCTCCGTTGTTTGTGACCACATGCGAGGCCGGGTCGAGTGTGACATCGCTATATTTAATGAGCGACGAAGCGCGCCCCGCACTGCGCCGCAGCAAGGCGCGAATGCGTGCGATCAGCTCGGCTAAATCAAATGGTTTAACCAGATAATCGTCACCGCCTGCGTCTAAACCCATCACCCGATCAGAGACTGTATCGCGCGCAGTGAGTATCAATACGGGTGTAGTGGTATTACGTTGGCGCAGATGTTTTAAAACCTCCATGCCAGACACACGCGGCAAACCTAAGTCAAGCACAGCTAGGCTGTAACTTTCGGTCTCTAATGCGAGCTGTGCGGCGCGACCATCGCGCACCCAATCTACGATAAAACCAGCCTGCGTTAATCCGGCTTGCACGCCATCGCCCAACAGAGAATCGTCTTCTACTAATAAGATACGCATAATAAATTTTACCTTGGGATGCTTACGTTATGTTCAGAAAAATCACCCTGCTCGGCACTCTTATGACAGGCCGAACAATTTGCTGCACTACCTATTTTGGTACGCTTAAAAACTGACGCGCTGATTTCATCATGCTTGCGAATAAAATTATTTGTTTCAGTAATTCTCAACGGCGTACTGTCGGGCGGGATGGATTGCAAGATTTTAGTGGAACGACGATTGCCCGATAAATCAGCAGAATTGGCCACCAAAAATTGGGTAATCTCGCGTGCGATTTTTTCATCCACGCTGGCATTTTCGCCAAAATGTTTATCTAACCCCCCCATCATTTTCTTCCAAGAACGCTCCGGCAACAGCCCCGGTGGAAAAGCCAAATGGCAGGAGCCGCATTCTGCTTTCCATGCGCCGTTCGCCACCAACGTTAAATTATCAATCTTGCTTCGCGCCGCTTTGCTTTGGGCATCGCTGTCGGTGTTGTTGCCAGCCAGCAGCGCGCTGGTAGACGTGATGGTGAGAAGCAAAATTAAAATTTGAAGCTTAAATAGTCCGGGTGTATTCACTTTGGGTGTATTTACTTTGGGTGTATTTACTTTGGGTGTATTTACTTTGGGGGTGTTGACTTTGGGGGTGTTCATACGCGCCTCTGAGGAAAGTTTTTTCCATGTAAATTATTTATTTAACAGACAGCAAGTATGCAATGAAGTCGCCTTTTTCTTGCGCGCTGCACGCACGCTCCAACACGTCTTGGCAGTTGCGCTTAAACCATTTTTCGACTTTTTCAGTGTCGCTAAATCGTTCGCTGTTAAGGCTGATTGCCATCGGTTGAATCTCTTTATGAGCCCGTGTTTTGCCTATGTTTTTTGGGTTGGCGGTGTGGCAAGTCATGCAGCTTACTTTGTCGCCTTTGCTGTGCACACGCTCGGCGTGATAAAACTGCTCGCCGCGCAAAGCCGCAAATTCTTTAAAGGAGGGGTTCTCTTTTTTGGCTTGCGCCACATAAGATTTCAGCAGTAATTGTGGGTTAGTGTCAGTTGCCGCGACCGCAGTTTCAACCATAATAAAACTAATGAGGTTGGCGACGACGAATATGAATTTTAGAAATAGTGTCTTCATTTTTTGACAGGAAGAGAAGCAGGGCGATATTGGTTGCCGGTAAACATGCTTTGAGTCACGGGGACTTTATCTTTTACCTGATGCAAAATCAGCGCGGCAAGATGGATGACAATGAATGCCGCGATAATATTGGTGACCACTTCGTGTGGCTCTTCAAAATAGTCCAGCAACCACACCTCATCAAAAAGTTGCGGCGCGAGCGGCCCCATATCATATTCAATCGCGCTTAAAGCCAAGCCGGTTAATGACATCACAAAAATCGAAACATAAATAAGCAAGTATGCTGCGCTGGCAAATTCATCATGACCAAAGCGCATCGACATCGCGGGTAAACGAAACTTTTTTAATTGCTGCAACGCACGCAGCCAAGCTGCCGGATGCCACATATCCGAAAACCGCGCGTGCGGCGGCCCGATGATGCCCCATATGATGCGAGCAACTAAGCCCACGATTAACACATAACCCGCGTACACATGAATAATCCACACCTGCTGCCTGGCCGCACCTTGATCGAACAACTCCGCACCCCAGCCAGTCGCCAATAACAGCAAAATTGCAAGGCCGTTACACGCGTGCAATATCCGCAAAATGGGATCGTATATTTTGCGTTGCTCTAAATTGGAGAGGCGTTCAGGTGACATGATGCAGTGCCTGTGTGAAGTGCTATGGGCGTACTGTAATCGCGCAAGCTTAAGACAGACTTAAGAAGGGGAAAATGAGCAAGTTAGCTCCACTTTTCGCGTGCGCTGTGGAGATGGTTTTCTAAAGCACGTTGGAATGCGCTGCTTACATTATCGGCAACAGGTGTTGGATTATTGAATGTTTCGTGCAAAACTGGCCATATTCGCCGTGTATTGTTGCGGCAGGGAAGTATTCTAAAGCGCAAATATGCCCACTTTCTTCATCTCTCATCCCGATTGCAAGTTGCATGAGATGCAATCTTGGCATCCAGAATCCCCAGCGCGCTTAGCGGCAATTGAGGATCAACTGATTATGTCGGGGTTGATGCCGTTGTTAATTCAGCAGGCAGCACCGCTGGCAACGCGCGAGCAATTGCTGCGCGTACACACGGCCGCACATATTGAAATGATCGAAGCCACACAGCCCACCGAGGGAATTATGAATTTGGATTTGGACACCGCAATGTGTCCAGATAGCCTCAACGCGGCATTACGTGCGGCAGGTGCGATGGTGCTGGCGGTGGATAGTGTGATGCTGCAAAAAAATCACAATGCTTTTTGCAGCGTGCGCCCACCGGGGCATCACGCAACGCGCAATCGTGCGATGGGATTTTGCTTATTCAACAATATTGCAGTGGGCATCGCACACGCGCTGGAAAGTTACAAGCTGGCGCGCGTGGCAGTGGTGGATTTTGACGTGCATCACGGTAATGGCACAGAAGATATTTTTCGAGATGATCCACGCGTGCTAATGGTTTCCACATTTCAGCATCCGCTTTATCCCTATGGTGGAATTGAGGGGCGTAGTGAACGCATGGTGAATATTCCGCTAGCGGAAGGCAGTGGCGGCAATGCCTTTCGCGCTGCAGTCGAGGGATATTGGTTACCTGCGCTTCATGCCTTCAAGCCACAAATGATTTTTATCTCGGCAGGGTTTGACGCACATCGGGATGATGAGTTGGCGGGTATGAATCTGTTGGAGGATGACTATGCTTGGGTCACTGAAAAAATAAAAAACGTGGCCGAGCAATATGCCGAAGGGCGGATTATTTCAGCCTTGGAAGGCGGCTATGATTTAGGCGCGCTGGGGCGGAGCGTAGCCGCGCATGTGGCGGTGTTGATGAAATAAAGTGGGACGGATTCAATAATTTTTAACAGGACAAATCGTAGGGGCAGATTTAAAGCCTGCCCTACATCTTGCTGTGGGTCAATTTGCTGCTGGGCGATTTAATCGCCCGCAAACTTTCAGGTAGAATGCGCGATTGAAGGGTGCCTCTAAAAATTCAAATTACTAAGCTAGGCAAGGCGCGAACAAAAAATTATAACGACGCATATGTTTGATATGTTAGGAAAACGCAGTTTCAGTGCAGACTACCCTTTAGGTTACGTCGGAGCTAATAATTTTTTGCGAGCATCCGCTATGCGGATTGCCTGCTTACCCCACTTGTGAGCAACACAGCATGGCGACGGAATTTGGATTTTTAGAGATGCCCTGAATTTATAACCTTGAAAGGCACAGCCATGTATAAAATTGCACCCAGTATTCTTTCGGCTAATTTCGCTAAGCTTGGCGAAGAGGTCACCAATGTTATCGCCTCGGGCGCAGACATTATTCACTTTGACGTAATGGATAACCACTACGTCCCTAACCTGACCATTGGCCCTTTGATCTGCTCGGCCATACGCCCCGTGACCACCGCAGTCATTGACGTGCACCTGATGGTAAAACCAGTCGATCGCATCATTCCCGATTTCGCCAAGGCGGGCGCAAACATTATTTCTTTTCATCCAGAGGCTTCTGAGCACATCGACCGCACGCTTGGATTGATCCGCGAAAATGGTTGCAAGGCTGGGCTGGTATTCAATCCGGCAACACCACTTAGCTTCTTAGATCACGTGATGGACAAGATTGATTTGATTTTAATTATGTCGGTCAACCCCGGTTTCGGCGGCCAAAAATTTATTCCCGAAGCGCTGGCCAAACTACGGATCGCGCGCCAAAAAATTAACGACAGCGGACGCGACATCATGTTGGAAATTGACGGTGGCGTGAACACCGCCAACATCGCGGAAATCGCAGCGGCAGGGGCAGATACTTTTGTCGCTGGCTCAGCTGTGTACGGCGCGGGCAAGGATACCGACCCGTATCGCTATGACTCCATCATTGCCGCTTTGCGCGCGCAACTGGCTACCGTTAAAAAATAAACTGGGCGAAAACAAATGAAATCACACATTAACGGCCACGAAAAAATCGTGAGCAAGGTCAAATTTCCGCTGCACGTTTCCGCGCTGCTGATTGATCTGGATGGCACCTTGCTACACACCGCACCAGAGCTGGCCGAATCCGCCAATCGCATGTTGCGCGACATGGATCGCCCACCGGTATCGCAAGATTTGCTGATGAGCTATATCGGTAACGGCATCGTGTGGCTAGTTAAGCGCGCACTCACGGGTGACATGCATGCCGAGCCGGATGCGGCATTGTTTGAGCGCGCGCTGCCGATTTTCGAAAAGCATTACACCGAGCTGTTGTTGCAAAGCAAACCGTTTGAGGGCGTGATCGAAGGGCTGAACGCCATGCAGGCGGCGGGTTTCCGCTTGGGCTGCATCACCAATAAAGTAGCGCGCTATACCGAGCCGTTGCTAAAAGGCGTGGGCTTGGAAAAGTATTTTGAGATCGTGTTAGCGGGCGATACGCTGCCCGAAAAAAAGCCGCATCCCATGCCGCTGTTGCATGCTGCGAAATTTTTTAATGTGCCAGTCGAGCAATTATTGTTGATTGGCGATTCACTCAGCGACACCACGGCGGCGCGCGCTGCGGGTTGCCCAGTGGTGTGTGTGCCGTATGGCTACAATCACGGCGAACCGGTCGAGACGCTGGATTTGGATGCGGTGATACCCGCGCTACCCGATGTGATGAAACTCATTAAACGAGTTTAATTGAATGATTGAAATGAACAGCTTTCCGGCTCTATCAAATAATTGGCGAGGCAAATAATTGGCGATGGTGCTGATACGATTGTAGGGGCGTATGGCATACGCCCTCGCCTGATGATTAGGGACGTATGCCATATGTTCCTACAATAAACACCGGAGATTTTCATGTCGCACCCCATTACTGAAGCAGAATTTAACCACCTCGCCGCGCAAGGCTATAACCGCATCCCGCTGGTGATTAACACCTACGCCGACCTCGACACGCCGCTGTCGCTATACCTCAAACTCGCCAACCAACCCTTTTCATATCTGCTGGAATCGGTGCAAGGCGGCGAGCGTTTTGGTCGTTATTCTTTTATCGGTTTGCCCAGCGACACACGCCTGACCGTGCGCGGCAAGCACATCACGCTGACCACGCCGGAGGGCCAGACTGCTTACGATGCAGTCAATCCTCTGGAATTTATTCGCACCTATCAAGCGCAGTTCAAAGTTGCGCCGTTGACTGGTTTGCCGCGTTTTATCGGCGGACTGGCAGGGTATTTTGGCTACGACACGGTGCGCTATATCGAGCCGCGCCTAGCGCATTCGGATAAAGCCCATGTTCCAGAGAAAAAAGAAGCGCCAGAAAAAAAAGACATTATAGGCACACCCGATATATTGCTGATGCTGACCGAGCAATTAGCCGTGGTAGATAATCTTTCCGGCAAGCTCACCTTTATTGTGTACGCTAATCCGCAGCAAAAAAACGCTTATCAAATCGCAAAAAAACGCTTAGATGAACTCATGCAAGCATTGCGTTTGCCCGTGAAAATTCCGGCCTCGCCTGCGTTTGCCAAGCAACAAGCCGTGTCCGAATTTGGCGAAGAGGCATACAAATTAGCGGTGGAAAAATGCAAGCGTTATATTTTCGAGGGCGACATGATGCAGGTCGTGCTGTCGCAGCGCATGAGCCAATCCTTTCCCGCAGAGCCGCTTAATTTGTATCGCGCGCTACGCTCCATCAACCCTTCGCCGTATATGTTTTATTACGACATGGGCGATCATCATGTAGTCGGCGCGTCGCCCGAAATTTTAGTGCGGCTGGAAGGCGAAACCGTTACCGTGCGCCCCATTGCAGGCACCCGACCACGCGGCAAAACCGCGCAACACGATAGCGAATTGGCGCAAGAATTATTAGCCGATCCCAAAGAATTAGCCGAGCATTTAATGCTCATCGACTTAGGGCGCAACGACATTGGGCGCGTGGCAAAAAGCGGCACGGTGAAACTCACCGAAAAAATGGTGATCGAGCGTTACTCGCATGTCATGCACATCGTGTCCAATGTCGAAGCGCAAATTAAATCAGGACTCGATGCGATCGACGTACTCAAAGCCACCTTTCCCGCCGGCACGGTCAGCGGCGCACCCAAAGTGCGCGCGATGGAAATTATCGCCGAGCTCGAACCTTCCAAACGTAGCATCTATGCGGGCGCGGTGGGTTACTTGGGCTTTAACGGCGATATGGATTTAGCCATCGCCATCCGCACCGCCGTCATCAAAAATGGCGTGCTGTACGTGCAAGCAGGCGGCGGCTTAGTGGCGGATTCCGTGCCAGCCAGCGAATGGACAGAGACACAAAACAAAGCGCGTGCGGTGCTGCGCGCAGCAGAAATGGTGTTGGCTGGGTTGGATAACGCGATGCAGGAGGGCAAATAATCATGCTGCTAATGATCGACAATTACGATTCCTTCACCTACAACCTGGTGCAATATTTTGCCGAGTTGGGGCAAGAGGTGGCCGTACATCGCAATGATGAAATCACATTGGAACAAATTGCCGCGCTGAACCCGCAGTACATCGTCATTTCGCCGGGGCCGTGCACGCCGAATGAGGCGGGCATTTCCGTGCCGGCCATCCAACACTTCGCCGGAAAAATTCCTATCCTGGGTGTGTGCCTCGGCCACCAAAGTATCGGCCAGGCATTCGGTGGGAAAATTATTCATGCGAAAAAATTGATGCACGGCAAAACCTCGCCCATTTTTCACAACAACACTAGCGTATTTCATGGCTTGCCCAATCCGTTTATCGCTACGCGCTATCACTCGCTGGTGATTGAACGCGAGACTTTGCCGGATTGTCTGGAGATTACCGCGTGGACGGACGACGGTGAAATCATGGGCGTGCGCCATAAAACGCTGGCGATAGAAGGCGTGCAGTTTCATCCCGAATCAATTTTGACCGAGCATGGCCACGCTATGTTGCAGAATTTTTTACGCGGCAAAAAATAGATCGTCATTCCCGCGCAGGCGGGAATCCAGTTACATTTTAAAATTCCCCGCAACGCGGGGACAAAATCAAAAAGCATGTTAAATAAAACTACTGGATTCCCGCCTGCGCGGGAATGACAAACCCCAAGGAACAACACTTGAACTACTCACAAACACTTACCAAGCTCATCGACCGCCACGATTTGCCCTACGCTGAAATGCGCGAATTGATGGCGAACATTATGGGCGGACAACTCACGCCCGCGCAGATTGCAGCGGTGTTAATCGCGTTGCGCGCCAAGGGCGAGACGGTAGACGAAATCGCCGCTGCCGCAACGGTGATGCGCGAGCTTTCCAGCAAAGTGAATGTAAAACCAAGCGCGCATTTAATCGACACCTGCGGCACAGGTGGCGATGGCGCGCAAACTTTTAACATCTCTACCGCCAGCGCGTTGGTTGCAGCGGCGGCTGGGGCGCAGGTCGCCAAGCATGGCGGGCGCTCGGTTTCCAGCACTTGTGGCAGTGCGGATATTCTGGAAAAGTTGGGCGTGAATGTCAACCTCACGCCCGATCAAGTCGCGCATTGTGTGGATGCAATCGGCATCGGCTTTATGTTTGCACCCAACCATCACAGTGCCATGAAGCACGCCGCGCCCGTGCGTCGCGAACTAGGCGTGCGTACTTTATTTAATTTGCTCGGCCCTTTAACCAATCCGGCGGGGGCGAAAAATCAAGTCATGGGCGTGTTCCATCGCGACCTTACCGCCAAGCTTGCGCAGGTGCTGCAACAACTCGGCAGCCAGCATGTGCTGGTGGTGCATGGCGCAGATGGCATGGACGAAATTTCTATCAGCGGTGCGACGCATATTGCCGAATTAAAAAATGGAAACATCAGCGAGTACACCGTACAGCCGCAGGATTTTGGTTTGCAAGTGGCACTGCTGGATCGCATCCGCGTCGCCAATGCCGACGAAGCGCGCAACATGCTGCTATCGGTATTGGACAACCAACAAAGTGCCGCACGCGACATCGTACAACTCAACGCGGGCGCGGCAATTTACGTAGCAGGCTTGAGTGATACCCTGCAAAGTGGTGTAAAAAAAGCGGACGAGTTTATTGCCAATGGGGCAGCAAAAAATAAACTCACCCAGCTCATCCAGCTAAGTCAGGCTGGGTAACTTAATTTTACGGACGTAGTTTGCTGAAAACATAACCGCTGTCTTTTTGTGGCAAGTGACATTGGAAGCAAGCCGCATCTGCACTTTTACCGACGGCACGTTCAGTTTTTGAATCACCCTTAAATCCTTCAAAGCCCCAGCCCCCCGTTTTCGCGAAGCGCCTGCTGTCTTTGTGCATGACCCCTACTACTTTACGTGCTCCCTCCACTACCGCATTGTCGGCAGACTTTGCTTCGAGCAAATCGAAAACAATGACAGAGCCATTTTCAAAAACACCTTTTGTATAACCTTGTACGGCTTTTTCGTTGGCATAAATATGATGGATACCGCCAAAAGCATCATGCAAGGGATGTCCCGGATTGATAATCATGCTCTTCACATGATGCCAATCACGGTAGTTTGCAGGGTACGAAACATCCTCTGCCAGTGCTGTTGCGGGTAAAAGAAATAAGCTACTCAATATGCCAGCGCGAATAATCTTTTTCATGATGAACTCCTGATTGAAATTTACGGGGGTTCAATGTAGCCTAGCAGCACAGCCTGTAACAAGCGGGTACAAAATGGTAAGTCACTTACTTTCTGGTCTATCTTTAAGATGAATAATAAAATAAAAATTTTCGATCTCCCTCACCCGACTGTTGGGCAAATGATGGAAAGTGTGGTGGGGTGCAAATGGTCGCTGACCGTCATTGATCTCATTCGCCGAGGCGTAAATCGTCCAGGCAAAATGGAACACGCGATTGAAGGATTGTCCTCTAAAGTATTAAACGAACGACTACGGAAATTGATGCGGTTCGGCATTATTGAAAAATGTGTTTTTGCAGAAGCACCACCACATGTTGAGTATCACCTCACCGATTTTGGCGGGCGTTTTGCTGATATTTTGGATGCAATTGCTGAGCTAGACGGAGCTATTCTGAGATAGTGGAAATAACTTCCCACTGATATTTTGATGGTGTTGTTTGCCCTTGTTAACGTGCCAAACTTATTGGAGTCAAATTATTATCAGGAGATCACTATGATCTATCAAGCAAGCTGCCATTGCGGGCGTATCGCGTTTGAAGTGGAGGGCGATTTGCGTGCGGTCAAAGAGTGCAATTGTTCGATCTGCGGCAGGTTGGGCGCGTTGCGCTGGTTTGTGCCGCGCAGTCAGTTACGCTTCTCTACGCCGGAAAGTAATTTATCCACGTATCAATTTGGCAAGCATACTATCAAGCATCATTTTTGCGCGGTGTGCGGTTGTGCGCCGCTGGGCATGGGTTCGCATAACGGCGTGGAGATGGCGAGCGTCAATGTGCGCTGTTTAGAAAACGTGGATTTGACCGTGCTCAAAATTTCGCAATATGACGGTCGTAGCGTGTAAGCAATCATGGTCTTTTCTTTGAGTTTTCCCTCTTGCAAGAGTCATCAACTATTTTTAAAAAATGATAACGTGGCTGTTTGATGTGTGGGTTACCGCACAGAGTGGAAACAATCTTACGTTCATTCTTCGATTTCGGCAGGATGGCCGATCAACTTAAATGAAGGAGTAGGATCATGAATAAAGAACAAGTGACAGGCGCTGCAAAAGACCTCGCTGGCAAAGTGCAGGAAGGGGTTGGAAAACTGGTTGGGAGCAAAGAGCAAGAAGCAAAAGGGATCGGCAAGCAAATATCTGGTAAAGCTGAAAAAGCTTATGGCGATGTCAAGGAAGCCATTGCGGATTCTAAGAAGCCTTAGCATCTTCTTGCTCATCTTGCGAATTCAATAAACTCTTGTAGGGTTTAAGGAATTCGCATCATTTTGTAACTCAATCTTTTAAGGATAAATCATGAAGAAAGTCGCGATTGCAGTATTGTTGTCTACTATTGCTATCCCTGTTTTTGCTGAGGATATGCATATGTATCTTGGAGTTAGGGCAGGTCAAGCCAAAACCAGTATTGACAATGTTGTTTTGAGCACAGACAACCCTACCGCTTATGGTGTGTTGATTGGTCACACGTTCAGCTCTGCCCTTGCTGTTGAAGCTGAGTATCTAAACCTCGGTGAAATTAGAGCGGGAACGGGTTCTGTAGAAACGACGGGTATCAGTGTAAGCGGTGTTGCATCTTTACCATTGGGGGATCAATTTTCATTGTTTGGTAAATTGGGGTACGCAATGTTGTCTAGTAAGCCGAGTGGTAGCTTTATCGGCGCAGATGCCAAAAGTGATGATGTTACGTATGGCTTTGGGGGTCAGTTTAATATGGGTCCCACAACGGGAATTCGTTTGGGTTGGGATAAATATAAGATTGAGGATGGCACGTTTACGGGCGATATTAGCCTCATGTCTGTGGGTGGCGTGTTCAAGTTTTAATTGAGCTTAACACCGCAAAAGCCGGACTTGTTCCGGCTTTTTTATTGGCCGCAATTCCAATTCCTGATAAAAATGATCACTGTGTTGCCTTCGTTTTCGGCTCCTAGATGAAACAACTAGCCATCTGACTAACCCAGCACAAGACGCTGGGCAAGTCATTGGTTATAGCCGTACTCAAATGTACTGTCTTCGTCGCCTCATTCGGGTGCCCGCCCACAAGCTTCATGGGCTTGCCGCCTTGTGCTCCTCTTTATCAGAAACTGGAATAACACAATACAGAGGAAACAAAAGCATCAAAGTGAATGTTGAGAAATTTCAGGGAGATATTTTTTCTGCCAACATACTTTTGACTGTTGGGTAACGCAACTTTACCTTTAATTCATTTTTCATGCGCGCATTGGTCAGCCGCCGCGACTCATTTATAAATGACAACATCATCGGCGACAGAACGTGTTGTGCCGCGATGCGGCTGATGCGTGGTGGGCGCGGCAGGTTGTAGGAATCGGCTACGAGATCAAAATATTCACCCATTTTGAGCGCGCTATCGTCGCTGGTGTGATACACGCGATTAGGTTTGGCATGACGCAAAGCCGCAATGATGCAGCGCGCTAAATCATCGGCGTGGATGTGGTTGGAATAGCTATCTTCGTGTTGAACAATGGCCGGGGTGCATTGTTGCAAGCGTTGCAGGGGTAGACGATTCGCTGCATAAATGCCCGGCACACGCAAAATGCTGGCGTGAATACCATTGCGTTTTGCCCAGCTTCTAATTTTATTTTCGGCTACAACGCGACGCTGGCCGCGCGCACTTTTAGGATGGGCGGCGTGCGTTTCGTTGACCAACGCGCCACCGCAATCGCCATATACGCCGCTGGTGCTGATGTAGATAAATTGTCGCGGGAGGTGTTTGCCTTGTGAGAGCGCGCCGAGTAGGTTGCGGGTGCGCGGGTCACCCGGGCTAATATTAGGTGGTGGGGCAAGGTGCAGCACGACATCGGCCAAACCGGCAATGCGCTTTAAACGGGTTCGGTCGTCTAAATCCCCCAGTATTGGCATTACCCCCAACGCGCGCAAGCGAGCGAAATATTCTGCATTACGCACCAGTGCAAATATTCGGTAGCGGCCTGCCAGCAAAGGGATGGTGCGTAGCGCGATATCGCCACAGCCTATTATCAGGATTCGTGTCATGCCGTGATTATGCGTTAAAATCACACATTTGCGTATGCGGCGTGTGAATTATGGCATTTAATATTTTAATCAAACCGAGCAATCACACGTTTCCGATGGAGGGTGATGAAACCATATTGGAGGCGGGTTTGCATCACGGTTATACCTTACCTTATAGCTGCCGCGACGGGGTGTGCGGTACATGCAAAGGGCGTGTTTTGGAGGGTACGGTGGAGTACGGTAAGTATCAGGCAAGCACCTTGAGCGAGGCAGAAAAAGCATTGGGCATGGCTTTGTTTTGTCGCGCACAACCTACTTCCGATTTAATTATCGAGTGCCGCGAAGTGAGTGCGGTAAAAGATATTCCGGTGAAAACTTTGCCTTGCCGCGTACATAAATTAGAGCGGCTGGCAGAGGATGTGATGGTAATTTTTTTGCAGCTTCCGAGCAGTGAACGGCTGCAATTTTTAGCGGGACAATATATCGACATCTTGCAAAAGGATGCGACACCGCGCAGCTTTTCTTTAGCGAATGCGCCACATGATGATGAATTTTTAGAGCTCCATGTCAGAAATATTGCGGGGGGCGCGTTTACGCAGCATATTTTTTCGCAGATGAAAGTGCGTGATATTTTGCGTTTTAAAGGGCCGCTCGGCACATTCTTTTTGCGTGAGGATAGCGACAAGCCTATACTTTTTGTAGCCAGCGGAACGGGTTTCGCACCGATTAAATCCATCATCGAACACGCGTTGCATATTGGCATAAAACGTCCCATGCATTTTTATTGGGGTGCACGCAAATTCAGTGATTTATATATGTTGAGTAAGGCTCGCGAATGGGAGGCGGTTGGTATCAAATTCACCCCCGTGCTGTCGGAGGCGTTGCCGTCTGATCATTGGCGGGGTAGGACAGGTTTCGTTCATCAAGCGGTGCTAGAGGATTATGTCGATTTGAGCGGCTACCAAGTGTATGCCTGCGGCTCGCCTGTCGTGGTGGAAGCGGCACACCGTGATTTCACCACGCTGCGTCAGCTATCGGAAGATGAATTTTTTTCTGATGCATTTACATTCGCACCCAAAGTGGAAAAATAATTTGAGTCGAATGTGTCAGGCTGTCGTGTGAATAAAGCACGCTGCAGTTGACACTGCGCTAGCCGCCCCCGATACTTCGCACGTTTCATACATTAAGGTTTTTTGCTTTGGACGAGTTCTCATTGGGCACGCTGTTCCTGGCGCTGGTTGTAATTTTAATTGTTTCCGGATTTTTTTCTTCCTCCGAAACCAGCATGATGGCGATCAACCGTCATCGGCTAAGTAATCTAGTACGCAAGGGTAATAAGAGTGCCAAGCTGACCGCCAATTTACTGGCGCGCACAGACAAATTGTTAGGCTCTATTTTATTCGGCAACACATTGCTGAATGTGGTGGCCGCCGCACTCACGCAGATTATTATTTTGCGCTTGTTCGGGCACAGCGAACTGGCATTGGCGGCGGGCACGCTGGCGATCACTTTTGTTATTTTAGTGGTTAGCGAAATTTTGCCTAAGGTGATTGCGGCCAGTTATCCAGACCGTATTGCGCTGGCTTCCAGCTATATTCTCACCCCGTTAAATAAATTGTTTTACCCCGTGGTTGCTGTCGCGATGGCGATGGTGCAAGGCTTGTTGTGGATTTTTAGGATCAAAGTTCAGGCCGATCAAAGCAAACACAAAATGAGCGTGGAAGAGCTGCGCATGTTGATGTTGGAATCTGAAAATTTTTTGCCACGCCAACACCAGAGCATGCTGCTGAATTTGGTTGATCTGGGACGCGTGGCGGTGAATGATGTGATGATTCCACGCAATCAAATCGAGGCATTGGATATCAATGATCCGCCCGAAATTTTGTTGGAACAACTGGCAACGTGTCATCACACCCTGCTGCCCGTGTACGAGGAGCGGCTCGATAATGTGATTGGTATTTTGCATGTACGGCGCATATTGCATTTGGTGCAGCGTAACCAATTTACCGTTGCCGAGCTGCGGGCACTTCTGAATGAGCCGTATTTCACGCCCTCGGACACGCCGCTGTTGTCGCAACTGCAATACTTTCAAGAGCGGCAAGTTCGGTTAGGGTTGGTGGTGGATGAATACGGCGAGCTACTGGGCTTGGTCACGTTGGAAAATATTTTAGAAGAAATCGTCGGCAAATACACCACGCAATCGCCCGCGCAAACGGGGAAGTTTCTGCGCCAACAGGATGGCAGTTTGTTGGTGGAGGGCAGCACGCTGGTGCGTGATTTGAATCGCAAGTTGGGTATGCATTTCCCGGTCGATGGCGCAAAAACGCTGAATGGCTTGATTTTAGAGCATTTGGAAGATATACCCGAGGCGGGAACGAGCGTGAAAATTGCGGGCTATCCCATCGAAATTATTCAAACGCAGGATCGGCTGGTGAAGGTGGTTAAAATATTTCCTGCAATATTGCACAAGCCAGAGTCTTAGCGCGGATTTACAAAGCCGGTGAAGCACGGCATGATGCTAGGCATGGCGCGGCTGCAAGCAAGCGGCCTGAAGGATGGTGGATTATCAAAGGGAAAAAGTCATGGCAGTGAATAATAAAAAAGACGACAAGGTAAAGCCAAAAGAATTTTTATTTTCATGGGAAGGTAAAGATAAGTCTGGCAAGCCCGCCAAAGGCGAGATGCGCGCTGCGGGTGAGGCCGTGGTTGCCACTCATTTACGCCGTCAGGGCATACAGAAACCAAAAATTAAAAAAGCGGGGGGGGGCTCAGGCCAAAAAATTACCCAAAAAGACCTCACTTTATTTACGCGCCAGCTTGCGGTGATGATGAAGTCGGGCGTGCCGCTATTGCAATCATTCGACATTGTTGGAAAAGGGCATAACAACCCTTCCGTTACGCGCTTGTTGCATGACATTAAATCGGACGTGGAGACTGGTAATAGTCTGGAGCAAGCCTTTCGCAAGTTCCCACTGTATTTTGATGAGCTATTTTGCAATTTAATTGGAGCGGGCGAGGCGGCTGGTATTTTGGATAACCTGTTGGATCGTCTTGCCACTTACCAAGAAAAAACCCTAGCCATCAAAAGCAAAATTAAGGGCGCGCTGATGTACCCCGTTTCCATTATCGCGATTGCTTTTATTATTACCGCCGTCATCATGATTTTCGTGATCCCGGCCTTTAAAACATTATTTTCCAGTTTTGGCGCAGACTTGCCTGCCCCGACATTGTTCATCATGGCGATATCAGATTTCTTTGTGACCTATTGGTATTTAATTTTCGGAATTATAGGTGGCGGCTTGTATGGCTTTTTCTATATTTGGAAGCGCAGCAGAAAAGTGCAAAATGCGATGGACAGAATCATGCTCAAGCTGCCAATTTTCGGCCCCGTCATACGTAAGGCTTCTATCGCTCGGTGGACGCGCACGCTGGCGACCATGTTTGCGGCGGGTGTGCCATTGGTCGAAGCATTAACTTCAGTTGCGGGAGCGGCAGGTAACGTGGTCTATTACGATGCCACTAAAATCATTCAACGTGAGGTAACGCAGGGCGGCACCTTGACTGCCGCCATGCAAGGCGTAGGTGTATTTCCTTCGATGGTGCTGCAAATGGTCGCGATTGGGGAAGAGGCCGGCTCGCTCGATGGCATGTTAAATAAAGTGGCCGATTTTTTTGAAGCCGAGGTCGATGATGCCGTGGCCGCATTAGCCAGTTTGATGGAGCCGATTATTATGGTCGTGTTGGGTACGCTTATCGGCGGCATGGTGGTGGCAATGTATTTGCCGATATTCAAAATGGGTCAGGCAGTGGGTTAAGCTGGTTGCACCGGTTCAATACGCCCACTAATCGCCCCCTCTTTTTAATACCAAGCTACCATGACATTATTCATAGAATTGTTACAGCATTCACCCCTATTTTTTATTATTTTGTGCGGTGTGCTTGGGCTCATGGTGGGCAGCTTTTTGAATGTAGTCATCCATCGTATGCCTATCATGATGGAGCGCGAGTGGCGCGCCCAATGCACCGAACTCAACGCGGATAACACCGCTACAAACGCGGCAGAAAATGCTAACACAACTCCTTATAATTTAATTGTTCCCCGTTCTGCTTGCCCACACTGTGGCCACAAAATTGGCGCGCTAGAAAATATCCCCGTTATCAGTTATCTATTTTTACGCGGCAAATGCAAAGCTTGTGCCGCACCTATCTCAATTCGCTACCCCATGGTAGAGGCAATATGCGGGCTGTTGAGCGGCTATGTCGCTTGGCATTTTGGTTTTGGTCTCGCCGCATTTGCGGCTTTATTATTTGTGTGGATGTTGATCGCACTAACCTTTATTGATTTTGATACGCAACTCTTGCCAGACGATATTACCTTGCCACTTTTGTGGTTGGGATTGATGTTCAATCTCGCCAATACGTTCACCGATTTACCCAGTGCCGTGGTGGGTGCGGTTATCGGTTACCTCACGTTGTGGAGTGTGTACTGGTTATTCAAACTGGCTACGGGTAAAGAAGGAATGGGCTATGGTGATTTCAAATTGCTGGCCGCATTGGGTGCCTGGCTCGGCTGGCAGATGTTGCCGCTGATGATCTTACTGTCCTCGGTCGTGGGTGCCGTGGTCGGTATCACTTTGATGATAGTGCTTCGCCAAGGTCGCAACGTGCCCATCCCATTCGGCCCCTACCTCGCTGGAGGCGGCCTAATTGCATTATTCTGGGGGCAGCCTCTGACGCAAGCGTATTTGAATATACTGGCCATGCCATGACGGTCAGCGAAAAATTAGCGGTTGGTTTGACGGGCGGCATAGGCAGCGGCAAGAGCACCGTAGCAAATTTGTTTGCTGAATACGGCGCACGCATTATTGATAGCGATGTTATTGCGCGAGGTTTAACACAAGCCGGAGGGGTAGCCATTACGCCGATCCGTGAAGCTTTTGGAGATGAATATATAAATGCCAGCGGCGCGCTTAATCGCGTAGCCATGCGCCAGGAAGTATTTGCTGATCCCACCGCGAAGCTAATTTTAGAAGCCATTTTGCACCCTTTAATTTACGCACACATGTTGGCGCAAATGGCAGAAAAAGATGCCGGACCCTATCGCATCTTAGTCGTGCCATTATTGTTTGAAAACCCCCTCTTTCGCGCAATGGTGCGTCAAACCTTGATGGTAGACTGCCCAGAAGCCCTTCAAATAGCGCGCGTCATGCAACGCGATGGCTTGGACGAGCGAACCGTGCGCCGCATTATTGCCGCACAAATGCCCAGAGACGAGCGGCTAAAACACGCAGATCACATCATTCAAAACGATAGCACCTTGGTGGCACTGCGTAAGCAGGTAGAGCAATTGCATCAGCATTTTTTAAGGAAATGATTGACGATATACATTGACCGCAATATATTGTGCACACTTGTAAAAACGCCCTTTATAAAACAAGTCTTCTAACATACAGCCCTTTCCAAGATATAACCGAGCCAGGCATGGTAATTAGTTATGATTTTCCTCTGAACGAACGTATCCGCACATTGTTGCGCTTGGAAGGGTTATACGCAAAAATTAATCATTTTATTGAGCAGCCCAGTGCGATCGATCATCAAGCGGCGTTAAATGTGCTTTTTGAAATCCTTGATGTAACGGGGCGCTCTGACCTTAAGCCCGATTTGCTGCAAGAGTTGGAGCGGCAAAAACGTCAACTGGCGACCTTGCGCGACAACCCAGAAATTTCTGAAACTGCCTTAGCCACGTTGTTAAATGAAATAGAAAACGTCAGTGCGCGTCTGCTGGGTGCGGGCGGCAAACTTGGCCAGCATCTGCGCGACAACGAATGGCTTATGGGCATCAAACAGCGTGCCAACATTCCGGGAGGTACCTGCGAATTTGATTTACCTTCTTATCATTATTGGCTCAACCAAGACACCGCGTTTCGCCGCACCTACCTCAAAGATTGCCTGGCTCCGTTACTGCCCATTCGCGATGCGTTACTCATATTGTTAAAGCTACTACGCGAAAATGGCAGACTATTTCACTTCACAGCAACGCAAGGAAGCTTCCAACAACCCCAAGGTGGACGCGTTGCGCACATGTTGCGGGTTAGTTTAGATAATGCGCTACCTTGCGTGCCAGAAGTCAGCGCGAATAAATATGTACTCAATATTCGCTTTGTCGCGGCTAATTATTCCGCTAAGAGCGTTACATGCGAACGCGATATCACGTTCGATCTTATGTTTTGTGCTTTGTAAGTTCGGTTTATTTGTGCATCCGGCCTTATGCGGCACACTTTCAAAAAGGAAGTAAAGTGAGCGGATACATCAGGCTGTTATGGTCACTTGTTGCGTTACTAACAATGGGAGGCTGCGCAACCAATGCCGAGTTTAACAATACCCCTAAAGAACTATCTGAGTTCACCAAAGAAAAACCTTATTTGGAAGGCAAGTACTCTGACATTGCTAAATATGAAAGGATATTTGGATCGTCCTATGACGCACCTTCCGTGCAAAAGTTAGAAAAAATATGGGGTAAACCCAGCAAGCAAGAAAAAAGATGGGTTGAGTATATTTTTGGCTGGGGATTAAGCATAGTCTTTGTTGCAACTGGGTATGTATCTTATCCGGTGCTTGCAATTGTGCATCTGATGTCACCTTACCCGCAGGAAAAATATATATGGGTGAAAGGGGATTACGAAATTGCAGCTTCAGGGCGAAGTGAGATGTTTACTCGTTATGAGGATAGGGTTCATAGCTGGGAATGGAAAAAAATCGAAAATAAAGAAAACTCGGCAAGCAATCTTCATCGGCAGACCGTTAATCCACTCATGCTCCAAGGTGCGTCGATCGAGTAATCTCCCTATTTTGAAATTATTTCTTACCCATCATTCTATAGTCGCCAATGAAAAAACCGATTGAAGTGGCCTGCCCGCAGTGCAGCAAAAAAGTATTGTGGAGCACAGATAATCGTTATCGCCCATTTTGTAGTGAGCGTTGCAAGCTCATGGATTTAGGGCAGTGGGCGACAGGGGGCTACAGCATTCCGGTAGCAGAAGACGCTATCGCAGAAGATTTTGTAGCAGAGAATTCGCCACATTTTGATTCATAACGCTGTTGAGTTTGAGCTTCGCGCAGCACGTTCGTATTTGTAGAATCTCATGACGCACCTAAAATTTTATCTGTCCAGAGCAATAACGTAATTCATTTTAGAGATGCACTTTACTGTAGCAACGCGCTCACCGCAGCTACCCGTGCCTCATGCAGGCGCGTCGCAATCTGGTTACTGTCCGTACATTGTTTGGCAATCTCCCCTGCGTTCACACTTTGTGCGGCTTGTAGCGCACGTAATAAGTACGCCGCTTGCGGATAGTCATCTTGCTCATGCCCGGTGCGCCCCCGTGCGTCAGAGGCGCAGGCTTGCAGCACCCGCTCAAAACGTTCGGGTCTGCGCCAAGCATCGCAACTTTTAAATAGCCGCACGATTGTTTCCGGGCGCAATTCTTGTGCGCGATGGATGTCGCCATGATAGCGCGCCACCAATATGCCCAAATCACGGCAATCGGCAGGTACGCGCAGCCGCTGGCACACAGCGCGTAGCAAATCGACACTGCGCGCTTCATGGCCGATATGGCGCGGCAAAATATGCGCGGGCGTATTGCCTTTGCCCAGGTCGTGGGTCAGTGCGGCGAAGCGTACTTCGAGCGGGTAACCATACAGTGCGGCATCTTCCAGCACCAACATAGTGTGTACGCCGCAATCTATTTCCGGATGATGTTTAGGCGGTTGGGGCACGCCAAATAGCGCGTCGACTTCGGGCAATATTTTTTTTAATGCGCCGCATTCGCGCAAGGTAATAAAAAATCGGGATGGCCACTTTTCCATAAGACCGCGTGCCAGCTCCTGCCACACGCGCTCTGCCACCAGTGCGTCTATCTCACCGTGGCTGACCATGTCACGCATTAACGCTAAAGTTTCTGGGGCGATGCTGAACCCAGTGCGTGCCACAAAACGTGCGGCGCGCAAGATGCGCACGGGGTCTTCGCTGAAGGCGGGGCTGACGTGGCGCAAAATTTTGGCGCGTAAATCAGCCAGGCCATGATGAGGATCAATCAAGCCGCCCTCGGCATCTTGCGCGATCGCGTTGATGGTGAAGTCGCGCCGCAGTAAATCTTGCTCTAGCGTAACATCGGCTGAAGCAGAAATGCTAAAGCCTTTATAGCCGCGTGCCACTTTACGCTCGGTTCGAGCCAGTGCGTATTCTTCGTGTGTTTGCGGATGGAGAAATACGGGGAAGTCTTTGCCGACGGGCTTGAAGCCACGCGCCACCATGTCCTCCGGCGTGCTGCCTACTACGACCCAATCGCGGTCTTGCACAGGTAGACCCAATAACTGGTCGCGCACCGCACCGCCTACGCAATAAATTTTGAGGGGTTCAGTCATCGTGAATGACGAATTATTGTACAACCATACCTAGGGGTTTTTCTGCATTCGTCATCGTTTCTACTGCAGCCTCTGCCGCCGCCACCACTCCTAGGCGTTGCTTCAATTGCATGGGCGAGTGACCAAAAAGTTTGGCGTAATAAACGGTGTTGTTCATCACTTTTTTTACATATTGACGTGTTTCGTCAAAGGGTATTGTCTCAATATAAATCGCACCTTCTAACGTGTGTTTTGCGCGCCACTTACGCGCCCGATTAGGCCCTGCGTTATATGCGGCAGAGGCCAGTACGGGGCTATCGTCGAGCGAGCTCAACATGGATTTCATGTAATACGTGCCAAGCTTGAAGTTGGTGTCGATCTCATGAATAGAGGCGGTACGATAATTTCTCATGCCGATTTTTTGTGCGGCCCAACGTGCGGTTGCCGGCATAATTTGCATTACACCCGCTGCGCCCACTGTTGATTTTGCGCGGCTGACAAAGCGGCTTTCCTGACGCATCAAGCCGTACACCCACGCCTCTTCTAGACCCTGGCTGCGAATATGGTGTTGCATATCCGGGCGATATGGCGCGTGAAAGCGCAAGCTGAAATTATGTTGCTGCAGGGTGCGATCTGCGGTGTTAATAACGTGGTCATGCATCTTGTGTAAACGCGCAACTTCGGCGGCCAGCAATAAATTTTTATCGTCAAAGCCGCGTGTTACCCACGCCCATTCTTTGGCTGCCTCGGTGCGTAAGTCCATGCGATACAGCGACACCACGCGCTGGATGCTAGGCAGCGCACGCATGGTTTCGATCTCTGCCTTGCTGAAGCCAACGTCAGCAAAGATCATATTGACAGCAGGGACTCTGCCGATTTCCTCGGCGGCTAACTGGCCGTAAAAATCAAATTTATCGCTGAATTCGCTAAAAATAATTTCAGCTTCTGCTGATTTTCCGAGCGCGCGTAAGGCTCGTGCTTTCCAATATTTCCACGCTGTTTCTTGTTGTTGCATGGGTGACATATTAGAGGTGTTGAGCAACACCTCCTGCCAATCTTGGGCGCGCAGCGCGGCACGAGTACGCCACGCTAGTTGCGTGTCAGTTAAGGTGCTGTCGCCCGCTGCTCTATACCATTCTAATGCCCGCTCATCGTGTTTGCGCGCAGCTTCATACCCTAACCAACCATAAAAATAACGCTGTTCATCAGCGGAGAAATAGGATGAGAGATTCGCCCATTTATCCGCTGCCAGTTGCGGCGATTGTTTGGCTAAATGTTGCAAAGCAAACATCGCCAAGACGCGCTGGCTAGTGGGCATGTCCTGGCCAAATATTATTTGTGCCAAAGTATGCGCGGGATTACGCATCGCACTTTTTAATGCTGATGCAGGGGGAGGCTGTTCTGCGGGCAGTGTCTCAGTTAACTGCATGGCTAGAGAAATATTGCTGGACTCTAAAGCGCGACGTAGGTGGGTTACCACATCGGCATCGGTAATTATGCCGCTGGCTTGGCCTATCATTGAGCGAGCTGCGGTTAACAAGGGCGCACAACTTTCCGGTAATTCTTTGCTGCTGCTCAGCCATAAATCGCGCACCGCATTGAGCACCGTCAAATCTTGTTGCGTCAAACGCATTTGCCAGGCGTAGCAAGCAAGCTCGGTATCGCTCTCCATCAGCTTGGGATATTCCGTGGCAAAGGTTTCCCATTGCTGATTTTGCCCCAGCAACTTCAGCCATTCCATGCGTAATTGATGGATGATTTGAGTATTATCTGTGCGCGACAAAAATTTGTGAATGGTGGCGTGGTTGGCCGTGGTCAAGCGTAAACGTAATTGATAATACGCAACATATGGTTCAAGTGAAGAGGACTTGAGTCGAGCTGCAATACGATCTAAGCGTACCGCATCGCCCACGCGGAATGCCTCGCGAGCGGCCAGAAAATCAGCATCTTGATTAGCGGAGGCGGTGTGCGAAAAAAACAATAAAGCGAGTGTCAGCGCGGGTAAAAAAATCGCCCACCCCGATAATTTTAAGGAGAAGTGCCGAATGGAAAAGATACGAGAAAACAGCATTGATGGCATTTTATAAATCATCCATAACGTGTCGTGGCGCGCCCGGCGGGAGTCGAACCCACGACCCTTGGCTTCGGAAACCAATACTCTATCCAGCTGAGCTACGGGCGCATTCATTCAATTCCCAATCAACCGTTGATTTGCTTGTTGCGCCTACGCGGTGTTGGATTTAGAAACAGAATAAGAGTTGCAGATTATAACTTTTTTTCGGCTGTCCCACCGCGCTCTTTGCATTTATGGGCATCTTATGGCACTTTGTCCGCAGTACATTTCGTAGTAGTCTTCATTTTGGATGTCTCATCCTTTATAGTTGTGCTGAATAAATATTGCCATGTTGGTACACTGATGCCATTCCGGATAGATTGTTTTTGGTGGGTAATAACTGATACCAATCCGCATTGATGGGGGAACTGCGATGCAATTACCTAAACAACTATTTTTTCTGAGCGGATTGGTTTTGTCCGTGCTGTTTTTTTCCGCGTCGGCACAAGCAGAGTGCGGTGGCCAACAAGAATGTATTGCTGTTTCAATTAACCCGCTCGTTGCGCCTTCTCATGGCACTCCAGAAACATCCTCACCTTTAAACTTTGACAGCCAAACAATTGGCACTACAAGCGCACCGCGCACCATTTTAGTTGCTGCTGTTGCTGGCCCTAATAATACTTCAGCAACCCTGAGTACAATCACTCTTAGCGGTGTCAACGCTGCTGATTTTCAGATAACTGGCGGCACTTGCATAGTGGGCACCACCCTATTACACGATGGTCAGAACACAGCTCAACTAAACAACACCTGCACGGTTACCGTTACCTTTAGCCCAACGACAGACGGTGCAAAAACAGCAACCCTTGCTATTGGAACCACACTCATCACCCGTTTCATTCCGTTGACCAGCGGCTACCCCGACTTAGCGCAAGACCTGCCCGTCGCCGCGACGCTAGCCGCTCAAACCGAGACCGCGCAGCGTTTTTCAAAAACTCAAATCATTAATTTTCAGCAGCGTATGGAATCGTTGCGGGGTGCGAACACCAGTGCGCCCCGTGCTTTTTCCAGCCTTGATACAGCGATTAATCCAAGCGCGACCCAAGGTCTTTTAATTGATGACTTATTGGCCAATAACTTGGTTAACTTAATCACAACCCAGTCATTCAACCTATCTAGCTTGAATAATCTAGCAGGCGAAACTGTCTCAAGGGGCGGAGCCAACAATGCGGCTTATGCTGCGGGATTTTGGGCGGCGGGAACAGCTCATTTTGGCAACCAAGATGCCACCCGCAGCCGCAGCGAGTTGAGCTTTATCACCAACGGTATCAGCTTGGGGTTTGATCGTCGCCTCAACGCGCAATGGGCTTTGGGACTGGGAGTGGGCTTTGCCCGCGACAAAACTAACATCAGCAATGATGGCTCACAAAACCAAGCGCAAGGCTCTTCAATAACTATTTACAGCAGCTATCAACCAAGCGCAAAAACTTTTGTGGATGGCATGATAGGCGCAGGCACACTCAACTTTGAAACGCAGCGTTATGTGCCAGCACTCAATCAATACGCACGCAGTGATCGCGATGGTCAGCAACTATTTGGCTCGCTGGCTACGGGCTACGAATATCGTGCTGAGGCATTACTGGTGTCGCCCTATACACGCTTGGATTATTCTCAAACAAAATTAAAGCAAAGCACCGAAACGGGTGCGGGGCAATTTGCATTAACTTATTTTGAGCAGGACTCATCCGCGCTGCAAGGCGCAGTGGGTGTGCGTACCGAGTCCATGCACGCAACCTCTTTCGGCTATGCCGCGCCACGCTTCCGCGCAGAATATCAGCACCATTTTCAGGGTGCAGGGCAAGCCGCCGTGGCTTATGCTAATCAACCAGCTGCGCCGCTGCGGCTCACGCCCGGCGCGGAGCTCAACCGCAATGCAATCATGCTGGGGATCGGCAATAATTTTGTACTGCGAAATGGAGCGATGCTCGGTATGGATTATCAAATGGTGCGCGCCTTTTCCCAAGACACCCACTATGCGGTGTTGCTACAGTTCTCGAAAGGTCTAGATGGGCGCGGCCTCTCGTTCTACTCCGTTCTGCCCTCCATGCCAAAGTCACTCGGCATTCAAGTGGATGCGGGTTATCTATTTGATGATAATGTAACGCGGGCAAGAGCTGGTGTAGACAAGCACGCGGATCATTCATACAGTGTCAATGCGGGCAAAACCGCTGCCTTTCCGATCGGGAATAATGCACGGGCATTGCTGACTGGCTCATTAACGGGTGAGAATTTTTATCGTTATGATGGCTTAAGCCGTTTGATTGCGAGTGTGGCGGGTGAACTTCAATATCGCAGCTCTGCCGAGTTCAGCGCGCCGACCTTTGGAATTTTTGTCCGCACATTTGTCGATGAATATAATTCTGATCTGCGCGATGGGTATCGTTACACAGCAGGGGTTTCAATGCGGCAGCCGCTCACTGATCGCATACAGCTATTCGGTGCGGTATCGCATAACGGGCGCAACGGCAAACATTCTGTTTTTGACACGCGGGAAAATTCTGCGCGGCTGAATGTGGACTATGCGCTGAGCGCGAGTAACACGATATATTTAGGCGGAGAATACCGCCGAGGGGATGTCATTACCACTGGCTCGCCGGGTATCTATATGACGAACGCCGCCGTGTTAGATGATGCCTTTCTTCCCGACAGACAGCTATACAGCTACCGCTTTGATGGCTCCAGCGTACTCACGACGCTGGGCTATAACATGGGTTTGGGCGCACGCGACTCCATCGATTTTTCTTGGCGGCACATATGCTCGACGCTGAATAATGCGACCGTTTCTAGCCTCTATGCGTCCAATCCCTCTGCACCAAACTATCTCGTCAATCAACTGACTGCCGCTTATTTGATGCGTTTCTAAGGGGCGGCAGGGCGTTTAGTAATCCCGCCGAGGTCCACTATACACACCGTTTTCAAACACAAACGGCGTAGTGCGTCCAACCAAGGCTTCGATCAATGTCAGCTCCTGATCGGTGTGATTAACAAACGGGGCATTACGAATATTCTTCCCGCGCCCACCATCTTTCACAATATAGAGCGGCTTATCATGATGAGTCGAAGTAACCATCATTTTACTTTCTGGATCAGCGGTGGCCATCACTTCCGTGCTGCCGTAACAGGTGCAAAAATAAGTCAGATCAGGATCGGATTCCAGATAAAAACCCGTACCGCGAATGCCGATGGTGGCCGTGCCTGTGCGTACCCGCATCGGGCTGTTACGCGATACCGTCAATAGTTTTCCGGTCAATAATCTCAGCCCCGTGATAAGCACTGATAGCGGCGTAGTCTCGGCGGCTTTTTGGGGGGTGGTTTCAATTACAAGGTGGCTATTGCCGCGCAAAATCATGGCATGGCTATTGACTGCAAAAATTAATTCGCTACCGGGTGCGGTTTGCACTGTATCTCCTGGGCGCACCTGCGTTTGCAAAGTAGCCTCTTTACCATTGACCGTCGCCTGCCCGGTAATGCGGTAGACCGACTGGCCTGGCGGCAGCTTATCCGGTTTGCTGCCAAAAATACTGGCCGCCCACACATTTGCGTTAGGCAGCCCTGCCGAAAAAAGTCCTGCCGCCAACCCCTGAATCAATAAACGCCTACGTGGATCATCTGCTTCGTGAGAATTTTTCATGAACGCTCCTTAAAGGGAATGAAATTTTAAGTCAACCGAGCAGCCTGACATACATGCAAAACGCAAGACCGCGATTTTTTACCATGCTAACAGACTCTGTGTCATGAATTCTTAAAATTACAAGATCAGTAACATTTCGCAGAGATTTTTGAGCGTGCCGAATTTAGCTCAGAAGAAATGGGGATAGCCGCGCTAATATTGGATGTGACAGGATAGAGTGGGATATATAAAGCCATCAGCCACACGCCGTGCAAAAAATGGTATTGTTTCGCCCATGAATTTTCCTGCTAAATCTTTTAATAATCCGAGTGCAACCGAGATTTGCCAACTGTTACGCGAAGTGCATCGCATCGCTGTGGTAGGGCTGTCGCCGAATGCTGCACGCCCTAGTTATCGGGTGGCCCAAGCACTCCAAAGTCATGGTTATACAATTATTCCAGTGCGCCCCTTGGCGGAAAAAGTGTTGGGCGAAAAGGCTTATGCAGACTTGGAAAGCTTGCCGGGCAAGGTGGATATGGTAGACGTATTTCGTGCGGCGGAACACGTCCCCGCTATCGTTGATAGCTGTATTAAATTGGGCATCAAAAATTTATGGTTGCAGGATGGTGTTATTCATGAAGAGGCGGCTTTACGTGCCCAAGCTGCGGGGATGACGGTGGTGATGAATCGCTGTGTGTGGCGCGATTATGTAACTTTGTGTGTGGAATCATGAGCAAGCATAATCAGGAAAAGCCGCGCTGTGCTTGGGCGGGCGACACGATTTTGTATCAGGATTACCACGACCATGAGTGGGGTGTGCCGGTACACGAAGATCGTTTATTGTTTGAATTTTTAATTTTGGAAGGTGCGCAAGCGGGCTTAAGTTGGATCACGATTTTAAAAAAACGCGAGGCATATCGCGCCGCATTTGATAACTTTGATGCCGCTCGCATTGCTCGTTATGATGCACAAAAGATTGAAATGCTGATGCAAAATGCGGGCATCGTGCGTAACCGTTTGAAGATTCAATCAACCATACTTAACGCGCAGAAATTTTTGGATGTGCAACAAGAGGTTGGCAGCTTCGATCAATTTATTTGGCAATTTGTAAATGGTAAAACGGTGCACAATACTTGGCGGCAACACGCCGAACTGCCCGCCCAAACGGCCTTGTCAGACGAGATGAGCAAGGCATTAAAACAGCGTGGATTTAAATTTGTCGGCTCGACCATTTGCTATGCTTACATGCAGGCCGTGGGCATGGTAAATGACCACACTGAAAATTGTTTCCGATATGCGGAGCTTAAAAAATGATTTTGAAATTTACTAAAATGCATGGCACGGGGAATGATTTTGTCATGCTGAATGGTGTGCGGCAGCGCGTTCATCTTTCGCCAGAACAGCTTCGATTTTTAGCCGACCGACATATCGGGGTTGGCTGTGATCAAATCTTGTTAGTTGAGCCTGCACAGCATGCCGACGCAGATTTTTGTTATCGAATTTTTAACGCAGATGGTAGTGAGGTCGAGCAATGTGGCAACGGCGCACGTTGCTTCGTGCGTTTTGTGCATGAGCAGGGTTTAACCGCCAAGCGTGAAATTGCTGTAGAAACTAAAAGTGGATTGATACACCCGCGCCTCGAAGAAAATGGTCAGGTGACAGTTAACATGGGCGCGCCTATTTTTGCGGCTGCGAAAATTCCGTTCAATAGTGATAGTGATGAGATTATTCAACCCCTGCAAGTGGGCGAGGATACAGTGCAAATGACCGTGCTTTCTATGGGCAACCCGCATGCCGTGCAGGTGGTGGCCGACATCATCCATGCACCCGTCACCACGCAAGGTGCGCTGATTGAGCGCCATCCGCGCTTCCCAAATAGAGTAAACGCGGGCTTCATGCAAATTATAGATCGCAGCCACATCAGGCTGCGTGTGTACGAGCGCGGCGCAGGTGAAACTTTATCGTGCGGTACGGGCGCATGTGCGGCGGTGGTCACCGGTATTCGCCGGGGCTTGTTGGAAAATCAAGTACACGTCGCCACGCGTGGCGGCGCATTAGAAATTGCATGGGCGGGTGAGGGTGCAGCGGTGATGATGACCGGGCCTGCCATTACCGTTTTTTCGGGCGAAATAAACATATAGCAATAATGAGGAAGCCGCACAATGAAATCTACAGAAATCGCAAGCTACTTAAAAAATAATCCACAGTTTTTTGAAGAACACGCCGAGATGATGTCGGAAATAAGAATTCCACATCCCTACGGCGGGCGCACCATTTCGCTGACTGATAGGCAGTTATTGACCTTGCGCGAAAAAAATAAAGTGCTGGAAAAAAAGCTGCACGAGTTGATCGAGTTCGCGCAATACAACGATTTGTTGCAGCAAAAAGTCCATCAATTTGCGTGCTCGCTGTATACGGCAAATAATTTTCTCGATGCGGCCAGCACCGAAAATATGGTGCATGTCATTACGCGCAACTTGAAGGAAATTTTTGCTGTACCGCATGCGGCGATGCGCCTGTGGAAAGTGCAACCGCCCGGCATGGAGGTGATGACCTTTGTTGATCGGCTATCCAAGCCCATTTGTGTCCATCACGCCGCGCATGACACGCACTTGTGGTTTGGCGAAAGTGCGCCGCAATTGCGTTCGTTCGCCCTGCTGCCCTTACGCTCAGGCACGCTGTCGATGGGCTTGTTGATTCTTGCCAGCGAAGACGAGCAACGGTTTTATCCCGAAATGGGCACGCTATTTTTAGAGCGTATTGCCGAAACAACGAGCAGTGCCATTCGCACTTTTATCTGACCCCATGTCCAGCCCAGATATAGCTGCATCCACTCACTCACCCAACAATGGCTTGCTGCCTGAATCTGCGCTGAGTGGATTTTTAGCGTATTTAAATAACGAACGGCAATATTCGCCGCTGACCGCTGAAAATTATGCGCGTGACTTGCGCCGATTATTCAAGCTTGCGGGTGATGTGCCGCTGCATGAATTAAGCAGCCATCAGATCCGCCGCTTTATTGCGCAGTTGCACGGGGGCGGTTTGGGCGGCAAAAGTTTGGCGCGATTTTTGTCTTCCTGGCGCAGTTTTTATACCTACCTCATGCGCGATCATCGCTACACCGACAACCCCTGCGTCGGCATACGTCCACCCAAATCGGCGCGTAAATTGCCACAAGTTTTATCGGTGGATGAAGCCATGCATATGGTCAGCATTTCTACCAAAAAAGAAGTGCTGGCCGTGCGCGACCAAGCCATATACGAGCTATTTTATTCATCTGGCTTGCGTTTGACTGAACTGGTCAACCTCAATTTAGATGCGCTCGATTTTGCCGATTCCTCGGTACGTTTGATGGGTAAAGGGAATAAATCGCGCATTGTGCCGGTCGGCATTAAAGCAATAATTGCTTTGCAAGCGTGGTTGGCTGTGCGTAAAGAAATAATTGGGCGTAAAGAAATAATTGGCCGTGAAAAAATGATTGCTTCGGATGAACAGGCCGTGTTCGTCGGGCACAACGGCCAACGCATCGGCGCGCGTTCGGTGCAACTACGCATGCGCGAATGGGGCATCAAACAAGGGATGCTCAGCCCCGCGCACCCACATTTGTTGCGACATTCTTTTGCTTCGCATGTTTTGCAGTCCAGCGGGGACCTGCGCGCCGTGCAAGAAATGCTCGGTCACGCCAGCATTTCCACCACGCAGATTTATACCCATCTCGATTTTCAAGCCCTCAGCAAGGTCTATGATAAAGCGCATCCCCGCGCAAAGAAAAAAGTTTCTAAAAAAGAATCAGACCCCCAAAAATTACCTTAAAGGGGTCTCTAAAAATTCAAATTCCTAAGCCAAGCAAGGCGCGAGTAAAAAATGAAGACGACGCATATGCTTTATATGTGAGGAGTCATTATTTGCGAGCAACGCAGCATGGCAACGGAAGTTGGATTTTGAGAGATGCCCCTAAAAAATGACCGTGAAAAAATTACTGATTAACAAATTCATACTCAAATCAGGGCGCGAAAAATCGTTGCTGCGTCGCCACCCGTGGATATTTTCCGGTGCGATAGAGCGCGTGGAAGGGCAGCCGCAGCCAGGTGACACCGTCGCGGTCTATGCCGCGCAAGGGATATTTTTGGGCTATGCCGCGTATAACGCCTTATCGAAAATTACCGCGCGCATTTGGTCGTGGCATGAAGAGGAGAAAATCGATGCAGATTTTTTTCGCACAAAAATAATAGCCGCACTGGCGGCGCGACGGGTACTCAATATTGCCCAACATAGCAACGGCGTGCGCCTTATTCACGGCGAGGCAGATGGGTTGCCGGGCTTGGTGGTGGATCAATACAGCAATGTGCTGGTCATGCAAATCGGCAGCGCAGGCGCGGAAAAATGGCGTGAGGTGTGTGCGGAAATTTTGCAGGAATTATGCAAGCCTGTTTGTATTTACGAACGCTCGGATGCGGATTCGCGCACGCTAGAAGGCTTGCCCGAACGCAATGGTGTGCTGCTGGGCAGCTTGCCCGACGCGGTGACCATTACAGAACACGGCGTGCATTTTGGAATCAACATTGCGCACGGACAAAAGACCGGCTTCTATCTCGACCAACGCGACAATCGCGCCTTGATCGGAAACTTAGCGCAGGGAAAAGAGGTGCTCAATTGCTTTTGTTACAGCGGCGGATTTTCACTTTACGCACTGCGCGGCGGCGCGAAATCGGTACTGTCGATAGACTCTTCCGCCGAAGCCTTGCAACAAGCACAGCGCAATGTCGAGCTGAATAAATTAAATGCAAGCCACGCCGAATGGTTGTGCGAAGATGTGTTTCAAGCATTGCGAAAGCTGCGCGACCAAGGCCGCAAATTTGATTTAATTATTCTCGACCCGCCCAAATTTGCCCCCACTGCCGCCTTCGCCGAAAAAGCCGCACGCGGTTACAAAGACATCAACTTACTCGGCTTCAAACTCCTCAACCCCGGCGGCATACTCGCCACTTATTCCTGCTCTGGCGGCATTAGTGATGATTTGTTTCAAAAAATAATTGCGGGTGCGGCCTTAGATGCCGCAGTCGATGCACACATCGTGCATAAACTTCATGCCGCCGCCGATCATCCCGTGTTGTTGAGCTTTCCGGAAGGCGCGTATTTGAAGGGGCTGGTGTTGCGCGTGGCGGGGTGATGGCAATTGGTGCAATGCGCTACGCTTATTGACACCCCACATTGTGCTTTACGCGAGTTGATGTGCCGTAAGCCATGCGATGACCTCATCCGCATTATTATTAGGCGGGAATACCGGATAGAAAATTTTCCGAATAAGACCATCCGTTGCAATGATTGTTAACCGCTTTATTAGGCGTGTGCCTGCATATTCAAATGTGGGCAGTTTCAGTGCTTGAGCTAAAGCAAGTTGCCCGTCATTGAGCAACGTAAAGGGGAGGTGCAGCCTTGCATGGGCTTCTTGTTGGTCTTCCAAACGTTGCGCACTCACACCAAACACCTCGACACCAAGCTGCTTCAACTCAGCGTGGGAATCGCGAAAGGCACATGTTTGCGGGGTGCATCCCCTAGCACCGGGTATGTCATTCCAGCCGATGAGGGGCGGGCTATCGGGGCGACCCAGCATGGGGTAGAAATAAATAACCAGTGTGCCCGAATAAGTACTGAGATCAACGGCCTTCCCTGTAATGCTAGTCAGTGAAACAGAAGGCAAGGTGTCCCCCAGTAAATGGTCGCATGCGCCGTCATCTACTGGAACCGGTAAATTGGCGGGTAAAGTGTGTAGGTCTTTTATCATTTTCCTATCCGGTGACAATTGTTTTAGGTCTAATGAAAAGTTGAGGGGCAGGCCGCTTCTGGCCTGCCCCTCTCGAATGCAGGGTTGGCCGACATACCCGCAGCAGTTGGCCGAACAATTTAGTGCTCATCTTTTGGCTGGAGCTTTCATTCTCGAATGCAGGGTTGGCCGACATACCCGCAGCAGTTGGCCGAACAATTTAGTGCTCATCTTTTGGCTGGAGCTTTAACTTTCGAACTAACTCCGCAAGCACTTCTGCATGCGTAGCTTCCACTCTATCGCATTTCATTCGAATGTATGAAAGGGTTGTTGACATTGCCTCTTCACTCTTCCCATTTAGGGATTCATAGATATTCTTGGTTAATGCGACATTTCGTTGAAAAGTGTTGGTGTCAGAGAGTGCTGTCGATATATTTGCGTAAGCCATACCCTTCCATTTAAATGCTTCCGCCTTGCTTTTTTCACCCAATAGTTTATCTGCTTCAGGGGCAGTAACATAAGCCATGATGTGAGCGACATGACAAAACGCAAAATCGTACGCAGCAGCAGTTTGTGGTGTGCAAGTAGGAATTTGCTCCGCCCGATAGGGCAGCTCAATCCTGCAATTATTTTGCTCTTTCGGGACTGCCGAAGGAGGTGTCTGAGCCATTAAGTTTTGGCTACAAGCAAGAGTAATGAGGAATGCAAATAGGTTAATCGTTCTCATCGTTATTTCCTCATGTTGGCCGACGTGAAGTAGGCATCCTAAAAAGCAAACGTTGTGTGAGCAAGCTTCATCTGCCCACTCAGATAATAAACCTCAAATCAATGAATACTCAAAAACGGTCTAAACCCCAGCTTGGTTTCTATTTTGTTGGCTTCGATACGCGCTTCGTCGTGGGTGGCGTAGGGGCCGATGTGGACGCGCACTAAGCGGTCTGATTTTTGATACAGCACGACTTGTTTTCCGCTGTTTTCAAATGCTGCGCGCATCCGCATGAGGAAACTTTCCGCGCTGCTGGGAGATTGGAAGGCGGCCAGTTGCAGGTAGATGGTGGGCGGACTGTTTTTTGTTTCGGGTGCCATGAGTGAAGGGGGCAGGGTGGTCATTTCCAAGGTGTCGTTTACGGCGATGGGCGGGGGCAGGTTGTCTACGGAGAGTCCTTCGACTTCGACTTCGGCACTGCCTTTGGCGATGATGCCTAATTTATAGGCGGCGACGTAAGATAGGTCGATGATGCGATCATGCAAAAAAGGGCCACGGTCATTGACGCGCACCACGACAGATTTACGGTTGGACAAATTAGTGACGCGGGCATAGCTCGGCAAAGGTAAGGTGGGGTGGGCGGCGGTCATGGCGTACATGTCATACACATCGCCGTTGGCGGTGCGTTTGCCATGAAATTTTTTGCCATACCACGAGGCCATGCCGCGCTCTTTGTAGTCACCCGCGCGGGTGAGGGGGATAAAAGATTTGCCGAGTGCGACATATTGCCGATTGGCATAGCGGTGCAGTGGCTCGGCACGGGGTACAGCATCGGGAATGGCATCTAGATTGGCGGGGGCGTTGGCATCGGGTCCGTCGCCCGGCAAATATCCGCCGCTAGATTCGCTGCTTGCCACCGATGCATCCGCACTTTCTGTGGGTCGTTGTGGTGCGCTGCCACAAGCCGCTAGGATGAGTGTGCTGGTTAGAATTAAAATAATATTTTTAGTCATTGATGTTCTCCGTTTTGCAGTTTTATTTCTCGACTTTGATGGTATTCCGTGAAGCGTTGCTTAAGTCGGTGAGCGGCATGAAGTACAAGGCGCACAGCGCACAGAAACCGGAATGTATTGTATATACATGAGGATTTCGAGCACTGAGCAACGCCGTAATTCGTCCGCGCAACCACTTAAGCAATGCTTCATTAGGTTTGGACAAGTTTCTTATGTGTCTCAATACTCATCAATATCCCAAACCCCAGCAGCAGGGTCACCATCGAGGTGCCGCCGTAGCTAACCAGCGGCAGCGGCACTCCGACCACGGGCAATATTCCGCTGACCATACCCATGTTCACAAAAGCGTAGGTGAAAAAAGTCAGGGTAATACTGCCTGCCATCAGGCGCGTAAAGTAAGTGGATGCATTCGCGGTAATCATAAAGCCACGGGCGATGACAAACAAGTACAGTCCCAATAAGATGAGGTTGCCCAGCAGGCCAAATTCTTCCGAGTAAACAGCAA
>Ga0209824_10000168_pt1 | contig 45278 bp, 44 predicted proteins | sample VDWuncwatermetaG_FD_184124 | JGI IMG/M metagenome (GOLD analysis project Ga0209824, IMG submission 184124) | Wastewater microbial communities from Netherlands to study Microbial Dark Matter (Phase II) - VDW unchlorinated drinking water (SPAdes)... ...
GGACTGCCCCGACCCCGGCCCGGCGGGTTTTAGCGGCAGCTTGATCGTGGCGGAATTTACCTCGCTGGCCGAGGCTGAAACATGGGCAAAAAACGACCCTTACGCGCTCAATGGGGTATTCGCGCAACTGGCCGTCAAGCCCTTCAAAAAAGTTTTTCCCGCATGAGCTTATCGTGATTTACATAAGTGACGACAATCGGCGCGGGAACGCTCCCACCCTCTGGTGTTCCTTCCAAGCATTGGCTAAGCGGCATGAAACCGCCGCAAGCCACTGCTTGTCCCCGGCCCTCTCCCTCAAGGGAGAGGGTGAAAGCAGACCTAATTCGCTGTCGCGAATTAGGTAAACATCAATAAGCGCGAACATGAGTATCAACACCATCGAAAAAATGCGGCAAAAATTGGCCGCGCTATCGCCGCAAAAAATCGACATCATCGACGACAGCCACAAACACGCCGGGCACGAAGGCGCGAAAAGCGGCGGCGGGCATTATCGGTTGACGCTGGTCTCGGCCGCGTTTGCGGCGTGTTCCACCCTCGCCCGCCAACGCATGGTCTATGCCGCGCTGGGCGAGATGATGCGGCGCGACATACACGCAATCAGCATGAAGGTGTATACTCCGCAGGAATTTTCAGAGCAGTAATCTTTTTATTTAACTCAGAAGGAAGCCTTATGCACTCCATAAAATTTTCAAAGATCATCGCCCTGATTTTTTCAGGCTTAATTGTGGCCTCAGCGCAAGCACAAACACCCGCGCCTGTCGCCAAAGTTAACGGCGTGGCGATCCCGCAAGCGCGCCTCGATATGGCCGCTTCGGCGCGCGTCAGCCAGGGTCAACCCGACAGCCCGGAACTCCGCAAAGCACTGCGCGAATCGCTCATCAACGAAGAAATTCTGGTGCAGGAAGCGATGAAAAAAGGCCTCGACAGAACCCCGGAAGTCGCTACCCAACTTGAGATGGCGCGGCAATCCGTGCTGGTTGGTGCCTACATGCAGGATCACGTTAAGAACGATACCGTCAGCGAAGAAGAGCTGCGAAAAGAATATGAAGGGTTGAGGGGTATGCTGGGGGATAAAGAGTACAACGGCCGTCACATACAGGTCAATACCCAGGAAGAAGCTAAAGATCTCATTACGCGCATCAAAAAAGGTGCGAAATTTGAAAAACTTGCAGCCGAGAAATCCAAGGATCAAAGCACCAAGGACAATGGCGGCGCATTTGATTGGCGCAATGGCGGCAATCTGCCGAGACCCTTCGTGGACGCGCTGGCAAAATTACAAAAAGGCAAGGTCGCCGAAGATCCCGTGCAAACCCAAGCAGGCTGGCACGTGATCCGCTTGGATGATGTGCGCCCCCTGAAAGTGCCGCCGCTTGAAGAAATCAAGCAAGGGTTGCAACAGCGCGTGAATGAAAAACACTTCCGCAACAAAGTCACCGACCTGCGCGCCAAGGCCAAAATCGAATAGGCTGTGATCGAATAACCCGTTTCTGCGGGTTTTCTTAAAACGGGGGGTTGCCAGATGCGCAACCCCCCGTTTTTTATTTAATCCAGCAGAACGTAGCCCGGATGGAGCACCACAAGGGTACTCCGACTTTCTACCGGCTGAAGCCGGTGAAAGATCGTATGTGCAATGTAATCCGGGAAGGCTGGTTGTTGAAACTCGCCGCGCTCCCGGATTACGCTTCGTAACCAATCGGCTAAGCTGGCAAACAACGCCAGCAAGCCGCTGGTTAATCCGGGCTACTCGCTGTTTTGCGCCCTTATCAGCGTTTATCTGCGTTCATCTGCGTTTTATAGGATTATCCATCGGGTGGCTCAATTTTTGCCAAAAAAATCCGATAACCTCTCAAGACCTGCTGCACATCACTTAACCCTAGGTTAAAGGAAATTCCATGAAACACCACTACAGAATGCACATCAGCGTCTCCACGCTTACCACTGGCGAGATCACAACGGTGCTGGAAATCATAGGCGCGATTTGGAACAAACCGGAAATGGTGCGCAAAATTGCCAACAAAAAATTACTCTTGATCGAGACCACCGCCGAAGGTTATCTGACCAACGGCGAAAGCGAGGAAGCCTTTGCAGAAAGAATCTCCCTCGCTATCTGGCGGTCGCTGCGGCGGTTTGTCAAAGTATCGGTGGACGCGACCTACCTCGAAGAACCGCCGAATGATTCGTATGAATTCGGTGAACGAGATTATCAAAGGCTGGTGGGCGCGATGTGAAGGATGAAGGATGTTACCCCGTTCGCCCTGAGCTTGTCGAAGGGCGGTTCGACAGGCTCACCGCGAACGGGTTGGGGATGAAGGGTGAAGGATGAAATACTGCATCCTAAAAACCGTAGTTCAAGCCACAGAGGACACAGAGAAAAAGCGGGTTTCGTGTGTTTTTTGCCTCACCCCGGTGAATCGGCTATTCTCGGCAACACCTTATTTTTCCTCTGTGATCTCTGTGAACTCTGTGGCTAAATGCTTTTTCCAGGTTCATGCTTATGCGGTAAACTAGTAGCGTGACTCATAAATACCGAGACAAGATGAAACGGACAGATTTTTTCGCAGGGCAAGGCGCGAGGAGGCGCATAGTTATTCATATGCAACGACGAGCAACGCAGCCATGCGGAAAAAGGTGCCGTTTCATGTATCGGTATTTACGAGTCACGCTACCAGGCCTCCGTTACCGCCTTGAAATCTATTTATGACCGCCTCCATCGAACGCGTCGTCCAACAAGCCTCATCCGTCATCCTCGGCAAGGAAAAACAAATCCGCATGGCGCTTTCCTGCCTGTTGGCGCGCGGCCATTTGCTCATCGAAGATTTGCCGGGCGTGGGTAAAACCACGCTGGCGCACGTGATCGCGCGCTCGCTGGGCCTCGAGTTCCAGCGCATCCAGTTCACCAGCGATTTATTGCCGACCGATATTTTGGGCGTGTCGATTTTTGACCGCAACCTATCCACGTTCAAATTTCAACCCGGGCCGATTTTCACGCAGATGATTTTGGCCGACGAGGTGAACCGCGCCACGCCCAAGACCCAAAGCGCGCTACTCGAAGCGATGGAAGAACAGCAAGTCACCATCGAGGGCGAAACCCGCCCGCTACCCGCGCCGTTTTTTGTGATCGCCACGCAAAACCCCTCACACCAGGTCGGCACGTTTCCGCTGCCCGAATCGCAATTGGATCGTTTTCTCATGCGTATCCGCCTGGGCTATCCCGACCGCGATGCGGAGCGCGGGCTGCTTTCCGGCGTGGATAGGCGCGATCTGATCGCGGGTTTGTCGCCGTGCATGGAAGTCGCCGAATTGCTGGCGATACAAAAAAAAGTGCGCGATGTCCACATCTCGCCCGCGCTGCTCGATTATGTGCTGGCGATCATCGACTACACGCGGCGCTCGCCGGATTACGTCAACGGCATGTCGCCGCGCGCCGGGCTGGCGCTGATTTCATCCGCCCGCGCCTGGGCTTTAATGGCGGGGCGCAATCTGGTATTGCCCGAAGACATCCAAGCAGTGCTGCCCGGCGTAGTGGGTCACCGCCTGCACCCGGCGGGGGATTATGCGCGCAGCAACGGCGGCGATGGATCCGAGAAAATAATACGCGAGGTGGCGATTCCGTGAGTGTGAAAGGATTGAGGAGCGAGGATTGAGGAGCGAGGAGCGAGGAGCGAGGGGCAGCGCACCGAGTGAGTCAGATTTTACTCAATCCTCGCTCCCCAATCCTCAATCCTCGCTCCTCAATCCTCGCTCCCCAATCCTCAATCCTCAAACCCATGCCCGCAACGCTCAAAACCCACTTCTCCAACTGGCTGTTCCGCCCCAAAGGCGCGGAAGCGGGTCCGGTGGTGTTGACGCAGCGGCGCGTATTTATTTTGCCGACGCGGGCGGGCATGGCCTTTGCGATGTTGCTCCTGCTGATGCTGGTGGGTTCGCTCAACTACAATTTGAGCCTCGGCTACGTGCTGACTTTTTTGCTCGGCGGGATGGGCGTGGTGTCTATCCTGCACACTTTTCGCAACCTCGCGGGCTTGAGCGTCCGCCCCGGCAAAACCGAACCTGTGTTCGCCGGACAGACGGCGCGTTTTTCGGTTTGTCTGGAAAACAATAGCGCGACACATCGTTACAGCATCGTCATTTCGCCTTCCACCAACGCCAAACGCCCGGATCAAGATGCGGATGCCTGCTACACCGACGCGCCCGCAGGCAAAACCAGCGTCGCCAGCCTCGCCCTGCCCGCGCCCAAACGCGGCCTGCTTAAACCGGGAAGAATGACGCTCGAAACCGTTTTCCCGCTGGGATTATTCCGCGCTTGGTCTTATGTGGAGCTCGACACGCACTGTTTGGTTTATCCAAAACCAGATGCCGCCGACGCGCCGCCGCCGACCTTCAAACCCAGTCCCGGCGAAGGCATCGAGCATGGCTTGGGCACCGATGATTTTGCCGGATTACGGCCCTACCACAGCGGCGATTCGCCGCGCCATATCGCTTGGAAAATATTGGCTCGCGGTAGCGATACGCTGCTCACCAAACAATTTTCCGGTCGCGCCGCCGCCGAATTATGGCTCGATTGGAATGACATCGAAAATATCGGTACCGAAGCCCGACTCTCGCGCCTGACCCGCTGGGTGCTCGACTGCGATGCGGGCGGCTTGAGTTACGGGCTGCGCTTGCCCGGCAAAAACATTCCTCCCGCCAACGGCGCGGAACATCGCCAACAATGTCTTGAAACTTTGGCACTTTTCGACACTTGATAAAACCTTGAAACTCAATTAGACTCCTTCTAGTCTTTCAACCCACAACAGGAGAAAACCCATGAAACAATCGCCTTCCAAATTGACGCTCAACAATCTGCTTGCCGTTGCGGTCACATCCTTGTTGCTGGGCGGTTGCGCAAGTAGTGGTGGCTATGGCAGCAAAGCCGCCGAACCCAGCCAAAGCGTCTCGTTTGTCGAGCCCAAAAATGGCGCGACTGTCGGGCAAGAATTCAAAGTGGTCATGGGAGTCAAAGGCATGGAAGTGAAGCCCGCAGGTGACATGACCACCAACACCGGGCACCACCACCTATTGATAGACGAAACCCCGATTGCGGAAGGCGTAGTGGTTCCAACCTCGCCCAAGCATCTGCACTTTGGCAAGGGTCAAACCGAAACCACCGTCAAACTGGCTCCCGGCAAACACACCCTGATGCTGCAATTTGCCAACGGCTCACACCAGTCTTACGGCGAAAAAATGCGTAGCCAGATTACCGTGGAAGTAAAATAAGAGTGTGAATAAGGCGTGAACAAAAAACCGGAAAAAGCGGTTGCAACTTTTCCCGGTTTTACGTAGTCTTAGCGTCGTAATCCTTACATCTACCTTATTCGCGCTAGCGGATAAGGTCTGATCTCACCCTCTCCCACTTGTGGGAGAGGGCGGGGAGAGGGAAACAGACACCCACAAAGGAGCAAGCACCATGCAACCAGAACTTCAGTATTCCGCACAAACCGGCGAGTTAGCGCAAATCCGCAACAAGGTCTTGCGCAACACCTACATGATGTTGGGTCTGACCATGATCCCGACCATCATCGGCGCGGTGATGGGCATCAACACCAATTTTTCGTTCCTCGCACAAGCCCCCATCATGGGACCGCTGCTGATGTTCGCGGTGATGATGGGGCTGATGTTCGGCGTTTCCGCACTCAAAAACAGCGTCTGGGGCATCGCCCTGCTACTGGCGTTCACCTTCGTTGCCGGTTGGTTTTTGGGGCCGATGCTGCAATACGCGCTGCATCTCAAAAATGGCGCGGAACTGGTCGGCATTGCCGCCACCGGCACCGGCGCGATTTTCCTGACGCTGGCAGGTATCGCCACCGTCACCGGCAAGGATTTCAGCTTCATGGGAAAATTCCTGTTCGTCGGCCTGGTGATGTTGTTGCTCGCCTCTATCGCTAATTTATTTTTTGCCGTACCCGCAGCCTCGCTGGCGATTTCGGCGGTCGCGGTGCTGTTGTTCTCCGGCTACATCCTGTACGACGTGAGCCGCATCATCCACGGCGGCGAAACCAACTACGTGATGGCGACGCTGGCGTTGTATCTCGACATTTACAACATCTTCGTGCATCTGCTGAACCTGCTCATGGCGTTTTCGGGTCAGCGCGACTAAATAGTTTCGCTGCAACAAATAAAAGGGGGGGGTTGCCACGCAACCCCACCCTTTTTCATGTCTGCTCGCTTTTCGTAGGCATGGATTCAGCCCGACTTTGTGCGTCTCATCCCCGTAGGTCGGGATTCATCCCGACTTTGTGCGCTGTCGGGCTGAAGCCCGACCTACGACCCACCTACGACCCACCCATACAAATCAACGCGCAAAAAAATGCGTGAGCGTGGCGCGTAATTTTGCGGCGCGCACCGGCTTTTGTAACAGCGGCAAATTGTGCTCTTCTGCGGCTTTGAACAATGCCACCGCCGTATCGCCGGAAATCAACAACGCCGGCAAATCCGCGCCGAATTTCTCGCGCACTGCCGCAATTGCACTGATACCGTCGGCATTTTCGCGCAGGCGATAATCGACGATCATCGCATCGGGTTTCACGCCCTGCATTGCCAAATCGGCCAACGCATCAGCGGCGGATGCTGCCGCCACCACCCGGCAACCCCACTGCTGCAACAATTCTGCCAAGCCCTGCCGCACGCTGCTTTCATCGTCGATCACCAGTATCGTGCGTCCGTCCAACAAATCAACGTGCAGATCGGCGGTGTCTTGGGCGACAACAGGGGCGACGCGCGCGGCCTCCCCCGCCGCCACTTCGATACGAAACACCGAGCCGCGCTGCAAACGCGAATCCAGGCTGATACGGCAACCGAGCAACGCGGCGATGCGTTTGACCGTCGCCAGCCCTAGCCCCAAGCCACGCCGCCGGTCTCGTTCGGGGTTGCCGATCTGATAAAACTCGTCGAATATCTGCTCGAATTTATCGGCGGCAATCCCGTTACCCGTATCCCATACTTCCAGGCTGAAATGCCCGCTGCGGCGGCGGCAACCCACCAGCACACCGCCCCGAGCGGTATAACGCAAGGCGTTGTCGATGAGATTGCCGAGGACACGCTCGATCAGCACCGGGTCGGTATGCAGGGCGGCCGTCGATTTGAAAAATCGCAGCTTGATTTTTTTATCCAGCGCGAGCGGGGAAAACGTGGAATTGAGCCGCGCAAATAAATCGTCGGCCTTGAAATGCGCCGGCGCGGGTTTGACATAGCCCGCGTCGAGCTTGGAGATGTCGAGCAACTCGTCAAACAAGGACGACAACGCATCCACGCTGCGCCGTATTTGCTCGACCTTGTAACTTTCTTCGGGCGGATAATGTGTTTTTTGCAGCGATGAAGAGAACAGTTCCAAGGCTTGCAGCGGTTGCCGCAAATCGTGGCTGGCGGCGGCAAAAAATTTCGATTTGGCGAGGCTTGCTTGCTCGGCTTGTCGTTGCGCGACTTCGGCCAGTTCGGTTTTTATTTTGAGGTCTTCGATGAGATCGAGATTGTGGAAGCGGATTTTGATGGATTCGAGCAGCAGCACGGATTGGTTGCGGGCAAACAGAAACACCGACAACGTGAAAAAGGCAAACATAAAAGCAAAAATATACGATGCCAGCCCCTGCAATAACGCCAAACGCACCAGCATCGGCGGCAAGGCAAACGCCAGAAAAATCCACAGAGTCGGCGGATGGTAGGCGTTAGCGGTAATGCTGCCGACCGCCATCATGCAAACGAAAAATAGCAATATCGCCTGGCCGAGCGGGTCCCCATCCGGAAACAGGAACACCGCCAAGCCGCCAAACACCATGCCACCGACCATCATGCTTATTTGATAGCGGCGCAACCAAACCCACGTCTCGCCTACTCGTGGCTGGCATCGCTGGAATGCTGCGCACATATATAGGCGTACAACCTGGTTACTCAACGACAAGCCGTACCAGACGAGCAACTCCTGATGCGGGGCGTGCTCCCACATCGCGGCGACCAGGCTGGCACCCACTATTGCCGTCACCCGCGACACCATCGGCCCTTGCCGGTAGAGCGCGTAAGCCTGCTCGTGCTCGATTTGCGCGGCCAGGTCGGGCGCGCGTCTTGCGCTGTGGCTCATGGGCCGCTTCCGCTGGCGAGGAGATAGCCCATGCGTTGCGCGATGACAACAGCTTGCGTGCGGTTATCGGCTTTGAGCGTAGCGAAAATCGCCGCGATATGCGCTTTGGCGGTGCGCTCGGTAAAATTCAACGCATCGGCAATTTGCTGGTTGGTGTAGCCTTCGCCCAGCAGCCGCAGCACCTCCAACTCGCGCAAGGTGAGCGAAGGTGCAGCAGAAGTACATTTTGTGGCAGCCTGATTGCAAACGTCTGGCAAAATGGCCTCTCCCGCCAACACGCGCCGTATCGCGGCCACCGCCGCCGTCACCGCCAACGACTTTGGAATAAACCCGGCTGCGCCCGCTTGCAGGGCGCGACGCGCATACACCGGATCGTCCTGGCCGGAAATTATCACCCGCGCCACCGCCGGAAAATGCTGGGCGTACAGCGCCAGCGCCTCGAAGCCATCCATCCCCGGCAAGCGGATGTCGATCAGCACCAGATCAAAATCGGGGTTCGCTTTTAACGCCGCAAAACCATCCTCGGCGTTATCCGCTTCGGCCACGCGCGCCTCCGGCAAATGCACCGCCAACGCCGCCACCATCCCCTGCCGGTAGAGCGGGTGATCGTCGACGACGAGGATTTTTTGCGCGGGTTGCGCGATGTTGTTTTTACTGAGTTTCATTCGCCATCACCCGCGCTATGCGGACGCCGATAACGGCCTGACTTCTCTTTCGATCCGCTCGCCGCTCGCAACTTCTGCCTGTTTCAGATCGAACGAGCTTTGCAGGTTGAGCCAGAATTGGGCGGTGGTTCCGAAGCAACGCGCCAACCGCAACGCGGTATCGGGTGTGATCGCGCGACGCTCGCGCACGATGTCGTTGATGCGCGAAGCCGGGGCGCGCAATTCGATCGCCAAAGCATGCGCGCTCATGTTTAACGGCACAAGATATTCCTCGCGCAGTATCTCTCCCGGATGAATCGGTCTCATTCTGTTTGTTGCCATATAACCCCCGTTCAGTGGTAATCGACGATCTCCACGCTGGTCGGCCCCGACGCGGACCACACGAAACACACGCGCCATTGCGCGTTAATGCGGATGCTGTGCTGCCCCTTCCGGTCATCCTTCAGCGCTTCGAGGCGATTGCCGGGCGGCGATGCCAAATCTCGCAGTTCGACCGCATCTTCGAGCATCTGCAACTTGCGCTGAGCGACGTTTTCAATGTTTCTGAAGCGTCTCGGTTTTTTGGATTCGTAAAGCGCCTCGGTATCCGCGCACCTGAATGAACGTATCGTCATGACGATTTTATTACCGCGTAGCGTTAAATGTCAACCGGCAACACGGACACCGGCAACACGGAAACAATCAACCGTGCCAATGCCGCCGCCATCCCCTGCCGGTAGAGCGGGTGATCGTCGACGATGAGGATTTGTTGTTTGGGTGGGCCGGATTTCATCGCATATTTTTTAAGTTTTTGTAGGTCGGGCTACGCCCGACAACTCGCTTGTGCTGTCGTGCGTAGCCCGACCTACAAAAGCTTGTGCTGACCGCCTCCCCCTTTGGAAAAGGGGGATTGAGGGGGATTTGGGTTTCTTGTCACATCTCAAATCCCCCCTGCCCCCCTTTTTCAAAGGGGGCGTTGATCATACAAGATCGGCTACGCAGCCAGTTTCAAAGGACGGATAACCGGGCGCGGGGCTTGTTCCGCCTGCCAGATTTCCCATTGGGTTTGCATATCCGCCCAAACTTCCGCGCTGGTGTTGAACCATGCGGCCAAGCGCAAAGCCATATCCGCCGTAATCCCCGCCTTGCCGTTGAGTATTTTGGATAGGGTAACACGCGATATACCGAGTTGCCCGGCAGCCTGACCGACCGTCATGCCTTCCGGTATCCATTCGCGCAACACCTCGCCCGGGTGTGCCGGATTATGCATTCTGCTCATATTGTCACCTCAGTGATAATCCAGATAATCAACCAAAATCACATCCCCTTTTTCAAAAGCAAAGGTGATGCGCCAATTTCCGTTGACCCATATTGACCAACGCGCATCGGCCTTTCGGACACTGTCCTTTAGGCCAATTGCGCCCGTGCATCGCGCACTCTAACATGCGCTCCAACCAAGTGTGTTTTGATTTTTTTGACAAGGAGAACGAAATGAAATCGCAACCGAAATTTTATTCACGTATCAACCTCACGGGGCGGCTGTGGTCGCTGGTCGGCGCGGCACTGTTCCTGATGCCGTTGGCGGCGCAAGCACTCACCGGACCCGATTTGAGTGTCACCAAGACCTGCGTCAGCGGGGCAAATCAATCCGTGCAGTGCACCGTCACCGTCACCAACATCGGTCAAGTGGCATCGGTCGCCCCGCTCAGCGTACAGGACACGCCGACTGCCCCGGCGGGTTCCGCCTACCCGGATTCAAAATACACGGGTGCCGGCGGCAGTCTGCCCATCAGTTGTTCGCTGGGAGCGGGGCCGGTTCTGCCGATTCCGTGCAACGCCAACAAATCGCTGCAACCCGGCGAATCCGCAACCGCACTCTTTTCTTTTCAGTTTCTGCAGGGCGGCAGCTTCAAAAATTGTGTGACGGTGACGCAGGCGCAAAATGCCGCAACCCTGCCCGACCCCAACCCCGGCAACAACACCAATATATGCACGACGATTAACGTGCCGAGCCCCCCCGGCGGCAAGCTCACCATCAGCAAGCAGGTCATCAACAACAATCCGGGAATCGCCACACCGCCGGGGCCTTACGAGGTGCAAGTGAAATGCAACCCCAATGTGCCGTATTCGAGCGTGTCGTTGTCGGCATCCAACAGCTTTCAGCACACTATCAACCTGCCGGCGGGAGGCCACTGCAAAATTGAAGAAACGCCCCCGATCGCACCGCCCGGCTGCAAGTGGATCACGACCTACCCCAACGGTCAAAACGGCAAAGTCGGCGACACGCTGGTGGTGCTGAACAAGCTGGAATGCGGGGGTTCTTCCTGCAAGCCGCCCCTGATGGAGACAATACCGGGATATTGCTGCGATGGCAAACCGGGTAGCGCGGTCGGCGGACCTGGCAGTGACAAGTTTTGCTGCTGGAAGAAGCAATAAGCATCGTACAGATACGCTCGTTCCCGCACTCAGCGAGGGAACGGGCAAATGGGTTAGCGGTGCGCCCTCATTCATACCGCAAACTGAAAGGAATGTCATGAAAATTAACCTTAAGCACACGCTGATGCTCGCGTTGTTCGTCGGTAGCGGCGCGACGGCGATCCTCCCCGCAACAGCGATCGCAAAAAAAGGCGATCTGTATCTCAACAAGGACGGCAGTCGCGGCATTGGCCTTTCGGACACCGGCCTTTCGGACACTGTCCTTTAGGCCAATTGCGCCCGCGCATCGCGCGCTCTAACATCCGCTCCAATCAAACGTGTTTTGATTTTTTTGACAAGGAGAACGAAATGAAACCGCAACCGAAATTTTATTCACGTATCAACCTCACGGCGCGGCTGTGGTCGCTGGTCGGCGCGGCACTGTTCCTGGTGCCGTTGGCGGCGCAGGCCGCCGGTCCCGATTTGAGCGTCACCAAGACCTGCGCGGTCAACGGGCCGCAATCGGTGCTGTGTACCGTCACCATCAAAAACATCGGCAACATAGCCTCGGTCGCCCCGCTTACATTGGCAGACACGCCGACCGCTCCGCCGGGTTCCACTTACACCGGCGCCGGGTCTAACCTCGGTCTGCTCATCGGTTGTTCGCTCGGAGCGGGACCGGTTCTGCCGATTCCCTGCAACGCCAACAAATCGCTGGCACCCAACGAGACCACAGACGCGATTTTTTCATTCAAAGTGCCGGGTGGCAATTTCACCAATTGCGTGTCGGTGACGCAAGGACAAAACGCCGCGACCCTGCCCGACCCCAACCCCGGCAACAATACGAATATTTGCACGACGATTAACACGGGGACAGCGCCGCCGACTCCGCCGATCAAGGTTGATACCCCGCCGCCAACCGGCGCGTGCGCCAACCAAGTCGTCGTGTCAGGCATACATTATCCCAACCAAAGCTGCGCTCAAACCACCCCCGGCTTTCTCGCCGGCTACATGTCGATGTTTCATTTCAAATCGAAATGCACCCCACCCAATACGCTGTTGGGCGTGACCAATGTAACCTGCCAGAACGCGCCGATACCGGGGTTCCCCAACGGTTCGGTATATCAGGGAACCGCGTGTTGCGGAAGCGTCGCGCCTCCCGATGGCAAGCTCACCATCGTCAAGCGCATCATCAACAACAATCCGGGAATCGCCACACCGGGGCCTTATCTGGTCGATGTGAATTGTGGTGCTAACGTCCCAGGGCAAACCGTGTCGCTGACCGCGTCCAACCCGCAACAGACCGTTAATATCCCGTCCGGGAGTGCCTGCACGATTACCGAGCAGCCCCCCAAAGCACCGGATGGCTGCACTTGGGTAACGACCTACCCCAACGGTCAAAGCGGCAAACCCGGCGACAATCTGGTAGTGAAGAACGAGCTTATTTGCAAGGGGGCCTGCAAACCGGGACTGACCGAGTCGGTACCGGGATATTGCTGCGATGGCAAACCGGGTAGCGCGGGCGGCCCGGGCAGCGACAAGTTTTGCTGCTGGAAGAAGTAATGAGTTTCTCTCGTTCCCGCGCGCTGCGTGGGAACAAAGTCTCAGCCGCTTTGTGGCATTTGTAATTAACTTTAATCAAGGAGCATGACCATGCAAGCAATCAAGAAAACAACAGTTGCCATAATCGCGTTCGCCGCGCTTTTTTCCGCACAGCAAGTTTTTGCATACACCGAAGCAACCGCAAAAAAAGTGTGCAAAAAGGGTTACCACAAAGACGATTTTGGGAGCGGCTATAGTTGCAATAAACAAATAGTAAACGGACCATCGGCCAACCTGCTTAATTCAACCGATGCAAACGCACCCAAGCAGGTCAACCCGGAACCAAGCAAGCCAAAGTAGCCGCAAGGAAATATGTGTAATTTCACGTTAATACAAGCAATCTCGCTTGTGATTCCAAGGAGAAACGCATGAAGAAAATTAGCATTGTTAGCCTTTTGTTCGTCATGAGTAGCCTGGCAACCAGCGCAGCCTATGCAGTCAGCGATGCGTGTTGCGGTGATCCGCTCACGTGTTTCTGCTATAAGGCCGAAAATGGTGACTGGAAAAAAGGGGAGCTGGCCAAAATACCCCCGAAAGCCCAGACCAAGGGGCTGCAATTCAAAGAGGCAGGTCAGCTCACCGCAAATAAAAAAACACAGGCAGAAATCTTTGATCGATGGGGAAAAATGAAAACGAAAGCCAGTTGCGAGACGGGGGGAGGAATTTGGGCAGGGGAAGATGGGAAAGGCTCCTGCACGGAGCGGCGGAAATAACGCAAACGTAGCCCGGATGAAGCAAAGCGTAATCCGGGAGCGCGGCGCATTAAAACCGCAGCCTTCCCGGATTTCATTGCATTCCATCCGGGCTACGTTCTTTATCCACCCAACACTGGTTACCGTTAAAAATTCTTGAATCTCTATATCCAAAAGGAGAAATTACATGACACACAAAAACTTCCGGCTGACGGCTCAGAGTTTCTTGATCGCCGCTCTCATCTCTGTCGCGTTGATCGGCAAGGTCGAGGCTGCACCGATGGAACCGTTTAAATTCGAGATACTTCCGTCAGAGAAATGTGTGCTGAAAAAAGTTGCCGAAGAGGATACGGAGCTAAGGTGCATGGGCATAAAAAAGGGTGAAATGCAAACAGTTCTGGATTGGTGCAAGAAGAAAAGCGGGGCTTGGACATCGGATGGAAAAAATGGCGGCACTTGTCGCACCAAGGTTTCGTTAGCCAAATAGCGGTGGGATGGGCACGATTTTGTGCACATGCGAATTTGATTTAAGCCGGACCGATTATGTTGACTTTATTTCGCCGCAAACCGTTTTATCCGCTCGCCTTTCTGGTGGGCTCTAGCCTTGCTACGGCAGAACAATTGGAGGCCGTCACCAACGACCAGGCGGCGCAAGCTTGGCAGCAAAATAATCTGGGCGGGCAAACCCCGCAACTGGTGCAACAGGAAGACGGGGGCACGCGCATCGAGTGGAAAGGCGGCGTGACCGCCGATGTTTACACCAACAACGTGACCACGGCGAACGGCAGCATCAATACGCCGTTCCGTAGCGGCACGTTCTACAAAGGCATGGTTCAAAGCGATTTGCGCGGTATCAACGCACAAGCTGGCACGGTCAATTATTTTCAGTTCGGCGCGACCCATACCAATGACCGCGCCGTATTGAGCCTCTATCCGCGCCAGATCAACAACATTCAATTCGGACGCAGCGGCACCGGTTATTTGGTGGCGGCCGGCGATATCGCGCCGAATTTTTCCAGCTTGAGTTCGGCCTTGGGCGCGCGCGGTGCCATCGGGCAGAAGCAGATCGGTGACAACACTGTCTATGCTTACGGCGGGGTGGTTGCGGAAAGCTGGGAAGCCCTCGAAAACACGGTGACCCGCAACCAGTTTTTGCGCGACGTGGTCGGGGTCAAACTCGAAAATGCCTACAGCCAAAACCTCAAACTTTACGCGACCGGACAAGCGGGTGCGGACCGTGCGGGCAGCATCACCAACCCGCTGCTACCGCCGTCTATCCTCACCGCAAAACTGCGCGCCTACAGCACCGGTTTTCAGTATGCGCAAGGTGCTTATCAGCTTGCGGGTGAAACCGCCGCCAGCGGCTACCAACAAAATACCCAGGCGGGACGCAACGGGCGCGCACACATCCTCGACGGCGGCTGGCGCGGCGAAGCGCTCGCGTTGCGCGCGGGTTATCACGCGATAGATCCAGAGTTTGCCTCGCTCTCGACTATGGTATCCGCCGGCATCAAAGAAGCTTACGTCAGCGGCGACTGGACTGCGGCATCCTGGCTGACGCTAGGGGCCGATTTACGCAACAGCAAAAACACCACGCTGGCGGTGATCGGTTTTCCCTCGCAAACCACCGACACCGATTCTGCCGCAGCGCGCGCCAATATTAATTTCGGCCCCGACCTGCCCGGCTGGGGGCTGAGTTTGAATCAAAACGCATCCGAATCCCGCGATGCTTTGGCCAACACGTCACGCAACGGACAGCGTGCGGCGATGCTGAATTACGCCTCGCCGAATTGGACTGCCGGGCTGGGTTACGGTTTCGGCGAAACCCGCAACAGCGCGTCGCCGACGATGGATTCCGATACCACCAGTTGGCAGTTGACGCTCGGGAGATCGCTCAGCGATGCCGACAACACGTTGCCGTCGAGTTGGTCGTTGAATATCAACTTCAACGCCGCGCTGCAAGACCAGCAACTGTTGTCCGGCATCAGCACGCGCAACCTCAATTACTCGCTGACCTTTACCGGGCAGCGCGCCGGCTGGGGCAATCTGAATCTGCTGCTGAGCAGCGGCTTGGTCACCCGCCCCTTCGGTCAAGCCGACCTCAAGCTACGCAGCGCGCAACTTGAAGCGGTACATCCGTTCTCGCCCATGAGTGGCATCAAGCTCTATTTGCGCGATACGCGCAGCAACATCGGCGACCCGCTGTTGGGCTACGACGAAAGCGTCGCGGGCGTTCAGTACACGCACAATTTTTGAGGGATGCACAGATGCACAGATTGCCTAACATTTTTGCCGCTATGCTGATGGCTTTTGCCCTGTCAGCGTGTGCGGCGCAACCCGCCCAACAACAGGCTGCCATTATTCCGCCCGCCGCTGATGCGCTCGCGGCATTAGAAGGCATCTTGGCGGCTTATGCCGAAGGGCAGACGCTGCATGTGGAAACCAAAGTGGAACCCGCCATGATCGGCTACCAACAATGGATAGACGCGATGCGCTTATCCCACGCGCAGCAAAAACAAATCCGCATCGCGCTCCACGACACCCAAGTCGTCAACGGCAGCGATACGGTGACGATACGCAGCGCGTGGGACAAGCGTTATTTGTCCCTGCCGGAGTTGTCGCCCGTGCTGCGTAAGGGTCAGTCCGTGTTTCTCATGCAGTTGACTCAAGACGGCTGGAAACTGGCGGCGCAGAGCGGCGATAATTTGTTTGCGCCATAAACGTGGGTCGGGATTTATGGGCGAAGCCCGGTATCCTGCGGACATCCCGACATGTCGGGCCAAAGCCCGACCTACGCCAAATGGATTACTCGGTGCATTTGTAGGTCGGGCTTTACCCGACAACGGGTTGAGTTTGTCGGGCAAAGCCCGACCTACAAATTCAACTCGCATTAACGTAAAAGGAAATTCAAACATGACCCCGCTTTTCAACAAAATTTTGTTGCTCGCCCTCCTGCTCGCGGGCGGCAGCGTCCACGCCGCAGGCCTAATCAATCTGCTCGAAGGCAACGTCAGCGTCACCAATAAAAATGGCGAATTGCGTATCCCCGCGCGCGGCGAGCGCGTCGAGGTCGGGGACAAAATTACCACCGGGCGCGACGGCGAAATCCACATCATCACCGACGACAGCGGCCTGCTCGCGCTGCGCCCCAACACCACGCTCAACATCGACGCGTACCGCGCCGACGGCGGCAGCGACGACAACGTCGCGCTGAAACTGATGCGCGGCACCTTCCGCTCCATCACCGGTTGGATCGGAAAAACCTGGCCGAAAAATTACTCGGTGCGCACCGCCCACGCCGCCATCGGCATACGCGGCACCGACCACGAGCCGCTGGTGGTGGAAGACGGCCTCGACGCGGGCACCTACGACAAAGTCAACGCCGGACGCACCCTGCTCGATACGCCCTTCGGCAAAATCGAAATCGGCCCAAAGCAAGCGGGTTTCATGCCGAAAGATGCGTCGCAGCCGCCCAAAGTGCTGGCGCAAATTCCCGCGCTGTTCAAGCCCGCCAAGAACGAGGCGGCGATTGAAAAAACCAAAGCCATACTCGAACCCGCCGCAGATGAAAAGCTAAAAACAAAACAGCGCGACAACATGCGCAAAGGCGCGGGCGCGGACGGCAAGCCCAAAATCGGCGACATGGAAGCCGGGCGCAAAGCCGCAGCGGCTTTGGACGAAGTGTTGCGCGCCTACGAAACCGGCAACACCGCCTTCATCCGCAACCGCCTCGACCCGGCCATGATCGGCTATCAGCGGCTGCTCGACGGCATCGCCGTAGAAGCCAACCAGTGCAAGCAAATGCGCTTGCGTCTGCTCGATACCCAAATCCAGGCGGGTCCGGATTTGGTGGTGATTCAAACGGCATGGGAGAAACGCTGTGTGCAATTGCCCAATTTTACCCCGCGCCTTGATAGCGGACGCTCCACTTTCCTGATGCACCTCGGCGCGGGCGGCTGGTCGGTGGCGGCTATTTCCGGGTCTAACCCGCTGGCCTCGACCGGGGTGCTGGCTGCGATGAGTGCCTCGACCCCGCTCGATTGTGCGGCGGTTAACAACTTGGCTAACGTAGGCGGCCCCCTTCCCGCCTCCGCCCAGTCCTTTACCATCACCGTCACCGACCCCGATATGACCGGTGCCAGCAGCATCACCGTACAAGTCAAATCCGGCAATGATGTCGAAAGCATCATCGTCCCCGCATCCGTCCCCGGCACTTTCCAGAGAACCACGCTGTTGGTTAAAAAAGGCGCTGCCAGCCCCGGTAATGGCGTGATCGATATATTGCCCGTTGGCGGCGGAGTGCTTGGACCGCTTGCTTGCCCTGCGGTGACCATAAGCTACGTCGATACCACCGTGATTTCCGGATCGCAAACAATTTCAGTCACCGTGCCCATCCCCTAATGCAACCCTCGCGGAGCCCACGCTTTCAGATTATCTACCGCTCAAACAACGCGACCGATTCAACATGCGCGGTATGCGGGAACATGTTGACCACGCCCGCCGCGCTGAGGTGGTAGCCTTGTGTATGTACCAGCACACCGGCATCTCGCGCCAGGGTGGCGGGGTTGCAGGAGATGTAAACAATGCGGCTGGGCGTTTCCTCCCTCCCTTCCCTCTCTCCAACTCTCTCCCGCTTGCGGGAGAGAGGGCTGTCGGTGTTGCCCAGCGATTTCACCAATTCCAACGCGCCGTCGCGTGGCGGGTCGATCAAAATTTTATCGAAATGGCCTTGCTTCGTCAGCCACTCGTGCGTGGCGGCAAATAAATTTTTTTCCAGAAAATTCGTGTTAGCCGACAAATTATTTCTTGCCGCATTATCAGCGGCGCGCTTGACCAGCGCGCCGCTGTCTTCGTAGCCCACCACGCTCGCGCCGCTCCTTGCAATCGGCAAGGTGAAATTTCCCAGGCCGCAGAAAAAATCGGCGATGCGCTCGCCCGCTTGCGGGTCGAGGAGTTGCATGGCGCGGCGCACCAACACGCGGTTCATCAAAGCGTTGACTTGGGTAAATTCGGTGGGGTGAAACGGCAGGGTGAGATCGAATTCCGGCAGGGTGTAGTTCAGTTGAGCCGCGTCTAGCGGATAAAACGGGTAGGCCGTATCGGGGCCTTTGGGTTGCAGATAAAACTGGATGCGGTGCCGGTCCGCAAAGGCTTTGAGCAAGCTCTCGTCCGGCTCGGCCAACGCCGCAAGGTTACGCAGCACCAGCACATCGACAGCTTCCCCCAACGACACTTCGACTTGCGCGACGCGGTCGGATATCGACAAGCGGGCGATCAACTCGCCCAGCGGCAGCAGCAAAGCGGAAATGCGCGGCGGCAAAATTTCGCACGACCCCATGTCCGCGACATAGCGGCTTTTGCGCTCGTGAAAACCCACCAGCACTTTATTTTTTTTGAATACGTGGCGCACCGACAAACGCGCGCGTTGCCGATAACCCCACGCTTCGCCGTGGATGGCGGGCAAGATCATTTCCGGCGCGACTTTGGCTATGTGTTTGAGGTTGTCTTCGAGGATGCGTTGTTTGGCCGCGACCTGCGCGCGCGCGTCGAGATGCTGCATGGAGCAGCCGCCACATAAGCCGAAATACGGGCATTGCGGGGTGACGCGCCCCGCGCCTTGCTTGAGTATCTGCCCGACTTGGGCAAATTCAAAGCTGGGCTTCTTGCGATAGCTGTTGTAGGTGACGACTTCGCCGGGCAACGCGCCTTCGATGAAAATGACTTTGCCCTCAAAGTGGGCGACACCACGACCTTCTTGGTCGAGGGATTCGATGGTAACGGGGGTCATAAAGCAATGTGGGGAGCGTGGGGAGATGAGGATTCTGGGCAAGATTTAGCCACGGATTAACACGGATTTACACGGATAAAAAGCAAAGCGCGGCATCGTGTCGACGCAATTGTCAGGTAGCCTGCGGCAACCTGACCTACGAACCTCTGGGCAAGATTTAGCCACGGATTGACACGGATGTTCACGGATAAACACGGATGAACATCCAAACAAATTGCCATGCTTTAATCCGTGAACATCCGTGTCAATCCGTGTTAATCCGTGGCTAGTTTGTCGTATTTATTATAGCCACTGGCTCAAGAATTCCCGCCAATGCGGTTCGGTGTGTTTTTGCAATGTCGCGCGAACCAGGTCGCATTCAATTTTGTGTTGTGCCGCCGTCAACATGCCGCGCATCAACTGGAAGCGCAAATACACGAGGTAAGTGTTGACCACATCGGTTTCGCAATAATTGCGGATGTCGGCGAGCTGCCCGTCTCGATACGCTTGCCAAACTTTGGAACCGTCCATACCCAGCTTGCCGGGCAAGCCCATCAATTTTGCCAGCGCGTCGAGCGGGGCGTTGGCGCGGGGTTGATAGAGCGCGAGCAGATCCATCAAATCCAGATGGCGAGAGTGATAGCGGCTGATGTAATTGTTCCACTTGAAATCCTTGTCGTCCTCGCCCATGTCCCAATAGCGGCGCGCGCTGATACCGTGGATCAAGGCGCGATAATGCAGCACCGGTAGATCGAAGCCGCCGCCGTTCCACGACACCAGTTGCGGCGTGTATTTTTCGATGCCTTCAAAAAAACGCCGGATTAAGTCTGCCTCGCTGTCGTCGGTGTCACCCAACGACCACACGCGAAAATCATTTTTGTCGCGCAACGTGCAGGAAATCGCCACGACTTTGTGCAGATGCAGTTGCAGAAAATCGCTGCCGGTTTGTTGGCGACGCATTTGGAACGCCATTTCGGCGACATCTGCGTCCGGCAAGCCATTATCTAAATCATAGAGCGTGCGCAACCCGGCTATGTCCGGGATGGTTTCAATGTCGAAGACGAGGACGGGAGATGGCATGTTTGAAAATGCGTGATCGGTGATCAGTGATCGGTGATGCGGTTATTTTCACCATTCACCATTCACTGATCACTAATCACGCCTTTAATTGAAAGTTACTTCTTCGTCCACGCGCCGCTTGCCGACTGATACCACCAGCCACCTTGGGCTTTTTGTATCCAGCGTTGCGCGAAGGTACTGCGGATTTCGGCTTCCCATTCTGGATGCCCGTTGGCGCGGGCGATTTCGCGATAGAGCGCGGCGCGGTCCTGATTTTCGGCAGCGACCACGCTATTCACTCCGCCACGCGCCGCCAGCGGCACGGCGTTGGCATCGCGCACCGCGACCATGCCGTCGGCAGTCAACCCCACCGCACCGCTGCTGTAATGCGCGGCAAGCTGGCCGTGGCGTTGTTGCATACTTTGTTTGATGCCGGCAATCGCCGGGGTGTTGACTTCGATGTCGGCCGCCGCATAAGCCACATGCGACAAAAAAGATGCGGCGATTACCATCACCCACAACATCGAGCTAGAAATAATTTTTTTCATGGCGTTGCCCTTTATTTTTGCGGTTGAGTTGATTGCGCAGGTGTTGATTTTTCTGCCTTCTGGCCCTCTGACCCCGGATTCAAGCGTTCCGGGGCAGGCTTCTGAAGCTGCCAGACTTCTTCGATGATTTTATCCGCGGCTTTTTCGGCTGCCGCAGCGGGAAAATAAATGTTGATGGTGACGCAAGCGGCAAGCGATGTGCCAAGCAAAACCAAAGACGTTAGGTGGGTTATTTTCATATTGCCTCTATTGTATGACGGGTTGCAAATTATCCTCGGTGATGCGTTTCAAGCGAGTGACGAGTTCCTGCCAGTTCACGGTGCGATTGTAGCCCATCACGGTGATGGCGGGTATCCCGCCGCCCTTGACGATCACGTAGCCAGCACCGGTGTCGGGCGCGCCTTCCACGCCGTCCATCTGGCACACCCCGTGATTCAGCACGCAGCTCAAGCCAATTTTTTCATAGCCGAAGCGATCGAAAAACCGCAGAAAGCTTGCCTGTATCGCCCCTGCCGCGCCCGCCCCACCCAGCGCGGTAATATTCTGCACCGCGCGCTGGCTGATTTTACGGCGGTAATCGCCGGGGCTGCTGGCAAGCTTCGCGTCGAATTTGACCGGTTGCCAATCCGCCAACTCCAACCCGGCGATGCGCACGTCGATGCGCCCTTCCATGCTACCAAACGAAAAGGTTCGGGTCAGCAAATCCAAATCCAAGTTTCGCATATCCACATCGGCACTCAAGCGCGGCGCGATGCCAACGGGGTTGAACAGGGCAAGATTATTAATCACCATGCTGCCCCCCAAGGCTTGAACCAGTAACGCGCCGTCCACCGTCAAGGTTGACTTTGCGTAACGCACGGTCGGAATTACGCCAGACAAGCTGCCATGCATCACCGGAATTTTGAGCGTCTCGGTAAATGCCCGCATCGAGATCGGCGTGAGTCCCCCGCCGAACTGCCACTGCCAGCCTTGCTGATCGCGGCGCGCCGTAAAATCATTGAGCGTCAATTTTCCATCCAGCACCGGCATCACGATGCGTGGAATACTGAAATCGAAACCCCGCATGACCACGGGAAAATTCATCGCGCCAAACGGCACGCGCAATAACTGTCCACGCTTAATTTCTATGTCAGCTTGCGACGCGCCCTCGGCGCGCCAGGGGATAGCCGCATTCACGCCATGCAGCGCGAAACGCTCATCCTCATCCATAAAAGCCGCATCGCGCAATACCACTTTGAGCGCGGTGGTTTTGCCCGCCCGATACCGCCAAACCAAATCGCCGCGCCCGTCAACGCGCGTTTTGGCAAGCCCGGTGTCGAGCAAAAAAGGCTTGAGTATGTCGCCGAACAACGCCGACAAGCCGAGATTGTCCGCCTGCAAATCAGCTTCGCCAATTTGCATGTTTGCGAGACTCATCAAACCGGATGCGGCAATATTGCCGATGTCCGCCAAGGATAAATTCGCTTGCAGCAGCCGGATATTTTTCTCATCAAAACTGCCACTGGCAGTGAGCTTGTGCGGCTTATCTTTGCCGCTTTTAAGATAAAGCGGCTGCCAGAATACTTCACCGTTTTGCCAATCCACATCAAAGCGCCACTGCCAGGTTTTGTCTGAACGCGCCGCGCTGGCGCGTATCGTCCCGCCGACATTTTCACCCGCATGCAAACCGCTGGCATCGGCAAAACTCAGTGCTTTGACGCTGAAGTCCGCAGTGATTTCTGAAACGCCGGTGGCATTTCCGCGTAACCGGGCAGAGCCGCTGAGCGCGCCCTTATTGGGCAGCGGCGCCGGTAGTGGCATCTGCGCCGGCAACCATGCAGCAACGCGCTCCACTTGCGCGTTGGTTAGCGTCAACACACCCGTCCAGCCGGTCGCTTGCCAAGCGGCTGCGAGTTGCCAGGATTCTATTGTCGTCGGGTTAAGCGTGAGCGACAAGGTGCGTTTGGCCGGCGCATAACGAAACGAGATCGGCAGCGGTTTTTTCAGCGTTTTGTCCAAATGCAGCACGCCTTCACCGCAAGCCACTTCGCCGCTCGTCCAATTAAATTTCTTACAAGCCAGCGCGATGTTGCGCAAACTTTTTCCCCACACGGTCAATTCCCCCAGTCTCAGATCGAGTTGGGTCTGGTCGGAGCCACCGAGCGTTGCGCGGATATTCTTTGCGGTGAAGGTCGGGCTGACGACATCGTCTAAACTGAGCGTGATTTCAGAATCACCCGCATGAGCAAAAAACGAGGTTGAGACAACAAGAATCGCGCCGAGAATAGTCCAAAGAGTAATACGCACGATGCTCCTTGTAGGGTTTTTTGCAACTGGTTTTGTAGGTCGGGCTTTGCCCGACAGACTCGGCCCGTTGTCGGGCAAAGCCCGACCTACAAATGCACCTCACCGGGTTGGTTTTCTTGATTCAAGCTGGAAACACGCCCGTAGAAAGATAACGATCACCCCGGTCGCAAACGATGGTGACGATGACCGCGTTCTCGACGCTGGCGGACAATTGCAGCGTGGCGGACAGCGCGCCCCCCGATGAAATGCCCGCAAAAATTCCCTCTTCTCGCGCCAGGCGGCGGGTCATATCCTCCGCTTCGGCTTGCGACACGAGCATGATTTGATCGACGTTTCTGGCATCGTATATTTTCGGCAAATACGCTTCCGGCCATTTGCGGATGCCGGGAATTTGCGCGCCCTCTTCCGGCTGCACGCCGATAATCTGGATTGCCGGATTTTTTTCCTTGAAGAATTTTGAGCAGCCCATGATGGTGCCCGTCGTTCCCATGCTGCTGACAAAGTGCGTGATCTTGCCGCCGGTGTCGCGCCAGATTTCGGGTGCCGTGCCCTCGTAATGCGCCAGCGGATTATCCGGGTTGGCGAACTGGTCGAGAATAATGCCTTTGCCGTCGTCGCGCAGACGCTCGGCCACATCGCGCGCCTCCTCCATGCCACCCGACTTGGAAGTCAGCATAATCTCCGCGCCAAATGCGCGCATGGTTTGGCGGCGTTCGACGCTCAAGTGTTCCGGCATCACCAGCAGCATTTTATAACCGCGCATCGCCGCCGCCATCGCCAGCGCGATGCCGGTGTTGCCGCTGGTGGCCTCGATCAAGGTATCGCCCGGCTTGATCGCGCCGCGGCCCTCGGCGCGCACGATCATCGACAGCGCCGGCCTGTCTTTCACCGACCCGGCCGGATTATTTCCTTCCAGTTTGACGAGCAAGACATTGCTGGTTTTTCCCGGCAAGCGTTTGAGCCGCACCAGCGGGGTATTGCCGACAAAATCGTCGAGGGTTTTGAACATGGTCAGCCCTTGTTTAATCCGCAATAAGCGGATAATTCTAAAACTCGTTAGAAACAGCGTGAATTCGTAGGTCGGGCTTTAGCCCGACGTTTCACTGCTGTCGGGCTAAAGCCCGACCTACAAAAACTTGATTGCAAGTGAGCGATCGAATTATCGCACAAGCACCTACTAAAAAAGAGACGTAAAAAAACCCCGTGCGCCGGGGTTTTTGGAATATCTGAAACGGATTTTATTTTTTGTCCGATTTTTTCTCGTCCTTAGCCGCTTTTTTGGGAGCTTCTTTTGCGGATTTAGTGTCAGCTTTTTTGTCTTCCTTCGTTTCGGCCTTAACCGTGGTCGCGCCGCTCACGGAAACATCTTTACGGAGATTCTTCAAAGTTGCGGGACCGATGCCCTCGACTTTCTCCAGATCATCCACCGATTTGAAATTGCCGTTTTTCTTGCGGTAATCGACAATCGCTTTGGCCTTGACCGGGCCAAGGCCGGATAGAGTTTCAAGCTCCGCCTGGGTTGCGGTATTGATGTTGACACCCGCAAATGCCGCGCCAGCAAACATAAAAAGAGATGCCAACACCAGTAACATTTTTTTCATTTGGACTCCTCGGTTAAGTAAAACAGCGGTTAAAAAAGCGACACAGATTTGACGATGCCATGCTATCAACGGGCCACCCAGAAGTTGGTTGACAGCGGTTAACCGGCCATGTAAGACGTTGTTGGGCGAAGCCGCAAGAAGCATATTTGACGTGCGCTATAGTGCCAAGCGGTGAAAATCCCAAGCCGAATTTAGCCTTTTTTCATAACCATTATCATTAAACGTGAAATAGTTCACGCTTTAGATTAAATATTCTTCATGAATGTGAACTAGTTCACTGTTTTAATCTATCCTTTTATATAGCATAAGACGGTGGGCTAAGATGCCGCAGCCCGCAGGGGAATTTGTAGAAGCATACATACAGCGGCGACAGACGTAATTTCCATTAACTATACGGAGCAACGATCATGAACAATTTGCAGAATAGTGTAGCAAACCCGAGTTTTGACCACCCTCCCCCGCACGTTCGCAGCGCGGTCAACAAATGCGCCGCCCTGATTTTTGGCGCGGCGATGCTGGCTTTGGGTTCGAGCAGCTTTGCGCAAGTGCCGGAGGAATATACCGCCACCGACATCACGGGCTGGTCAGCTTCGCAGCTTAATTCGCTGCCCAAGTTCTCGCGTTATGTGCCGACGCTTCCAGCGCCAGCGACCCCAAATTCTGAGTTCTCAAACTTTAAGGGGGTAGCGCAGAGTGATACTGGCTTCATCACTTGGATTGCAACGACCAGTGGGGGCGTATCGCTGGCTGGTGTAGTGAAAAACGGTGTCTATCAGCCATCCATTTCCTATCCTGGCCCTTACATACGCACGACAGATATCAATGCCGCAGGTCTCGTAACCGGTTATTACAATTATAACAATACAGATACAGCGTTTCTCTATGATAGCAACACGCAAACGCGCATGGATCTATTACCGGGTGTGTCGCAAGCTTATGGCATCAACGACAGCGGCATCGCCATCGGCGTGACTAACACGGGGGGATTCCGTCGTACTGCGGCGGGGATGTTCGAATCGCTGTCTGGTACCCCGACACTCATTGACAATAAAGGTCAAATTTCTGGTTATCAATCAGTTGGCATTCCAGGAACAGTTTTGAACTTGCCGATTATTATTTCGCCTGCCGGGGCTTTACAGAGACTGCCATTCCCTCCCCAAGGTGGCCCAGATACAGGTCAACCCGATGCGATGAGCGAGACCAACGTGATCGTGGGTAGAGCTTGGCAGGCACTCGGTACTGAAATTTATGCAGGGGTACCTGATTCGCGTGCTGCACGCTGGCATTTGGATGCGGCGACGGGACAATGGGCAGCAATTGATCTGAACGAGTTAAACGCAACTGGCGGCATTATTCTCGTGAGGGCTATTGCCGTGAACGACGAAGGCTACGTGATTGCTACTGGACGACCAGACGGTGTCGGAATCGGCGGGCTCGGGGTTGCATATAGAACCTACGTACTCACCCCTGTCGGTTTGACACCCCCTGGGCAAACGCTACCACCAGCCATCATCTCCGCCACCCCTAGCCTGACAGGCACATATAACGTGCCCTACAGTTACACGCTAAGCGCAAATGGCATACCTCAGCCGACGTATTCATTGTTGTCGGGTCCAGCGGGCATGACGGTGAATGCGACGACGGGGCAAGTAGCTTGGACACCTTCGGCGACCCAACTCGGGGCGAATCCGATTACGTTGAGCGCGACTAATAGTATCGGATCGGCAAATCTGACATTTAGCGTCAACGTAGTCGCCCCGATTCCACCGACACCCACGGGGCTGGTATCCACCGGAGTCACACGCTACTCTATCTCTCTCGCATGGAATCCGGTCACGCCTCAACTGGGAACACCGACCTATAGGCTAATTATGCAAAATGCTACCGGCGCGAAGGGAACCACCCTGCGTTATGAAGGCCCAGCCACAAACGCGGTGGTCACCAAGTTGACCCCAAATACGCTGTATTCCTTTTTCGTTCAGAGCGTAGCAAGTGGTCAAACGTCAACGAATTCGGCAAAAATAAGTGTAAGAACCGCACCTTAATACCTTTCGTAACAGCATTTATCTCCGGGGCAGATATATATATGTCTGCCCCATTATTTTCCTAAAATTGCACAGCTAGCCCTGACGTTTGTTTTATCACGACATCTTTTCATGTGTTATGCATTTCCGCCTATAGCAATTAACCCTGTACCAGTATCCGCTGCACGTAATTGCTAACACCCTCCTCCACCGTTAAAAATTCTTGCCCATACCCCGCTTCCCGCAACGCGCTGATGTCCGCCTGTGTAAAACTTTGATACTTGCCTTTGAGCGCGTCGGGGAAGGAGATGTATTCGATGATCCCCAGTTCCAGCATGGCAAACAAACTCAACGTCTCTTCATTTTTGGCCTTTCTGCAAGCGTTGACTGTGGCGACGGCGACATCATTAAAAGTTTGCGATGCGCCCGTGCCGACATTAAAAATTCCTGACTTTTCAGGGTGATCAAGAAAGTGCAAGTTGACCTTGACCACGTCTTCCACCGACACGAAATCGCGCCGTTGTTCGCCGTTGGCATAACCGTCTATCCCCTCGAACAACTTCACCTTGCCTGTCGCCTGATACTGGTTGCAAAAATGAAACGCCACCGAGGCCATGCGCGCCTTGTGCGCTTCGCGCGTCCCATAGACATTGAAATAACGGAACCCGACAATCTGTGCGCCATGATCTTGCAGGCGGCGGCGGACGATCTGGTCAAACAGAAATTTAGAGTAGCCGTAAACATTGAGCGGAGCCTCGTGCTCGCGCGTCTCTTTGAACACGCTGCCGCCGCCGTACACCGAGGCCGACGAGGCATAAATCAGCGGCACTTCCTGATCTTGGCAATAATCGAGCAACTCGACCGAGTAACGGTAATTATTTTGCATCATGTAGCGACCGTCGGTTTCCATGGTGTCGGAACACGCACCCTGGTGCAACACGGCGGCGATCGCGCCGTCAAACGCGCCCGCAATAAGCTGCGGCAGGAAAGCGTCCTTGTCGATGTAATCGGCGATTTCGCAATCGGCGAGATTGTGGAATTTGTCGGCGTGGGTCAGGTTATCGACGGCGATGATGTCGGTTTCACCGCGCTCGTTGAGCGCCTTGACCAAATTAGAACCGACGAATCCGGCTGCGCCGGTGACGATGTGGTACATGAATTCCCCTCTTAATTCAAAAACGTGATCGGTGATCAGCGATCGGTGATTGTGGTTTTATGCGCCATTCACCATTCATCGATCACTATTCACGTTTCACCATTAAACAGCTCTTCCCAACTCACCACCGCCGTGCCCAGCTTGCCGACGACGATGCCCGCCGCGCGATTTGCCAGACGCATCGCCGCCGGTAAATCTGCGCCCGCGCCCAACATGACGGCCAGCGTGGCGATCACCGTGTCGCCCGCGCCCGACACGTCGAACACTTCGCGCGCCAGCGCGGCTTCGTGCAGCACCGCCGCACCCGCCGCGCCTGTGCCCGCCGCGCGGTAAAGCGTCATGCCTTCGTCGCTGCGCGTCACCAGCAAGGCTTTGAGCCCCAACTGCTTACGTAAAGCTTGCGCCTTTTTGGTCATCTCGGCTTCGGTGCGCCAACTGCCAGCGACTTCCCGAAATTCGCTGCGGTTCGGGGTCAGCAAAGTCGCGCCGCGGTAGCGGGCGTAGTCGTCGCCCTTGGGATCCACCAGCACCGGCTTGCCCGCTTGTTTGGCGAGGGCGATCATTTTTGCGATATGCGTCAAGCCGCCTTTGCCGTAATCCGACAATATCACCACGTCGCTCCGCGCCAACAAATTCGCATAATCTGCCAAGGCGGTCGAGAGCAATTCGTGGTCGGGCTGATTCTCGAAGTCGATGCGCAGCAGCTGTTGGTGGCGCGCTATCGTCCGCAATTTGATGGTGGTGCTGATGCTCGCATCGCGGTACAACACGGCGTTTATATTTTCCTTTTGCAACAATTTTTGCAGTGCCCTGCCCGCCTCGTCTTTGCCCACCACAGACAACAAATGACACTGCGCCCCGAGCGCGACGATGTTGCGCGCGACGTTGGCCGCGCCGCCCAGCCTCTCTTCCACGCGCGTCACTTTCACCACCGGTACCGGCGCTTCGGGAGAAATGCGGCTGACATCGCCGAACCAATAGCGGTCGAGCATCACGTCGCCGACAACGAGCACGCGGGCGGAATTAAAGTCTGGTAAAAGTTGGGTCATCTGCAATTACTCAAGAAAAATCAGCCACGGATTACCAAAAGTAGGCGCTTCTAAGCGACACGGATTAACACGGATAAAAACAGATAAAAACTCTGCTTGCATGGTTGTTTTGTCTTTGAATTTATCCGTGTTTATCCGTGTTAATCCGTGGCGAAAGGTTTTTTTGCCATCTCATCATTCAAAGTTTTTATGCAATTTCATCGTTCATCCGCCGCAACGCTGCCGCCGGATCGGCCGCTTGCGTGATCGGTCTGCCGATCACCAGATAACTAGCGCCGTTGGCGATGGCGCTGCGCGGCGTTGACACGCGCGCTTGATCGTCAAAATTGCCGTCCGCCATGCGGATGCCGGGGGTCACCAAACAAAAATCTTTGCCCAACGCCTGCCGCAATTTTGCGGCTTCCTGCGCCGAGCAAACCACACCGTCCAAGCCGCTGGCTTTCGCCAATGTCGCCAGCCTCAGCACCACGTCGGCGGGTTCGCCGTTCAAACCGACATCGCTCAAATCATTCTTGTCCATGCTGGTCAGCAATGTCACCGCGATCAATTTTATTGCGCTATTTCCCAACGATTCGCGCGCGGCGCGCAACATTTTCCCGCCGCCCAGCGCGTGGACGTTCATCATCCACACCCTCAATCCCGCCGCCGCCTTACACGCCCCGGCGACGGTGTTGGGAATATCGTGAAATTTCAAATCCAGAAAAACCTCAAAGCCTAGCCCCATCAACTTTTCAACCAAGCCGGGACCGGCTGCGGTAAATAATTCTTTGCCGACTTTGACGCGGCACAAACTCGGCTCCAGTCTTTGCGCCATCACCAGCGCGGCATCGGCGGTGGGGAAATCCAGCGCGACGATAATGCGGGTATCACTCATGGGGTCGCTTCCTTTTCCTCTATGCGTTTCGGCGAATAGCTATCCCAGCCGCCGCACGCCGGGCAATGCCAATAAAACTGCCGCGCACGAAAACCGCAATCCTCGCAACGATACATGGCCAAGCCGCTGGCGTGGTGATGCACCAGTTTTTTAACGAGCTCCAAATCGTGACGACGATCCGCGCTCAGATCGCTTGCGGTCATCTGAATTTCCAGCAGTTTGTCCAATCCCAGCAAGGTCGGATTGCGCCGCACCGCATCGCGCAGCAGATAGTAGGCGGCTTCGCTGCCCTCGGTTTCCAGCACCGCTTGAAACAGCGCGTTCAAAATATCCAGCGACGGCGCGTTGGCCAGATACCCTTTAAGCAACGTCACCCCTTCGTGCAATTTTCCGGTTTGCCGATAACTTTGCAATACCCGTTCCGCGACCAGCGCAAGATGCGCCGCGCTCTGCGTTTCGACGCGCTTCCAAGCGGCCAACGCGGCCTCGTGATGCCCGTTGGCGGCATCCATATCGCCTAACAGCACATTGGCGCGTGCGCATTTTTTGTTTTCGGCCAAAGCCCGCGCCAAGTTTTCTCGCGCATCATCGGGCCGCGAGTGGGTGATGTCGGCCATTGCCCGCTCGCAATAAAAATGTGCGGTTTCCTTGGTGCGCGGTTGTTCCGAAATTTTTCCCAGTTCGCGCGCGGTGGCGATCGCCTGCAGCCAATCTTTTTCCTGCTGATAAATGTCGAGCAAAAAAGCCAGCGCGTTTTTTTCGTAATCGCTACCGCGCAATTTATTGAACAGCTCTTCGGCGCGGTCCAGCAAACCCGCTTTGAAATAATCCTGCGCCAGCTCGAAGAGTGCCGCCAACCTTTGCGACGCGGCCAAATGGCTCCGCTCCAAAATGTTCTCGTGCATACGTATCGCACGCTCCACTTCGCCGCGTCTGCGAAACAAGCCGCCCAGCGCGAAATGCAGTTCGACCGTTTGCGTATCGACTTTCACCACCTCGATGAACGCTTCTATCGCTTTGTCCTGCTGCTGGTTGAGCAGAAAATTCAAGCCTTTGAAATACGATTCTGGAATGCTGCGCGATTCGCTCAGCAAATGCTTGATGTCGATGCGCGCCGCGACCCACCCCAGCGCAAAAAACAAGGGCAACGCCAGCAACCACCACCATTCAAATTCCATGCGTTACCTTTATTAAAAAAACATACGAACGCCGATGCACGCAGATGAACGCGGATAAAACCAAACAAAAAAGCAAATCTGCCACGGATTAACACGGATGTTCACGGATAAAACCAAACGCATGATTTTGAATTTATCCGTGTTAATCCGTGTGCATCCGTGGCTGAATTTCTGCTTTCTCTAAACCTAAAAAAACGGCACGATCTTGCTGGGTGCAAAATCGTGCCGCCTGGTTTTCTGCGCCGGATAAATCTCGCCGACTATTTTTTGTAATCGACGCGCTCGCGCAGTTCCTTGCCGGTTTTGAAGTGCGGCACGTATTTACCCGGCACCTCGACTTTTTTGCCAGACTTGGGATTGCGCCCCACGCGCGGCGGACGGTAATTCAGATCGAAGCTGCCGAAACCGCGTATCTCGATGCGCTGGCCTTGCGATAGACTTTTAATCATCGCATCCAGCATCACCTTGACCGCCAGTTCGGCATCTTTCGCCACCAACTGCGGGTAATGCGCGGCGAGCCGCTCTATCATTTCAGATTTAGTCATAAAAAAACCTCAAAAGCGTGAATGGTGATCGGTGATCGGTGAACGGTGATTTTATTCACCGTTCACCATTCACTGATCACGCTTCTATCAATTCACCATTCACTTATCACATTTCACGTTTCACCTCATTGCTCGGTGGCTTTGCTCACGTCCATTTTCGCTTTCAGCAACGCGCCCAAACTGGTGGTGCCGGTGCTGGCGGGCGCATCGCTGGTCATTTTCTGCATCACCTCGGTTTCGTCGGCGGAATCTTTCGCTTTGATCGACAGGTTGATCGCGCGGTTCTTGCGGTCCACGTTGATGATCATCGCTTCCACGGTATCGCCTTCTTTGAGGTGGCTGCGGATATCTTCGACGCGGTCGCGCGACACTTCTGAGGCGCGCAAATAACCTTCGACATCGCCGTCCAAGGTAATCACCGCGCCCTTGGCATCCATGGATTTGATCGTGCCTTTAACAATGCTGTTTTTGTCGTTGACGGAAACGTAATTATTGAAAGGGTCGCCTTCCATTTGCTTGACCCCCAGCGAAATACGCTCGCGCTCCACGTCGATCGACAGCACCATCGCTTCCAGCTCGTCGCCTTTCTTGTAATTGCGCACCGCTTCTTCGCCGGTCTGGTTCCACGACAAGTCCGACAAATGCACCAGACCGTCGATGCCGCCCGCAAGGCCAATAAATACGCCGAAGTCGGTGATAGAACGAATTTGCCCTTTGAGTTTGTCGCCCTTCTTGTGGTTGAGCGCGAAATCGTCCCACGGGTTGACTTTGCACTGCTTCATGCCCAGCGAAATGCGGCGGCGTTCTTCGTCGATTTCCAGCACCATCACCTCGACTTCATCGCCCAGATTCACGGCTTTGGAAGGATGCACATTTTTGTTGGTCCAATCCATTTCCGAGACGTGCACCAGACCTTCGATGCCCTGCTCGATTTCCACGAACGCGCCGTAGTCGGTCAAATTGCTGACCTTGCCGAACAGGCGTGTTCCTTGCGGATAACGCCGCCCCAAGCCCACCCAAGGATCGTCGCCCAACTGCTTCATGCCGAGCGAAACGCGATTTTTTTCCTGGTCGAACTTAAGAATTTTTGCGGTGACCTCATCGCCGACGGCGATGACTTCGGACGGGTGCTTCACGCGCCGCCACGCCAAATCGGTGATATGCAGCAGGCCGTCGATGCCGCCCAAATCGACGAACGCGCCATAATCGGTGATGTTTTTGACGATGCCTTTGACGATCGCGCCTTCTTCCAGCGTATTGAGCAGCGCCTGGCGGTCAGCGCCCTGGCTCGATTCGATCACCGCGCGATGCGAGACCACCACGTTGTTGCGCTTGCGATCCAGCTTGATCACTTTGAATTCCAGTTCCCGATTTTCATACGGGGTGGTGTCCTTGATGGGGCGCACATCGACCAGCGAGCCCGGCAGAAAAGCGCGGATGCCGTTGACCATCGCGGTCAAACCGCCTTTCACTTTACCCTGCACCATGCCTTTGACGATGGTGCCGGCTTCCATCGCCGTTTCCAGATCGTGCCAGGCGGTCAGGCGCTTGGCCTTGTCGCGCGACAAGCGCGTCTCACCGAAACCGTCTTCCAGCGACTCGATCGCCACGGTGACAAAATCGCCGGCCTTGACATCGACTTCGCCGCGATCGTTTTTGAATTCTTCGATAGGGATAAAACTTTCTGACTTGAGGCCGGCGTTGACCACCACGATGCTGTAGTCCACACGCACGACTTGCGCGGTGATGACTTCGCCGATGCGCATTTCCTGGCGCGACAAGCTTTCTTCAAACAGCGCGGCGAAATTTTCCATGGCGGCGGGTGGAGCAGAATGAGAAGCTGAGTTAGTGGCGGAACCGGAAGCTAAGGAAGCAGTTGTCATTGTAAAAAGTACCTGGTTAACAATCCCATTGTTGGATGGGGGGGTTGGTTAGTCATTGCCTGAATGTTCAGGCGCCTAGTGCTGCATCTTCTACGTCTTCTAAAAAAACACTGATTTCCCGTCAAGCGGGACCGAGGTATTTTGCTTTCTATCTGGTGGCCTTGTAGGGGCGGGTTCTAAACCCGCCCGCGTAATGGGCAGGTTTAGGGCACCTCTATAAATCCAAATTTCGTCGCAACACTTCGTTGCTCACAAAAAATGTTTCCTTACATATCAACAATATGCCGCGTCAACATTTTTTGCTCGCGCCTCGTTTTGCTTAGAACTTTGAATTTATAGAGATGCCCTTTAGAACCTGCCCCTACAGGATGCCTCTGAACCTGAACAAATCAGCGTTTCCTTAAATTTTCTACATTTTGGTAATGCGCCACCACCCGTTCAACCGCCTCAGCGATGGTCAATGAAGTGGTATCAAGCAATAGCGCATCATCCAACTTTTGCAACGGTGCGGCACGGCGCTCGGTGTCGCGCGCATCGCGTTCCAGAATATCTTGCAAAAGGGCGGCTATGTTAGCAGCTATTCCTTTTCCGCTCAACTGTTTATAACGTCTATTTGCGCGCTCTTCGGCGCTCGCGGTCAAAAAAATCTTGAGGTTGGCATCGGGGAACACCACCGATCCCATGTCGCGGCCATCGGCCACCAGCCCCGGCACCGCGCGGAAAGCGCGCTGCCGCGCCAGCAGCGCATGACGCACGGCAGGCAAGGCGGCGATTTTGGAAGCAAGATTGCCGCAAGCCTCGGCACGGATCGCATCGCTGACATCCTCGCCTTGCAAGCGCACGCGCCCGCTTTCAAACACCGCTTCGAGACCGCTCGCCTCCTGGGCCAGCGCCGCTTCATCGTCAGCCGCTATGTTCGCCCGCATCGCCGCATAAGCCACCAGACGATACAGCGCACCGCTGTCGAGATAATGAAAACCCAACCGCGTCGCCACAAGCGAAGCCACCGTGCCCTTGCCGGATGCGGACGGGCCGTCGATGGCGATCACGGGGATGTGGTGGTTGCTCATAAAACCCTAAAAAATTTGAACCGCATTGACGCAGAGAGCGCGGAGACGCAGAGAACGCAAAGATAAACAAATGCAAGATACAAAGAACATCGAGTATGCCGTTTTCTAATTTCACCGAAACATTGATTTAGCATTCTTTGCGTCTCCGCGCGCTCTGCGTCGAGGCGTTTACATTCCTTATTTAACCACCTCGGCAAACCTTTCAAAATAATCCGGGAACGTTTTCGCCACGCACTCCGGCTCGTTGATACGCACCGGCACCGCCAAGCTCACCAACGAAAAACACATCGCCATGCGGTGGTCGTCGTAGGTATCTATCGCAATATGCGGCTTCAACTCTGCCGGGGAAGCAGGCGGCGTAATACGCAAATAATCCGCACCCTCCTCCACGCTCACCCCCAATTTTTTTAGCTCTATCGCCATCGCCGCCAGCCTGTCAGTTTCTTTCACGCGCCAACTGGCGATATTCTTGAGCGTGGTCACGCCCTCGGCGAACAACGCCACCACCGCCAGCGTCATCGCCGCATCGGGGATGTGGTTGCAATCTAGCTCCACGCCGCGCAAGCGGCTCAGTCGGGGCGCAACTGCGGTTATCCAATTATCGCCGCGCATGATTTGCGCGCCCATTTTTTCCAAGGCTTCGGCAAAGCGTATGTCGCCTTGCAAACTATTTTTACCCACACCTTCCACACGCACCGCGCCGCCATTGATACCGCCGATAGCCCCCGCCGCAAGAAAATAAGAAGCCGACGACGCGTCGCCCTCGACAAAAATTTCACCTGGACTTTGGTAGCGTTGCCCGCCCCGCACAAAATAACTTTGTGCGGCGGTGCTTTCCACCTTCACCCCAAATTTTTCCATGTAAGCGATGGTCAGCGCGACGTAAGGTTTGGAAATCAACTCGCCGACGACTTCGATAGTCACGTCTTTATCAACGAGGGGCAAGGCCATCAGCAGCCCGGTCAAAAATTGGCTGGATACATCGCCACGCACTTTTACTTTGTCCGCACGAATTTCTGCCGGTTTAATTTCCAACGGTGGGAATCCCTCGTTCCCCAAATAAGAAATATCCGCGCCCAAACCCCGCAAGGCATCGACTAAATCGCCGATAGGCCGCTCGTGCATCCGCGCCACGCCAGACAAACGGTAATGCCCGTTCGCCAGAGCCAACACCGCCGTCAACGAACGAAACGCCGTGCCCGCGTTGCCCAAAAACAAATCCGCGTTTTTGTTCGGAAACCGGCCGCCCACGCCCTCGACCCAATAATCGTTATCGCCCGTTTGCGTGATCGCCACGCCCAAAATTTTCAGCGCGTCCAACATCCGCGCGGTATCGTCCGATGCCAGCAAATCGCGCACCCGCGTCTCGCCCCAGGCGAGCGCGGCCAGCAACAAAATCCGATTGGAAATGCTTTTGGAACCCGGCAAGCGTATCGTGCCTTGCGCGGAGCTAACGGCGGGGAGATCGAGGAAGGTCATGAGGGCGCCTCTATAAATTCAAAGTTCTAAGCAAAACAAGGCGCGAGCAATTGCGACATGGCTGCTGATAACACACGATTGCGAGCAACGTCCACAGGATACCGGGCTGCGCCCATAAAGTGTTGCGACGAAATTTGGATTTATAGAGGTGCCCATGAAAAATTCAGAGCAAAAATTCGGGTATGCGCAAAGCATCTGCGGGAGAGACAATCCGCACACCCGACACCAACAAGCGATCAGACAACACCAGCAAATCGTTATCGCCCGACACCAGCCAACCCGCCCCCGCCGCCAACGCGGCATGGATAAACTTATCATCGTCCGCATCGCGGCTGAAAGTTTGATCCCCGATATGCTGCGGCACAGCTACCCAATGGGCGGCACTATCCACATCGTGTAAAAATTGTTTGCGCTGCTCCATCAAAGCGTAACGGTCAAATTTTGGCAGCCACAAACGCTGCTTGAGTTCTAAGAAAGTGTCCGGGGTAAACACGGGCAAACCATGCCGCACCACCTGCCGCGCCAATTGCGCGGAAACACCCGACTTAGTCAGCAACGCGCTGATCCAAACATTGGTGTCGATAACGACTTTAGTGGCGTGAGTCACGCTACCAACTTGCGTGTTAACTTTCGTCAGCCAACAATTCCGCCAGTTTCTCCGGCGTTAATCCGGCGCGCGCCGCCGCATCGGCGGTATTGTCCATGGTCTTCAACAAGCGATCCGCATAAAAAACCCGCATCGCCTCATAATCCTCCGCGCACACCATCACACCCACCACCCGGTCGTGGCGCATCACCCTGACCGGTTCGCGTTGAACCTTGTCGAGAAACTCCCCAAATCGGGTTTTGGCATCGTTTGCTGTGTAGGTTTGCATAGCATATCTCCGTTATTCATCAACAAGATACGAACAATATAACCGAATCGTTCGTTTTGGTCAAATCAAACGATATTGGCACGGATTCTACACGGCCTTTAGCTCGACATGCACCCGGCAACCTATCGCCGCCGCCATGTTCACCAGCACGTAGGGTGCAATAAGCGTTAGCGCATTGCACCGGATGTTTGAAGAATCCGCAAGGTGTAAGCATTATACGGCGCAATGCCCGTTGGTTATTGCGCCCTACGCCGTTTGTTTGTAGGGCGGAAAAGCGCAGCGCCTTCCGCCGCATGGAAGCATCCGGCGGATTACGCCTGCGGCTCATCCGCCCTACGTGCTATCTTGCTACCACTCGCGTAGGATGGGTGGTAGCGCGGCGTAACCCATCATCGGTGCAAGTTTGACGCGGGTTTGATAGGTTGCGCTGCGCTCCACCCATCCTACTTGCCACTTGGCCAAGCCCCAATAGCCTGCAAGATAAATCCAATTACAAAACAAATGAGACCAGCCATAGCCCACTTGCTTGCACGAACTCGCTCCCGCGCGCGCTCATCGGCTACTTCTTCGTTCTTTCTTAACAGATCAGGATCTCCCATATCACCAAAAAGTCTTACTTGAAAAATTTGTTCTATAGCGGTTGCCCGCACAATGCTAATACGAACTCCAACATAAACAAGGCTAGCTCCAACTATGTCGAACATAAGACCCACAAAGGGACCCCATTTCTGCAACAGCACAAGGCAATTGTTTTCCATCGTTAGGTGCTCTTAAAAGTTCTAATAAATTTACGTATCGGTATCGGCTTCTCCGCACCCGGCAGCAGCGTGGTGTATTGCCGATACAAATCAAACAAAAACGCGACGCGCTCGGCATCGTTGTTGAAGGATTTTTTGCCGTAGGCGGCATCCACCGCCGCGTCGAGTTTTTGGTGTGCTTTGACCAACGCGGGCGGCATGGTGAGCGGGTCGTAGAGGTCGGCGAGCGTCGCTGAGGTCGCTGCGCTTCCACGCTCTCCCTCTCCCCCAGCCCCTCTCCCCGAGGGAGAGGGGTGCATAAATTTTGCGCGGGCATCGAGCACGGCTTGCGCGGCGGCTTCAATCCGCTCCCGCAGCAAAACCGCCGCCTTCTCCCCTCTCCCGCCAACGCGGGGACTCGCCCCGCGTTCGTCGGATGCCAACACGAACACAGCCGCAACGCGGCTGTGTTGGGGAGAGGGTGGCGCGTCAGCGCCGGGAGAGGGCAGGTCCGGCCAGGGGAAGTTGTTGTAAACGATATGAGCAGAATAACGATAACGACTTTCTAATCGACCCGCAACGCAGCGCAACCAAGCGTTGTGCATGGTGGAAGACAAAACACCGAAATGGTAGAGCGTAGCGTCGGGAACGATCTTCACCAGATTGCTGCAAAAAGTATCTGGCGACTCGAAGCCGATGGGGATGAAATGGCGACGCTCTGACGTTACCTCAGGAATAAGGATGTAGTTACCCGAAGGCATATTTTCCACATGAAACCGCGTCGGTGTCTCCGCCAATTTTCGCGTCGGCGCACTTTTGCTCGCCAGCCGAGAGCATTTAACCGCTTCCACTCGTGCCATTGCAAGCGGCATTTGCCGTAATTCGTTCGGCGGGCAATCACCCAGCCACAAACACCAGCGTTCGTAGCCGTTGAGAAATTCATCCGCGCCCAGCCAGCGGCGGAAATACTTGGCCGCTTTCGGCTCGCGCTTGAGAAATTCGTCGCGTTCTTCAGGCGTGAAAAGATATTGTCCGTCGTCTATGGGTTTGTTGCCGATACCGATCTCCGGCACATTGCATATCGGCATCGAACGCCGTGTCAATACCACATCCGCCGCATCCACCAGATAAGGGTTGATATTGGCGACTGGCACTGCGTGGGGTTCGCCGCGTATATCGTCGTATGCGTAAATGGTTTTTTTGCTCACATCAAACGCGCAAAAACCGATGATGACGCAATGCACCGCCGCCATGCCGCGCGCTTCGTTGCTCCATTGAAAAGTGCGGTGCGCGAAGTGGATGTGGATACCTTTGCTCAATAGCCAACTCCACAACACGCCGACTTGTTCGCCTTGGGTGATGCTGTTGGTGGAGACGAAGGCGCAGCGCACCCCCGTTCGTGCTGAGCTTGTCGAAGCATAGCTTGTCGAAGCATGAGCGGAGGTCAGCCCTTCGACAGGCTCAGGGCGAACGGTAGTCAGGTAGTGCGCGGCTTTCACATACCACGCGGCGACAAAATCCAGCAGGCCGCCGCCGTTAATTCCCTCGAACACTTGCCGCGTTTGCTCGCGTTGCGCGTCGCTCATATATTTCGCGCCGACGAACGGCGGGTTGCCGAACACATAGCTCGCTTTTTCCGCTGGCAGCACCGCGTTCCAATCGGTGGTGAGGGCGTTGCCGTGGTGGATGTGCGGCGTGGTTTTGAGCGGGATGCGCGCGAAGTACATGCCGAATTCTTCGGAGACGCGCAGGTTCATTTGATGGTCCATCAGCCACAACGCGACTTGGGCGATTTGCGCGGGGAATTCTTCGATCTCGATTCCGTAGAACTGATCAACATCCACACCGATGAGGTTTTGTACGTCCACGAAACTCTGGCCGCTTTTCATTTCGAGGCTGAGCGAGGCGCGCAGCACCTCCAGTTCCAGCGCGCGCAACTCACGATAGGCGATCACCAGAAAATTGCCGCAGCCGCAGGCGGGGTCGAAGAAGGTGAGCGAGCGTAGTTTTTTGTGGAACTCGAAAAGTTTATTTTTGTTGCTGCGGACGCGCTTGAATTCGGCTTGCAGGTCGTCCAAAAACAGCGGCTTGATGAGCTTGAGGATGTTCTCTTCGCTGGTGTAGTGCGCGCCGAGATTGCGCCGCGCCGATGCGTCCATGATGCTCTGGAACAACGCGCCGAAGATGGCGGGCGAGATCGCCGACCAATCCAGCGCGCAGCAATCGAGCAGCGACTCGCGCATCGCCGCGTCGAAGGAAGCGATGGACAAATTCTCCTCGAACAGCTTGCCGTTCACATAGGGAAAAGCGGCAAGTTGTTCATCGAGATTATTTGAACGCTTGCTCTCCAGCGTGTTGAGCACTTGGAAAAATTGCGCCAACTGCGAACCGAGATCGCTTCCGTCTGCGGCGGTGCGCTCCTCCAGCCACAACCTGAAACTACCTGCGGGTTGAAAAATGCCGGTGTCGTCGGCGAACAGACAAAACAACAGGCGCACCAGCAATACTTCGAGCGGATGCCCGCTATAGCCGCTCGCTTTGAGTTGATCGTGCAGCCGCCCCATGCGTTCGGCGGCTTTGATGTTGACCGGGTTTTGCGGCGCGATGACTTGGGTGCGGTAGCCCGCGATGAAGGCGAAATGCTTGATGTGCTTTGGCAGCTCGGCGAGTTTGAATTCGGTGTAGCCCACACCTGGCAGCGTCACGCCATTCTCTGCCGCCACCCTCTCTCCAACTCTCTCCCGCTCGCGGGAGAGAGGGCTGTTAGTTTGCAACGACGTTGTGCGGTGAGGGGTTGGAGGTGAGGTCGGAAAAGAGGATTCGAGATCGTAAAGCCTAAAATGCGCGAAATCCGACACCAAAATGTAACGCGGCAAATCGCGTTCGGCGATGCCGTCGAAGTAGTCCGCGGCTTGCGCGAAAGCGCGGCTCAAGTCCTGCCCGCGGCTTTTATGCTCGATCAGCAACACGCCTTTCCAAAACGCGTCGATACGGCCCTGTTTGAGTTTCTCGCCCGCGCGGGCGATGCTGACCTGCTTCTCAAAAATGGCGACGCGCTTGCGCTCGATGCCAAACACCGCGAAGAAATCGTTCCAGAAACTTTGCGCTTCGGCGCGCTCCGACGCTTCTTCAGCCCACTTGCGCGAGAAGGCGTGAGCGCGGTTGCGTATTTCGTTCCAAGATAGTGGCATGAAGGGAGCGACCGCGACTGAGGGTTAAATCGCCAGCAACACTTGTTGGGCTACCGCGCGCACTTCTTTAATGCGTCCGTGCCCGGCAAAAGGCTTTTCGGTGACTTGCACCAAACCGTATTTCGCCAACTCATCAATGTCGCGTTTCACCGCGCTACGATCCCGGTGCAGCCGCAGCGAAATATCGGTGATGGAGCCAGGGCAGGCTTTGACTTCCCGAAATAAAACTAATTTGGCGGTGGTCATGAGTCGCGCCAGATCATCGGAGTTTTCAAAGGCAATGATGCGCTCGCGCGGCAAGGGTTTACCTTTGTCTGCCAGCTTTGCGAGCTGTTTGCCTCGCGTAAAAAACTCGTCTATGTCCGCATTGATGAGTTTGGTCTTCATTTTTTTCTCCTGTTGTATCACTGCTGGATTAGATTCGCACTACCACTATTACCACTGCGCCAACAACTGCCCCTTTTCTATTTTCACAGAAAATGCTTTGAGCGGTTGGTTGCCTTTTGCGGTGCACTGGCCGGTGGTGATGTCGAATTTCCATTGGTGCTTGGGGCAGGTTAATTCGTTGCCCGTGAGCGCGAGGTGGGGAATGTTGGTGACTTGATGGGGGCAGCGGCTGTCGTAGACTTTGTAATTATCGCCCTGGCGATGCACGAATAATTCGCGGTTGTCGCAGGCGATGCGCGCGGTTGCGTTGTCTTTAAAATCGGCGGCGAGACCGAGATCGTGCCAGGTGGGCTTGCTGTTAATCATCTCCGGGCGAAATTCGGGGATGTCCATTTCCAGCAAAATTTCGGTGGCCCAGACGATTTTTGCCAGCCCTAAGGTGGGGAAGGCCATCATCAGCGCGTCGATAATTTCCAGCGGGGTCGCGCCTTCGCGCAGCGCGCGCATCAGGTATTGCTTGAAGCCACCCTCGGTTTGCGAGTGAACTTTGCTGATGACGGAAATCAAATTGCGGGTTTTGGGGTCGAGGTGTTTGCCCGCGTCTTTCAAAAATTTGAAGTAGTGGCCGAGTGCGTCACCGCGCACGGCGATCAAATAATTTAAAGCATCACTCATCACATCTCCTTTTCAATTACAAAGTACTTTAGACACAGAGGAAACAGAGGTATCAGAGGAGAACCAAAACAACAGCTATTCTGACCTGGCTCTACGATTCTGAATTCCTCCGTTTCCTCTGTTACCTCTGTGTAAATAGTTTTGGCTTAGCCACGTAAACAACGCCTACGGCAAGTGCTTTTCTACTTCTTCAGCCATTCTTGCCGCACCGCTTTGGCTTGCGCGAAGGCTTGTTCCAGTCCCGCCGCATCACCTTGTTCGAGCATGTCGCGCATCGCCGTCAATTCGTTTTGGTAGCTGTCGATTTGTTGCAGCAGGGCTACCCGGTTAGCGATACAGATGTCGCGCCACATTTCGGGAGAGCTTGCGGCAATGCGGGTAAAGTCGCGGAAGCCGCTGCCCGCAAATCGCAACAAGTCTTGCGGGTGGGTGTGGTTGCCGACGCTGCGCATCAACGCGAACGCCAGCACGTGCGGCAAGTGGCTCATCGCGGCAAGAATTTTGTCGTGCTCGGCGGCAAGCATGTGGGTGACTTTCGCGCCGCAGGCTTGCCATAAGTCGGTGACGATATCGACTGCATCCGCGCGGGTTTCGGGCAAAGGAGTGAGAACGACATTTTTGTCGCGAAACAAATCGGTGCTAGCCGCCGCCACGCCGCTTTGCTCCGCGCCCGCGATGGGGTGACCGGGGACGAAATTTTTGAAATGCTCGCCCAGATGCTGGCGGGCGGCGGCGATCACATCCTGCTTGGTGCTGCCGGCATCGGTGATGATAGTGGCCGCGTCAAGGTGCGGCGCAAGCTGCGAAAAGACTTGCGCGCTTTGGCCGACGGGCATGGCGAGCATCACCAAATCCGCACCTTGCAGGGCTTCTGGGATATTCGCAGCAATGGAGTCGATGACTTTGTGTTGAATAGCGAGTTGCAGATTTTCCGCGCTGCGCCCCACACCGACGATGCGCCCGACTTGCCCGGCCTGGCGCAACGCCAGCGCGAACGATCCGCCGATGAGGCCGACACCAATAACTACCAGTTTGTTAATTGTAAAGTTAGCCACGAATCGAATACGCTCTAATTTTTAGCCACGGATTAACACGGATTAACACGGATAAAACCAAACCTACCAGCGAATTGAGGGGCTGAATTTATCCGTGTTAATCCGTGTCCATCCGTGGCTGATTTTGAAAATCCAGCAACCTACAAGCTCCGCCCTATCACTTCGGCGATGCCTTTTAACGTGCCCATCAAATTTTTCAGCTCAACCGGCGTAAGGGCTTGGTCCGCGTCGCACCACGCTTCCGGCGGGTTCGGGTGCATTTCCACCAGCAGGCCGTCCGCACCCGCCGCGATCGCCGCGCGGGAAAGTGCGGACACCATCCAGGCCTTGCCGCCCGCGTGCGAGGGATCGACGATCACCGGCAAATGCGTTTCTTTTTTCATCACCGCGATCGCGGTCACGTCGAGCACGTTGCGGTAGGCGGTTTCAAAGGTGCGGATGCCGCGCTCGCAAAAAATAATATTGTGGTTGCCGCCCGCCGCAATGTATTCCGCCGACATCAGCCATTCGGAAATCGTCGCCGACATACCGCGCTTCAAAATCACCGGCTTGTTGATGCGCCCAACCTCCTTGAGCAGGTCAAAATTCTGCATGTTGCGCGTGCCGATCTGGATCACATCGACATCGTATTTTAGAAAGGTGTCGAGCATGCGCGCGTCCATCAGTTCGGTGACGATGGGCAGGTTGTACTTATCCGCCGCTTTGCGGAACATCTCCAAACCTTCGACCCCCGCACCCTGAAAAGTGTAAGGGCTGGTGCGCGGCTTGAACGCGCCGCCGCGCATCAAGCGGCAACCGGCGGCGGCGACATGCTCTGCGGACAAATCCATTTGCGCCTGCGTCTCGACCGAGCAAGGCCCGCCGATAATCTGCACCGCTTTACCGCCGACCGGCACACCGCGCACGTTCACCACGGTGTCGTTTTTGTGCGATTCGCGCGAGACAATTTTGTATTGCTTGGCGATGTGCATGGAATACTCGACCCCCGGCAGCGCGTCGAACATTTCCGGCTCCAGCTTGCGCTCGTCGCCGATCGCGCCGATGACGGTGCGCTCGATACCGCGCGAAATATTCGCTTCCAAACCAAATTGGCGAATTTTTTTAACGACGGCCTCAATCTGCGCGTCGGTGGTGTCGCCACCCATTACGATAATCAATTGTTTTCTCCTAAGGAAACGCCGATTTGTTGGAATCTTCGGCGCATTACGTTTTATTCAGGGTAGGGGCGGGTTCTAAACCCGCCCGCATATTCGGTTCCGCGTCTAGGGCGGGTTTAGAACCCGCCCCTACAGAGCGGGAGACCGGATAAATCAGCTTTTCCCCAATGCTTTTTCTAGTGCCTCTAAAAACTTCTTGTTCTCCGCTTCCAAGCCAATGCTGACGCGCAAATGATCCGGCATTTCATAAATTCCGATGGGGCGCACGATCACGCCTTGCTTGAGCAGGCTTTGATACACCGCAACGGCGTTGACAATACGGTCCACTTTGAAGCTCAAAAAGTTGCCGTAAGTGGGAATGTAGCTGATGCCCAGCTTGCGCAGCCCCCCGGTGATTTGCACGATGCCCATGCGGTTGAGCGCGTAACTGCGTTGCACGAAATCATCATCCTCCAGCGCGGCCACCGCGCCCGCCAACGCGATGCTGTTGACGTTAAACGGCTGGCGCACGCGGTTCATCAACCCGGCCACATTGGGTTGCGCCAGCCCGTAGCCGACGCGCGCCCCCGCCAAGCCATAGGCTTTGGAAAAGGTGCGGGTAATGAGCAGATTCGGAAAACGCTTTAGCCAAGACACGCTGTCGGCCTTCATGTCCTTCGGCAGGTATTCGTTGTAGGCTTCGTCCAGTACCACCAGCACATCCGGTGAGACGCGCTCCAAAAAGCGCAACAGCGATGCCGCATCCAGAAAAGTGCCGGTGGGATTATTCGGGTTGGCGATAAACACCACGCGGGTTTCCGGGGTGACGGCATCCTGCATCGCGCCCAAATCATGGCCGTAATTTTTTGCGGGCACGGAAATGCCGCTGGCCCCCACCGCTTGCGTGACTAGAGGGTAAACCGCAAACGCGTGTTGCGAATAAACCGCCGCGCTGCCCGGTTTCAAAAACACCCGCGCCGCCAGTTCCAACACGTCGTTAGAGCCGTTGCCGAGCACGATTTGTTCTGCGCTCACGTCGTAGCGTTTCGCCAAAGCCGTTTTCAATTCGAAGCCGCTGCCGTCGGGGTAGCGCGACACTTCCACCAGCGCGCGTTGCATCGCCGCCAGCGCGAGCGGGCTGGCTCCCAGCGGGTTTTCGTTGGACGCGAGTTTTACAATGTCGGCCTCCGCCAGCCCCATCTCGCGCGCCAATTCGGAAATCGGTTTACCGGGTTGATAG
>Ga0209824_10000171_pt1 | contig 44876 bp, 44 predicted proteins | sample VDWuncwatermetaG_FD_184124 | JGI IMG/M metagenome (GOLD analysis project Ga0209824, IMG submission 184124) | Wastewater microbial communities from Netherlands to study Microbial Dark Matter (Phase II) - VDW unchlorinated drinking water (SPAdes)... ...
CTCCCCAACCCTTGTGTCAATTCTACCCAACCGAAGATTAGATGCGGATTGCCTGCCTTTGGTGCTCCCAACGGGAGAGGGGCTTTCACCCTCCTCACAAATCCAGCAATGCCCGTCCGGGAAATTCCAAATACTCTTTAATCGCACTCAAAAATAACACTGCGTCACGTCCATCGACAATGCGGTGATCGTAAGATAATGCTAGATAGTTCATGGGGCGGATAACGACCTGACCATTTTCTGCGATGGGTCGATCTTTGGTGGCATGAATACCTAAAATCGCGCTCTGCGGCGGATTGATAATCGGCGTAGAAAGCATGGAGCCGAAAACGCCGCCATTTGAAATTGAAAATGTACCACCCGTTAAATCGGCCAAGGTAATTTTTCCTTCTTTAGCTTGCACCGAAAATTCAGCGATTTTCTTTTCAATGTCCGCCAGCGATAATTTATCCGCATCGCGGATAATGGGCACCACCAGACCACGCTCGCTGCCAATGGCCACGCCAATGTCGTAGTAGCCGTGATAAATAATATCTGTGCCATCCACCGACGCATTCACCACCGGAAACTTTTGCAACGCGCCGATCGCCGCTTTCACAAAAAACGACATAAAACCGAGTTTAATGCCGTGCTTTTTTTCAAACGCGTCTTTGTAGCGGCTGCGTAACTCGATCACCGCTTGCATATTTACTTCATTAAATGTGGTGAGAATGGCTGCGTTTTGTTGCGATTGCAGCAGCCGTTCAGCGATGCGTTGGCGGATGCGCGTCATCGGCACGCGCTGTTCGACGCGACCCTCTGCAGACTGTGTGGCAACCACTGGCTCGATCGCTTTAATCGGTGTTGTGGGCTCCACTTTGGCTGGATCAATTTTGGTTGGCTCCACTTTTTCTGGATCAATTTTGGTTGGCTCTACTTTGGCTGGATCAATTTTGGTTGGCTCTACTTTGGCTGGATCAATTTTGGTTGGCTCTACTTTGGCGGGCGCAGGCGGCACAACCGCTTTAATGCTGCTCGCACTGGCTTTAGCCTCCGTATCAATCATCGCAATAATTTCATTACTGGTGACTTGCGCGCCATCCTGTTTAAGTATTTTTACCAGCACGCCCGCCTTGATCGCGGGTAATTCCAGCACCACCTTGTCTGTTTCGAGATCGATTAAATTTTCGCCTTCGGCCACCGGCTCACCCTCTTTTTTACGCCAAGTGAGGAGGGTTGCTTCCGATACCGATTCGGAAAGTTGTGGTACTTTCACTTCAATTTGCATGATGTTGTGCTCCTGGTTTTTGGTCGAGGTCGTTACGGAATGCGGCATCAATCACCGCCTTTTGTTGCTCTATGTGCACCGATAAATAGCCCGCAGCGGGCGATGCAGACGAGGGCCGCAGCGCGTAATCTAAGCGCATTCCATGGCGCAAATGGCGCAATAAATAATGTTGGATACGATGCCACGCACCTTGGTTGCCCGGCTCTTCTTGGCACCATACCACTTCGCTGGCATTGGGATACGCGGTCACTTGCGCTTCAAAATCAGCGTGCGGAAATGGGTACAATTGTTCGAGCCTGATAATCACAATATCTTGTATTTCGCGCGTGCGCCTAGCGGCGAGCAACTCATAATAAATTTTTCCGCTGCAAACGATAAGCCTGCGAACTTTCGTTTTTTCCAACGCGTCAATCTCGCCGATCATCGGCTGGAATTTCCCTTCGGCCAATTGCGCCAGCGGTGAAGCTGCATCCTTACTGCGCAACAAACTCTTCGGCGTAAATACAATCAACGGCTTTCTGGTTTTACGCAGCATTTGGCGACGCAGCAGATGAAACATCTGAGCGGAATTAGACGGCACACACACCTGAATATTGTAGTCCGCGCACAGTTGCAAATACCGCTCGATGCGCCCCGATGAATGTTCCGGCCCCATGCCTTCATAGCCATGCGGCAACAACATCACCAAACCACATTTGCGCCCCCACTTGGCTTCGCCCGAGGCAATAAATTGATCGATTACCACTTGCGCGCCATTGGCAAAATCACCAAATTGCCCTTCCCAAATGACCAATGAATTCGGCTCTGCACTGGCATAACCATATTCAAAAGCCAGCACCGCCTCTTCCGACAAAATGGAGTCAATCACAATAAAGTCGGCCTGCCCCAAAGAGATAGTCGTGGGTGAAGTAACCGTGGGTGACGTGGCGGTAGGCGGTGCAATATTTTGCAGCGGAATATACACACCCTCTTTCCACTCGGTACGATTTTGGTCATGCAGGGCCGCATGGCGATGGAAAAACGTGCCGCGCCGACAATCTTGCCCCGACAAACGAATCGGATAACCTTCCACCAGCAGGCTGGCATAAGCCAAATTTTCGGCCATGCCCCAATCAATATCGAGCGTACCCTGCCCCATCGCCACGCGATCTGCAATAATTTTTTCGACCCGCGAATGCAGCTTAAATTTTTCTGGGATCTGCGTTAACTTCTGCGCTAAATGCTGCAATTTTTCTACTGGCACAGCCGTGTCAACCGACACATCCCACGGTATATCGTCCTTAAACATCGACCAACTGACGGCATGCTCTTTATTAAAATTTGTCAGCACAGGTTGGATCGGATTGTTGCCTTCATCCATTGCCAAGCGATAATCCGCGATCATCGTCTCAGGCTCATCCGGCAAAATGATCCCTTGCTGAACTAACTTTTGCGCATAGAGCGCACGCGTGCCAGGATGCTTGTTAATGTACGAATACATAAACGGCTGCGTGACCAGTGGCTCGTCTTGTTCATTGTGTCCCAGCTTGCGGAAGCACACCAAATCAATCACCACATCTTTGCCAAATTCCATACGATAATCGAGCGCGATTTCAGTCACCAACAACACCGCTTCTGGGTCATCTGCATTCACGTGAAAAATAGGCGCGTCAATCATCTTGGCCACATCGCTACAATATAAAGTCGAGCGCGAATCGCGCGCATCCGAGCTGGTAAACCCGATCTGATTATTGATAATAATATGCACCGTACCGCCCGTGCCATAACCGCGCGTCTGCGACAGATTCAGCGTTTCCATCACCACGCCTTGCCCTGAAAAAGCCGCATCACCGTGCAGCAAAACAGGCAATACCGCCCTGCCATCTTTATCGCCGCGACGATGCTGGCGCGCACGCACCGAGCCTTCTACCACGGGGTTCACAATTTCCAAATGCGACGGATTAAAAGCCAGCGTCAAATGCATCGCACCGCCCGGCGTAGCAATGTCGGAAGAAAACCCTTGATGATATTTCACATCGCCCGAACGCAACTCGTGATTATGCTTGCCTTCAAACTCAGCAAATAATTCACGCGGCAATTTTCCCAAAGTATTAATCAACACATTGATCCGCCCACGATGTGCCATGCCGATCACCGTTTCGCGCACATGCTGGCTGCCCGCACGTTGCAACAAATGGTCCAACAAGGGAATTAAAGTATCACTGCCCTCCAGCGAAAAACGTTTTTGCCCGACATATTTGGTGTGCAAATATCGCTCTAGTGTTTCGGCTGCGGTCAGACGCTCTAAAATCCGGCGACGTTTCGCATTCACAAAACTGGGTTTGCCGCGCGCACCTTCCAAACGGTTTTGCACCCAACGCTTAATCGCCAAATCGTTAATGTACATGTACTCTGCGCCGATGCAGCCGCAATACGTTTGCCGCACCAAATCAATAATTTCACGTAATGTCATACGCGCCGCGCCGACCAGCGAACCGGTCTCAAAAGTGGTCTGCATATCGGCCTCTGTTAAACCATAATGCGCGGGATTCAGCTCCGGCACTTCTGGTTTCGCATGGCGATCAAGCGGATCAAGATTCGCCACGCGCACGCCGAGAAAACGGTGTGCATTAATCATCTGCAGCACTGAAACTTGCTTACGCTCAATGCTGATATTTGCAGCAGTGGGGCTAACCGATTTTGTCGGCAGGGCGGCAAACGCTTGTTGTATCGGCGTGTGCGCCACATCGGGTGTAGGCTTGCCCGACACTTGCAAGGTGTCAAAGTAAGCGCGCCACACCTCTTCCACCGAGGCAGGATCAGCCAAATAAGATTCATACAGACCTTCGACGAAAGGCGCGTTCGCACCAAACAGCGCGGAATTGCCTTGCATAGTTTTCATAAGGGAAGTCACAAATTATTCTCGTTTTATAAATTTATAAAAATTGGTCACCCGACCCACGCACAGCACGCGCGCACTTTCCACATGCACAATCTCGACTTCATGCACGATCAGCGAGCGCGATCTGCGTAAAACTTTAGCGACTGCCTGGGCATTGCCGCTGTCTGCAGAATTTAAATGCGATCCGTTTATTTCGATGCCGACCGGATATTTTTCGTTTAAATCCACGCCCCAACAGGCATGAAAACTGGCCGCCGTTTCAGCCAGCAGCATGTTGATACCGCCGTGCAACAAGCCGAATGGTTGCAGCGTCACCTTAGAAATAGGCATGGTTAAAACCAGATGTTCGTCGTTGCATGCTTGAATATGTACCCCCAGCGTTTCCATAATCGTGCCGCGAAAGGAAGCTCGTATTTCTTCTACCGACCAAATTTTTTTGGGGGTGGCTTCCATTTTTTTCGCGTAACGTTTGGGCTGCTATCTTTGATCTTCGGCAACGTAATCACGCTGCTTCGCACCTTGATAAAGCTGGCGTGGGCGGCCTATCTTGCGCTCACTATCGGAAATCATTTCGTTCCATTGCGAGACCCAGCCAATAGTGCGTGCCACCGCAAAAATCACGGTGAACATATTGGTCGGGATACCCAATGCGCGCAGCACAATACCGGAATAGAAGTCTACATTCGGATACAGTTTGCGCTCGATAAAGTAGGGATCGCGCAAGGCGATTTGCTCTAACTCCAAGGCCATTAAAAACATAGGGTCGTTCTCCAGCTTAAGTTCTTTTAACACTTCGTAACAGGTTTCACGCATCACGCTGGCACGCGGATCCATGTTTTTATAGACGCGATGGCCGAAGCCCATCAACCGATATTTTTTATCTTTTACGCCTTTCATAAAATCAGCGACGCGCGACACATCGCCGATTTCTTCCAGCATTTTTAACACGGCTTCATTTGCCCCGCCATGCGCTGGCCCCCACAATGCGGCGATACCAGACGACACGCAAGCAAATGGATTCGCGCCACTGGAGCCCGCCAGCCGCACAGTGGAAGTGGATGCATTTTGCTCATGGTCGGCATGCAAAATAAAAATGCGTTCCAAGGCACGCACTAATTTTGGGTTGGGCACGTACTCTTCGGTGGGCGTGGCAAACATCATGTACATCAAATTTTCTACATAGCCGAACGCGTTTTTCGGATACATAAACGGAAAACCCGTGTAGTACTTATACGTCATGGCAGCGATGGTCGGCACTTTAGAAAGCAAGCGCAGAGCCGATATTTCGCGATGCTCAGGATTATTAATATCCAACGAATCATGATAAAAAGCCGATAGCGCGCCGACTACGCCGACCATCACCGCCATGGGGTGTGCATCGCGCCGAAAGCCGCTAAAAAATCGCACAAGTTGGTCGTGCACCATAGAATGGCTTTTTACTTTACCGCTGAAATCGGCCATTTGCTCGGCATTGGGCAACTCACCATGCAGCAGCAAATAACACACTTCCAAAAAATTAGAATGCGCGGCTAACTGCTCAATCGGATAGCCTCGGTAATACAGTTGCCCCGCATCGCCATCAATAAAAGTGATGTTGGAAGTGCAGCTGGCGGTCGATAAAAACGCCGGATCATAAGTAAACATCCCCAGCTTGCTCAGCTCGCGAATGTCGATCACATCCGGCCCCAAAGTGCCCGACATAATCGGCAATTGAATGCTGCGCCCATCGTCTAAAGTGAGAGTTGCTACGCGACCTGTGTTCATATTGACTCCAATGATTGAACTGCCATTTACTTAAAATATTTTCTCAAACCGAGCGCAGTAATTTTAATACTGCATCGTATTGCTGGTTTATAACGGTAATATTTTGTGCCTCGATATTTTCACCCGCAATATTTTCACACGAAATTAAGCCCCACAACTCGGTATCCGGCAAATCAAGCAGCGCATCAATCGCAGCTTGCCCCACCTCATCCAAGCCCGCGTAATGCTGCGTGATAAATCGCTCCAGCACAATGTCCAGTTCCAGCAAACCACGCCGACACCGCCAGCGCACGCGTTCCAAATATCGCGATTGATCGGCTCCGGTTATTCCATACAACCCGGCTATTTCATTTAACTCGCTCATACCGTGCGCTTCACCATCATATCTTTGATTTTGCCGATTGCTTCGGTTGGATTCAACTCCTTCGGGCACACATCCACACAATTCATAATCGTGTGGCAGCGGAACAAACGATACGGGTCTTCCAAATTATCCAAACGCTCGCTGGTAGCCTGATCGCGGCTATCGGCGAGAAAGCGATACGCTTGTAACAAACCCGCCGGGCCAACAAATTTATCGGGATTCCACCAAAATGATGGGCAAGCCGTGGTACAGCAGCCGCACAAAATACATTCGTACAAACCATCCAACTCGGCGCGTTGCTTGGGCGATTGCAAACGCTCGGTTTCCGGCGGTGGATCGTTGTTTACCAGATACGGCTTGACCGAATTATATTGCTTAAAAAATTGCGTCATATCCACAATCAAGTCGCGAATAACCGGCAATCCCGGCAAAGGGCGTAGCGTGATCGGCTCCTTCAAGCTGGACAGTTGCGTGACACACGCCAGCCCGTTGCGGCCATTGATATTCATCGCATCCGAACCGCACACGCCCTCGCGGCAAGATTTACGCAAACTCAAACTATCGTCCTGCTCTTTAATCAGAAGCAATGCATCCAGCAACATTTTTTCACCCGCTACGATATCCAAATCGTAATCCTGCATGCGCGGCTGGGCATCGGTTTCAGGGTTGTAGCGGTAGATTTTAAATTTCATTCATTCACCTCACATCGTTTTTATCATCATGATTTTGTGCACCGAGCAACAGCACAATTCATCCGTACCATCTCTGTTCAATACACCCGCGCCTTGGGTGCAAACGATTCCACCGTCAGCGGTTTCAAGTGCACCAGCTTGTAATCCAGCCGCTGCTCCGCGCTGTAGTACAGCGAATGTTTGAGCCAATTATTATCATCGCGCTGGAAAACGTGGTCTGTCCCCTATTGTTCCCTATTGTTAGGGAGGTATTCTTCGTTGACACCGGGGGTGGCATCCACAAACCAGTTGTGGCCGGCGGCGTTGAGGTCGAGGGTGATGGTCTGACCTACGGTTTGGCCGATGGCGCTGGCGGGGAGGTCGGCGAGGGTTAGCGTGATACCCGATGTGTCGGCGGCAAGATTGCCGAGGAAATTCATCCCGAGTGTCGAAGCCAACGCGGCGGTGTTTGTAGTTGTATTGCCAGCGTCCGTTAGTGGCGACTGGTAGTCAGCAGATGTAACAATGAGGTTGCCGTTGGCGTCACTGGTGGTGGAGATTTTCCATTGAATACCTTTCTTGCACAAGGTTTTCTCCAATTCGGGGATGCCATTTAAGTCAAGCACCTGGAAAAAATAAACAACCTTGACTTTGATGCCACCGATATCCACCAGCGCGGTGATGCTGTCTTTGCCGAAATAGCCTTTTTCAGGGAGATAGATATATCCACCAGTAGCTTTGTCAAACTCCTGCAATATCCCGTGCTTGGGCTGCTGCAATATAGTGACAGTCGCCGTCGTATATATGGCTGTTTTATGCTGCTCATACAATTGGCGCTCGTACAAATGCAAGTAGTCTCCTACGCTTATTGTTGGGCCCAGCCTATTCTCTGTTGGAGGCGTGGCGAACTCCCCGTTCGGTATAAGTTTGCACACACCTACAGTACGTGTAGTCTTCACATCTTGTGCTTGTGCCTGATTGGCCTGCGCGATCATCACCGACACATTTTGCGGCGGTAGAATAATAGGGGACAGACCACGTTTTTCCGTAGTAGTGCGCGCCGCGCGCACGATCAACTGAGACGATTCCATTCGCGTCATTGCTATCGGCGCAGCCCGTGGCGGCACATCCGGTATATCAGCTATAAACATGGTCTCCCCCTCTTGTTTTTTATCTGCTCACCCGTTAAACCCAGGCGCTTTCAATACACCCGCGCTTTGGGCGGAAACGATTCAACCGTCAGCGGTTTCAAGCGCACCGGTTTGTAATCTAACCGCTGTCCCTCGCTGTAATACAGCGAGTGCTTGAGCCAATGATCATCATCGCGTGTGGCGTAATCATCGCGCGCATGTCCGCCGCGACTTTCTTGGCGGGCGGCCGCAGCGACCATGGTGGCCTGCGCGACTTCAATTAAATTATCCAGCTCTAACGCTTCGACGCGCGCGGTGTTAAATACTTTGCTGCGATCTTTGATCGCGGTATTTTTTGCACGCTGCGCGATTTCAGTAATTTTTTTCACACCTTCCGCCAATAAATCTGGGAAGCGGAAAACGCCACAATGGGTTTGCATCGTTTGACGCATGGCGGCACCCACCTCGGCTACGCTCTCGCCGCTCTGTTGTGACTCTAGCCTAGCTAAGCGCGACAATGGCCGCTCTGTCGCGTCGGCAGGCAAAACTTTAGGATGTGGGTTACGTTGTAAGTCTTCGATAATCTGCCGCGCGACCTCGCGTCCAAACACCAATAAATCCAATAAGGAATTGCAGCCCAAACGATTTGCGCCATGCACCGACACACACGCGCATTCGCCCGCCGCATATAACCCTTGCACCACTTCTTCGGGGCCTGTTTTATACGGCGCGACGACTTGCCCGTGATAGTTGGTGGGAATGCCGCCCATCATGTAATGCGCGGTCGGCACCACCGGTATCGGCGCGTTAATTGGATCGATATGAGCAAATTTAATGGATATGTCGCGTATGCCGGGCAGCCTTTGCATAATGACATCACGGCCGATGTGATCCACTTTTAACAGCAGATGATCGGCATTTTTGCCGCAGCCGCGCCCTTCTTTTATTTCTGTCGCCATCGCGCGCGACACCACATCGCGGCTGGCTAAATCTTTGGCGGTAGGGGCATAACGCTCCATAAATCGCTCGCCATTTTTGTTGACCAAATAACCGCCCTCGCCGCGCACACCTTCAGAAATTAACACGCCCGCGCCGTGCACGCCGGTGGGATGAAACTGAAAAAATTCCATATCTTCTAACGGAATACCCGCCCGCGCTGCCATGCCTAAGCCATCGCCCGTGTTGATATAAGCATTAGTACTGGCCTGAAAAATGCGCCCTGCCCCGCCCGTAGCCAGCAAGGTGGCACGCGCTTGCAAGATCATCACTTCGCTGGTTTCAATTTCCATAGCCACCACGCCCAACACGTCACCGTCTTGATCGCGAATTAAATCCAGCGCCATCCACTCTACAAAAAAATGCGTGTTGGCCTGCATGTTGCGTTGATACAAGGTGTGCAATAAAGCATGTCCAGTGCGGTCGGCCACGGCACAGGCACGCTCGACCGGATTTTTACCGAAGCCTTGCATGTGTCCGCCAAAAGGTCGCTGATAAATTTTGCCGTTATCCAGCCGATCAAACGGCATGCCAAAATGCTCTAGCTCATACACCACACTGGGCGCGGCGCGACACATAAATTCGATGGCATCTTGGTCGCCCAGATAATCCGAACCTTTGACAGTGTCGTACATGTGCCAATGCCAGTTATCTTCTTTGACGTTGCCCAACGATGCGGCGATGCCGCCTTGCGCGGCTACCGTGTGCGAGCGCGTGGGAAACACTTTAGATAGCACCGCCACCTTGAGTCCCGCTTCGGACAAGGCCAATGCCGCACGCATCCCAGAGCCGCCCGCACCCACTATCACCACATCGAACATGCGTTTTGCGACTGTCATTTTATGCCCCACAAAATTTGTACTGACCAGATTACATAAAGCACCAAAGACACGATCACCAGCACATAAATACTCAGCCGTAGCGACGCAGATTTGATGTAGTCCATAACGACTTCGCGTATCCCTATCCAAGCGTGGAAATAAAGTGCCAGCAAAAATAAGAGTGAGAATGCGCGCACAATGGAATAAGAAAATAACACCGACCAACCCGCATAACCCATGTTGGGGTGCAGCAAAACATAGCCCATCATCCCTAAAACATAAATTGCCATGACGACCGCCGTGACGCGCTGAGCGATCCAATCGCGCAAGCCATAATGCGCCCCCGTGACGACGCGATCTACCATAGCCATGCCCCCAAAAGTAAGGTCGTGAATACGCTGATAATCATCACCCACCGACTGCTCGCGCGTGCCTGCGCCAGCTTCACCCCATAGTGCATGTCGAGTGCCAAATGGCGAATACCACAACAAAAATGATGAACAAATCCCCACAACAAACCCAGCCACATTATTTTAATGAGCGGGTGTTGCAAGGTTTGACCGAGCTGCGCATAACTTTCTGGAGAATGCAGACTAAATTGCAACATCAGCAGCAGCAAGGGCAATGCGAGAAATAAAATCACCCCACTGGCGCGATGCAAGATGGAAATCAGCCCGGGCAAAGGTAGGCTAATTTTTAATAAATTGAGATGAACGGGACGTTTTTTATTCATTATTTTTAATAGCGACTATTGTATGCACTTTCGAAAAATGAAATGTATTCTTGCACGCTTCGCATAGCAAGGGAATACTCGCACAGTCATCGCCTAAAACAAAAACTGAATTGCGCGCATTTTTATGGCTTTTTTAAATACGGCGCGCTGATGTCGCCGAGTCCGTGTTGAAATACAAGGTGCGAGTGCGGTATTAAGTGACTGAGGTAAGGGTGGGTTTAGCTTTGCATAGTCGATCGGCTCAGCCACAAGCGACAAATTCACCCGCAAGGGGTGCACCGCAAGGGTAGGCAAATCGGTTTCCAGTCAAAGACTAGACAGAGTTTTCACCGCCGTGTTTGTACCAAAAGCAGGCAAGCTGCGTGGAATTGACACTATGGGGCAAAGCGCCATCAACACACGCAGGCTGGTTAAAACACGACCCCTACAAAGACTCCATGATGAAAATCGAATAAATCAACGTAGCCTCCCGTTCCAAGCCCGCAGTAAAAATAAAGCACTTAACCATTACCCCATTTTTTCATGGCCGTTTTCGATTACCGCAATATTCGCCTCGCATTATGAAGCGGGAACAAAGAGCAAACACTATTTTTTTGCTACAATTGCCGCTTTGCAAAATTAGCCTACCACTCTATTAACGAAGGAGCATCATGAGTTTTACCGCCGTTCCAAATGTTACCCCCCGCCTACATCGCTCTGAACTCGCCGTTCCTGGCTCTAATCCCGCACTATTTGAGAAAGCTGCCAAGTCTGCCGCAGACATCGTTTTCCTTGATCTAGAAGATGCGGTCGCACCCGATGATAAAGAATCTGCACGCAAAAATATTATTGCTGGACTGAATGATATTGATTGGGGTAGCAAAACATTGATGCTACGAATTAACGGGTTGGACACGCATTATATGTATCGCGACGTGGTCGATGTGGTGGAAAACTGCCCGCGTCTGGACATGATTTTGATCCCGAAAGTGGGCGTGGCGGCAGACGTATATGCCATCGACATGATGGTCACGCAAATCGAGGCAGCGAAAAAACTCAGCAAGCGCATCGGCTTTGAAGTGCTGATCGAAACTGCGCTGGGCATGGCCAATGTCGAAGCCATCGCGCAATCCTCTCCGCGTCTGGAAGCAATGTCGTTTGGCGTGGCGGATTACGCAGCTTCCACGCGCGCGCGCACGACCGTCATCGGCGGCGTGCATTCTGAGTATGGCGTGTTGACCGATAAAGATAGCGAAGGCAAACGCGATTATTTCTGGGCAGACCCGTGGCATGGCGCGCAAACTCGCATGATGGTTGCCTGTCGCGCTTATGGCTTGCGCCCGATTGATGGCCCATTTGGTGACTTTAATGACCCGGAAGGTTTCAAAGCGGCCGCCCGCCGTGCGGCAGTGCTGGGTTATGAGGGCAAGTGGGCAATTCATCCTTCGCAAATCGCATTGTGCAATGAAGTGTTTACGCCGACCGCTGCTGAAATTACCAAAGCGCAACGCATTATGGAAGCCATGGCGCAAGCAGCCAAAGAGGGCAAAGGCGCGGTGTCGCTGGATGGTCGTTTGATTGATGCGGCAAGTATTCGCATGGCGGAGGCGTTACTAGAAAAAGCCGCTAGCCTAAAATGAAACGTTGCATCGTGACTGCGCGCGCGAATTGCTGCGTTGTGCAGTGCTCGAAATCCGGGGTCGTGAAGCGACAGATGAAAATATACACTCCGGTTTCTGCGCGCTGCACGCCTTGCACTTCATCACGCTCATCGACTATGCAAAGTTTCCTAAATTTTAAGATGTAAGTTGGGCTGAGCTTGCGTAGCCCAACAAAGCCGTATGCTGCCAGCAAATGTTGGGCTTCCTGCGTCAACCCAACCTACAAAAGCTTAAGCACTAAATTTTAATTTTTAATTTTTTGAGGAACCCGAATGGACATTCATGAATATCAGGCAAAAGAATTATTAGCCAAATTTGGTGTTGCCGTGCCACGCGGCGCAATCGCTTATTCTCCAGACCAAGCCGCATATTGCGCCGCTGAGTTGGGTGGGGCGAAGTGGGTGGTGAAAGCGCAAATTCATTCCGGTGGACGCGGCAAAGCGGGCGGCATCAGATTGTGCGCCTCCGAACAAGACGTGCAGCAAGCCGCCAACGCCATGCTCGGCATGCAACTGATCACCGCGCAAACCGGCGCGGAAGGCCGTATCGTGCATCGCGTCTATATCGAAGAAGCCAAGCCGTTTGTGCGCGAGCTGTACCTAAGTTTTGTGTTGGATAGAAACACGCAGCGCATCATCATCATGGCCTCGACCGAGGGCGGCATGGAAATCGAAGAAATTGCCCATGCCTCGCCGGAATTAATTTTGCAGGAGAGTGTGGATCCAGCAGTTGGCTTAAGACCATTCCAAGCGCGCAAAGTGGCTTTTGGCCTAGGTTTGCAAGGCAAGCAAATTCAACGTGCAGTCAATATCATACTGGGTTGCTACCGCGCTTTTAGAGATTTAGATGCGACCATGCTGGAAATTAATCCGCTGGCAGTCACCGCAGACGATCAATTATTAGCTTTGGATGCGAAGATGTCATTCGACGATAACGCCATGTTCCGCCAGCCGCAAGTGAGCGAGATGCGCGACTATTCGCAGGAAGACCCGCGTGAAGCGCAAGCCGCCGAGCATGGTTTGAATTACATCGGGCTGACGGGCAGCATCGGTTGCATCATTAACGGCGCAGGCTTGGCGATGGCAACGATGGACATGATTAAACACGCAGGCGAAGAGCCTGCTAACTTTTTGGACATCGGCGGCGGGGCTTCACCAGAACGTGTCGCAGCAGCATTCAAATTGGTCATTTCAGATGCCAGCGTGGGCGCAGTGCTGGTCAATATTTTTGCCGGAATTAACCGCTGCGATTGGATCGCGCAGGGCGTGGTGGAAGCCGCCAAAATGTTGGATTTAAAAGTACCATTGATCGTGCGTTTGGCAGGCACCAATGTTGAGGCTGGCAAAAAAATAATTGAAGACAGCGGCCTCCCCATCATCACCGCAGACACCTTGGCTGAAGCCGCCGCAAAAGCTGTCGCCGCGTATCGCGCCACCAAAAAATAAAGCCTCATCCCACCCAAAACTCAACTTTTAAAGACACCCATCATGAGCATACTTATCAACGAAAAAACGCCCGTCATCGTGCAGGGATTCACGGGTGATAAAGCCAGCTTTCACGCCAAAGAAATGATCGCTTACGGCACCAACGTAGTCGGCGGCGTAACCCCCGGCAAAGGCGGCACGACCCATTTGGGCTTGCCCGTTTTTAACACCGTGCAAGAGGCGGTACGCAATACGGGGGCAACTGCCAGTATTGCATTTGTACCCCCCGCCTTCAGCGCGGATGCCATTATGGAAGCCATCGACGCAGGCATCACGCTGATTTGCTCCATCACTGACGGCATCCCCGCGCAAGACATGATGATGATCAAAAGCTATTTACTGCGTTACCCAGAAGACAAACGCGCCATTCTAGTTGGCCCCAATTGCGCGGGCATTATCAGCGCGGGCAAGGCTATGTTGGGGATCATGCCGGGGCATATTTATTCACGCGGCCCAGTCGGCATTGTGTCGCGCTCTGGCACCTTGGGTTATGAAGCTGCCGCGCAAATGAACGTACTCGGCATCGGTCAATCCACCAGCGTCGGCATCGGTGGTGACCCCATCAACGGCAGCTCGTTTATCGACCACCTTAAATTATTCGAACAAGACCCCGAAACTAAAGTGGTAATGCTGATAGGCGAAATCGGCGGCCCGCAAGAAGCCGAAGCGGCGCAGTTCGCCAAAGAGCACATGAAAAAACCTGTGATCGGCTACGTGGCCGGACTCACCGCCCCCAAAGGTCGAAAAATGGGCCACGCGGGCGCGATTATTTCTGCCTTTGGCGACAGCGCGGCAGAGAAAAGTGAAATCATGAAATCGTTTGGCTTGAGCGTTGCACCGAGTGCGTCGGACTTAGGCGCGACCGTGGCGAAGGTGCTAGCGAGAGTTAATTAAGTTGCTGCGCGGGCGAATTGCTGTGTTGCGCGGTGCTCGAAATCCTCATGTATAAAACATACATTCCGGTTTCTGCGCGCCGCACGCCTTGCACTTCATCTCGCTCGCTAACTTAATCAGTGCCTCCTTAATTTGAGGTGCTGCCATGTACTGGGATGTCAAAACTGTTAGGCCTCTGCCGGACTACCGCATTTATGTTGAGATCGAAGATGGGCGCAAAGGAATTTTTGACTTGACCCCCTATCTCGATCACGGCGTGTTTTGTGAACTTCGAGATGTACATTACTTCAATCGCGTGAGCATCGTACTGGGTACAGTCACTTGGCCAAACGAACAAGATATTGCACCGGAAACACTGCTGGCAGAAATGATTCCTTTTGATCCGAAGCTCGCTCTTCACGGTGCATCCGATTAGGGCGTGACCATGGCGCAGGTATTTGCAATGGTTGCGATGTGGTTCGAGTACACGTTAGGGTTCTAGAAATATTATGGATGAACGGACGCAAGTAGATACCAGTGCTAAGAAAACAGAAGCCGAGTGGTTAGCATCCTCAGATCGCTTTTGGATTGCTGTCACACCAAAACTTTTTGAGTGGCTGGGTTGGGTTGCATTGCTAGCAGGGGTCTCGTTTGTGCAGAAGAAAACAGGAAGTGGCTGGCTATTACTGTTTTTAGTTTTCTGTACAACAAGCTTGATGTTCTACTTCTTTGCGCTATTTGCAAAAATTGAATTCAAAGGATATTTGTCAAGCCACCCAAATATACAGCGATTTATTTCAATTAGCTTGTCCTCTGCATTGGCTGGAGGAGCATATTATTTAGCAATGGCTTCAGTCAATGTTTTATCGAGTGCAGCCCCCTAAGTCCAAAAAGATGACGCCTACAAAAGTCCATCAGAGTCTACTGAAAAACGTCGCGAGCGATGGCAGAACAAGGCGCATAAGGGCGAGAAAGCGGAGTTGGCTTAGAAGCCAATGAGCATTTCGAGCACTTAAGCAACGCAGTTATGGCGAGCGCAGTAGTTTTTCAAACTTGAGGATGAGCACGTTGCACCCCCGCGTCTAATCTATTCAACGCATTCAAATATGCCTTGGCCGAAGCCACCACGATGTCGGTATCTGCGCCCTGCCCATTAACTACGCGCCCACCTTTCGATAAACGCACGGTCACTTCGCCTTGCGCGTCGGTACCGCTGGTGATGTTGTTCACCGAATAAAGCTGCAACTCGCTGCCGCTATTCGCGATGTGCTCGATGGCTTTGAAGGTGGCATCGACCGGCCCGCCACCCTGCATTTCGGCGGTGTGTTCTTGGCCGCCAACATTCAAACACACTTGCGCTTGCGGCAAGGTGCCGGTTTCCGAATGGGCGCGCATCGACACCAAACGATAGTGTTCGCTAATCTGCGTGGATGCGCCCACGCCGACCAAGGCTTGCAAATCTTCGTCGTAAATTTCGCGCTTGCGATCGGCTAAATCTTTAAACCGCACGAACGCTTCGTTCAACGCTTCTTCGCTGTCTGGCGCGATGTCGAGTTCTTGCAAGCGGGTACGGAATGCGTTGCGCCCAGAAAGTTTGCCCATGGTTAATTTATTGGTGCTCCAGCCGACATCTTCGGCACGCATAATTTCATAGGTCTGACGATGTTTGAGCACGCCATCTTGATGAATGCCGGACTCGTGCGCGAAGGCGTTTGCGCCAACGATTGCTTTGTTCGGTTGCACGGGATAACCAGTGATGCTGGACACCAACTTAGAAGTCGGCACGATCTGCGTGGTGTCGATGCGCGTGTCGCAAGTGAATACATCGCGCCGCGTTTTTACCGCCATCACGATTTCTTCCAAGCTGGCATTGCCCGCGCGTTCGCCCAATCCGTTGATCGTACATTCAACTTGACGCGCGCCGTTCATCACCGCCGACAAAGAATTCGCCACGGCCAAGCCCAAATCGTTATGGCAATGCGTGGACCAAATAACTTTGTGCGAATTCGGCACGCGCGCGATCAACTGTTTCATGCGCTCGCCCCACAATGCAGGGATGCTGTAACCAACGGTATCTGGCACGTTCAAGGTAGTCGCGCCCGCTTGAATGACCGCGTCGAACACGCGAATCAAAAAATCCATATCCGAACGCACCGCATCTTCGGCAGAAAATTCCACATCGTCGGTATACTCCAAAGCGAGCTTAACCGCCATCACCGCCGCCTCGACCACTTGGTCGGGCTGCATCCGCAATTTTTTTTCCATGTGAATGGGCGAGGTGGCAATGAAGGTGTGAATGCGCCCCGACTTGGCCGGCTTGATCGCCTCACCCGCCGCCCGCACATCTTTTTCGCTGGCACGCGCCAACGAACACACGGTGGAGTATTCGATCGCCGACGCGACACCACGAATCGCATCCGCGTCACCTAAGCTGGCAGCAGCAAAGCCCGCCTCAATCACATCTACGCCAAGTTTTTCTAACTGGCGCGCGATGCGAATTTTTTCATCTTTAGTCATGGCCGCGCCCGGGCTTTGTTCGCCGTCGCGCAAGGTGGTATCAAATATTATTAATTTGTCAGACATGCTTAACTCCTATTTTTTAAACTTCAATATTGATGATTAAATTGTGAGTGCCCTAATCAAAAATTTACTTGGCAAAAAATTTACTTGGCAAAAAACCCAACCAGATTAAATTTTAATTGGCCGCAGATACTAAAAACAGTGTGGGGGTTATTAGCGCGGCGTGCGCAGCAACAGCGCAGCCAGCAGGCTGAACGTGGAGTGTGATTGCGAGATGTGGCGGGAGAAGTGCATAGGCCGCAATATAACGATTTTTAATTGCTTGCGCAATAAGCATCTGCTATTCATTTATAAATATAAAGACGGAACGTTATTTCAGCGAAAAATTAACACGGAGATAATGCCATCCTACTCGTATCACTTACGGGTTTAAAATCGTCGGCGCAGCTTGCGGCAACATGCCAGGATAATCTTTGCTGTAATGTAGGCCTCTGCTTTCGTGCCGCGCTAACGCACTTTGTACAATCAACTCCGCGCTGAGCACTAAGTTGCGTAGCTCTAGCAAGTCTGATGTAACGTGGAAATTAGCATAATATTCATTAATTTCTTCGCGCAATAATTGAATGCGATGTTGTGCGCGTTGCAGCCTTTTCGTGGTGCGCACGATGCCGACGTAGTCCCACATAAAGCGGCGTAGCTCGGCCCAGTTGTGCGCGATTACAATTTCTTCATCGGCATCGGTTACTTGGCTGGCATCCCACTGCGGCAAGTCGAGCAATTGGTTTCGCGGTTTATGCAGAATATCTTGTGCGGCAGCTGCCGCAAACACCATGCATTCCAGCAGCGAATTACTGGCCAGCCGATTGGCTCCGTGCAGTCCCGTAAAAGCGGTTTCGCCAATCGCATATAAATTAGGCACGTCGGTTTTAGCCTGCAAATCGGTCATAACTCCGCCGCAAATATAATGCGCCGCTGGCACTACAGGGATGGGCTGCTTAGAAATATTGATGCCTAATTCTAAACAGCGCGCAAAAATATTGGGGAAATGTGCGCGCAAAAAATCCTCAGGTTGATGCGAAATATCCAAGTACACGCAATCCAAGCCGCGCTTCTTCATCTCAAAATCAATCGCACGCGCCACGATGTCACGCGGGGCTAATTCGGCCCGTAGATCATGGCTGGGCATGAAGCGTGTGCCGTCTGGTAATTTAAGTATACCGCCCTCGCCGCGCACAGCTTCGCTAATCAAAAATGAGCGCGCATGAGGGTGATAAAGGCAGGTCGGGTGAAATTGGATGAATTCCATATTGGCGACACGGCAACCTGCCCGCCAACCAATCGCCACACCATCTCCGGTAGCTGTATCGGGATTGGTTGTATAAAGATATACCTTACCCGCGCCACCCGTGGCCAAGACTGTGTTGCGCGCAGCGATGGTCATCACCTCGCCTGACAAACTATTTAATATATAGGCGCCATAACAATGATTATCCGCGCGACCGAGTTTATTGCCGGTAATTAAATCAATAGCAATGGCATGTTCCAGAATGGTGATGTTGGAATGTGCCCGAACTTTTTCAGCGAGCGTTTTTTGTACTGCCGAGCCGGTTGCATCGGCGGCATGAATCACGCGACGGTGGCTATGTCCACCCTCGCGCGTTAAATGATAACCGGTGTCCGTTTGAGCATCCCGCGTAAAGGGCACGCCTTGCTCAATCAGCCAATCAATCGATAATTTAGCCTGCTCGATTACGTGTCGCGCCGTCTCCACATCGCACAACCCCGCACCTGCGGTGAGCGTATCTTGCACGTGCTCCACCAAAGAATCTTCATTCGATAGCACTGCTGCAATGCCACCCTGAGCCCAAGCACTGGCTCCATCCAACAAATATTTTTTAGTCACGACCAAAACTTTTTGCTGGTCAGCCAACCGCAGCGCGAGCGACAACCCTGCCAATCCGCTGCCGATAATTAACGTGTCTGTTTGTCTGCTGAGGCTCATCAAAAAAATTTTGTGATTAAACGCGAGGGAAAAAAACTGTGTACTTGTGTACTAAAGGGCAGCTCTATGGAAACACTGTTTAAGTCGGCGAGTGGGATGAAGTGCAAGGCGCACGGCGCACAGAAACCGCAGTGTATTAAATATACACGAGGATTTCGAGCACCGAGCAACGCAGAAATTCGCCCATGCAGACACTTAAACAGCGTTTACCTATGTTTGGCCGTGATCTTGGTCATGCCCATGCTTCTTATATAACACGCTCATGATGCCCGAAAGCAGCAAACCAAAAACAATAATGATGACGTAAATGCTGAACTCCAATTTATTCATCAGCGCGAATAAACCGAGCATGGCGAAGATGCTGAGATTCTCGTTAAAATTTTGTACCGCGATGGATCGACCTGCGCCCATCAGCAAGTGTCCACGATGTTGTAACAGCGCGTTCATCGGCACCACGAAATAACCGCCCATCGCGCCAATAACAATAAGCAAAGCAACAGCGAGTATTGAGTTGGTCACGGGGAGCATCATCAACACGACCACGCCCATTGCAATGCCGACTGGTAACACGCGCACGGCAGATTCTAATTTCACAAAACGCGCTGCCAGCACAGAGCCGATGGCGATGCCGATGGCGACCCACGCAGTTAAATACGCAGCCTGTCCAAGATCATATTGCAGCGCGACTGCCGCCCATGCGATGACTATCAGCCGCAGCGTCGCACCGGCACCCCAAAATAAAGTGGTGACCGCGAGCGAGACTTGGCCAAGCGGATCTTTCCACAACAATTTAAAACAATGCCAAAAATCCGTGACTAAAAATGCCGGATTGCGGCTGATTGGTTTGTGATCAATCGGCACACGCGGAATACCCAAATTAAACAGCGCGGCTGCAATATAAATAAATAAAATAACCGTAATCGCTAGCATGGGCGCACTGTTAATACTGGTTTCAATCAATGGTATATCCCACCAACTAAGCAGCGTGGCCGCAATAGTCGGGTTGACCAGCACCCCACCCACCACCGCGCCCAACACGATGGCTGCCACGGTTAAACCTTCCATCCAACTATTCGCCACCACCAATTTGCTGGGCGGCAAGTACTCGGTAAGAATGCCGTATTTGGCGGGCGAGTACATGGCCGCGCCAAACCCCGCAATGCCAAATGCGATCAGCGGGCTGATGCCAATCAACATGGCAATACATCCAATAAATTTAATGGCGTTGCTAATAAACATGACGCGCCCCTTGGGTAGGGAATCTGCGAACGCGCCAACGAAGGGAGCTAAAACAATATAGGAAACAACAAACGCCTGTTGCAATACAGGGACGTGCCAGTTGGGGGCTGACATCTCTTTAAGCAAAGCGATTGCTGCAAATAGCAAAGCGTTGTCTGCAAGCGCGGAGAAAAATTGCGCCGCGAGAATAATCCGAAAACCTCGATCCATGCAGCGTGACTATGTTTTTTTAGAAACCGTTTTATATCATGAAAAACTGCTTCACTGACAATAATTCCGGCCAGCATCACAAAAATCAGGATGCCTGTTATTATTCGGATCATAAAATTGCGAAACTTAAGGGTGTCTATAAAAATGCAAAGTTCTGATAAAACAACTAGCCATTCCACTAGGCCGCCAAAAAGCGGCAGCCAAGTGCACCCGCAAGGGGTACACCGTGGTTGTAAGGGGCTAAAGCCCCAACAACACACGCAGGCTGGTTACAAGCAAGACAAGGCACGAGCACAAAATGTTGACGCAGTATATGGTTTCTATATAAGGCAATATTTTTTGCGAGCATCCGCTACGCGGATTGCCTGCTTACCCCATTTGTAAGCAACGCAGTATTGTGAAGAAATTTGTATTTTTTAGAGGCACCCTTACATGTCCCGCCCTATCCAAGCCCACATCAACCTCGACGCACTACAACATAATTTACATCGCGCCCGTCGCCTAAGCTCCGCGCGCATCATGGCAGTGATTAAAGCCGATGCTTACGGTCACGGTTTGCTCCGTAGTGCAGAAGCTTTGTGCGATGCCGAGGGATTTGCCTTGCTTGATTTAACGGATGCGGTGAGTCTGCGCGAAGCGGGTTTTAAGCAAACCATTTTGTTGTTAGAAGGATTTTTTGCCGCTGCAGAATTACCGCTCATGGCGGAATATGAAATTGCCAGCGTCATTCACAGCCCTCATCAGATCGACATGCTGGATGCCTATCCGCGCCGCGCCGCGTTGGATGTTTGGCTAAAAATAAATACTGGCATGAATCGTCTGGGCTTTGCCCCACATGAATTGCCGGCAGCAATGGAAAAACTACAAGCGCATTCTGCCGTGCGCGACATCACGCTCATGACCCATTTTTCTCATGCAGATGAAGCAACAGGCATCGCCGCGCAGCTAGAAAAATTTAATCAGATTACGGCGGCCTACCGCCTGCCACGATCTTTGGCCAACTCGGCGGCACTGCTGCGTTACCCCGCCAGCCACGCCGATTGGGTGCGTCCCGGCATCATGCTTTATGGCGCATCCCCTTTTCCAGAAACCAGCGCGCAGCAACTGGGCTTGCAATCGGTCATGTCGTTACACAGCAAAATAATTGCTGTGCGCGAATTAAATAAAGGTGAATCCATTAGCTATGGAGGGCTATTTAGTGCGGCACATCCGATGCGTGTGGGCGTGGTGGCCTGTGGCTACGCCGACGGCTATCCGCGCCATGCACCGAGCGGCACACCTATTTTAGTAGCGGGGCAGCGCACACGCATTTTAGGGCGCATCACCATGGACATGCTGTGCGTGGATTTAACCGCTCTGCCCGCTGTCGAAGTGGGTAGCCACGTCACCCTGTGGGGCGCAGGTTTACCTGTAGAAGAAATCGCCCATGCGGCGGGCACAATTAGCTATGATTTGCTGTGCGCGATTACCAAAAGAGTGCCTGTAGTAACACGCTGATAAATATTGGAGAGTTAATATGCTCATTAAAAAAATGGACGCAATTCAACCATCTGAAATGACTAATCAACAAGTTTACTTGGAACATCGAAGTTTTTTAGCGCGACGCAAATTTATCGGCACAGCGATACGATCTACTGCTGCCGTTTCAGCAGGGTTAACCATGCCGAGTTTGCTACTCAATAGCCATGCCGCCACGCCGAACGCGGCCAACAAATTAAGTGGCATTCGCACAAGCGCACTCAGTACAGCCGAGACGCAAACCCCTTACCAAGATGTCACGACTTACAATAATTTTTATGAATTTGGCACCGATAAAGATCAGCCCGCTCAAAATGCACACAGCCTGAAAACTCGGCCTTGGACGGTGGTGATAGAAGGTGAAATTAAGCGTCCTAAGGTTTTTGATATTGAATCATTGCTCAAACTCGCGCCTTTAGAGGAGCGCATTTATCGCCTGCGTTGCGTCGAGGGTTGGTCGATGGTAATCCCGTGGGTGGGCTTCTCATTGAGCGCGTTAATCAAGCAAGTGGAGCCGACCGGCAACGCAAAATTTTTAGAATTCACCACGCTGCACGATCCCAAACAAATGCCTGGACAACGCTCCAGTGTGCTGGAATGGCCGTATGTCGAGGGATTGCGGATAGATGAGGCGATGCACCCGCTGACGATTTTAGCGGTGGGTTTATATGGCGAAGTGTTACCGAACCAAAATGGCGCGCCGATCAGATTAGTCGTGCCGTGGAAATATGGTTTTAAGAGCATCAAATCAATTGTAAAAATTCGCTTTATCGAAAAAGCCACCGCCAGTTCGTGGATGAAGGCGGGACCGCATGAGTATGGCTATTTTGCTAACGTCAATCCAGCCGTTGACCATCCGCGCTGGAGCCAGGCGAAAGAGCGGCGCATTGGTGAATTTTTAAAGCGTGAGACCTTGCCCTTTAATGGCTATGCCGAGCAAGTGGCACATCTGTATGCGGGGTTAAATTTGAATAAATTTTTTTAAAAAATTTATTCACCGTCGCCATACTGTGTTGCTTGCAGAAAATTATGCCTCACCGATCAAAAGTATGCGTCGGCAAAATTTTTTGTTCGCGTCCTGCTTGATTAAATAGTTTGGTCTGGCTTAGGCGATTGAGTTTTTAGAGATACACTGCAATAAGTCTATGCGACATTTCCCCGCAATAAAAATCATCGTATTTTTTGCTTGCCTCGTTCCGCTGGGCAGGTTGATTGGGGCGGGAATTAATAACCAGCTCGGCACTAATCCCATCGAGTTTGTCACGCACTCGACCGGAGAATGGACACTCATTTTTTTAATGCTGACGCTCGGTATCACCCCGCTGCGCCAGCTGAGCGGCTGGTCATGGCTGATTAAATTGCGCCGCATGCTCGGCTTGTATGCGTTCTTTTATGCCAGTTTGCACTTCATCACCTATATTTGGTTGGATCAATTTTTTGATGTCGCGACCATTATCAAAGATGTCATCAAGCGTCCCTTTATCACGGTCGGCTTTGCCGCATTTATTTTACTGATCCCACTCGCTATTACCTCGACTGATGCCATGTTAAAAAAATTGGGCGGTAAACGCTGGCAAAAATTGCACAGGCTGATTTACCTTATCGCCATTTTAGGGGTGGTACATTTTTGGTGGCTGGTGAAAAAAGATATTACCGAGCCGCTGATTTACGCCGTGATACTGGCTATTTTGCTGGGATACAGAGTGGTGAGGTGGCGACATAAAACGAATCAGGGACAATGACGAATGACACATTGCCCCCTGACCTGCATACTCAATTGCCTGAACGCAATGCTTGAATGCGCTCATCCAACGGCGGATGAGTTCTAAAAAGACGCGCTAAAGTCCCGTCACCCGATATTCCAAACGCGGCAATTTGCTTGGGCAAAGTCACATGCTCGTGATTCACTTTTAATTTCTCCAATGCCGCAATCATTTTTCCGCGACCTGCAAGCTTTGCACCGCCCGCATCTGCGCGGAATTCACGTTGCCGCGAAAACCACATTACGATAATGCTGGCGAGCACACCTAAAACGACTTGCGCAATGATGCTGGTAATTAAAAAAGCTGGGCCTTGTCCACGTTCCGTTTTAAACACCACACGATCAACAAAGTGGCCGATGATGCGCGAGAAGAAAATCACAAAGGTGTTCACCACGCCTTGTATGAGTGCCAAGGTGACCATGTCACCGTTGGCGACGTGGCTGATTTCGTGCGCTAACACGGCCTCGGCTTCGTCACGGCTCATGGCGTGCAACAAGCCGGTGCTGACCGCAACCAGCGCGTTGTTGCGATTCCACCCCGTAGCAAATGCGTTTACATCAGGCGCGTCATAAACGGCCACTTCTGGCATACCGATGCCCGCTGCCTGTGCTTGGCGACGCACGGTTTCCAGCACCCAACGCTCGGTTGGGTCAGTCGGGCTGGTGATGATTTGCGCGCCCACCATACGTTTGGCCGACCACTTGGACATGAATAATGAAATGATCGAACCTGCAAATCCCATCACGGTAGACATGATCAGCAGCGATTGGAAATCAATCCCCCCGCTTTGATCCAACATGGTATCCACCCCCAGCAAGCGCAAGGTGATGCTGATAACCACGAGTACTGCCACGTTCGTCAGTACAAATAAAAAAATCCGTTTCATGCCTTCTCCTCCATTAAACAATACTGTATCAAGATCAAATCAATTTCATTTCATCAAACCAAAACGGCGCGCAGTTTATCACCTCTGCATCTCATATCGTTAAATATGGGAACAAATCAAAATTTCAAGAACCCCACCCCACACTTTAATTTAGAAAACCCCATCCCACACTTTATCCAGAAGACTTGGAGCAATACCGACAAAATAAGTTTCTTCCCTCCCCCCCACACTGCAAGCCATACAAGCCTCACTTTAGTGCACCTTGATTTTAGTACTAACTAGTATCATAATGCCCAGCACTAAGTTAATCATCTTTCGCCATGCCTAAAGAATTTATCCCTGCCAGAACATTTCTTCCGTCCCTGCGCGAAATCGCCAGAACGTATCAAGAGTTTGGCTCCTATTCGGCAGCGCACATACGCAGCTTGGGGCTAACCCCTTCACAATTCGATATTATTGCTACGCTGGGCAACACCGATGGCATGAGCTGCAAACAATTGGGTGAAAAAACGTTAATTACCAAAGGTACGCTGACTGGCGTGATTGACCGCTTGGAGGCAAAAAAAATTATCCGTCGGATCGCTTCGCCGACTGATGCGCGCAGCCAGATTATCCAATTGACGCGTACGGGCGAAATGCTTTTTGTGCGTGCTTTTCCTGCCCACATGCAACATCTTGACTGCGTGTTCAACCAATTTTCACAAACTTATCTGGATACTTTAACCCACGCTTTGCAAAAATTAAGGCTAGCAATTGTGGCGGCTGGAAAAAATCCAGCCGTGGCCGCAGACAAAAATCCAGCCGTAGCCGCAGGCAAAAAACAAGAAACAGCACAACAAACAAAAATAACTAAAAAACAATCCTAAAAAATGGAAACTTCTATACAAGAATGGTTGAATCACCCCGCCGTGCAGAGCGGCCTGATTCCATTTATTGTCGCAATATTGGTTGCTGAATTATTGCAGCGTATGCGCTTGAGCGGTCTTGCCATTGTGGCAGGATTTGCTGCCACGGTTTATTTTGTCAGCGATTTTTCTTTCTCTCCGCTCACCTCCACGCGCAAAATTATTTTGCTCGGCTTGGCCTCTACCATACTCGCCCTGCCCTTTTTAAATTTACGCGGAATGCGCCTCGTGCTGGCTCTAGCAGGTGCAGCTGCTGCCGCGTGGGCGATGCAAGGCGTACTGCAGCGACAAGAATTACAAAACATGCTGTTGTGGGGCGCGGGTTGCGCACTCTACGTGGGCTGGCTCATTTATTGGTTTGATGGTCTGCAACATGCGCCCGTGCGTGCAGCCAGCGCGGGCATGGCCTTAGGTTTTGGTACGGGCATCGCCACGTTGATGGGCGCATCCGCCCTGCTGGGGCAACTGGGTTTAGCCTTAGGCTCGGCGGCCAGTGCGTACTTAGTAATCATGTCGCTGACCAATCACCCCCTGCCCGCAGGCCGCAGCTTCACTTTGCCGCTGTCGCTGCTGGCAGGCTTGCTCGGCTGCGCGGGCGTGCTGCTGGCAAAGCTGCCTTGGTACTGCCTGCCCGTCTTTGCACTCATCCCATTTATTAGCCATGCGCCCGTTTCCGAACGGCTCGCGCTGTGGCTACAAAGCACACTCCTATCGGTTGCCACATTAAGCGGTGCTGCGGTAGCGGTGTATCTCAGTTGGCGTGTTAACGACGCGCCGCCTTTTTAATTGTTATATACAGGAGTCTTACCATGATGAAACGCTCATTGCTCGCCTTACTTGTTGCAGGCAGCTTGCCACTGGCCGCCCACGCAGCAAATTCTTACACCATTGACCCACAGCACACCTACCCGCACTTTAGCGTCAACCACCTTGGTTTTTCTACCATGCAAGGTCGCTTTGATACCAGCAGCGGTAAGGTGACATTAGATGCTGCCGCCAAAAAAGGCACGGTTGAATTTAGCATTGAAGCGGCCTCAGTCAATACCGGTTTTGCCAAGCGAGATGATCATTTGCGTACACCCGATTTTTTCAATGCCGCCGAATATCCAACGATTACTTTTAAATCCACCGCTGTTAAATTCAAAGGTGACAAGCCCACAAGCGTAGAAGGTAACCTCACCATGCTGGGTGTAACTAAGCCCGTTAAATTAGAAGTGAGCGCGTTTAATTGTGGCCTGCACCCGATGGATCCAACCAAGAAGAAGTTTGTATGCGGCGCAGATGCCCAAGCAGAAATCAAACGTTCTGACTTTGGCATGAAGTATGGCGTGCCAGCAGTGGGCGATACCATTAAACTGGTGTTTGAAATTGAAGCGATCAGAGATTAATTTTTATCGCGATTTTGTATTACACCAATGAAAACGGCAGGCTCACTAAAGCCTGCCGTTTTTTTATTTCCGTTCAGCCCATTAAGCCCATTCAGCCCATTAAGCCTAGACTAGAACGCCCGCTCAGGCAACGACCTAAGGCAACAACAATGACTTTTGCACCGCCACCGCACAGATCGACATAAGTGTACCGGGCAACATGCCCAACACCAATAAGGCTAGGCCGTTAATAGAGATGAGTAAGCCGCTGTCGGGCTGGATAGAGATAGGCGCATGACTTTCTGGCGCATCAAAATACATGAGTTTGACGATGCGTAAATAATAGAACGCGCCGATGAGCGAGAACAAGACCGCGATCACCGCTAAAGAAACATAGCCCGCGCTGACCGCTGCCTGCAGCACAGAAAACTTAGCGTAAAATCCAACGGTTGGCGGCACGCCCGCCATAGAAAACATGAGCAACATCATCATCAGCGCCAGCCACGGGCTACGTTGGTTGAGCCCCTTAAAATCGTTCAGTGTGTCTGCTTCAAACCCCTCACGCGACAGCAACATAATCATGCCGAAGCTGCCCAGACTCATCAGCACATAAACCACGGCATAAAACATGGCCGAGCCATAACCTTCCAACCCGCCACTGAGTATACCGAGCAATAAAAACCCCATATGCGCGATGGTGGAATAAGCCAACATTCGTTTAAGATTGGTCTGTGCGATAGCGACGATATTGCCGAGTGCCATAGACAGCACGGCGAGTATGACCAACATGCCCGACCAATGCACCAGCAAGGGTTGCAAACCCTCCACCAAAATCCGCATGACGAAGGCGAATACCGCCAGCTTAGGTGCCGAGCCGATGAGCATGGTAACGGCGGTAGGCGCACCATGATAAACGTCGGGCACCCACATGTGGAACGGCACCACGCCCAGTTTGAAAGCCAAGCCCGTAACCACGAACACGAGGCCGAATACCAATAGATTTTTGTCCGCCGCGCCGCGCGTAATCGCATCAGATACAGCACTCAATTCCAGCGTGCCCGTTGCCCCGTACAACATGGAAATACCGTACAACAATAAGCCGGAAGCCAACGCGCCCAGGATGAAATATTTCATGGCGGCTTCGGTGCTGGCGGCTGAATCACGCTGGAGCGCAACCATTGCATATAAGCTCAGGGACAATAATTCCAAACCCATGTACAGCGTTAAAAAGTGGCTGGCCGAAATCATGACCATCATGCCGAGCAAGGTGAACAGCAACAGCACCATGAACTCGCCCGTAAACAGGCCGCGCACCATGAGATAAGTCCGCGAATAAACCAACACCATAGACATGCCCAAGTAACTCAGCAGCTTGAGCACATCGGACATCAGATCATCTACGAACATGTTGCTAAACAAATACACCACGCCCGGTTGATAGGTAAAGACCGTTAAAAAGGCGCAACCAAACAAAGTAATTTGCACCAGTAAATAGGTGGGCGTTTTGGCGGGATTAGTGACAAACAAATCCACAAGCAAGATGGTGCACGCCATCACCAGCAGAAATATTTCTGCGTATAGCGGAGACAGGGTGGCTAGATAATTCATAGATTCCTCATTAAAGCTTGGAGCGTGCGACATGCACCAGCAAGTCACTCACGGACACATGCATGATTTCGCTGAATGGCAACGGGTATAGTCCCATCGCCAAAACGGCGGCGGCTAAAATGGCACACACGAATGTTTCGCGCGCGTTCATATCGGTTAAATGGGCGACATGCTGGTTGGAAACCGCGCCAAAGATCACTCGTTTGACCATCCACAGCGTATAAGCCGCGCCGAAAATGAGCGTGCTGGCCGCTAAAAACGCATACCAGAAATTAACTTTAACCGCGCCCATGATGACCATGAATTCGCCGACGAAGCCGCTGGTACCAGGTAAGCCCACATTCGCCATCGCAAACAGCACAAAGAAGGCGGCGAATATCGGTATCTTGTTAGCGACTCCGCCGTAATCGGCGATATTGCGCGTGTGCATACGGTCGTACATCACGCCGATGCAAACGAACAATGCGCCGGACACAAAGCCGTGCGAAATCATTTGCAGTAGCGCGCCTTCTACGCCGTATGAGTTAAACATGAACAAGCCTAGCGTGACAAAGCCCATGTGCGACACAGAGGAATAGGCCACCAGCTTTTTCATATCCGTTTGCACCAGTGCCACCAGCGCGATGTACACCACGGCGATCAACGACAGCGCGATCATCACGCCTGACAACTGCTGGCTGGCATCCGGCGCGATCGGCATGGAGAATCTGATAAAGCCGTATGCGCCGACCTTCAGCATGATCGCTGCTAACACCACGGAGCCGCCCGTAGGGGCTTCTACGTGGGCGTCCGGCAACCATGTGTGTACGGGAAACATCGGCACTTTGACCGCGAAGGCCATGAAGAAAGCGATGAATATTAAAATTTGAGCATTCAGTGGAATGGCGAGTTTATGGTAATCCAGAATCGCAAAACTGCCGCCGGATTGGTTGTAAAGGTAGAGCAAGGCAATCAACATCAGCAGCGAGCCAAGCAAGGTGTACAGGAAAAATTTCACTGCCGCATACACGCGATTTGTGCCGCCCCACACACCAATAATGATAAACATCGGGATGAGCATGGCTTCCCAAAACACGTAGAACAACACCGCATCCAGCGAGGCAAATACGCCGTTGATAAGGCCGGACATGATTAAAAATGCCGCCATATATTGTGCCACGCGCTTCTCTATAACCTTCCACCCCGCAATCACCACTAACGGTGTGAAAAAGCTATTGAGCAAAATAAATAAAACAGAGATGCCATCTACACCCAAGTGATAGTGAATGTTGTAGCGCGTAATCCAATCGTGCAACTCAACAAATTGCATGAGGCTGGTGGTTTTGTCGAAGCCCGTATACAGCGGGATGGTGACCACAAATCCCAAAATTGCACCCAACAATGCAAGGATTCGAGCCAAGGGCGCGTTGCGATCACCGCCCGTTGCCATAATCAATAATCCGAAAAGGATGGGCAACCAGATTGCGACGCTTAATAAGGGGAATCCAAAAATCATACTTTATTCATCCAATATTTATTCATACATATAAGTGTATTGCGGCTAAAAATATTTATGTCCAGCCTCATTCAAACCAGTTGCGTATGGTCAGCAGCAAAAATACGCCAATAATCATGGAGAAGGCATAGTGGTAAATGTAGCCGGTTTGTACGGTGCGCATCACGCCGGAGAATGCGCCAATCAAGCGTGCTGAGCCATTGACCATAAGGCCATCAATTAACTTTACGTCACCAAATTTCCACAAAAAGCGGCTTAATCCGCGTGTGCCACCGGAAAAAAACCAGTCGTTAAATCGATCAAAGTAATAATTGTTTTCCAACGTGGTGTACACAAATTCAAAACGATGCTTGAGCATTTCAGGAATATCGGGGCGTTTCATGTAGAAGAACCAAGCCGTGAATACGCCACCCACCGCCAGCCAGAAAGGCAGTGTCATAAATGCGTGCAGTGCCATACTGACCGGATGCTCGATAATTTCGTGGTGCATCAATGCGGCCAAAAACTGCAGCTGATGAGCCTCGGACACAAAAATAGAATCGCCAAAGTATCCGTAGTGCAAGAGTTGATCGAATGCAAGCGCGCCGATTCCGATAGAAGGAATAGCCAGCAAAATAAGCGGGAAGGTGACCACCCAAGGAGATTCGTGTGGCTTTTGTCCGGGCGCTAAGCCATGGTGATCGTCATGTGCGATCTCCCCATGATGATCTGCCTCGTTATGATCGGCTGTGTCATGCGCTGCGGGTTGATGATCGCTCTCTTGGCCAAACCGTTCTTGCCCGTGAAACACCAAGAAGTACAAACGGAAGGAGTAAAACGCAGTAACGAACACCCCCGCCACTACCGCAAAATAAGCAAAACCAGAAGCCGGCAGTTGGGATAAATACACGGCCTCAATAATACTTTCTTTGGAATAAAATCCAGAGAGGAAGGGCGTGCCGATCAAAGCCAATGAGCCGATTAGAAAGGTGATCCAAGTGATCGGCATGTATTTGCGCACCCCCCCCATCTGCCTGATATCTTGCACGTGGTGCATGGCGATAATGACGGAGCCTGCGGCGAGGAACAATAACGCTTTAAAAAATGCGTGTGTCATCAAATGAAATATCGCCACCGAATAAGCCGATGCCCCCAATGCCACGGTCATGTAACCCAGCTGCGATAAAGTGGAATAAGCGATGACGCGCTTGATGTCGGTTTGAATAATCCCCAGAAAACCCATGAACAACGCGGTAATCGCGCCAATGACCATGACAAAAGATAAGGCCGTCTCGGATAATTCAAACAGCGGCGACATGCGCGCCACCATAAAAATTCCGGCGGTGACCATAGTTGCGGCGTGGATTAACGCAGAAATCGGGGTGGGGCCTTCCATTGAGTCGGGCAACCAAACATGCAAAGGAAACTGTGCGGATTTACCCATCGCGCCGATGAATAACAGAATGCAAATCGCGCTCATTAAATTCCATGACACGCCCGCAATAGGCGCTACGTCTTGGGCATGGCTGGCAGCATGATTAAATACCGCTTGATAATCCAACGTACCAAATACCATTAATACCAAACCGATACCGAGCAGGAAGCCAAAGTCTCCTACGCGATTGACCAAAAAGGCTTTGAGGTTGGCGTAAATGGCTGTCGGGCGCGTGTACCAAAAACCAATCAACAAATAAGACACCAGCCCCACCGCTTCCCACGCAAAAAATAATTGCAGGAAATTATTAGACATGACCAACATCAACATGGAAAAAGTAAACAATGAGATGTAACTAAAGAACCGCTGATAGCCCGCGTCTTCTTGCATGTAACCGATGGTATAGATATGCACCATGAGCGAGACAAAGGTCACCACGAGCATCATCAAAACAGTCAACGGGTCGATCAGAAAACCGACTTCAAATCGCGCATCAGGGGTCGTCATCCACGTATAGACTGTGCCATTGAAAGTGTGCCCAGCCATGACATCTTGAAAAATGATCACCGATGCAACAAAAGACACCAACACCATCAAAATGGTAATACGGTGCGTCCAAGCGCGACCCAAAATGTGACCCAGCAGTCCAGCTAAAATCGCGCCCAACAAGGGCGCAAGAGGAACCAACAAGTAGAGATTTTGCATATTGCTCATTGCACTATTAACCTTTCAGGCTACCAATATCATCTACGTTAATGGTGCGGAGATTACGGAACAGCACGATCAAAATAGCCAAACCGATAGCGGCCTCAGCGGCGGCAACGGTGAGGATAAAGAACACGAAAACTTGTCCAGCTGTATCGTCCAAATAGCGGGCAAAGGCGATGAAGTTGGTATTAACCGCCAGTAGCATTAATTCGATGGACATCAACAATACGATCAAATTTTTTCGATTTAAAAATATCCCGACGATACCGATCGCAAAGAGGATCGCGCCAAACACTAAATAATGCGCCAGACTTAAGCTCAACATATTTTATCCTTAACTCTCTTTGCGCTCGGATGGCATAGAGACCACGCGAATACGATCTTTTCTTTGCACCGCCACCTGTTGCGCCACATCTTGTGATTTCGCATCCTTGCGATGCCGCAATGTCAGCGCAATAGCTGCAATAATCGCCACCAATAATACGATAGCGGCCAACTCAAACGGGTACACATAATCCGTATAAATAATGCGACCCAACTCTTTGGTATTGCTGTAATCAGCGGCGTGTTTAGCGATCATCACACTGGTTTCAATGGTTTGACGGTTGCCCACCACGGCCACCATTTGCACCACCATAATCAAAGCCAATGTCAGGCCAAATGGAAACCAACGCCAAAATCCTTCGCGTAGCTGTGCAATGTTGATGTCCAACATCATCACCACAAACAAGAACAACACCATGACCGCACCAACGTATACCAACACCAAGGTGATAGCTAAAAATTCTGCTTCGAGCAACAACCACACCCCTGCCGTACTGACAAATGACACAACCAAAAACAGGGCTGCATGTACTGGATTGCGTACCGTCACCACACGCATGGCTGAGATTGCCGCCACTGTCGCAAACATGTAAAAAACAAATGTGTCGAAACTCATATTCCTACCCTCAAATACTTACCTGTATTTAGCATCTGCCGCTTTATCTAGCGCGATTTGCTTTTCGTGTTTCGCGCCCATCGCCAACAGCATCGGCTTGGTGTAATACAAATCACCGCGTTTTTCACCGTGATATTCCAGCACCCGCGTTTCTACAATTGCATCTACTGGACAAGATTCTTCACACAGGCCGCAGAAAATACACAACGTCATGTCGATGTCATAACGCGTCGTGCGGCGCGTGCCGTCTGGACGTTCTTCAGTTTCAATGGCAATGGCCAACGCGGGGCAGACCGCTTCGCACAGCTTGCACCCGATGCAACGCTCTTCGCCATTACCGTAACGGCGTAACGCATGCAGCCCACGGAAACGAAACCCTTGCGGCGTTTTTTCTTCGGGGAATTGCACGGTAATTTTTCGGGCGAACATATAGCGCCCGGTCAAAGCCATGCCTTTGAGCAATTCAATCAGTAAGAAAGATTTAAAAAAACCAGTAATTTTTGCCATCATTCCCTCACCACAACCAGTATGGGGTTTGCATCCACACGCCTACTACCACCAGCCAAACGAGCGTGATCGGGATTAAAATTTTCCAACCCAAGCGCATCAATTGATCGTAACGGTAGCGCGGGAAGGTCGCGCGAAACCACAGAAAAAGGAAAAGTACAAAAGACATTTTGCCTAGCATCCACAATATGCCCGGCACATGGTCAGTCCAAGCGCCGAGCACTGGCAATCCGTGAAATGGATTGAGCCAGCCACCCAAAAACAGTATCGCGGTAAGCGCGGCAATTAAAATCATGTTGGCATATTCGGCCAACATAAACAGACCAAAACCCATCCCTGCGTACTCTACATGGAAACCTGCGACAATTTCAGATTCGCCCTCAACCGTGTCGAAAGGTGAACGATTGGTTTCAGCTACGCCAGCGATAAAATACACAATGAACATGGGGAACAGCGGAATGAAATACCAACCTAAAATTCCTAGCTCACTTTTTTGACCGTTCACTATTTCGCCGAGATTCATGCTGCCAGACACCATCAACACGCATACCAGCGCAAAACCCATAGGGATTTCGTATGACACGATCTGCGCGGCTGAACGCAGCGAACCGAGAAAAGCATATTTGGAATTAGAGGCCCAGCCCGCAATGATGACACCGTATACGCCGAGCGAGGTCATCGCCAAGATATAAAGCAGCCCCGCGTTGATATCTGACAAGACGATCCCATCAAAAAACGGCACCACCGCCCATGCCGCCAAAGCGGGTACTAAAGCCAGCACGGGCGCGGCGATAAATAAAAATTTATTTGATCCTGACGGGATAATAATTTCTTTGAGCAGCAGCTTAATACCGTCTGCCAAAGGTTGCAGCAAGCCAAAATAGCCAACCCGGTTGGGGCCGATTCGCACCTGAATCCAACCGATCACTTTGCGTTCCAACAAGGTGATATAAGCCACGCTGATAAAGATCGGCAGCACGATGACCAGAATTTTCACCAGTGTCCAGACCGGCAACCAAGCTGCGCCTAGATAGCCGTTACCCAACTCATGTACTGTTTGTAGCAGCTCTATCATGCGCGCTCCACCGTCACCGCGCCAAACATCGCGCCCAGCTTTGCTGTAGCTGTGTGACCCGCAGCCACACGCACCACGCCCTTAGGCAGCGTATTGTCAGCACGAGCCATCAAATAAACCGCACCTTGACCTTGATTTACCTTGACCCGATTCCCCATTTGCACGCCCAACTTGGCAAGCTCTTCGCCATTCATCATGACGGTTGGCTCGGCGGCATCGGTGGTCGCTTGCAATGGCTGAGAGCGACGCGTAATCGCATCGGCAAAATAAATGGGCACATCGCTCACGCGCTGCAAGCCTGCACTCACGACAAACGGTGCAGACACAATATCGCTCACGCCATTATTCAGCTTGCTCGAAATATCTGCCCCTGCCAAAGCCTCATCGCGCACAGCTTCGCTGCTATCTTGCTCAAAGCCAGCCAGATTGAGCAAATTTCCTAACACGCGCAATATTTTCCAAGCAGGACGCGTTTCGCCCAAAGGTTGCACCACACCTTTAAAGCTTTGCACGCGCCCTTCTGTACTAATGTATGTACCCGATGTTTCGGTGAACGGCGCAATCGGCAACATGACATCGGCGTAATCTTGCGCCTGATGTTTATACGCGCTCAGTGCCACCACCATATCAGCGGCGCGCATGGCGGCCACGGTTTGCTGGGGATTATGTGTGTCCAACTCGGCTTCAACGTTCAGCAAAATATAAGCCTTGCGCGGCGCAGCCAACATGGCCGTGGCATTTAACCCTGACTGACTTGTGCCGGCTGCCTGAGCCGCCGGCACGGCCTTTGCTAAATAGCCGCCGACGCTGTTGGCTGCCTCGCCGAGAAAACCAAATTTGCCGCCGCATAACACTGCAATTTGTTGCGCCAAAGATTGCAGTTGTGCGGCTTGCGGATGCTGCTGGGCAAAATTGCCAAGCAATATTGCTACATGCTCGCCACTGGCCAAACTCTCGGCAATTTTTGCGGCAGAGTTTGCTGGTGCGGTCGCTTGATTGGATTGTTTAGCCAACGTCAAGGCTTGCAATATTTGCGTCAACACCGCCACCATATCCGTGGGTGCAACGATCGCTTTGTTTTTTACCGCCATGAGCAAATCATCATCTGCGGCATGCAGCACATTTAATTGCGCGCCTTTTTTCACCGTTTGCCGCATACGCGCTGCCAGCAAGGGTTGGTCTTTACGCAAGAAGCTGCCGACCAGCAAAAAGCGATCTATCTTATTGATGTCTGCCACGGCCATACCCAACCAAGGTACGCCCGCCTGTTTGCCATCCGCGCTGAAATCAGACTGGCGCAAACGAAAATCAATATTGTCGCTGCCTAAGCCGCGCACCAATTTTTGCAACAAATAAAGCTCTTCTAAGGTGGCGTGGGGGGTAGCAAGCGCGGCAATTTGATCTGCGCCAAACTCTTCTTTGATTTGGCGCAAACCGTTCGCCACATATTCCAGCGCGACGTTCCATTCCACTTCAAGCCATTTTCCATCTTGCTTGAGCATGGGTTTGGTTAGACGCTCTGTCGAATTCAACCCTTCGTAGCTGAAGCGATCTTTGTCCGACAACCAGCATTCGTTGATCGCCTCATTTTCGCTAGGCAATACGCGCATCACGCGATTGTTTTTAACTTGTATGGTGAGGTTTGAGCCTAGGCCGTCATGCGGGCTGATCGACTTGCGGCGCGATAATTCCCATGTTCTGGCACGGTAGCGAAAAGGCTTACTGGTCAACGCGCCCACCGGGCAAAGGTCAATCATGTTGCCGGACAATTCGGAATCGACCGTGCCGGAAAGAAAGCTCATGATCTCTGCATGTTCGCCACGAAAGGCTTGACCTAATTCCATTTCACCGCCCACTTCGATACCAAAACGCACACAGCGTGTGCAGTTGATACAGCGGCTCATTTCTTCAGCAGCCACCAGCGGGCCAATATCCTTGGCTAATACCACGCGCTTTTCTTCTTGGTAGCGCGAAGCACTGCCACCATAGCCCACAGCCAAATCTTGTAGCTCGCATTCACCGCCTTGATCGCATATTGGGCAATCGAGTGGATGGTTGATCAGCAAAAATTCCATCACGCCCTTTTGCGCTTTGATGGCTTGCGCTGATGCAGTCTGCACTTTCATGCCTTCGGCCACGGGAGTGGCGCAGGCAGGCAATGGCTTGGGTGCTTTTTCAACCTGCACCAGACACATCCGGCAATTAGCCGCAATAGATAATTTTTTATGATAGCAAAAGTGCGGGACGTATATTCCCAAACGGTTAGCTGCATCAATCACTGATGTGCCGCTTTCTACCGCAATACTTTTACCGTCAATTTCAAGATTTATCATGACACACCTAATATTTAAATCGCGTCCGTGTTACTCAAATATATAGCTTACTTAAATTTATAGCCTTAAATTTACGACCTCGCCTAATCCTAATTTAGACCAGGCAACGCTTATGTTCAATGTGATACTCAAATTCGCTACGATAATGCTTGAGAAATCCCTGTACTGGCCAAGCAGCTGCATCGCCCAAGGCACAAATGGTGCGTCCTGCAATGTTCTCGCATAAGCTTAACAATAAATCTAAATCTTCGGGTCGCCCCTGACCGGTTTCGATGCGATGCACAATGCGGTACAACCAGCCCGTGCCTTCGCGGCACGGTGTGCATTGCCCGCACGACTCTTCAAAATAAAAATAAGATAACCGTTCCAACGCACGCACCATGCAAGTGGTATCGTCCATCACAATAATCGCGCCCGTGCCCAACATCGATCCGGCCTTAACCACCGAGTCATAATCCATATTCAGATCCATCATGATCTCGCCCGTCAGCACTGGCATGGAAGAGCCACCCGGTATGCAGGCTTTAAGCTTGCGCCCACCGCGCATCCCACCCGCCATGTCTAACAATGTCGTGAACGGTGTACCCAGGGGCACTTCAAAATTGCCCGGATTATTGACGTGACCCGAAATAGAAAATAGCTTGATGCCACCATTATTCGGCTTGCCCAGCTCTAAGAATTTCTGCCCACCATTATTAATGATGTATGGAATGCTGGCGAACGTTTCAGTGTTGTTGATGGTGGTGGGCTTGCCGTATAAACCAAAGCTGGCAGGGAACGGTGGCTTAAAGCGCGGCTGGCCTTTTTTACCTTCTAACGATTCCAATAGTGCCGTTTCTTCGCCACAAATATATGCACCGTATCCTAGGTGATTATGCAAGTCGAAACTAAAATCGCTGCCTAATATATTGCCACCTAAATAACCCGCTGCACGCGCTTCTTCACATGCCGCTTCCATGCGCTCGTAAGATTCAAAAATCTCGCCATGCACGTAGTTGTAACCCACTTTTACGCCCATGGTATAGGCGGCAATCGCCATGCCTTCAATCAAAATATGCGGGTTGAAACGTAAAATATCGCGATCTTTAAATGTGCCTGGCTCGCCCTCATCAGAGTTGCACACCAGATATTTATCACCCTGATAATTGCGTGGCATGAAGCTCCACTTCAGGCCCGTAGGAAACCCCGCTCCACCACGACCCCGCAAACCAGAGGCTTTCACCTCAGCAATGATGGCATCAGGGGCAATTTTTTCCGCAAGAATTTTGCGCAAAGCCTGGTAGCCGCCCACGCTTAAATAATTCGCCAGTGTCCACGGCTGTTCAAATTGCATGGTGTTGAGGAGGATAGGCGCAGCCATTACTTGTTCAACTCCAACAATAATTGGTCAATTTTCGCGGGGGTCAAACGCCCACAGGTTTTTTTGTTATTTACCATCAACACGGGGGCTTCATCACAGACGTTTTGACACTCGCCCGCACGCAGGCCAAATTTTCCATCCGCCGTCATTTCGCCGACTTCGATGCCCAGTTTGCTTTTGATGTAAGCCATAGTTTCATCTGATCCCACCAACTGGCAGGAAAGGTTGGTGCACACCGTCAAGGTATGCTTACCCATGGGCTTAAGGTTGTACATATTGTAAAAAGTGGCGACTTCGTACACCGACATTTGCGGCATCTCTAAATAGACCGCCACGGCTGCCATGTCGTCGTTACTGATCCAACCCTTTTCATCTTGTACAAAACGCAAAGCCGCCATTACCGCTGACTGCTTTTGATTGGCTGGATATTTTTGTAATTCGCGATTGATTTTGGCCTGAATTTGTTCGGATAACATTAACGATCAACCTCTCCAAAAACGATGTCTTGTGTACCGATAATGGCGACCACATCGGCGATCATATGGCCACGTACCATCTCATCTAATGCGGCAATGTGGGCAAAACCGGGCGCGCGAATTTTCATGCGGTAGGGTTTGTTTGCGCCATCTGAAATCATATAAATACCAAATTCGCCCTTGGGGTGTTCGACCGCCGCATAAGCCTCGCCCTCTGGCACATGCATCCCTTCGGTAAATAATTTGAAATGGTGGATGAGTTCTTCCATGTTTTGTTTCATGGATTCACGTTTGGGCGGTGCAATTTTGAAGTTATCGACAATTACGGGACCGGGGTTGGCGCGCAACCAATCGACGCATTGTTTGATGATGCGATTGGCCTGGCGCATTTCTTCGACGCGCACGAGGTAACGATCATAACAATCACCCTCGACACCCAGTGGAATATCAAAATCTATGCGGTCATATACCTCGTATGGCTGATGTTTGCGCAGATCCCACAACACACCCGAGCCACGCAACATGGGTCCAGTGAAACCCATCGCTAAAGCATCTTCGGGCGAAACCACGCCGATGCCAACGGTACGTTGCTTCCAAATACGATTATCCGTAAGCAAAGTTTCATATTCATCAATATATGCGGGAAAGCGTTTGGTGAAATCTTCAATAAAATCGAGCACTGAACCTTCACGATTCTCGTTCATTTGCTTCACAGCTTTAGCGTTGTGAATTTTGGAAGCCTGATACTGCGGCATGGTGTCAGGCAAATCACGGTACACACCACCGGGACGGTAGTATGCGGCGTGCATGCGCGCACCTGAAACCGCTTCGTATACGTCCATTAAATCTTCACGTTCGCGGAAGCAAAACAGAAACACGGTCATCGCGCCGATGTCCAACGCGTGTGCGCCCAACCATAACAGATGGTTCAATACCCGCGTAATTTCATCAAACATCACGCGAATATATTGGGCGCGCAAGGGGACTTGCAGACCCACCAACTTTTCAATGGCCATACAATACGCATGTTCGTTGCTCATCATGGAAACGTAATCCAACCTATCCATGTACGGTAGCGATTGCAAGTACGTTTTATGTTCGGCTAATTTTTCGGTTGCGCGATGCAGCAAGCCAATATGCGGGTCTGCTCGTTCGATTACCTCACCATCCAACTCCAGCACTAAACGTAAAACGCCATGCGCAGAGGGATGCTGCGGACCAAAATTCATTGTGTAATTTTTAATTTCAGCCATATCTTCACCACTTGTCCGAACGGTTTGACGCATGCTCACAATGCATTTTGGTGAAAAAATAATTCAAAATACTGGCTTTCATTTCATATGCCCGTAATGTTCTTCGCGGATAATTTTTGGCACAAGCTGCCGTGGCTCGACTGTGACAGGCTGGTAAATAACGCGCTTCTGCTCGGGATCGTAGCGCATTTCAACATGGCCAGATAAGGGAAAATCTTTACGGAAAGGATTGCCGACAAAACCATAATCGGTGAGCAAGCGGCGCAAATCGGGGTGACCGCTAAAAATAATTCCATACAAATCGAACGCTTCGCGCTCAAACCAATTTGCACACCGCCAAATGCCCACAACCGAATCCAACATGGGCAATGCGTCATCGGCAGCAAAAACCCTGACACGCAAGCGCATATTATTTCTGACCGACAAGAGATGATAGACCACGGCAAAGCGCGCAGGATAATTCGTCTTGCTATCCTCGGCTTTTAGATATGCCCCACCAACCACAAGATCGCTGCCATAGGTGTAATAATCCACACCACACAAGTCGATCATCTGCTCAAAATGGAAGCTAGGATCATCACGCAAACGCAGCAAAATAAATGACAGGTCTGCAGCGCGCACAACCATGGTCAACTCGCCCAATTGGTTGGTGAGGCTGACCACTTTGTCAGAAAATTTTTCGTTTAAATTTGCAGTTAAAAGAGTTAAGTCAGCGGCCATATCATTTCTTAACGCGCAATTGTATTGGTGCGTTTAATCTTGTTCTGCAATTGAATAATGCCGTACAGCAAAGCTTCTGCTGTGGGAGGGCAACCTGGCACGTATACGTCTACCGGAACGATGCGATCGCAGCCGCGCACCACGGAATAAGAATAATGATAGTAACCCCCTCCGTTGGCGCATGAACCCATCGAAATTACCCAACGCGGCTCAGTCATCTGGTCGTACACTTTGCGTAAAGCGGGTGCCATTTTGTTGCACAAGGTGCCCGCCACTACCATGACATCGGATTGACGCGGACTGGGTCTAAACACCACGCCGAAGCGATCCAAGTCATAGCGCGAAGCACCCGCATGCATCATCTCTACCGCGCAGCAGGCCAAGCCAAAGGTCATCGGCCACATTGATCCGGTGCGCGCGTAGTTAATCAACACGTCCGCTGTAGTGGTGACAATACCCTTCTCAAGAACGCCTTCTAATCCCATTCCAAGGCTCCCTTTTTCCACTCATACAGAAATCCAATAATGAGGATAAACAAAAAAATCATCATGGAAATAAATCCGAACAAGCCAATTTCTTTAAGCGCAACCGCCCACGGAAACAGGAACGCAATTTCAAGGTCGAACAAAATAAACAAAATAGCAACCAAGTAATAACGTACGTCAAACTTCATGCGGGCATCTTCAAATGCCTCAAAGCCGCACTCATAGGGAGCCAGCTTGGCCTCATATGGGCGGTGTGGCGCAACCAACCTGCTCAGCACCAGCGGCGCGACACCCACCACCGTTGCTACGATAATAAATAACAGAACCGGAAAATAATTCTCCAACATCTGCTGATCTCCTATTTATTCAGTGCTTAATCGCACAACCTTATTTTTTAACGTACGCAGCTCATTATTGATTAGCCGCACTTAATTATGATGGTGCCGATGAGCAGACTCGAACTGCTACGGCTCTCGCCACTAGCCCCTCAAGCTAGCGTGTCTACCAATTTCACCACATCGGCTTTAGTAAAAACATCCCCCGCTTGTTACCCACTCGACTATTTATTTAGGTATTTCTCTCGACTTTGACCCAGGTACGTCATTACCCACTGCGCTAGCCGAGCTTTCTGATGCAGGCACTGGCGCAGCTTCTGGCTTAGAAATCGTCTGCCTATCCATTACGCCCTGTTGCTGCGAAGGGTTAGCGTATAAATAAGTCAAAGACAGGCTTGTAATAAAGAGCACAGTCGCAGCAACGGCTGTACTGCGACTCAAAAAATTAGCCGAACCACTCGAGCCGAACACGCTACCCGCAGAACCCGTACCAAAGGCCGCACCCATGTCTGCCCCTTTACCATGCTGCACTAAAACCAAGCCTATCAACGCAACAGCCGCAACAATATGTATACCCCAAACAACAGTTTCCACAGACCACCTCTTACAAAATTAATCTTACTTAAATATCTACATACCCAACCAAAATGTCAGCTCGTTTGTTTTACGCCAGCTTTACAAATTCCTAAAAAATCTTCTGCTATTAACGATGCACCACCGATCAAGCCGCCATCAATATCCGGCATTCCAAATAGCTCCGCCGCATTTGCCGCCTTTACGCTGCCGCCATATAAAATCAGCAAATCCTGCGCTATTTTCGCATCCAACTTGGCGATGCGCTGGCGTATAAACAAATGCACAGCCTGCGCCTGCTCGGGTGAGGCCGTTTTGCCTGTGCCTATCGCCCACACAGGCTCATAGGCCAGCACCGATTTTTGCAACGCTTGCACGCCTGCCAATTTAATCACCGCATCAAACTGCTCTGCCACCACTGCTTCAGTTTGATTAGCCTCGCGCTGCGCCAGCGTTTCACCCACACACAAAATAGGTATTAACCCTGCTTGCTGCGCGGCTACAAATTTCTCTGCCACCAACTGGCTGCTCTCACCATACAAAGCACGTCGCTCGGAATGCCCAACAATCACATAACGACAGCCGAAATCACACAGCATGGACGCTGACACCTCACCCGTGTACGCCCCTTTTTCGAGCTGATGCACATCCTGCGCGCCCCATGTTACCGAGGTATTGCGGAGTAGCTGCTGAGCTTGATTAAGGTAAGGAAAGGGTACGCACACCGCACAGTCAACCGACAGGTTGGCCGCCCCACTCGCCACCGCTTTTAGCAGTGATTCGTTCTGTGCTAGCCCACCCACCATCTTCCAGTTTCCAACAATCAACTTACGGCGCATCTGAAATATTTTCAATTTAATCGAAGGCCGGAATGCTACCTGTGAAAACCTCAACGGTCAATCTTGGTTCTATCAAAATGTTAGCGCAAAGTAGTAATGTCCGGTTTCTCCAAAGTAGAAATGTCCGGTTGTGATTAAACTCCCGCCCTGTTTTTTTATAAGGGCGGACAACTGGAATGGACATACTCATGCGTCAAAAAGAAGCGCAGCGGGGGCAGGTGTTGGACTTATTCATGGCAAAACCAGATCAGCCAGACCGAAGCGGCGACGCGCATGGTCGTGTCGGTGACGGTACCGTCGGGGTTGACCGTGAATGCGGCGCCAACGTAGAAATAGACGACCCAGGCGACGAAGGCGACGCAATATCTCGCGTTCAATCAGACCCCATTGATTTTTTTGATTCAGGCTATCAGCGCGATTTCCCGCTGGTTGCCCGACGTTTCGAGAATCAGGCTGCCATGGTCTTCGGCAAGTTGTTCGTTGGCGTTAAGCAGTTCTATGCCATAAACTGTCCCATCCGGCGCGATGTCCACATTCATTTCATCGCTGACCTTGATGGTCGTGACTGCACCACGCTTTTCATGGAAACGCAGATACGCAATATTGTGTTTCTGGTCATAGCTCAGTTTCATGTTTTCCTCCCATCAGAAAGATTTGACGATTACCGTGATGACCAGCCAGCCGTTTTCTTCCACGGCGTAAGCCTCAATTTGTTTAACGGCATAGTGCCTGCCGTTCCATTCCCCGTCAAAAGGAAAGTTGCGGAGGTTGCCGTAACCCCAACGGCTCTACTTCATTGTTCATCATTCATGATGCGTTTACGCCAATATCCCGGCTCGCGGTGACTGTGCATCACCGCGATGATCAGCACGTAATCGGTTTCAACCGAGTAAAGTACCGCATAAGGAAAAACACGGGTCAGACATCTTCGGATAGTTTCTTCAAGAACAGGCCAGCGCACGGGTGCTTCAATAATTTGCTGGACGACATGCTCCACCGCAGTAATAAATCGAAGCTCCAAGCCATCCTGACATCCCGCGTAAAAGCGGGCGGCATCCTCATACTCGGTCAGCGCATCTGGATGGAACTCGAACTTCATCGTGCAACAGACTGCCTCACTCGTTCCAAAGCCTCCTGTCCGGCGATGGTTTTAACCCTGCCATTCCTCACGTCATCACGCCGAAGGCGCGCTTCGGCAACCCAAAGCTGTCGAATATAACCATCCTCCAACGGATCAAGGCTTTCAACCAAACGGTCGGCAAGCAAGGCGCGGGCTTCGCTGGGAAGGGAAAGCGCTTCCTCTGCAATTTGTTCAATGGTGAAATTCATGTTTGGTACTCCTAACAGGTGTGGAAATGTCTTAATAACAAATAAGTGCAGCATGAGTATGCCGCTCATCACCCCTCAAGGCAAGACAGATGACGATTCTGTTAGCGCAAAGTAGTAATGTCCGGTTTCTCCAAAGTAGAAATGTCCGGTTGTGATTAAATCCCGCCCTGTTTTTTTATAGGGGCGGACAACCGGAATGCACACACTCATGAGTCAAAAAGAAGCGAAGCGGGGGCAGGTATTGGACTTATTGATGGCAAACAAGTGTAGTGGTCAAATAATTTCGGACACCCCAATCGGTTGTTTTGCTGCAAACTGATTTTCATAATCGATTGGTGCCAAGTTGCCTAACGCGGAATGCCGACGCTGGCAATTGTAAAATCCCACAATGT
>Ga0209824_10000172_pt1 | contig 44788 bp, 42 predicted proteins | sample VDWuncwatermetaG_FD_184124 | JGI IMG/M metagenome (GOLD analysis project Ga0209824, IMG submission 184124) | Wastewater microbial communities from Netherlands to study Microbial Dark Matter (Phase II) - VDW unchlorinated drinking water (SPAdes)... ...
TTTTCAACGACGACCCCGATACCGATGCGGTCATCATGGTGGGCGAAATCGGCGGTTCCGACGAAGAAGACTGCGCGCGTTGGATCAAAGACCACATGCAAAAACCCGTGGTCGGTTTCATCGCCGGGGTGACCGCGCCACCGGGCAAACGCATGGGACACGCGGGTGCGATCATTTCCGGCGGCAAGGGTACGGCGCAGGAGAAGCTCGAAGTCATGGCCGCTTGCGGCATCAAAGTCACGCGCAACCCCGCAGAAATGGGGAAGCTGATGCGCGCGATGCTGTAGCCGACGTGCTGCGCGCGCCGAGATTTGCCGCGCCGAGTTTGGGAAAAACCGCTAGAATACGGGGTGTGCGATCAGAATCGTGCGGTTCGATGAACTGCTCTGCCTGATTGTCGCCGCTGGGGATGTTACTCCCAGATAATCCATTAGGCCGAATCTGGCACAAAACGCCCGTTCGTGGTGAGCCCTTCGACTTCGCTCAGGAGAGCCTTGTCGAACCACAAGCACCCTTCGACAGGCTCAGGGCGAACGGATTATCTGGGTTAATTATGCTGGTGCCCGGAAGAGGACTCGAACCTCCACAGTGTTACCACCGCATGGACCTGAACCATGTGCGTCTACCAATTCCGCCATCCGGGCTTTACGGGCATCTCTAAAAATTAAAATTTCATCTCAACTGCCGCGTTGTGGAAAAAATTTCTTGCTTACATATCAAACATATGCTGCGCTGCGAAATTTTTTCCACGCCTTGCATTTGAGCGAACTTTTAATTTTAGAGATGCCCTCGTGTCAGCGCTTGTTGCGAGCCGCTGACCTCGTTGGTCGAGAGGCCGCAATTCTATAGGAAACCACTCTTTTGTCAAATAAGAAAAAACAGCAAACCCCGTCACTGCGCAGCCAAGACCCTCACTTGGCGCGGGAAATGGAGCGTTACGGCACGCCCTTGCCGAGCCGCGAATTTATTTTGCAAGTTTTGAACGATCAAGGCGTGCCGGTCGAAGAAGACCATCTCGCCAAATTGCTGGGCATTGCCGCCGACGAGCATGAAATTTTTGCGCGGCGCATCCGCGCGATGGAGCGCGAGGGCGAAGTGATGCGCAACCGCAAAGGCGCGATTTGTGTGGTCGAGAAACTCGACCTCATCAAAGGTAAAGTGCAGGGTCACGCCGACGGCTTCGGGTTTTTGATACCCGACGAGGCCGGTAGCGGCGATTTGTTTTTAGCCCCCAAGGAAATGCACAAGGCCTTGCACGGCGACCGCGTGATGGTGCGCGAAACCGGCGTGGACCGGCGCGGTCGCCGCGAAGGCAGCATCGTCGAAGTGCTGGAGCGCGCCAACACGCGGCTGGTGGGCAGGCTCTTCGCCGAGCACGGCATTTTGTTCGTGGTGGCGGAAAACCGGCGCATCAGCCAGGATATTTTGGTGCCGCAGGATGCCTCGATGAACGCCAAGGCGGGGCAGGTGGTGATGGTGGAAATCATCCAGCAGCCGAGCAAACACGCGCAGGCCATCGCGCGCGTGGTCGAGGTCTTGGGCGACTACACCTCGCCGGGCATGGAGATCGAAATCGCGCTCCGCAAGCACGATTTGCCGCACGAGTTTCCCGCTGAAGTGGAATCGCTCTCGGCCAAACTGCCGAAGACCGTGCTCAAAAAAGATTTTGAAGGCCGCGAAGATATCCGCCATTTGCCGCTGGTCACCATCGACGGCGAAACCGCGCGCGATTTTGACGACGCGGTGTATTGCGCGCGCGCGGGCAAGGGCTACAAATTATATGTCGCTATCGCCGATGTCAGCCACTACGTGCGCCCCGGCGACGCGCTCGATGTCGAAGGCTTGAACCGCGGCAACTCGATTTATTTTCCGAGGCGCGTGATCCCGATGTTGCCGGAGGCGATCTCTAACGGCCTGTGTTCGCTGATGCCGCAGGTCGAACGCCTGTGCATGGTGTGCGAAATGAATTTGGATGCCGACGGCGATTTCGTCGATTACCGTTTTTATCCGGCGGTGATGTTCTCTCACGCGCGCTTTACCTACAACATCGTCGCCGCCATGATCGACGATCCCGCCGGCGCGGAAGCCAAGCAACACGCCGCGCTGCTGCCGCATGTGCAGTTGCTCTACAAGCTGTTCAAGGTGTTGCTCAAAGTGCGCCACAAGCGCGGCGCGATCGACTTCGAGACCATCGAAACGCAAATGATATTCAACGATCAGGGCAAGATCGAAAAAATTATGCCGGTGAAACGCAACGACGCGCACCGCCTGATCGAAGAATGTATGCTCGCGGCGAACGTGTGCGCGTCGGATTATTTGCAAAAGCACAAGCAGCCGACGGTGTATCGCATCCACGAAGGCCCCACCCCGGAAAAGCTGCTGGCGCTACGCGACTTTCTCAAGGAGTTCGGTTTGCAGTTGGGCGGCGGCGACACCCCACACGCCAAAGATTACGCCGCCGTGCTGACCAAAATCAAAGACCGCCCCGACGCGCAACTGCTGCAAACCGTGATGCTGCGCTCCTTGCGCCAGGCGGTGTACAGCCCCGACAACGTCGGCCATTTCGGTTTGGCGTACGAGTCTTACACGCACTTCACTTCGCCCATCCGTCGTTATCCCGATTTGCTGGTGCACCGCGCCATCAAAGCGGTTATCAACGGCACGACCTATACGCCGGGCGACTGGCACGAGCTCGGCACGCACTGCTCTCAAACCGAACGCCGCGCCGACGAAGCCAGCCGCGATGTCGAGTCCTGGCTCAAATGTTTTTACATGCAGGACCGCATCGGCGAAGTCTTCAGCGGCACCATCGCCGGGGTCACCGGCTTTGGGTTGTTCGTGGCCTTGGACGACGTGTATGTCGAAGGGCTGGTACACATCTCCGAGTTGCCCAGCGATTATTTTCATTTCGACGCGGCCAAACACCAGTTGCTCGGCGAGCGCAGCGGCAAGCGCTACCGCCTCGGCGACCGCCTGAAAGTCAAAATCGTGCGCGTCGATCTGGAGACTAGCAAGATCGACTTTGTGCTGGCGGGTTGAGGGCGGGGCTTGAAACAGGCGGAGGATTTTTAGCCACGGATTGACACGGATTACCACGGATAAAACCAAATCGATAATTGCTTTATGTTTTTGAACTTATCCGTGTTTATCCGTGTTTATCCGTGTAAATCCGTGTCAATCCGTGGCTAAATTTTGCCCAAAGTTAAAATCAAATATTTACATTCAAAAGCTATGTCCACCCGCATCATATTCGGCTTCCACGCCATCACCAGCCGCTTGCGCCAGCATCCCGATAGCGTCAAGGAAATTTATCTCGATGCCAGCCGCCACGACCAGCGCGCGCGCGATCTCACCAAGCTCGCCGAAGGCAACAAACTAAAAATCATCGCCTGCGACAACGCCCGGCTCACCGCAATGGCGGGCGGGGCGCGGCACCAGGGCGTGGCCGCGAGTATCGACGCGGCGCAGCGGCATGTGGACATTGAAGACGTGCTCGAAACCCTAACGGAACCCGCGCTGCTGCTGGTGCTCGATGGCATCCAAGACCCGCACAACCTCGGCGCGTGTTTGCGCGTCGCCGATGCCTTCGGCGTTCACGCGGTGATCGCCCCCAAAGACCGCGCCGTCGGCTTGAACGCCACCGTCCACAAAGTCGCCAGCGGCGCGGCGGATACCGTGCCCTACATCGCCGTCACCAATCTGGCGCGCACCTTGCGCGATCTCAAAGATCGCGGCATTTGGGTGATCGGCACCGATGCCGATGCCAAGGAGAATTTGAATACGGTGAAATTGAGCGGTGCCATCGCCTGGGTGTTGGGCGCGGAAGGCGAGGGGATGCGACGGTTGACGCGCGAGACTTGCGATCAGTTGGTGGCGATCCCGATGCTGGGCAGCATCGAGAGCCTGAACGTGTCGGTGAGCGCGGGCGTGTGTTTGTTCGAGACGCAACGGCAGCTTCGCAAGCCTGGCTAAAGAGCATCCCTAACGAGAGACCAGCAAAATCGCAAAATTGCCCCCCTCCATCATCATTACAGGCATTGCATCTCCAGCAATTTGGCCGCCTTGTTCAAACGCGCATCAAAGCTGGCGAAAAGGACGGGCAATTCTGAAACACGGCGCACTTCATAAGCGGCGGCAAGCTGGATGCTGTCATAACCGCGCAGCGCGAAGGTGTCGGCGTATTCTCCCGCGCGTTCAACCAGTGCCTGATTCACTTCCAAGACCAAGTAGCGCGGCCAATCTTTCGCCAGCGCGGCCTTGGCTTGTTCGGTGAGCGCGGCATCTTTGGGCATTTCGCGCGCGCGCCGCGATAAAGCTGCGTGGGCTTCCGCCCAAGCGATACGGCACACCGCGACCGCATCAACATCCGCCCCCGCCACGCGCCGCTGCAACGCCGCGCTGCCCACTTCGACGATATAAAGTTTGACCAGCGCGGAAGTGTCGCAAAACAAAATCATCCGCGATCTTCCAGCACCATATCGGCGACAGCTTTGCCACCCTGCGACAAGATCAGCTTAGCCCCTTTAGGTTTTCCGCCTTGCCAGCTTGCCACGCCCGCCGCCAACAAACGCGACACCCCCGCGTTTTCTGCCTGAGGCACCCCCGCCACCCGCGCCACCACTTTGCGATGCGAAGTGAGTTCAAGTATTTTTCCGGATTGTGTCTCGCGCACGTATTGTGCCAAATGAGACTTGAATTCTTGCATGGGCACTTTCATTACGACCCTTTTTGTTGAAATGGAGGTAGTATTATGACCTTTTTTGTGCAAAAAACAAGCTTATTCCATTTCTAAATTAGAACTGACTTTGTTGGCATCGCCTTGCCGTGCCTCATTTGTAATTGAGGCACTGTCTGCGGCGCGCCGTCGCGTCATTTCTAATTTAGAAATGGAATTACGCTAATCCGCCGCCCTCCGCAGCAGGCGCGGTGGCCGTTGCCATCGCTGTCGGCATCGCCAGATCGAAAGGGCTGAGGCTGGCGGTACGGGCGCAGACCGTTTTGCGCGAGAAGTTGCGGCTGATGGTGCTGGCGGGAATGCAAAATTGGGTCAGGTTTCAACACTGTTAGATTAAGCCGTTCGTGGTGAGCCCGTCGAACCACTAGTGTAGTGTTTCACGCTAAGCGGCACTTAAATAAGAATGGCCAGATTGTTGTCAGGCAAGGCGCGAGGAGGCGCATAGTTATTCATATGCAACGACGAGCAACGCGGCATGGCGACAATCTGGCCATTCTTATGTGCTTCTTAGCGTGAAACACTACACTAGCACCCTTCAACAGGCTCAGGGCGAACGGTGGGTGGTGACAAATCTAACAGTATTGGGTCAGATTTAGCGTCATAGCATCCCCTTCATCGAATAACCTTCCCCTCGTCGTAAAACACACTCCGAAATAATTGGCAGGCTACTGGTAATGCTACTTATTCCATTTCTAAGTCAATAGTGAAATAAATAACGCCGTTCGCCCTGAGCTTGTCGAAGGGCAATTGCACGGTGAAATGTGGTTCGACAAGCTCACCACGAACGGTTTAGGGTTTGAAAATTAATTTATTATTGAAGTAGAAATAGAATTAGCTAGACCCCATAGGTTGATGCATTGATTGCCAGGAAATGGGCTAATCAGTGGTTGCTGAGTGCCGAAGGCGGCAACCAGATACGCATGTTGGGCGCGAGCGGCGGGCTTGTTACGGCGGCATTCTCTGCCGATAGCAGCGCGTTCGGCGCATTGTTTTTATCGTGCGGTGGTGCGGCTTCTGTTTTGATTTGTATGGGTGTGCCCGCCTCGCCAGCGGACAAACCATCATCTTTTTCTGTCCCTTCTTTGGCTTCGTCCAAGTACTCATCATCCTCTATACGCGGCGGGCTGCCGTCGTGAATCAAGTTTTGGCGGCGCTGAAAATACGCATCGCGGGTGAACTGGTATTGGTCGAGCGCGGCATCGTCGAGGACTTGTTTGGCATCGAGCAGCCTGGCGCGCGCGTCGGTGAGATTCAGGGCACGCGCCTGGTTGCGCGTGGGGATGTGATCCACCCTCGAGAGCGGATGCACTTGTGTATCGACGGCAATGCCGAACACGTCGCGCAGCGAACTCGATCCGAGAAAAGGCAGCACCAGATAGGGGCCGCTACCGATGCCATAATGCCCCAACGTTTGACCAAAGTCTTCGTTGCGTTTTTCCATGCCGAGGGCGGTAGCAACGTCGGCGATGCCCAATAACCCCACGGTGGAATTAACCAGCACCCGACCGCTGTCGGAGAGCGCGGCCTTGAGTTTGAGTTGTAAGAGATCGTTGAACGTCACCACCACGTCGCCCAAGTTGGAGAAAAAATTGCCGACCATCGATTCCACTGGATCGGGGGTGATGGCTTTATAGCCGCGCGCTACCGGTTTGAGCACGGCTTTATCGACCGCTTCGTTGAAGCCATAAACAGCGCGGTTGACGGGTTCGAGCGGGTCGCGGCGGTTGTGTGTGGCGCAGCCGGAGAGCAGGGCGACGGCGAATGCCAACAGGATGAGTTTTGGAGAGGGCGGAGACATGATGGCGCGGGGGAGGGTGTAATACGTCAGTTGATAATCACATTATAGCGTATGGCAAGGTCGCTTTAGCCACGGATAACCAAAAGTAGGCGCTTCTAAGCGACACGGATTTACACGGATAACTTCAAAACCATAGCTTTAGTTTGGTTTGGTTTTTATCCGTGTCAATCCGTGTGTATCCGTGGCCAAGGGTTATTCTATTTCGGCGTTGTGGCTGATTTCTTGAGGAGCTCGTCCAGCGTGGCTTGCGCTTCCGCCCGCATTGGCCCGCCCAGGCTGACGGCGTGTCGTGCCGCAACCAGCGCCGCGTCCATTTGGCCCAGGTCGGCGAGGGTGTGCGCGAGATTGTTGAACGCGATGGTGGCGTGTGGGTGGTCGAGCGTCGCTTGCTGAAAAGCGGCTCGCGCGGTTTGCAAATCTTGTAGCGCGTAAGCGGTGTTGCCGAGGCCGACGCGCGCGGTCAGATTTTTTGGCCAGCGCGCCAGCGCCGCCGCATAGGCCAGATTTGCTTCGTGGGTGCGGCGGCTGGTTTCGAGCGCGGTAATCGCGGCGATATAAGTTTCTTCCTGCGCGGTTGCGGGCAATTTGCCCGGCGGCATCGCCACCATCGCCCAATAGCCGCCGTCGCGCCAAGTGTATTCCAGCACCCCAAAAGGCATGGTCTGGCGTTGCTTCATCCCGGTGCGCAAAATGATTTCGGCGCGGTCGAGATCGTAGCCGATGGCCACGGCGTAATGCCACAGCGGGTTGAAGCTGAACATGAAGTTTTGTAGTACGATCACCGGCGAGCCGCCCGCGATTTCCCTTAGCACGTGTTCCAGTTTGGGGGCGAGTTCGTAGCCGACGAAACCGTTGCGCCGCGCCGAGGCGAGCATTTCGATTTGCAGGCTGCCTTTGCGTCCGGGCAAATACACTTCGTCCACCAGGGATTCTGGGGTCGTTTTCGCGCCTGCGGCATTGAGCGTCATCGCCAGCGCGGCCGGGCCGCAGTGGTAATCTTCCTGGGGAAAAAACGGCGTGCCGCCAAGTTCGATCTGCGTAGGCAAATCGGCGGGGCGTTGTTGCGCGAGTTCGCGCGTTTGCGGCAGTATGCCGCAGCCGCCGAGAAAACCAACGAGCATTAAAAAACCCGCCAAGCGTTGCACTTGGCGGGCTCTAGTATGATGCGACATGCTTACTTGTAGGTATAGAACAACCAGACAGCCAGCGCGATCAATGCCACCGCGCCCCAGGTGCTGATGGCACCGGCGGGCAGCGAGTCGATTTTGCCAGCGATTTGCGCGACTTCAGCGTCGGTCATGGCGGCGACACGTTCCTGTGCGGCAACGCTGCTCACGCCCAGGGATTGCAACTGTCCTTGCACTTCAGCGCGGCTCAGAAAATCGGCGACGCGCGCGCGATTGCCCTGCACCTGCTGAACGGCAGCGATTTGCTCCGTGCCGATTAAACCTGCCTGAACAGTCTGAAACGGGACTGCCAACATAGCGACGATTAACAATTTGCTGATAGAACGAAAGCTGGAATGGGTCATCTTGTTTGCTCCTCGACACGAAACGGTTAAAAGAAAGAAACTCCCTGATTGGTATGCGCCACGCAGAAAACGCTCATCGCGCAACCGGAATTCAGTCTAACCCCGGCATTCGGTAGAGTCAAGAAAAAAATGCCTATTCCATGTTGCATTCAAGCTGATACTGCGTTGTCGGCTCTTGCCGTGCCTCAGTTGCAACCGAGGCACTGTCTGCGAGCCTCCGCCTTGTCTCAACTTGAATGCAACATGGAATTAGTGCTTGACCGAGGATACGGTAGTCTCGCCTGTTTGGGCAGAGCTTAGCCAAGCGGAGGCGATCTCTAATTTCCAGCGGGCATGTTGGGCCAGCCCGGCAATTTGCGAGTGCAGCACGTGCAGCGCGTCTTGCGTGAGCTCCAGCGAGAGTTTGTCCTCTTGTGCGCGAAACACGATACGCAGCCCGCCAGCCGGCAAGGGCGTGATGTCGATCGCGGAAACCAAACGATACGCCGAGTCTTTGGGCAGGGTGCTGGGCACCGGGGTAAATTTGGTGCTGCCGGTGGCTTGCACCAGCGCCTGCTCGTGCTCGAAGGCCAGCACGTCGGCGGCGTGGGTGGGGCTGGTGCGCACGCTGGGGCTGGTTTTGGCGATCACTTCGGCCAGCGTGTTGAGAAAACGTTCGGTGAGAAAGCGCGTCAGATACATGATCGCGGACGGCCCGCCGCCCGCATCATGTGCGGTGAGTGCGAGCCGGTCTTCGTTCTGGCTGTAATGGAAGCGGAAGTCTATTGTCATAGCAAAAAATCTCTGGTCACTTTGATTTGGTCGTCGCTCACAAACATCGGCGCGTGACCGATGCCGGCAAATTCTATCACCTGCGCGCGCGGCCCGCGCGTTTGCATTTCGCAGGCTAAGCTGGCAGACAGCACGTCGGATTCGTCCCCGCGCAAGATCAGCGTGGGGGCTTGCACTTGATCCCATTGATCCCAGAGCACGATGTCCGCATCGCTGGCATGGTTTCTGAAACTGGTTGCAATCGCCGGATCGTAACGAAAACCGACGCGCCCATCAGGGTATGCGCGCGCGCTGTGGATGGCGAAGTGATGCCACTGCGCGTCGCTGAGCGGGCCGAACGAGGCGGAGATTTTTTTCAGGTAATCGGTAAAGGTGCCGAGGCCGTCGAAGCGAATATCCTTGCCGACATAGTCGGCCATGCGTCCCAGCGCGGTCGCCGGGATCACCGGCCCGATGTCGCTCATCACCAGTTTTCTGATCGGCGCGGGGGCAAGGTCGGACGGTATTGCCAGCATCATGCCGATCAAGCCGCCCATCGAGGTGCCGACCCAATCGACCGTTTTCACCGCGCTGTCGCATCCGACGCCGATGTGAGACAGCAGCGCCATCGCATCATCCAGATAAAGCGGGTAATGGTCGTACGCCGAGGCATCCAGCAGCCAGTCGCTCAAGCCGCGCCCGACCACATCCGGGCAGATGACGCGGCAATCGTTTTGCAGCACCTCGGCGAGATAATCGAAATCGCGGCAGTTGCGCGTCAGGCCGTGGACGCAAATCACGATATGCGGATTGTCGGCGTGACCCCATTCGGTGTAAGCGAGGTGGCGTACACCGTTGAGACCTGTGGGCGCACCCACGGCAAATTTTTTTTGTTGCATAGTTTGAGGGCGTGATTGGTGATTGGTGATTGGTGATTGGTGATTGGTGATTGGTGATCGGTGATCGGTGATCGGTGATTGGTGATTGGTGAATGGTGAATGGTGAATGGTGAATGGTGAATGGTGAATGGTGATTGGTGAATCTAGATTATCCATTAGCCTAAAAACCGTTCGCCCTGAGCCTGTCAAAGGGTGCTTGTGGTTCGACAAGCTCACCACGAACGGGCATTTCCGGGTTCCGTTTCGGCTAATGGATAATCTGGGGTGAATGGTGAATAGTGAAGCAGAAGCAAGTTGTTACCCTACCGATCACCGATCACCGATCACCGATCACCAATCACCAATCACCAATCACCAATCACCAATCACCAATCACCAATCACCAATCACCAATCACGCTTTTAACCATTCAGTCTTTTATCGCCTCGACTTCAAAGCTCAGTTTCAGCTCGTCGCCGAGTCCCGGCAGGCCGTATTTCATGCCGAAATCGGAACGCTTGATGTGCGCGGTAGCATCCGCGCCGCACATGGGTTTTTTGCTCATCGGGTTGTCGCCGCACTTGAACGCGGTGACGGTCAGCGTGACGGGTTTGGTGATGCCCATCAGGGTCAGCTTGCCTTCTACCGTATCCACCGCGTCGCCTTTGAATTTGACCGCAGTTGACTGATACGTCATTTTGGGGAATTCGGCGGTGTTAAAAAAATCCGGGCCGCGCAGGTGGTCGTCGCGTTTTTGCAGGCCGGTGTTGATCGAGGCGGTGGCGATGCTGATATCGACCGAGCCGGTTTTTGCCGCGCGATCCAGGGTCAGTTTGCCGGTGGTGTTATCGAAACGCCCGTGCATGGTCGAAAACCCCAAGTGGCTGACAGAGAAGTTGGGGTAAGTGTGCGTCGGGTCGATGGTGTAAGACTCGGGCGCGGCGAAGGCGGCGAGGGGCAATGCGGCGGCGAGCAAAAGCAAGTTGCGGGGAAGACGTATCATGGTGTTTCTCCTTTCGGGTGGTTGAAAAAAATGTAGGGCGGGTTACACCCGCCAGTTCAACAGCGATGGCGGGTGTAACCCGCCCTACACCGGTGATCCGCCGATGTGCCACGCCCAAGCCACCGCGCCCGCACCGGGTAACAGCGCGAGCACGGATTGCGTGACAACTTGAACGCGCAAGGGGGCATTCTGTGCGATAGGCAAGCGCGCCGCAAGCGGGATCATCGCCAGCAACAGCAGGCATTCCCACGGCATTTTTGCCAGCAGCCAGGCGGCGGGGGCAATCAGCCCGCACAGCAGCACCACCGGCAAGATGAAAGTTTTACCGCCAGGCAAGGCTTTGCCGCTCAACAGTTGGATTAAAAGATACGCCCCGCAGGCACTGCCGGCGGCAAGCCCCAGTTGCCCGAGCAAGGCCGACGCGCCCAGCAGCGCGGACAAGCCGCTGGCTATGCCCAATGAAAAGCCGGCTGCGCCGGCGCGCACCGAGGTCGCGCTCAGGCTGTCCATCCAGTAATAGAGCCAGGCGATAAAAGTAAATGCAGCCGCACCGTGCGTCAGGGAGGCCTGCATTTCCTGTTGTTTCAGCACCGGCCAGAACACCCACAACGCGACTCCGCCGCACAGCGCGGCGATGAGGGTGCGCAGGGGTTTTTGCAGGCCAGGTTGCCACGTGGTCAGCAAATCCAAAAGTGGCGCGATGCCCGCACCGAGCAGCGTGGCGAGGATGATTTTTTTGCTGCTGGAAAGGGATGTGAAATTAAAATCGGCCACCAGATACACCGTAGCCGCCAACCCTGCGATTACGCACAGCCCGGAGAGGCGCAGCCGCACCAGCAATTCCGCGACGACGAGCGCGGCCAGAAAAGGCGCAATGCCGCTTTGTATTGCCGGATGAGCGAGCCAGACTTCCAAAAACCATCCCCTTGTGCTTTTCGTAGGGCGGATGAGCGTAGCGTTATCCGCCAAATCAATGGCGGATAACGCTACGCTCATCCGCCCTACAGAACTACACCGCCGCGTCGCGCAACGCCTGTATGCGTTGTTCTAAAGGCGGGTGCGACATGAACAACGCCTTGATGCCTCCCATGCGACTGCCAGAAATACCCATCGCCGCCATTTCGGTGGGCAGTTGCGCGGGCGCATGCTGGCGCTGCAAACGCTCCAATGCGGCGATCATTTTACCGCGCCCCGCCAACTGTGCGCCGCCCGCATCGGCACGGAATTCGCGATGGCGGCTGAACCACATGACGATCATGCTGGCGAGGATGCCCAGCACCATCTGCGCGATCATATCGGTGATCCAGAACGCCGGGCCGTGGCCGCGCTCGGTTTTGAAAACCACGCGATCCACCAGATGCCCGATAATTTTCGACAGGAAAATCACGAAGGTGTTGACCACGCCCTGGATCAGCGTGAGCGTCACCATGTCGCCGTTGGCGACGTGGCTGATTTCGTGCGCCAGCACGCCCTCGACTTCATCTTTGCTCATGCCGTGCAACAGGCCGCTGGAGACCGCCACCAGCGCGTTGTTTTTGTTCATACCGGTGGCGAAAGCGTTGATGTCGGGCGAATCGTAAATCGCCACTTCGGGCATACCGATGCCCGCCATCTCGGCCTGGCGGCGCACGGTTTCCACCAGCCAGCGTTCGGTCGGGTCGGACGGTTGCGTGATGACCACCGCGCCGGTCATGCGTTTCGCGCTCCATTTGGATATCGCCAGCGAAATAAACGCGCCGCCAAAACCGATCACCGCCGCATACGCGAGCAGGTTGTTGATATTCAAATCCACGCCTTGATTGTCCAAAATACGGTCTACGCCCAAGAGCCGCAGGGTGATATTGAGGACAAACAAAATCGCAAGGTTGGTGAGGATGAACAGGAAAATACGTTTCATATACACAAGCTCCGTTAAAAAACTAAAAAGGCACAGATGACTGATGCGTCAGAGAAGGAAGTGGGGGCTTTAGTTCAATTTTCAAGAGGTAAAATAACTGCGCCGCCTGCGTGGAACCGCGGGCGGCGCATCTTGAGATCGGGCATTTATCGGCTTGTTGAGTTTATCCCAACAATTCAAATTACCGTCATTCCCGCGAAGGCGGGAAGTAGGGCGGAAAAGCGTAGTGCCTTCCGCCGTATGTGTGCGGCCATACGGCGGATAACCCCTTCGGCTCATCCGCCCTACTTCCCGCCTTCGCGGGAATGACAAATTATTAAAGAGGCCCTTATGGCGCGATTCAAGCGCGATGCGCGCAGGTTTTGCAGTTACTGGCGAACTGCTTGCAGGCAACCAGCAGCGAGCCTATCAGCGCCTGATCGTCGGCGATCACGCTGATCATGAGCCTTCTGCGCCCGATCCCGGTGATGGGCAGCATCACCACATTGCCAGATTCGCACGCCACGATCACGTGTTGGCAGCTTTTCAGCAGAGCCTCGTGCGCCGTTTCTTCACCCAGTGCATCCATGCTGCGGGTGATGTGCCACAGGCTTTCGCGCAGCGTCGGGTCGTCGGTCACGCAAGCGATTTCTCGCCCTTCTTGGGTAAACACGCCAGCGGCGATGATCCCCGGCATTTTATCGATAAGTTCTTGCAAACACTCCAAGCAGACAGCAGTCAGCTCAGCGCCCAAACTGGCCGCGCTGGTCTTAACCACGCTCGACCCCGTTCCGGTTGTGTGAGACATGATTTCCTCGACTTTACGTTATCATTTTTTCCGTCTGTCCAGTCACGTAATCGGCAGGCGGTGCGAGTTCGATTTTATTCGCCTTGCGCCGCATAAGCAAAACATTTTTTTCGGTGGACGTTTTTAGCGGGCGACGTTGCCGCCGATGCTGTATCATGCATGCCTATGGTTGCTCGGCGTTACTGTCCGGTCATGGCCGCAACCAGTCGTGGTGCATTGCAGCTTTCACGCTGCCCGGTGAAGCTGCCGGCGGTTTCCCCGATTTTTCAGCAAATTATTTCTGCTTGGACCGGTCCCAACAGGCGTTGGCAGGCGGTTCAGGAGATTGTTATGTCGTCGTTCAAAGAGCTCGGCCTGTCGGCCGAAATTCTGCGCGCTATCGCCGATCAAGGCTATACGCAACCCACCCCCATCCAGGCGCAAGCCATCCCGTCCATCCTCTCGGGCAAAGACTTGATGGGCGGCGCGCAAACCGGCACCGGCAAGACCGCCGGTTTTACCCTGCCGATGCTGAATTTATTGCAACCCCACGCCAGCAGCAGCGTCTCGCCAGCGCGTCACCCGATCCGCGCTTTGATCCTGGTGCCGACGCGCGAGCTGGCGATGCAGGTGTTCGAGAGCGTCAAAACCTACGGCAAATATGTGCCGCTCAAATGCGCGCTGGTGTATGGCGGGGTCAACATGGACGCGCAGATCAAAGAGTTGCGCGGCGGTGTGGAAATCCTCGTGGCGACCCCGGGGCGCTTGCTCGATCACGTCGGGCAAAAAACCGTCAATCTCTCGCAAGTGCAAATTCTGGTGCTCGACGAAGCCGACCGGATGCTCGACATGGGCTTTCTGCCCGACATCAAACGCATCCTCGCGCTGCTGCCCGCCAAACGCCAGAGCCTGATGTTTTCGGCGACGTTTTCCGATGAAATCAAAAGGCTCGCCGACACCTTGCTAAAACAACCGGTGCTGGTGGAAGTGGCGCGGCGCAACGCCTTGTCCGAACTGGTCACGCACGTGGTGTATCCGGTGGCGCGCGAGCACAAACGCGAATTGCTCGCGCACCTGATCAAGTCGCACGACTTAAAACAAGTGCTGGTGTTCGTGCGCACCAAGCACGGCGCGAGCCGTTTGGCGCAGCAACTGGAGAAAGACGGCATCACTGCCACCGATATACACGGTGACAGAAGCCAGATACAACGAACGCAGGCACTGGAAGATTTCAAGCAAGGCACGGTGCGTGTGCTGGTGGCGACCGACGTGGCGGCGCGCGGTTTGGATATCGTAGATTTGCCGCATGTGGTGAATTTTGAATTACCCAACACGCCGGAAGATTATATCCACCGCATTGGCCGCACCGGTCGCGCGGGCAGCAAAGGCGATGCGATTTCGCTGATGTACGACGACGAAAAAGAGCTGCTGGCCGAAATCGAAAAACTGCTCAAAACCAAAATCACCGTGGAAAATATTGCCGGTTTTGAAGCGGGCCACACGTCATCCGCGGCACCTTCCTCACATCGGGGTCGTCCGGTTCGTGCGGCTGCCGATGCCGATGTGCGTGGCCGATCAGAAAATAAGCCGCGCGACAGGCAACGCCAACAGCCCGCCGCACATGCTGCCGCACCCAGCAGACCGCGCAGCCACCCCCACCCTGCTGCCGGGCACGCCAAAAAAACGGCCGACCCATTGTTTAGCCAACCCTACGTGTCTGCCGAACCCTCCGGTGTTGCCGCGACCACGGCTGACCACCAATCACCCGCAGCGCATCCGCGTCACGGCCATGCCAAAAAACCGTTGCCCGCGCTGTTCAAGTTGCCGGTGCGGGATAAGCTTGGGGAATAGGCGGGTTTAACCTAGAAAGAGTATTTAGCCACGGATTAACACGGATAAACACGGATAAACACGGATAAATCAAAAACTTATTAAGCAGAAGCGCGCCACCCTCCAAGCGAACACTAAGCGTGATTCAACACCATAATTGTCCGTGAAAATCCGTGTTCATCCGTGGCTGAACTGCGGTTTTTTAGGTTGAACTCACCGCACCCCCGGATTACGCTACGCTTCATCCGGGCTACGGAGCTGTAGGGTGGATGCGCTGCGCTTATCCACCCTACAAAACCTTGCTCCGCTCATTCCGCCAACCCACCATGTTGAAATTTCCGCCTAAAACTCAACCCTGGCACATCCGTCTGCTTCCGTTTTTAAGCGGTTGGCCGCGCATCGGCAAAGACAGCTTACGCGCCGATCTGATCGCCGGTCTGACGGGGGCGATCATCGTGCTGCCGCAAGGGGTGGCCTTCGCCACCATTGCTGGTATGCCGCCAGAATACGGGCTGTACGCGGCGATGCTGCCGGCGATTATTGCGGCGTTATTCGGTTCGTCCTGGCATTTGGTTTCCGGTCCGACCACCGCCATTTCCATCGTGGTGTTTGCCACTCTCAGCCCGCTGGCCGAACCCGGCAGCGCGCACTACATCGGCCTGGTGCTGACACTGACCTTGATGGTGGGCGTGTTGCAACTGGCGATGGGCTTGCTGCGCATGGGTACGCTGGTGAATTTTATTTCGCACAGTGTGGTCGTCGGTTTTACCGCCGGTGCCGCGCTGTTGATTATCGCCAGCCAGATCAAGAATTTTTTTGGAATTCACATAGCCAGCGGCGCGCATTTCCACCAGGTCATCGGACAATTTGTGGCGCAGTTTCAGCACATCAACCCCTACGTCACGGCAGTGGCTGCGTTTACGCTGCTGATCGGCGTTGCTTGCAAAAAATTCCTGCCGAAATTTCCCTACATGATCGCCGCGATGGTGGCGGGCAGCGGTTTTACCATCGCCTTGGAGCAGGTGTTGATGGCCGACACCGGCATCCGCACCGTGGGCGCGTTGCCCGCGGGCTTGCCGCCGTTTTCTGTGCCGGATATGTCGCTGGATTCGATACGCTTGTTGATGACCAGCGCGTTGGCGATTACCGTGCTGGCGTTGACTGAGGCGGTCTCTATCGCACGCGCCATCGCCGCCAAAAGCGGGCAGCGCATCGACGGCAATCAGGAATTTATCGGACAAGGGCTGTCGAATATCGCCGGTAGTTTTTTTTCGGGCTACGCCTCCAGCGGTTCGTTCAACCGCAGCGGGCTTAACTATGAAGCGGGCGCGAAAACGCCGCTCGCCTCTATTTTCGCGGCGCTGATGTTGCTGCTGATCCTGTTGCTGGTCGCGCCATTGGCGGCGTATTTGCCGATTTCGGCGATGGCGGCGATCCTGTTCATGGTGGGCTACGGGCTGATCGACTTTCACCACATACGCTGGGTGCTGAAAACCAGCCGCGAAGAAAGCGCGGTGCTGGTCACCACGCTGATGGCGACGCTGCTGATGGAATTGGAGTCGGCCATTTATGTCGGCGTGATTTTGTCGCTGATGATCTACCTGAATCGAACCTCGCGCCCCAGGGTGCGCGACATCAAACCCGACCCGCACGAGGGCAGTTACCATTTCAGCGCCGACACCGGCTTGCCGGATTGCCCGCAATTCAAAATGATCCGCATCAACGGCTCGCTGTTTTTCGGCGCGATAGATCATGTGCAAAAGATTTTGCATCAGATCGAGGAATTTCATCCCCAACAAAAACACCTGATGATCGCCGCCAACGGCATCAATTTTATCGACGTGGCCGGCGCGGAATTAGTGGCGCAGGAAGCGGCGTGGCGGAAAGCGGCGGGCGGCGGCTTGTATTTCTACCGCCTCAAAGACGAGCCGACAGCCTTGCTGAAAAAAGCGGGTTATTTGGCGGAGATGGGCGAAGAAAATTTATTCCCCGCACGCGCCGACGTGGTCGCGGCGGTTTATCCCAAACTCGATTCGGAAATTTGTCGCAACTGTACGGTTAGAATTTTCAAACAATGTCAGAAGACGTTGCCGAATGGCGAGGTTCGCGCGGATAGCGCGTAGCCCGCGTTATTGTGGGTGCGAATTTATTCGCACAGCGGCTTTGTCAACCAGCGGCGATGTGCGAATAAATTCGCACCCACAAATTCGCACCCACGGGAGGCATCGTTGCGCTCAGGCTAAATAGGTGTAAGCCAGCCCCAGCAGCGCGCACACGCCGATGACTTTCATGATGTCGGCTTTATATTTCCACAGCGCAACAAAGGCGGCGGCGGCGACGATCACCGGGAACCACTCGAAGGTTCCCGCAAACGGCGCGGCCTGCGTGGCTTTCGGCCAAAAAGTGTGCCAGGCGAAGAACACCGCGAGGTTGAGTATCACGCCGACCACGGCGGCGGTGATGGCGGTGAGCGGCGCGGTGAATTTGAGTTCGTCGCGGGTGGCTTCGACCATCGGCCCGCCCGCGATAATGAATAAAAAAGACGGCAGAAAAGTGAAAAACGTGGCGATGGACGCGCCCGCGATACCCGCCAAAATGGGGTGGACGGCCATGCTCTTGGCCACCCCGCCGAGGTAACCCACCCAGGTGACGATCATGATCAGCGGTCCCGGCGTGGTTTCGCCCAACGCCAGACCATCCATCATTTGCGCGCCGGTGAGCCAGCCGAATTCTTCTACACCGCCTTGATACACATAGGGCAGCACCGCATACGCGCCGCCGATGGTGAGAAAAGCGGCTTTGGTAAAAAACAGCCCCATCTCCGTCATCGCGGCGTTGCCGCTGATGGAGAGCATGGCCGCCAACCAGATCGCAATAAAAATCACAACCGTCAAGACAAGTTTCCCCCAAGAAAATTTGGCGTGGGCGGGGGTGGGGGTGTCGTCGTCGATGATGGCCGCACCGTATTCTTTTGCGTGTCCGCCGGCACCGTGACCGCCGCCGCCTTTGAATTTTGCGGGCAGCAATTTTCCGCCGATTGCGCCGAGGATCAAAGCGGCCAGCACGATCCACGGAAAGCCGATGTCGAACACAAAAATACCGACAAACGCCAGCGCGGCGATGCCAAGCAGCACTTCATTTTTTATGGATCGAGAGCCGATGCGCCACGCCGCAAACAGCACCACCGCCACCACGGCGGGTTTGATCCCGTAAAAAATTCCTTGTACCAGCGTCATGTCACCGAAGGAAAGATAAATCCACGCCAGCAAGGAAAGCAAAATAAACGCGGGCATAAAAAACAGTACCCCCGCCATCACCGCGCCGCGCACGCCGTGCATCAACCAGCTGATGTAGATGGCGAGCTGTATCGCTTCCGGCCCCGGCAGCAACATGCAGTAATTGAGCGCGTGTAAAAAGCGATGCTCCGAAATCCAGCGGCGGCGTTCCACCAGCTCTTGATGCAACATGGAAATTTGTCCGGCGGGCCCCCCGAAGCTGATGAAGCCGAGTTTTAGCCAGTATTTGAAAGCTTCTGCGAGCGTGGGGTGGGCGGGGCGTTCGGTTGTTTTCAAAAGAAGCCTGATCGAGGGTTAAGAGAGGGTTGGGTGTGCGGCGATATAAATCCAGATTATCCATTAGACGAATTTAGGGCGTAATTGCGGGAATTGCCTTTCAGTAGCCCGGATGGAGCGAAGCGTAATCCGGGAGCGCGGCGCATTAAAACCGCAGCCTTCCCGGATTTCATCCGGGCTACGTTCTCTGGATTCCCGCCTTCGCGGGAATGACGGGCTTGGTGAGAGAATTTCAACAAACGTTCCATCAGTTAAATAAGTGGATGCTGATACAATTCTAACTCACTTCGCTATTTGTTATCCATGTCACCTACTTTATTGCGTTTATTTCCTTTCCTGCGCTGGTTGCCGATACAAGGCAGCACTTTCAAAGCCGATTTTATCGCCGGCATCACCGTCGCACTGGTGCTGATTCCGCAGTCCATGGCCTACGCGCAGTTGGCCGGAATGCCCGCGTATTATGGGCTGTACGCGGCGTTTTTGCCGGTGATCGTGGGCGCGCTGTGGGGCAGTTCCAGCCACTTGAGCACCGGGCCGGTGGCGGTGGTGTCCTTGCTCACCGCATCGTCTCTGGCGTTGCTGGCCGCGCCGGGTTCCGACAAATTTATCGCGCTCGCCATCGCCCTGGCGTTGCTGGTCGGCATCGTACAATTGTTGCTGGGCGCGTTCAAACTCGGTGTGATCGTCAATTTTATTTCACACCCGGTGATCGTCGGTTTCACCAACGCGGCTGCGATCATTATCGGTTTGTCGCAACTCGCCAAATTGCTGGGCGTGACCATGGAGCGCAGCAATTTTTTTCTGGTGGATATATTGGGGGTGGCGCAGCAATGGGAAGAAACCCATTTGCCTTCGTTGTTGATCGGCATGGGCGCGATGGCGATTATCGGGCTGTTGCGGCGTTATCGGCCGCTGTGGCCGGGGGTATTGATCGCGGTGGTGTTTGCTACGGTGTTGTCGTGGTCAACCGGTTTTGAGAAAAATGTGGCCGCGAGGCCGGAACAAATTGCCGACACCGAATTGTTGGCGCTGGTGCAAACCGGCATGAGCGCCGCGCAACAAGCCGACAAGCTCAATTTACAAATTGTCGAAAAAACCGCCGCGCTCAAAACGCTGCAAAAAAATACGGGCGGAGACAGCCCGCAGGCGGTGGAAATGGCGGCTGAACTGGGTCTGCTCCGCATCGAGCTACGCAGCGCCGAGGCCAGATTTAAGACCGTCGCCAGTTTGCGCCGCTTGCAAGTGGTTCGCAGCATGGATGCCGCAGGCAACACGCTGGCGATTTATGTGGCCGGGCAGGTTCCGGCATCGAATGCGATGCCAGCGGGCGCGGAACTCGACGAGACTTTGTACCGTATCCGCAAGCTTGATAAAAACGGATTCAAGCTTGTCGGCGGCGGCGATGTGGTGGGGAACATACCGGAAGGTTTGCCCAGCATGAAAGTGCCCGATCTGAGTTTGGATGCCTTCGCTTCTCTGTTGTCGGTGGCGCTGGTGATTTCGCTGGTGGGCTTTATGGAAGCTATCGCCATCGCCAAAGCCATCGCCGCCAAAACGCGCCAGCGCATCGACCCCAACCAGGAATTGATTGGGCAGGGGTTGGCGAATATCGTCGGCAGTTTTACCCAGTCGTTCCCGGCATCGGGGTCGTTTTCGCGCTCGGCGGTCAACCTCAACGCGGGCGCGAAAACCGGGCTGAGCGCGATCATCGCCGCCGCTTTCGTGTTGCTGACGCTGCTGTTTTTGACCCCGCTTTTATACCACCTGCCGCAAGCCGCGCTCGCCGCGATCATCATCATGGCGGTGGTCGGCCTAATCAATATCAAGGGCATCAAGCACGCCTGGCAGGCGCACCGGCACGATGGCAGCGTTGCGGTGATTACGTTTATAACGACGCTGGGGTTCGCGCCGCACCTCGATAAAGGCATCCTCGTCGGTGCCGGGCTGGCGTTGGGTTTGTATCTTTACCGCACCATGTCGCCGCGCGTGGCGATTTTGGGAAGGCATACGGACGGCGTGTTGCGCGACACCAAAATCCGCCCCGATCTGCCGACCAGCCCCTACCTGACGGCGATACGTTTTGACGGTCAGCTCTATTTCGCCAACGTCGCGTATTTTGAAGAAGCGATCTTGGACGCGGTGGCACAGCACCCCGATATACACTATGTGCTGATCGTCGGCGACGGCATCAACCAGATGGATGCGTCGGGCGAGGAAGTGGTGCATCATCTGGTGGAGCAATTAAAAGAAGCTGGCGTGACGCTGGTGTTCAGCGGTTTGAAAAAACAAGTGCTCGACGTGATGCGCGCCACCGGTCTTTACGAATTGATCGGCGAAGATAAAATTTTCGCCACCGAAGATTTGGCGATTGCCGCGATTTATCAGCGGTTGGGTAAATCTATGGAAGGTGATGCTTTCTGTCGGGCGTAGGTCGGGTTTTAGCCCGACATGTCGGGTTAAAACCCGACCTACGTAATTCAAAATTCAAACTTAAAAATGGGACACCGTTTAACTAAAATCTACACACGCACCGGCGACGACGGCAGCACCGGGTTGGCCGACGGTAGCCGCCTGCCCAAGCACAGCGCGCGCATCGAGGCGATGGGCGCGGTCGACGAACTCAACAGCAGTCTCGGCGTGTTGCTGGCTACGGTATCGCTGGATGCGACGGTGCGGGCGCAACTTACCGCCATCCAGCACGAGCTGTTCGATCTGGGCGCGGATTTGAGCATCCCCGGGCGCGCCAGCATGACCGGGGCGCAAGTCACCCGTCTGGAGAATCATCTGGACGCATACAACGCGAAACTGTCGCCCCTCAAGGAATTTATTCTGCCGGGTGGCAGCCGCGCGGCCGCGCTGTGTCATGTGTCGCGTACGGTTTGCCGCCGCGCCGAGAGACGCTTGGCCGCGATGGCCGCAGATGCGAACGCGGTCTCGCCGCTCAATCTAAAATACCTCAACCGCTTGTCCGATTATTTGTTCGTGCTGTGCCGCGAACTGAACCGGCAGGCTGGGCGCGCAGATGTGTTGTGGCAGCAACATCGGGCTATGTGATAAATGTCCTATCGTAGATGGGGCGCAAGCGTTAAAGTGGCGCATCTTTTTAACGACAGGAGCAACACGGATGATTTCTTCTAGTATTTGGTCTGCCATCGTTCTCGGCATTTACGTGGTCGTGTTTGCCGTGGTGCTGATGCTGATGCGCGGCGGTAAAAAGCGCGCGATCACCACCGCGCGCAAAGTCGTCGGCCAGGTTGGCGAGACCACGATGCGTATGGGCGTTTATGTTGCCAGCAGCGAAGCCGTCAAAAAGCTGGGGGAGACCACCGGCAGAATGAAAGCCTTGGTCGCATCCAACGAGGTGATGCGGGCGGTGGGCGAGTGTTGCTGCAAGGTGTCGGGGTTCGGCCTCGGCGGCCAGCGTGGCGACAAAGAAACGGTATGCCGCTGTAACGCATAAAGCGGCCTGTTTTGCCGGGGCGTTGCCGCAAAGCAGCAGCATTTCAGCGTAAACGGGAGCATGGCGACATGCTCCCGTTTTTTATCGCGCCGATGTTTTCCTATTCACCATAGACACTCCCTCGCTTCCCCGTAGGTCGGGCTTTAGCCCGACAGTGGTGCAACGTCGGGCTAAAGCCCGACCTACGAATTCACGCACTTTTTAATGTGAAATGGAATTGCTTGCTGCATTATAATTTCCGCCGACCACCCTTTTTTCTTTGCCGAGCCACTCCCTTGAATATCCTCGCTTTCGATACATCCACCGAATATTGCAGCGTCGCGCTTTGGCGGGCGGGCGAGGTGCTGGTGCGCGAGGTGGTCGCGGGGCAAGGGCATTCCGAATTATTGTTGCCTATGGTGGACGAGATTTTGGCCGAGGCCGGGTTGGCGCTGACGCAGCTCGACGGCATCGCTTTCGGATCGGGTCCCGGTTCGTTCACCGGCCTGCGCATCGCTTGCGGTGTGGCGCAAGGCTTGGCGTTGGGCGCGGATTTGCCGGTGTTGGGGATTTGCACATTGGAAGCTTTGGCGGAAGCGGCTGCGGTTAGCGCGGCGCAAGAGCGGGTAGTGGCCGCGCTCGATGCGCGCATGGGCGAGATTTACCACGCGGCTTACCATCGCGACGACAACGCCTGGCAAGCGGTGAGCGCGCCGTCGTTGTGTTTGCCGCAAGACGCGCCGCCCTTGTCGGGGACGGGATGGGTGGTGTGCGGCAACGGCTTCGCGGTTTATGCGGAGCAATTGCAAGCGTGTTATCGGGCGCAAATCGCCAGCATCGCCGCACCGCATCAGTTTCCAAAAACGCCCCACGCCAGAGAAATTGCGTCGCTGGCCGCGCCACGTTTTTTGCAGGGGTTGGGCACCGACGCCGCCGAGGCTGCGCCGCTTTATATCCGCAACAAAGTGGCGTTGAAAGAGACAGAACGCGACTGGGCGGACCGATGAGCGCGCTATTGCAAAACCAGCATAATCCAGAACCCTTTCAAGTCAGAGAAATGTTCGCGCAGGATATCGATGCGGTGATGCGCATCGAAAAAAATATTTATCTCTTTCCGTGGACAGCGGGCAATTTTATCGACTCGATCCGTTCCGGCTATTATTGCGCGATCCTCCAGCAGAACAAGGAAGTGGCCGCCACTTTAATCGGCTATGGGGTGTTGATGGTGGGCGCGGGTGAAGCGCATTTGCTGAACCTGAGCGTTGCCGCCGAACATCAGCGCAAAGGTCTGGGGACGCGCTTGTTGCAGCATTTTATCGCACACGCCAGGGGGTTGCAGGCGCGGTATTTGTTTTTGGAAGTGCGCGTTTCCAATCGTGGTGCCATCCAACTTTATGAACGCGCCGGGTTTATTGAAGCGGCGACCCGCAAGCATTATTACCCGGCAGAGCGCGCCCATCAGCCGCGTGAAGACGCGCTGATCATGGAGCTGAAGTTAACCTAGAAACCGCAGTTGACCGCTCGACTGGATATCCAACATCATGGTTATGATAAATTTATTTGCCAATTTTACGCTCACCCGTTTGGTGATTGCCCGCTACGGGGCGGATTGCGCGGTTCTGTGGGCGCGTGGCCGCGTTGCAACTCGTTGGAATGGAACGACCATTCCGCCTCGTCGCGCCTTGCCACGCACCCCCATAACCGCACACTCCACCCCGTCCAACCACGGTTTCTAGGATTATGACCACGCGACGCGAACAAATTCTCGAAGAGCTCCAACTGAATCCGCTTTGGCACATCAGAGGACAGAGGATTAGTATGACTAGCGGGGGTCTTATCCCGCTTAGTCAAACTTATGCGGAGCACAGCGAGCCAGAGGTCGGAGGACAGAGGGCAGAGGGCGGCAAGCCGCATAAGCATAGTCTAAGCGGCGTAGTGCCGCCGCAAGACATGCTAAACAGCGGGGGGGTAGGGGCGGGTTCTAAACCCGCCCTCGTCGAGATCAATACGGATGAAAGAAACGCGCGCATCGCGCAAATGTCCTGGGCGGAACTCCAAGCCAGCGTCGCGGCGTGTACCGCTTGTCCCTTGCACGCGACCCGCAAACAGACCGTGTTTGGCGCGGGCGACGAACATCCAGATTGGTTGTTGGTGGGCGAGGGGCCGGGAGCCGAAGAGGACGCGCAAGGCGAACCCTTTGTAGGACAGGCGGGCAAACTGCTCGACAACATGCTGGCCGCTCTCGAGCTGAAGCGCGGCCAAAAGGTTTATATCACCAATGCGGTGAAATGCCATGCCCCCGACAGCCGCAATCCGGAAGTGAGCGAAACAGAGGCTTGCGCGCCTTATCTGGCGCGGCAAATTGCTTTGTCTCGGCCCCGGCTGATCGTCGCGCTGGGCAAAGTCGCCGCGCAGCAACTTTTGAGCACAGATACCGCCGTCACCCGCTTGCGCGGCAAAATCCACGACTATCAAGGGATGCCGCTGGCAGTCACTTATCATCCCGCGTATCTGCTGCGTAAGCCCAGCGAAAAAGCTGCGGCTTGGCAGGATTTGTGTCTCGCTAGAGACACACTCTGGGGCGATAGTGAACGTAGCCCGGATGAAGCGAAGCGTAATCCGGGAGGGCTGTGATTTTAATGTGCCATGCCCCCGGATTACGCTTCGCTTCATCCGGGCTACACCTGCTACAAACCACGCCCCTCCGTGTTAAAATGCACACCTTTATTATTTAATTTGGAGTGTGGAATGGCTGTCGAAAAAACTTTATCAATTATCAAACCCGATGCAGTGGCAAAAAATGTGATCGGAAAAATTTATTCGCGTTTTGAAACCAATGATTTGAAAATCATTGCCGCACGCATGGTGCAGCTCTCGCAAGCCGAAGCCGAAGGCTTTTATGCCGTACATAAAGCGCGGCCGTTTTTTGCCGACCTGGTGAAGTTCATGATTTCGGGACCGGTGATAGTGCAAGTGCTGGAAGGCGAAGGCGCGGTGCTGAAAAACCGCGATTTGATGGGTGCGACCGACCCCAAAAAAGCCGAAGTTGGCACGATACGCGCCGATTTCGCCGACAGCATTGATGCCAATGCCGTGCACGGTTCCGATTCGGCGGATAACGCGGCTATCGAAATTGCGTATTTCTTTCCGGCGTTGAACGTTTATTCGCGTTGATTTTTGGGCAAGCATTCAGCCACGGATTGACACGGATAAAATCTTAAAGCGTTTGGTTTTTAATCCGTGTTTATCCGTGTCAATCCGTAGCAAGAATGTTTCTTTACGTTTATTTCGCTAGTCTTTCGAGACAACGCCATGCCGGTGAATCTGCTCGATTATGATGCGCCCAGGCTCGCCGCTTTCTGCGAAGAAATCGGCGAGCGGCCTTTCCGCGCCAAGCAATTGCTGCACTGGATGCACCAATCCGGCGAAAGCGATTTTTCGCACATGACCGATCTGGCGAAATCGCTGCGCGACAAGTTGGGCGCGCTCGCGGTGGTCGCCGCGCCGCAAGTCATCAGCGACACCACGGCGGCGGACGGCACGCGCAAATGGCTGTTGTCGGTGGGCGCGGCCAACGGCATCGAGACCGTTTTTATCCCGGAGACAAATCGCGGCACCTTGTGTATTTCCAGCCAGGTCGGCTGCGCGCTGGAATGCACGTTTTGTTCGACCGGCAGGCAAGGGTTTAACCGCAACCTGACGGTGGCCGAAATCATCGGCCAGTTGTGGTGGGCGAACAAGTCGCTGGGCAATCGTGATGTTTCCCTAAATCGCGGCAGCGAATTAGGGCTGACCTCACCCTCCCCCTTGGGGGGAGAGGGCCGGGGACAAGTAGTGACAAGCGGCGGTTCTTTGCCGCTTAGTCAATACTTGGAAGGAACATCAGAGGGGGGGAGTGACCAGGTGCTGCCTGTCGCCAATCATGTAAAGCTCAAACGTAACGAAAAAGGCGAGCGCAAAATCACCAATGTCGTGATGATGGGCATGGGCGAGCCGCTGGCCAACTTTGAAAACGTGGTGAGCGCGCTCGACCTGATGCTCGACGACCACGCTTACGGCTTGTCGCGGCGGCGCGTCACGGTCAGCACCTCCGGCATCGTGCCGGCCATGGACCGGCTGCGCGAGCGTTGCCCGGTGGCCTTGGCGGTGTCGCTGCACGCGCCGGACGACGCGCTGCGCGACGTGCTGGTGCCGATCAACAAAAAATATCCGCTCGCGCAACTGATGGCCGCGTGTCGGCGTTATCTCGAAAATGCCCCGCGCGATTTTGTCACCTTTGAATACGTGATGCTGGCAGGCATCAACGACAGCGTGGCGCAGGCGCGCGAGCTGGTGAAACTGGTCAAGGATACCCCGTGCAAATTTAACCTGATCCCGTTTAACCCCTTCCCCAATTCTGGCTACCAACGCTCCGGCTTTGATGCGATCGGGCGTTTTCGGGACGTGCTGATGCAGGCGGATTTAGTGGTGACGGTACGCAAAACGCGCGGCGATGATATCGATGCCGCGTGCGGGCAGTTGGCGGGCGAAGTGCAGGATAAAACGGGCAGGCAGGTTCGATACATGACGGAGGTCAGGGCATGAGCTTGAGTGCGGAAACGAGCGTTAAAACGAGCGCGAGAAAAGGCATCGTTTGTTTGCTGCTGCTGGCGCTCTCGGCGTGCGCAACACAAGAAATTTCCCAAGGCGGGCTGCCGGTTGAAAAGCCGCAGACGAACGCCTTGCAAGGCGCGAGAATACATACCGAGCTGGCCGGAGAATATTACGCGCGCGGCCAGATGGGCGTGGCCATCGAGGAAGTCAACGAGGCGCTGCGCTCCGACCCGAATTACGCGCCGGCTTACAACGTGCTCGGGCTGGTGTATATGGATTTGCGCGAATACAAATTGGCCGAGGAGAATTTTGAGCGCGCCATCAAACTCGCGCCCAACGATTCCGACAGCCACCACAACTACGGCGTGTTTTTATGCCAGCATCGGCGAGGACAGGAAGCCGAAGCGGTCAGGCATTTTTTGGCGGCGATCAAAAATCCGCTGTATGCCACGCCCGACAAATCTTACGTCCAAGCGGGGATGTGTTCGCAGCAGCGCGGCATCGACAAGGATGCCATCGAGTTTTTTCAAAAGGCGTTGCTGATACAGCCCGCGCAAACGCAAGCCCTGCTGGGCTTGGCGCAGGTGCATTACAAAAGCGGCGATCTGGTCGCCGCCAAATACGCGCTGGCGCGCCACGCTCAAACCGCTACGCCCACCGCCGAGAGCCTGTGGCTGGGGTTGAGGATAGAGCGCAAATCCGGCGATGCCAACGCGGAAGCGAGTTACGCTTATCAGTTGCAAAAGCGTTTTCCGAATTCCAAAGAAGCGATCGCGTTACAAGAAAAGAAATATGATTAAACCTAAAAAAACAGTTTCACCACCAAGCCACCAAGTTCACCAAGGCGCACCAAGGTTTTAGAGCACACCCACTCATCGCCTGATGGATGGGCACAAAAATTCTACGATCACTTTGTGCTTCTTGGTGTTCTTGGTGACTTGGTGGTTCAAATACGGTTTCTAGGTAAATGATGGAAGAATCTCCCAAAGTGGTTGACGGGGCACTGCCGCAAACGCCGGACGCGGCAGGGGCCGCAGACGCGGCGCTCACGCCGCAGACGGCGGGGGAGATATTGCGCGACGGGCGCGCGCGTTTGGGATTGAGCGCGGTAGATGTGGCGCGGCAATTGCGGCTTTCGGTGAAGCAGATAGAAGCTTTGGAAGCGGATGATTACAGCCGCCTGCCCCCGGCCACTTTTGTGCGCGGTTTTGTGCGCAATTACGCGAAGCTGGTGCAAGCGGATACCGCGCTGGTGATGCAGCGTTTGTTGCAAACGCTGCCGCCGGAGCCCCAGCACAATATTTTGCCGCCCACCGAAGAGGTGATGATCTGGTCGGCGCGCAAAAACCCGAAGCGCGCGTTTTCGATCGCTGGCGCGATCGTATTGCTGGGTGGATTTTTGGTTTATGAAATTTATCAAAACCGGCATCCGCCTGCCGACGCGCCGCCCATTGTCCAACCTGCGGTCCAACCTGCGACCCAACCTGCGACCCAACCTGCGGCCCAACCTGCGGCCCAACCTGCGGCCCTGCCGGCATCCCCTAGCGCTGCCGTGCTGCCGGTGTCAGCGAACCAGACGGTGGAAGTGGCTGTCACCCTCGCTCCCTCCGCGCTCAGCGCAACGGCTGCGCCCGAACTCCCAGCACCGTTGGTCGCGCCTTTGCCAGCGCCGTCACCCCCGCTCGCCGATCCGCCCAAACCGACCCCGGGCGCAGCCCAGGAGGTCTCGCTCAAACAGCCCGGCAACGCAATTCACCTGGCGTTTACCCAGGATGCTTGGGTCGAAATCAAAGACAAAAACGGCAGCGTGATTTTTTCGCAACTCAACCCCAAAGGCAGCGGACAAGTCGTCGCGGGGAAACCGCCGTTTGCGCTGGTAATCGGTAATGCCGCCGGTGTTTCGGTAAAATATAACCAGCAGACCGTGGATTTGACCCCGCATACCAAAACCGCCGTGGCGCGATTGACGCTGCCGTAGGCCGGGCTTTCGCCCGACCTATTTTTTTTATAATTCCGGATGGTTCATTCGCGTGTAGTTTTGTAGGGTGCGCCATGCGCACCAAAACGGTGGCGCATGAATGCGGTTGGTGCGCGGAGCGCACCCTACAAAATCAAGCTAGGCGAGTTGCATTTGTAGGGCGGGCTTTGCCCGCCAGACCCGACACAGTTAGATTAAGTCGTTCGTGGTGAGCCTGTCGAACCACTAGCACCCTTCGACAAGCTCAGGGTGAACGGTGGGTGAGGACAAATCTAACAGCATTTCCGCCAGACCCGACGAGTTGTCGGGCGAAGCCCGACCTACATTTTCTATAACACACGTTTCTCATGAATAAATCTATTTTCTCCAAACGCCGCAACAGCATCGGTGTCAAAATCGGCGATGTCACTATCGGTGGAAGCGCGCCCGTGGTGGTGCAATCCATGACCAACACCGACACCGTGGATGAAGTCGCCACCACCATCCAAGTCGCCGCGTTGGCGCGCGCCGGTTCAGAAATCGTGCGCATCACCGTCAATTCTCCCGAAGCCGCCGCCGCCGTGCCCGCCATCATCGAGCGGCTCGATAAAATGAATTGCCACGTGCCGCTGGTCGGCGATTTTCATTTTAACGGCCACAAACTGCTCACCGATTATCCTGAGTGTGCCAAGCTGCTCGCCAAATATCGCATCAACCCCGGCAACGTCGGCAAAGGCAAAAAACGCGATGAACAATTTGCGACGATGATCGAAGCTGCCTGCAAATACGACAAGCCGGTGCGTATCGGGGTCAACTGGGGCAGCCTTGATCCCGCGCTGTTGACGCGGGTGATGGACGCAAACGCGCAACGTAAAACCCCCAAAGAAGCGCATGAAGTCATGCGCGAAGCCTTGATTGCCTCCGCGCTCGAATCCGCCGCGCAAGCCGAAGACATCGGCTTGCCGCGCAATAAAATTATTCTGTCGTGCAAAGTCAGCGGCGTGCAGGATTTAATCGGCGTGTATCGCGAGCTTGCCGCGCAATGCGACTACGCGCTGCATCTGGGTTTAACCGAAGCGGGCATGGGCAGCAAAGGCATCGTCGCTTCCACCGCCGCGCTCTCGGTGCTGTTGCAGGAAGGCATCGGCGACACCATCCGCATTTCTCTCACCCCCGAACCCAACGGTGACCGCACCCGCGAAGTCATCGTCGCCCAAGAAATATTGCAGACCATGGGCTTGCGCGCCTTCACCCCGCTGGTCGCCGCCTGCCCCGGCTGCGGCCGCACCACCAGCACCTATTTCCAAGAACTCGCCGACAACATCCAAAGCTACGTGCGCGGCCAAATGCCGCAGTGGCGCGAACAATACGACGGCGTAGAAAACATGACCCTCGCCGTCATGGGCTGCGTCGTCAACGGCCCCGGTGAAAGCAAACACGCCAACATCGGCATCAGCCTCCCCGGCTCCGGCGAAAAACCTGTCGCCCCCGTGTATGTGGACGGCGAAAAAACCGTCACCCTCAAAGGCGACAACATCGCCGCCGAATTTCGGCAAATCGTGGACGATTACGTGAGCCGCAAATACGCTCGAAAAATTGCGTAATCGAGTTGCCTTTAATTCTAATGCCCGGTAAAAACTTCAATAATCTACCTCCGTTCGTGGTGAGCCTGTCGAACCACCCCAACCCTTCGACAGGCTCAGGGCGAACGGTGAACAGAGATATTCGCGGCATTTTTATCGGAAATTAGAATAAGCCGTCATTCCCGTGGCAACGGGAACCCAGCCTATTTCTGAAAATATTCCAAAAGCCTTTCAATTTGGTATCGTTATGCTAGCTTAGTGATACCATTTGAAGTCACGGTAATGGTTTTTTATTGGAGGGTTTTATGGCGACGCTCGTCATCAAAAATTTACCAGAATCGCTGCACATGCAGTTGAAAGAACGCGCGCTACGCAACAACCGTTCCTTGAACAAAGAGGCTGTGGCCGTGCTTGAAAAAGCGATACAAATGTCAGCCGAAAGTGATGCTGTCGCCGCCGACGCACTTGACGCGTTGTTTGCAGCAGGCGACGCGCTGGCATCACAGGGAGTGGATTTCAAAGCGTGGGCAGCAAGTAGCCGCAATGTTTGGCTCTAGTAGTTTGTTGAATTTATCCCCACAACCAACGGACCCAGCCAAAACGAATTTGCCCAACTCATCGGCGTAAAAGTCGCGACCCTCAGAAACTGGAAACAGCATCGCCGCCACCCCGCCGGCCCCGCCGCAGCGCTGCTGGCGAAGGTTGAAATGAACCTGAAGCCGCGCTTCGCGCATTGCATTCGTAGGCAATAGGCAATAAGCAACAGTCCTGCGTAATTGCGGGGCATCTGGATTGCGGTTTGTTTGTGTGCATACAGGGTAGCACTAATAAATATTTATAGAGATTGACTTAGGTTCTCTGATTGTTACCCTGACACCAAAAATTATCGTGCTGAAAGTTGAAATACAAGCAGACGAAATTCCCGATATATTTGCTCGTTTCAGCGATGTCGTTGGTGAACGTTATTGGTTAAAGCGTGTAGCTTTAATAAAGAATGCCATTCGCGGTCACCAATTTTTGAGAGAGCATCTTGCTAACGAGAATTCGGTCGCTTTTACACTCGCTCGTTGTAGTGAGCTTGTGGCTAAGTACGGCCATATTCCGATGCGCGGGATAGAGAGCCGCGTCCTATATCCAGCGATTAGTTTAGCCGCACAGGTGTTATCTCTCATGGATCACTCTTCAAGGGTAGAGGCCGAAAAATTAGTTCAGCGTATGCGTGGGGCTTTCCAAAATCCAGACGATATGCGAGCAATTCAGTTAGAGATAAAGGTGGCAACACATTTCGTGCTTCGCGGCCATTCAATCCAGTGGCCAGAAATGGAAGGGACTGGAACATTTGACCTTTTGGTCGAAGGCCTCGGCACTAAGGGCTTAGAGGTCGAGTGCAAGTCAATATCAGAAGACAAAGGGCGAAAAATACATCGGCGGGAGGCATTGGAGTTTCATCGTCTAATTGAAACGAAGCTTCAACCATTGAACCGGAATCTTCAAGCGGGTTTAGCTATTGTGCTGACAGTCCCTGGCCGCTTGCCGATTCAATATAAACAAAAACAGGAATTGGCTAAATATATAACTGATTCAGTTCTTGCTGCACGAAGCATGGTGCTAGAAGACGGTAGTGATATTCGAATTTCGTCTTTTGATTTGACAACACTCGGAGTTATTTGGGCAGAGGGTAGCCCTGTGATTTCAAGGGAGGCGATTGACAAAATCACTGCAACGAAAAATCGCGAGTGTTTGATTCTCGGTAATAAAAAGGGAGCCATTATCTTTGTACTCCAAAGTCGGCAAGACGATACGCTGTTGCAGAGCGTTTTCGATACTATAAGTGAGTCGGCAAAAAGTCAGGTGAGCAAAACTCGGCCAGCCTTATTCCTCGTTGACTTGCAAGGCATAGAAGCACAAAGTTTGATGAGCATAGCCCAACAAGACGATGACCCAAAACAACCTCCTACGGCACTGCGAGTCGCTGCCAGCAACTTTCTTTCAAAGTTAAATCGCGAACACGTGGTCGGGGTAGGGTTTTTAAGTAATAGCTCGTTAAAACCTGAACTGCATGGAGTTGTGAAGAGTAGCGGCACTGCTTATGTTTTTCCAAAGAAGGAGAGTGGCTTCTGGCATGAGGACTTTAGCGGATTGTTTTCATAAAGCGATAGAATGTATGGCAATAGTGTAGAGGAAATAGGTCAAAGACCACCTTTCCTGCGATTAAAGTTACAGATCAACTCGATCTACGACGACCTCCGGTAATTGGGCAATTTCGCTTGACTGGGTGTAGGCGGCTTATAACAAGGGCAGACTTTGCAACGTCGCTAGAACCCTAGTTGCTAGGCGCGAATAATTTCGCAACCTTACGTAAACAAATTCAGCAAGCTGATTTATCGAAATGAGCCCAGAACATTTGCAGTTGTTGGTTACTCGCACCATGCCCTACGGTAAATACCAAGGCCGGTTGATCGCCGATTTGCCGGGCTACTATCTCAACTGGTTTGCGCGCAAGGGTTTCCCGCCGGGTGAGCTGGGGCAGTTGCTGGCGTTGATGCACGAGTTGGATCACAACGGTTTGTCTTCGTTGTTGCAGCCTTTGCGTTAGCGGTGCCCCGCACCCAAGAACACGCCGGGTCAAGCGCAAAGCGGTAAAATGCCGTCTTTGATGCGACCCTTCCATGACCGATCTTTTTGAAAAACGCGAACCGCTCGCCCCGCTGGCAGAGCGGCTGCGCCCGCGCACGCTCGATGAGATGATCGGGCAGGCGCATTTGCTGGGCGAGGGCAAGCCGTTGCGTTTGGCGTTTGCTTCGGGCAAGCCGCATTCGATGATTTTGTGGGGGCCGCCGGGGACGGGCAAGACGACACTGGCGCGGTTGATGGCGCGGGCGTTTGATGCGGAGTTTGTGCCGCTGTCGGCAGTGTTGTCGGGGGTCAAGGATATCCGCGACGCGATTGCCCAAGCGCAGCTTGCGTTACAGCAACATGGCCGCCACACGATTTTATTTGTCGATGAAGTGCATCGCTTCAACAAGTCGCAGCAGGACGCGTTTTTGCCGTTCGTCGAACAAGGCTTGGTGACGTTCATCGGCGCGACCACCGAAAATCCCTCGTTTGAAGTCAACAACGCGCTGCTGTCGCGCGCGCAGGTGTATGTGTTGTATCCACTGTCGGCGGAAGAGTTGGAGGCATTGTTTGGTCGTGCGCTGCAAACACTAAGCCCCGTTCGCCCTGAGCCCTTCGACTTCGCTCAGGAGAGCCTTGTCGAAGGGCATGACAAAGGGGCTTCGACAGGCTCAGCCCGAACGGGTCTTTTAGAGTTCACTGACGATGCGAGGCAGCGCGTGATCGGTTATGCCGACGGCGATGCGCGGCGGCTGCTCAACGTGTTGGAACAGTTGCAAACGGCTGCCGAAGTTGCGCGCGTCAGCCGCATCGACAGCGTTTTTTTAGATAATACGCTGGCGCAGAATCTACGCCGTTTCGACAAGGGCGGCGAGGCGTTTTACGACCAGATTTCCGCGCTGCACAAATCTGTGCGCGGCTCCGATCCTGACGCATCGCTATATTGGTTGGTGCGGATGTTGGATGGCGGGGCAGACCCGCGCTACTTGGCGCGGCGCATCGTTCGCATGGCGTGGGAGGATATCGGCCTCGCCGACCCCCGCGCCATGCAAATCACTAACGAAGCTGCGCTCACTTACGAACGCTTGGGTTCGCCCGAAGGCGAACTGGCGTTAGCGCAAGCGGTGCTGTATCTGGCGTGCGCCGCCAAATCTAACGCGGGCTATGTTGCGTATAATGCGGCTCGCGCCTTCGTCAAACAAGACGGCTCGCGCGAAGTGCCGCTGCACTTGCGCAACGCGCCGACCAAGCTGATGAAGGAACTCGATTACGGCAAGGGCTATCGCTACGCGCACGAGGAAGTTGGCGCGTATGCGGCGGGCGAAAATTATTTCCCCGACGGGATGCCGGAAGTGAGCTTTTATCAGCCGACAGAGCGCGGGCTGGAAGCGAAAATTGCGGAGAAGTTAAAACATCTACGCGAGTTGGATGCGAAGAAAAAACAAAAGTTGTAGGGTGGATAAGCGTAGCGCATCCACCAAAGCGCGACGGTGGATGCGCTACGCTTATCCACCCTACAAAGATAGACCCATGTTAGATATTCAATTACTCCGCACTGATGTTGAAAATGTTGCCAAGCGGCTTGCGCTGCGTGGTTTTGTGTTTGATCTGGCGGCATTCCAAACGCTGGAGGCCGAGCGCAAGGCGGTACAAACCTTGACGCAAGAGCTGCAAGCCGAGCGCAATGCGGCTTCCAAGAAAATCGGTATCGCCAAATCCAAAGGCGAGGACGTTGCGCTCATTATGGCCGAGGTGACCAATCTGGGCGACGAACTGAAGCAGGCAGAAATGTCGTTGGATAAAACGCAGCAACAGTTGCAGGCGATGTTGTTGCATATGCCGAATCTGCCGCACACGAGCGTGCCGCAGGGCAAGGATGAAACGGCGAATGTCGAAGTGCGCCGTTTTGGAGCGATCCCCCAATTTGAATTCGCGGTGCAAGATCACGTCGCCGTCGGCGAGGGGTTGGGGCAACTCGATTTTGAGACGGCGACTAAATTAAGTGGCGCACGTTTCAGCTTGATGAAGGGCGGGTTGGCGCGGCTGCACCGGGCGTTGGCGCAGTTTATGTTGGATGTGCATACCCTAGAGCATGGCTACACCGAGGCGTATGTGCCGTATCTCGTCAATGCGGAAAGCTTGCGCGGTACTGGGCAGTTGCCGAAATTTGAGGAGGATTTGTTTGTTGCGCCGCGCACCGAGCAGGAAAGTTTATATTTAATCCCCACTTCCGAAGTCCCCCTCACCAACACCGTGCGCGACACCATCGTCGCGCTCGATCAGTTGCCGATCAAGCTCACCGCGCACACGCCGTGTTTCCGCTCCGAGGCGGGGAGCTACGGGCGCGACACGCGCGGCATGATCCGCCAGCATCAATTCGATAAAGTCGAGTTGGTGCAAATCGTGCGCCCGGAACAGTCTTACGCCGCGCTCGAAGAACTCGTCGGTCACGCCGAAAAGATTTTGCAAAAGCTGGAGTTGCCTTATCGGGTGATGGCGCTGTGCACCGGCGACATGGGGTTTGCCGCAGCCAAGACTTACGATATCGAAGTGTGGTTACCTTCGCAAAACACTTACCGCGAAATTTCTTCGTGCAGCAACTGCGAGGCGTTTCAGGCGCGGCGGATGCAGGCGCGGTTTCGCAATGAAAGCGGCAAGACGGAATTGCTGCATACACTGAATGGTTCGGGGCTGGCGGTGGGGCGCACTTTGGTGGCGATTTTGGAAAATTACCAGCAGGCCGACGGCAGCGTGAAAATTCCGGCGGTGTTGCACGGATATATGGGCGGCGTGACCGCGTTGCTGCCCGCTTGACCGCTTGGTAGTGCGTAGGTCGGGCTTCAGCCCGACAACTTGGCGGGTTGATGGTAGCGCGTTTGTCGGGCTGAAGCCCGACGTACAGGAGACACCCGACCTACAATTTCCCACCCCAAAATAACCAGCTTGGTTTTGTGTCCGCGTCCGGGTAGGGCGCTTCAAATTTCACCAGGATGTCGTAATAGGTGCGTATCGACTCCGCCAGAATCACCGCTTCGCCGCCGCGCGCGTAGCCGTGTTTCAAATCCGCAAAATATTCGCTGCGCGCCAGCAGCGGCAAGGCTTTTTTCATATCGACCCACGAGTTGGCGTTCAATCCCAGGCGTTGCGCCAGAACGCGCGCGTCTTCCAGATGTCCCATGCCGATGTTATACGCGGCCAGCGCCATCCAGGTGCGGTCGGGTTCGGTGATGCGCGGCGGCAGAGATTCTTTGAGCAGCAACAAGTAGCGCGATCCGGCGAGTATGCTTTGTGCAGGGTCGAGGCGGTCGGTGACCTTCATGCGGTCGGCGGTATCTTCGGTGAGCATCATCACGCCGCGCACGTTGGTGGGCGAAGTGGCGAGCGCCTCCCAGTGCGATTCCTGGTAGCCGAGCGCGGCCAGAAGCCGCCAGTCGATGCCGGTCACTTCCGCGCCTTTTTGAAAATGTTTGCGTAGTTTGGGCAGGTGGCTGCGGGATTTTTCCAGGATGCCGGACACATCGGCGGCGGCGAGCCGTTTGAGATGCCCGTAATAGCGGTCCAACAACTGTTGCAACTTGCCGTTTTGTTTTATCTGTTGAAAAAATTCCCGCGTTTTTTTGAGCAAGGCCGCATCGGCATCGGGTGGGAAGGCCCAGGCGCGGCTGGTCTCCAAGCCCAGATTAAAGGCCGTGTCCAGATTCGGATAAAGATTTTTGGCGAGATTCACATGCGTGGAATCCGCGACCGCGTAATCAATTTTTCCTTCCATCGTTTCGATCAACAAATCTTCGCTGCTGATTCTGGCGACATCCCATTTTAACCACGGATTTTTTTCCCGCGCGGCGGTTAACATTTCGTTGTGGCCTTTGCCGGCAACCACACGCACGGTTTTGCCGTCGAGCGCTTTGAGGTTGTCGGGGCGCGGGGTGTCGGTGTTATAGACCACGTGCGCTTGCACTTGTTGGTAGCCGGGGCCGAAGCGCACTTGCCCCTGCAATGCGGGCTGCACCGTCAACCCCGCCGCGGCGAGATGCCCGCGATGTTTGATGAGCGCGGGCAGAACATCGTCGGGGTGCGCCACCACCACGAAACGCGCTTGCAGGTTGAGGCTGCGGGCGAATTCCGAGGCCAGATCGAATTCCAGCCCGGTGTAGTTGCCCTGCGCGTCCTCATAAAAAGTGTCGGCACCGTTGACGGTGATCACCACCAGCTCACCGCTTTTTTCAAACGCGGGCACCGGACGCTCCCATAAATCGCAAGCGCTCAAACAGAGCGCGCAAATCAGCGCGGTCGTCAGGGCAAATAATTTTTGCATGAAAATAGGCATTGAATAAGCGGTGATACCTATTGATCCGGCACGGTGAAGTATCAACTCCGTTCGGGCTGAGCCTGTCGAAGCCCATTCACCTTTCGACAGGCTCAAGGCGAACGGACTTCAAACATAATCTGGCCGGATCAATAGCGACGAGTTGCCCCAACCGCTTCTATGGTAAGCCATACACGCTTCTTCCATCAACGCAAAACTCCGCAAATCTCTGATTGCTGTTTCCCCGCATATCCATTAAAATGCCGCCCTCGCTTGATTGGACCTAAAAAACCGTAGCTCAAGCCACAGAGGACACAGAGAACACAGAGTAAGCGCGGGTTTCTGGAGATATTTTGGCTCACCGGATGGGTGAGAAAGACATTCACGATAACCATTTGTTTTTTTCTCTGTGAACTCTGTGATCTCTGTGGCTAACGCTTTTTCTAGGTAGAAGCGAAGTAGCAACAACAACCCACCCCTTGCCGCACTGCGCTCGCATCGCAGGCGGCTTTACCCGTAAGGAGAAAATACATGCGACATTACGAAATCGTTTTTATCGTCCATCCCGACCAGACCGAGCAAGTGCCCGCCATGATCGAGCGCTATCGCGCCATGCTTGTCGCCCGTGGCGGCGCGGTGCATCGTCTCGAAGATTGGGGCCGTCGCCAGATGGCTTACATGATCCAGAAATTGCACAAGGCGCATTACGTGCTGATGAACATCGAGTGCGACCAAGCGACGCTGGACGAGCTGGATCACGCGTTCAAATTCAATGACGCGATTCTGCGCTACCTGGTGATCCGCATGGAGTCCGCCGTCACCACGCCGTCGCCCATGACACGCCCGGAAAGGCCGAAATCTGCCGACAACGCGCGCGACGACAAAGATTTCATGGTGATGGCTTAGGGTTCGCTGGCTGTTGCTGACCGGAGACGTGATTGGAATGCAACCAAGTGGTGTTGAGCGGTGATCTGATCGAATGCGATCCGTTGCGCTACACCCCGGCGGGCATCGCGGTGACGGAATTCAAATTGCGTCATGCGTCGGAGCAACTGGAAGCGGGCAAGATGCGGCAGGTAGAATGTGACATTTCTGCCGTGGCTCTGGCAGAGGTAGCGCGGGCCATAGCCAAACTCGACCCCGATAGCAGGCTCAAGCTGAGAGGGTTTCTGGCAAAAAAAAGCCGCATGAGCACACACTTGGTTTTGCATGTAAATCATTTTGAACTGATAGGTTAATTAAATAAGATAAGGAAAAAACATGGCTCGCTTTACTTCAAGACGCAAAGACGACAAAGACAAAGAGAAAGAGAAAAAACTCAATCGCCCTTTGTTCAAACGCAAAAAATTCTGCCGTTTCACGGCGGAAGGCATCACCCAGATAGATTACAAGGATGTCGAAATTCTCAAAGATTTTATCAACGAGAACGGCAAAATCATGCCCGCGCGCATCACCGGCACCAAGTCGCGCTTCCAGCGCCAGTTGAGCACGGCGATCGACCGCGCACGCTTTCTGGCGCTGATGCCCTACACCGATCTCCACAGGAGCTAACATGCAAATCATATTGATGGAAAAGGTCGTCAACCTCGGCCAGTTGGGCGATGTGGTCAAAGTCAAAAACGGCTACGCGCGCAATTTTCTGATCCCGCAAGGCAAGGCCAAGCGTTCCACCGAAGCGGCCATCGCCGAGTTCGCGGTGAAGCGCGCCGAACTGGAAAAAGCCCAGGCGGAAATTCTCGCCGCAGCCACTAGCGATGCCGCCAAACTCGACGGCCTGATGGTGCAAATCACGCAGAAAGCCGGTGTCGATGGCAAGCTGTTCGGCTCGGTCACCAACGCCGACATCGTCGAGGCCATGAAAGCGCAAGGCTTCAGCGTCGAAAAGGCCATGATCCGTATGCCGGACGGCCCGCTCAAACAGATCGGCGACCATCCACTAGTAATCGCACTGCACAGCGATGTGCTGGCGCATATCACGATTTCTGTGTTGGGCGACACAGCGTAAAATTACTTAGAATTCAATTTCAACGGGTTATCAAAAAGGGCGGGCGACCGCCCTTTTTTATTTGTCTGCGGGTGCTAAAATCACCCCGCTCTCTTTTATCCTAAAAAACATCTGGATGCCGATGCACGCAGATAAACGCCGATGTTTGAATAAGCATGTAGCCCGGATGGAGCGAAGCGTAATCCGGGCTACGTTCTCTACCCCCGACAGCGGAGTGCGGTTGTCGGGCGTAGCCCGACCTACTTTTACTGTCTTCTGTCATCTGTCTTCTGTCTTCTGATCATGGCCGCCCCCTTTCTCACTTCGGTCGCATCGCAGAGCAGTGATACTGCGACGGACAGCTACAAAGTCCCGCCGCATTCGGTCGAGGCCGAGCAATCGGTGTTGGGCGGCTTGCTGCTGGATAACCACGCTTGGGATAAAGTCGCCGACGTGATTACCCCTGATGATTTTTACCGGCAAGATCATCGCCTGATTTACCAGCATATCTCCAAGCTAATCGAATACAGCAAACCGGCGGATGTGGTGACGCTGGCCGAATCGCTGGAGAATTCCGCGCAACTGCAAAACGTCGGCGGGCTGGCCTACATCGGCGCGTTGGCGCAAAACACGCCGTCTGCCGCCAACATCCGCCGCTATGCCGAAATCGTGCGCGAACGCGCGGTGATGCGCCAGCTCGCCACCGTCGGCGTGGAAATCGCCGATGCTTCGTATAACCCCGCAGGGCGGTCCGCCTCGAATTTATTGGATGAAGCGGAATCCAAAATTTTCCATATCGCCGAAGCCGGGGCGCGCGGCAAGCAGGGCTTTATCGACATCCAACCCTTGCTCAAGCAGGTGGTGGAGCGCATCGAGACACTTTACAACCGCGACAACCCCAACGATGTCACCGGCATCGCTACCGGTTTCCACGATCTCGACCAAAAAACTTCCGGGTTTCAGCCCGGCGATTTGGTGATCGTCGCGGGTCGTCCTTCCATGGGCAAAACCGCATTCGCGCTCAACATCGCCGAGCATGTCGCGCTCGATGTCAAAAAACCCGTGGCCGTGTTCAGCATGGAAATGGGTGGGGCGCAGTTGGCGATGCGGATGCTGGGATCGGTGGGGCGGCTCGACCAGCACAAGGTTCGCACCGGGCGCTTGCAGGACGACGACTGGCCTAAACTGACCCACGCCCTCGGTAAACTCAACGACGCGCCGTTGTTCATCGACGAGTCCGCCGCGCTCAACGCGCTGGAGTTGCGTGCGCGCGCGCGGCGGCTGCACCGCCAGCACGATGGCTTGGGGCTGATCGTCGTGGACTATTTGCAGCTCATGTCGGCGAGCAGCCAGGGCGAAAATCGCGCCACCGAAATCTCCGAAATTTCGCGCTCGCTCAAAGCGCTGGCCAAGGAACTCGGCGTACCCGTGGTCGCACTCTCGCAGTTGAACCGTTCGCTCGAACAACGCCCCAACAAACGTCCGGTGATGTCCGACTTGCGCGAATCCGGCGCGATCGAGCAGGATGCCGATTTGATTTTGTTCATCTACCGCGACGAAGTGTACAACCAGGACACGCAAGATAAAGGCATCGCCGAAATCATTATCGGCAAACAGCGCAACGGCCCCATCGGCACCGTCAAACTCACCTTCCTCGGCGAATACACGCGCTTCGAAAGCTACGCCGATACTGGGCGGTACTAGTGCGAGTTGTCGGGCATAGCCCGACCTACAAGACCCGGCTCGCCGCGTGGTGATGTTTTAATTTCTGACTGCTGGGCAAGTTCTCAAATTTTTCGACAATGGACAATAATCTGGCGGTCGTCATCAACGGTGAACTGACGCTGCAATACGACCGCGCCAAGCCTTTGCCGGGGAAGCAGCGGGCATATCTGGATCTCATGGACGAGCGCATGGATCGCGGCTTCGAGTTGAACGACAAGCGTATAGATGCGCCCGATATCGCCCAGCGCGCACAGTTGGTGACGCTGCATCTCATCGACGCGCTCGACAAAAATGAAGATTCGCAGATCAGCGCGATGTGCGCTTGGCTCGCTCTCCGTTTGCCGGAATTGCAGCAGGTGAAGGTGGCCGGGGATGGCGCGGAAGTGACTATTGATCTGGTGTTCGACAAACCCTACATCAAGCCTGTCAAGCCGATCCCGATAAAGTTTATGCCCCCTGCTTCCAAGAAAAAACACTAGCGCGGGCAGGCATCGCGCTGCTCGCCGCCGCAGGTCATCGTAGATTTTCGTAGGTCGGGATTTATCCCGACAAATACGCGAAGTCTGTATCCCGATGTACCGAAACATATCGCGATGTCGGGATAAATCCCGACCTACGAAAAATAAAGGACAAAATAGATGTTCACGATTAGCGTCGAACACGACCCCTCGCCGATGAAGCTCGAGGTGCTGGACGTGGAAGCTTGGCCGATCTGGCGCAAGGAAATCTCTACTTTCGAGTGGACCTACACCTGCACCGAGGTTTGCTATATCCTCGAAGGCGAAGCGATTATCACACCGCATGACGGCGAGCCGGTCACGGTTCGCGCCTACGATCTTGTGAATTTTTCAGAGGGGCTGCGCTGCACCTGGCAGGTGGTCGCGCCGATCACCAAGCACTATCTGCTGAAAGCCGCCAACCATCCGACTTGATACGCGGCGCGCCTTCACCTCCGTGGCATAATTTCCCCATGACCGCGTCCCCTCTTTCCCCGTCCGACGATCCCCAGCTTGCCGACTGGCGGGCAATACACACGCCCAAACTTTCTGCGGTGGAGCGCGACGCGCTGCATCGCGCGCAGGATTTTTCCTGGCCGCGTTATGCGGGCAAGCATCTGCTTGGCGGCGAGCTTTTATCGTCGCATGTTTTGGGCATGGCGGAAAGATTGATCGCCTTGCACGTGGATCACGAAGCCTTGGCGGCGGCGACGCTGTGCGCTTTGCCGGAACTTGCCGATAACGCCAACGCTGCGGCGGCCAAAAAAATGGGTGACGAAATTACGGCGACGTTTTCGGCGGGGGTCTGGTCTTTGGTGTCGAACGTGGTGCGGATTGATAAAGTCGGCGCACAGGCCGGGCGAGACATCGCGGCAGATAAGAAGGCGCAACCGCAGCATCCGGCCCATCATCAATCTCATCTTCAAGCGGAGGCATTGCGAAAAATGCTGCTGGCGATGGCTGAGGATATCCGCGCGGTGGTCATCAGCTTGGCGGATAGAGCGCAGACTTTGAGTTATGTGGCGCGTAGCGAGTTTGAGGAGGCCGCGGAGGTTGCCAGAAATACGTGCGATGCCGCCAACACGGCGCGCATCGCACGCGCGGCGATGGACATTTACGCGCCGCTGGCGAACCGTTTGGGCTTGGGGCAGATAAAGCGGGAGCTGGAAGATTTGTCGTTTCAGTTGCTGGAGCCGGAACGCTACCGGAATATTGCAAATTTGCTCGATGCGCGCCGCGAAGACCGCGAGCGTTACATTGACGATGTGCTGGTAGTGCTGAAACAGGCGTTGGCGGAGGCGGGCATTCGGGCAGAAGTCGCGGGTCGCCCCAAACACATTTACAGCATCGCCAAAAAAATGCAGATCAAGGACAAGGATTTTTCGCAGATACGTGATCTGCAAGCCGTGCGGGTTCTGGTTGGCGATGTTAAAGACTGTTATGCGACACTGGGCGTAGTGCACCAGATGTGGATGCCGCTGGAAGGCGAGTTTGATGATTACATCGCCAAGCCCAAAGCGAACGGTTATCGTTCTTTGCATACCGCCGTGCGCGGGCCTGGCAACCAGGTGGTGGAAGTGCAAATTCGCACCCACGACATGCACCAGTCGTCGGAGTTGGGGGTGGCGGCACACTGGCGGTACAAGGAAGCCGCGAAAGCCGGTGCCAGGCACGATCATGAGATAGATGAAAAAATTGGCTGGTTGCGGCAAATGTTGGCGTGGAAAGAAGATGTCGCCAATGTGGCTAACAGCGCGGTTGACGGCGCGGCGGCAACGCTGCAACCCCCACCCGTCGCCGATCAGTTTAAAACCACATTTTTTGACGACCGCGTGTATGTGCTGACCCCGGAAGGGCGCGTGGTAGATTTGCCGCAAGGCGCGACTCCGGTGGATTTCGCTTACCAGTTGCATACCGATTTGGGGCACCGTTGTCGCGGCGCGAAAGTTGACGGGGTAATGGTGCCGTTGAGTTACGGTTTGCAAAATTTGCAGCGTGTGGAGATCGTCACCGCGAAGCAAGGCAGCCCGCAGGGACCGAGCCGCGACTGGCTCAACCCCAATTTGGGCTTTATCAAAAGCCATCGGGCGCGCGCCAAAGTGCGGCAATGGTTCAACGCGCTAGAACACGTCGAAGAACTGGCGCGCGGCCGCAGCATCGTCGAAAAAGAATTGCAGCGGCACGGCATGACGGCGTTGGCGCTGGAAAAATTCGCCGCCAAATTCAAACCCGTTAAGATCGACAAGCTCGACGATTTTTTTGCGGCGGTGGCGCGCGGCGACATCAACCAGCGCCAACTGGGTGCCGCGCTGAGCGGCGAAGACCCAGCCCCCGCGCCTATCGAGGCCGCGTTGCGCATCAAAAAAACCAGCGCAAGCGGCGGCGGCATCCTGATCGTCGGCGTGGACAAACTGCTGACGGTGCTGGCGAAATGCTGCAAACCCGCGCCGCCCGATGCGATTATCGGCTTTGTCACGCGCGGGCGCGGCGTGAGCATTCATCGACAAAATTGCGCGACCTTGTCGCGGCTCTCGGACGAGAGCCGCGAAAGATTGATCGCCGCCGAGTGGGGCGCGACCGATACTGCAAAAATGGGCAGTTTCCCGGTCGATGTGGAAATCGTTGCCGCAGACCGGCAGGGCTTGCTGCGCGATATTTCAGAAATTCTGTCGCGCGAAAAAATCAATGTCACCGCGACCAATACACAAAGCCGCGACGATACCGCCTACATGCATTTGACCGTGATGGTGTTCGACCTCGAACAGTTGCGTCGCGCGTTGGGTTTGCTCAAAGAGGTGTCGGGCGTGATGAGCGCGACGCGTAAATGAAAATTGGAGGGTATATGAAAACCGTCATCATTGCTGCGCTGCTGCTGTTGGGTGCTTGTGACAAAGCATCCGTAACCCCTGTAAAAATCGCCGCACCGCAACGCGAAGCCCTCGAAAAGGCCAAAGGCGTAGAGCAAACACTGCAGAAAGAAAACGAGGCCACGCAGAAAAAAATGCAAGAGGCCGAGGGCAAGTAACTATAATGCTCGTTAAGAGACTGTTACACGGCAGTCAGAAATTAAAACAACACCACGTCGCGAGTCGGTTTTTGTAGGTCGGGCTATGCCCGACAACCCGCACCGTTGTCGGGCATAGCCCGACCTACAAAATCTAAAAACCGTTCGCCCTGAGCCTCCTGAGCTTGTCGAAGGGCGAAGGGTGCCCTTCGATGAACTCAGGAGTGCCTTGTGGTTCGACAAGGCCTTTAGTCCTGAGCAAGGCCGAAGGGTCACCACGAACGGGCATTTCTGGGTTCCGTTTCGGCTAATGGATAATCTGGG
>Ga0209824_10000173_pt1 | contig 44749 bp, 52 predicted proteins | sample VDWuncwatermetaG_FD_184124 | JGI IMG/M metagenome (GOLD analysis project Ga0209824, IMG submission 184124) | Wastewater microbial communities from Netherlands to study Microbial Dark Matter (Phase II) - VDW unchlorinated drinking water (SPAdes)... ...
CCAAAAGACCTGATCCCGACGGAACGGAAATACCCGGATCGGGTCGGCGAGATCTACCACATCACCTTCAACCCCGACCATTGCTGGTTCTATTTCCCGAACATGCAAAGGGACGAGGCGCTGGTATTTAAGACCTATGAGTCGGCAAAGGACGGCCGGGCGCGATGGACAGCACATGCGGCCTTCGATGACCCGACCAGCCCGCCGGACGCGCCGGCCCGCGAAAGCATCGAAGTGCGCATGCTCGCCTTCTTTGCGCCCGCGGCAACCGCGGTTGCTTCATAGTATGTCCAAGAGCGCATTCATCCTTTATCTCTTTGTCCTTTTAGCCACTCCCGCCTCCGCCCTCGCCCAGGAGCTCAAGAAGATCAGGCTGGGCTATCCATCTCTGGCCTTCACCCAGAGCCATATCTGGGTCGCTAAAGAGGAAGGGTTGTTTAAGAAGTACGGACTCGATGTGGACCCCGTCTTTCTCCGCGGAGGACAGGTCGCGACTCAGGCCTTGGCCGCCGGCGATCCGCCGATCGTCAACGTCGGCACGGTCGTGCAGGCCAACCTGACGGGTTACAACCTGGTGCTCGTCGCGGCCGTGGAGACCAGGTATTATCAGCTTGTCTTCGTCCGTCCCGGGATCACCGGCCTGGAACAGTTAAAAGGAAAAAAATTGGGCATCAGCGGATTCGGATCCGCGACGCACTATGCGGCTCTCATCCTTCTTAAACATCTGAACCTCGAGCCCAACAAGGATGTGGCGCTCATCCCGGGCGGCCCCGATGCGGAGCGGATGGGCGCCATGGTCGCCGGAAAACTTGACGCCTCCTTTTTCAATATGTCCACGGCTCCTGTGGCGAGAAGGATGGGTTTTATCGAGCTCCTCTCGATCGCCGACCTGGGGGTCGAGGTTCAGGGGAACGGTCTCGCCGCCTCGCGCGCTTACATTAAGAGCAATCGAGACACAGTGAAGGCTGCTCTGAAGGGATACATCGAGGCAATCCATTTCATCTATGCCAACAAGACGGAAGCCCAGAGAACCTTCGCTAAATACATGCGCACCAATGATCCCGATGTTCTCGAAACCTCTTACCAGAGCTATGTAAAGACGATTCCAAAAAAACCCTACTTCACTCTCAAAGGAATCCAGTTCATCCTCGATATGCTCGCGCCGCAGATGCCGCAGGCGAAGAGCGCCAAGCCGGAGCAGTTTGTCGATCCCAGCTTTCTTCAGGAACTCGAGAACGAGGGCTTCTTTACCGAAATGGCGAAAAGATATCCGTCCAGGTGAGTGGGGGCTAAAAGGAACCGGCACGAGCACGAACCACGATCACGATCTTTCCGCCTTCATCCCTCATCCTTCCGCCTTCCGAATGGCCGCCCAGAGCTTGGGCGCCGTGTAGGGCATATCGACGTGCTGAATACCGAGCGGAGCCAGCGCGTCCATCACGGCGTTGGCGACCGCGGGCGGCGCCCCATTAGTGCCGGCCTCGCCGACGCCTTTTACTCCCAGAGGATTGAAGGGATTCGGCGTCACGGTCTCGCCGAGGATCAGCGGAGGCATGTCGCTTGCGCGCATGACCGCGTAATTCATCAATGAGCCGGTAAGCACCTCGCCTTCGTCGCCGAAGATCATCTGTTCGCGGAGCGCTTCGCCGAGCCCCTGCGCCACGCCGCCGTGAATCTGCCCGTCGAGAATCATGGGGTTGATGACAACGCCGCAGTCGTCGACCAGCACGAGCTTTTCGATGGTCGGCTGCCCGGTTTCCCGGTCGATCCTGACCAGCGCCACATGGGCGCCAAAACCCCACGCTTCGCGCTTGGGATCGAAGAAGGCCGTTTCTTGAAGGCCGGGTTCGGTGCCGGGCGGAGTTTTTCCGCCGTATGCGGCGGCCGCGATCTGGCGCCATGTAATTTTTTTGTCGGGCACTCCGGCGACGGCGAATCCCCCGTCCGCCTGAACGACGTCCTCGGGCGCCGCTTCCGCCAAATGCGCCGCGATGCGCCGGGCCTTTTCAATGACGCGCTCGATGGCGATGGCCAGGGCCCCGCCACCCATGACGGCGCTGCGGCTGCCGAACGTACCGACACCCTGCTGGACCGCCAGTGTGTCGCCGTGTCGAATCGCCACGTGGTCCATGGAAACGCGCATCTTATCCGCCGCGACCTGGGCAAACACGGTCTCGTGCCCCTGGCCGTGGGAACTGGAACCGGTGAGCACCGTGATCTCGCCGGTGCGCTCCACCCGAACGGTGCCGCTTTCAAAGCCGGCGCCGCCGCTCGGCTCCACGAAGGTCGAGATGCCCACGCCGACCAGTTCGCCGCGCGACCGGGCCTCGTCGCGATAGCGAATAAGGTCGTCATAGTTGGACAGTCGCAGCGCCTCCGCGAGCGACTTCTCGTAGTCGCCGGAGTCGTATTCGACGCCCACACCCGTTTTATATGGGAACTGCTCCGGCCGAATGAAGTTCTTGCGCCGGATTTCCAGACGGTCGATGCCCAGCTCGCTCGCCGCCTTGTCGACCAAGCGCTCGATATTGAGCACCGACTCGGGCCTCCCGGCGCCGCGATACGGACCGGTGGGGACAGTGTTGGTAAAAACCGCCACCACTTCGACGTGGATGTTTCGGATCTGATAGCAGCCCGGAGCCATCGCCATCATGCGCTGGGGCGGACCCGCCGTATTGGAATACAGGTACCCGCCCAGGTTCGCCACCACGCGGACCTTCAAGCCAAGCATGGTGCCGTCCCGCTTGAGGGCCAGCTCGGACGTCATCGCCTGGTCGCGCCCCTGAATCATCGTGACGAAATCCTCGCTGCGCGTGGCGATCCACTTGACCGGCCGGCCCAACTTTAGGGCCATGTGACAGGCCAGGACATACTCCCGGTAAAGCGGTCCCTTGCTGCCGAACCCTCCGCCGACATCGGGCGCGATCACTCGAATCTTGTGCTCCGGAAAACCGAGTGCGGTCGCCAGGTCCGCGCGCACGCGGTGCGGACTCTGGGTGGTGAGCCACACGGTGAGACCTTGCCCCATCGGTTCCGGGTTCGCCACGGCGCCTCTTGGCTCGATCGCCATCGCGACCTGCCGCGGGCTGGCGATATGCATCCGAACTATATGGTCGGCCTCAGCGAACGCCTTGTCCACGTCACCGCCTTTTTTCGTCGCGATGTAGCAAATGTTGCTGTCCAGCTCCTCCCGCGCGAGCGGCGCGCCGGGCTCAAGGGCCTTTTCCGCGTTCACCACCGACGGCAGCGCTTCATATTCCACCTCGATGGCGCTCGCGGCGTCCTCAGCGAGGGCGTGGCTTTGCGCCACGACGGCTGCCACGGGAACGCCGGCCGCGTGGACGGCTCCTCGCGCCAGCACCGGATGCGGCGGTATCTTCTGGCCGGGCACCATCACGGGCGACGGGATGTTTAGACGCTCGACATCGTCGCCGGTCAAGACCGCTGCAACGTCGGCCATCGCCCGCGCCGCACTTGTATTGATGGAAATTATTTTCGCATGCGGGTACGGGCTACGCAGGAGCGTCATGTGCAGCATTCCCGGTAGCTGGACGTCGTCCACATAGCATCCTTTGCCGGTAACCAGGAGAGGATCTTCGACCCGGCGAACGGAAGCGCCGATGAGCCCAGTTCCAGTGTGTTCTGTTGTCATGTCTCCATCCTCAACTTATTCTTCTTCCTTTGGCCTCGCCCTTTCAATTTTAGATTTTGGATTTTAGATTTTCGATTGTTGGGGAAGGGAGCAATGTTTTGTTCATGTCTTTGTCTTCCTAATCGAAAATCTAAAATCGGCAATCGAAAATCACTTGATCACTTTATCCGCTCTCGCCAGCACGTTCGGTGGAATCGTCAGGCCGATCTGCTTTGCGGTTTTAAGGTTGATCACCAGCTCGAACTTCATTGGCCGCTCCACGGGCAAGTCAGCGGGCTTGGCCCCTTTGAGAATCTTGTCTACGAAGGTGGCAGCGCGCCGCCATAAATCGGCATTGCTCGGCCCATAGGACATGAGCCCGCCAGCGTCCACGTACTCGTTTTGTCCATACATGGACGGCAACCGATTCTTCTGCGCGAAGCTCGCGATCTGGCCCCGGTTTGCGAACCCTACGGGATTCGATGCAGGCACAATTAACGCCTGCGCGCGATCTTTCGTGATTGCTGAGAAGGCACGATCGAGGTTCTCCGCGCGGGGCACCTCAACGGATTGAAGCTGCAGACCCAGCGAGCGGGCCGCACCCTCCGTTTCATTGTAGTCAAGCACGGCGCCCCGGAGGTCGGGATTCCAGAGAAACGCCACGCGGGAGAGCCCGGGGACGACTTCCCTCAGCAGCTCCAGCCGCTTCCCACTGAGCTCCGGAGAGATAGTGCTGTTGCCGGTGACATTTCCGCCGGGGCGCGCGAGGCTCGCGACGAACCCGGTCCCGACCGGATCGGTGCTGTTGGCCATCACAATCGGGATCGTCTGAGTCTGTTGTTTGACCGCCGCAATCGCCACATCTGTGGCCGTCACAATCACGTCCACCTTGAGGCTCACCAGCTCCCGCGCGAGCTCTGAAATTCGTTCGGCTCTGGCCTCGCCGTAGCGACGCTCTAAGACGAAGTTCTTCCCGTCCACATAGCCATGCTCCCGCAGCCCTTGACTGAACGCCTCGAGGAGATGAGCTGTGGCTGCTGGGTTGCTCGGAAAAAGCACTCCGATCTTCGCGATCTTCTTCGACTGCTGCGCCTCGACCACGCCCGCCAATCCCACGAAGGCCATAACGACAGCAAAAAGCCCCGCCCATTTTAGATTTTGGATTTTAGATTTCCGACTGAAGGCGGAACCAAACTCCATTCGAAGTCTTTTATCCACGTTTTTGTCTCCTTAATCCAAAATCCAAAATCTAAAATCCAAAATTCATTTAATGACCTTGTCCGCCCGGAAAAGAACCGATTGCGGAATCGTAAGGCCGATCTGCTTGGCCGTCTTTAGATTAATGACGAACTCAAATTTCATCGGTTGCTCCACCGGCAGGTCTGCGGGCTTCGCACCTTTTAGAATCTTGTCCACGTACGTGGCGGCGCGCCGGTACAAATCAGGGAAGTATGTTCCATAGGACATAAGACCACCAGCCTCCACCCAAAGACTCTGCGTATGCATCGTTGGAAGCCTATGCTTTGCGGCGAGATCCAGGAGCCGTTTTCGGTTAGTAAACATAAGGGAATCCGACAATACACTGAGAGCGCGCGCCTGCCGCTTGGTCGCGGCTTGGAATGCGCTCTCGAAATCGTTGGAACCGCGCACCTCCAGGGATTGCAGTTGCATCGCCAACGCCTGTGCCGCGGCCTGCGTCTCTTTGAAAGATGACACCGACGACGGGTTTTCCGGAATCCAGATGACTCCTACACGAGAGATACCAGGGATAGACTCTTTGAGAATCTCCAGCCTCTTTCCACTTAGACCTGTGAGGAGGTTTGTCAGCCCCGTGATATTGCCGCCTGGGCGTGCCAAGGAAGCAATGAACCCGTTGCCAATAGGATCTGCATCGGACGCCATGACGATTGGGATCGTCTTGGTCGCGTTTTTCGCGGCACGGGTCGCGTTGATCCCATCCGTGACGATGATCTCCACCTTCAGATTGACCAACTCATCAACGAGCTTTGTGAGTCGATCTGCTTGCCCCTCCGCAAATCGGTACTCGATGGCGATGTTTTTTCCCTCAACATAGCCCAGCTCGCGCAAACCCTGGCGAAATGCCTCGACACGTGGGTCGAGCCCAGAGGAGCTACCCAATAGAAATCCGATCCGGGGGACTTTCCCTGGCTGCTGCGCCTGAGCCACAGCCCCAGTCACCACGAGCACGAAAGCGATTACCGAAAGCCCCAGCCATTTTCGATTTTCGATTTTCGATTTCCGATTATCGGATTGAGAATCGAAGAATCGAATCCGAAATATTTCGTTCATGTGTTTGTCTCCTCAATCTAAAATCGAAAATCGGCAAACTAAAATTCATTTCCTCTCGGCTCACGCCTCTCGCCTTTTTAAGTCCATCTTCAACCCTCGATCCCCGATGCTCTATCTTCTGCCTCAGGTGAGTTTAAAAACTTCCTCTCCCTTGACGGGAGAGGACTGAGGTGAGGGTGAATCTCGAAGGTGATTGTTTCCCTCACCCTTTCCCTCTCCCAAAAGGGAGAGGGTCAACTTCGATTAATTAACCTCCCGCTCGTCTGACCGCGCTTTCGATCGCCCGCCGGGCGTAAACGGCAGCCATGTGGCGCTTGTAGTCCGCGCTCGCGTACAAGTCGTCGTCCGGTTCCGCGCCTTCGGCCGCCTTGGCTGCGGCGGCGGCGATAACTTCCGGAGTGAGCGGTTGCCCCTGCAGCGCTGCTTCCGTGGCCGCGGCGTGCAGCGGGCCGCTGCCTAACCCACCGATCGCGACCCGAACCGATGCGCACCGGCCTGATTGATCCCGAAAGAGCAAAACGCCCGCGCTTACGACGACGTACCCAGAGGCCGGGTGTCCCAGCTTGGCGTACGCTGTACCGGCGCCATTGGGCGGCAGCGGGACGCGAATCTCCGTCAGCACTTCATTTGGCGCCAGGGCTGTGGTGAAAAAGTCGATGAAGAATTTGTCCACGGGAACCGTTCGTCTTCCGGACGGCGATTGCAATATAAAGGAGGCGTTCAGCGCGGTCAGGATGACGGGAAAGTCCGCCCCTGGATCGGCGTGGGCGACACTGCCGCCGATGGTGCCGCGATTGCGCACCTGCAGGTCGCCGATCACACCCGCCGCATCGGCCAAGCCGGGCAGGCGCTGACGCACGAGCTCCGAGGAGGCGACGTCGGCGTGCACCGTGAGCGCGCCGATCACCAGGCTCTCGCCGTCGACGCGCACGCCGCTGAGACCCGGCACCCGGCCGAGGTCGATCAGGTAGCGGGGCGAGGCCAATCGCAGTTTCATCGCCGGGATCAGGCTGTGTCCACCCGCCAGCAACTTGGCGTCGTCGCCATGCTTGGTCAGGAGCTCGAGCGCTTCCTCGATTGAGCGCGCCGCGAAATATCCGAAGCTAGCGGGAAACATCTTTGCCTCCCATCTTCTCCGCCGCCCAGCGAATCGATTCGACGATGTTGACGTAGCCGGTGCAGCGACAGAGGTTGCCCTCCAGCGCGTGCCTGATCTCTTCCTCGGCCGGGTTCGGATTCGTCTTGAGCAGATGCACGGCGGTCATGATCATGCCCGGCGTGCAGTAGCCGCACTGCAAGCCGTGCTTCTCGCGAAACCCCTCCTGCACGGGATGCAGCGCTCCTTCGCGCGCGAGACCTTCGATGGTGGTGATCTCCGTCCCGTTGGCCTGGACCGCCAGGATCGTGCACGACTTGACGGCCCGGCCGTTCAAATGAATCGTGCAGGCGCCGCACTGGCTGGTATCGCAGCCTACGTGCGTGCCGGTCAGGCTCAGATGGTCGCGTAGAAAATAAACCAGCAGCAGCCGCGGCTCCACTACCGCTTCATGTTTGACACCGTTGACGGTGACGCTTATCCGAACAGTCATGTTCTCGGCTTCAGCAGCGATGCTCATTGTTTCTCCGTTCGTACTTCATTAGATCGATCTCCCTATACTTTTTGATTTTTACTTGAGGTGCTGCCTGTTGCCTATCGCCTCATGCCTCCCGCCTTCTTTGATTTGTCACTATTACACGTAGTTCGAGCCGGTCTCAACCCTTCACGTGATCAGCCCTGAATTACGCCTTGTTTTTTCGAAACCGGAGCAGTTTGTCGATTCCAGCTTCCTTCAGGAACTCGAGAAGGAGGGCTTCTTTACCGAAATGGCGAAAAGGTACCCGTCCAAGTGAGTTGGAGCACTCGGCGTGCGCATTTTCGATTTGCCGTTGACGGATGAAAAGGTTTATTGGGCGCTACATGGCAAGAAATAAGCCGCAGGCGGTCCGTCGACGTTTTGGATTCCTTTGCAGCGGAACCTACACCTTCACCCGCGTAAAAACCTTGAGCGGGTTTTTATGGAAGATCTTGAGCTTGTCTTCCGCGTTCAGGAATTCCAGACTATCGATGACCGGGAAGAGGTCGTCCGAAGGCCTTCCTGTATCGGGCCGGACCGCTCCTCCGGATCCCGGAAACTCGGTCCCGAACATCATCTGGTCCACCCCTTTTTGCTTGATCGCCGCGGTGAGAAAGTTCACGTCATACGCGCAGCAATCATAGAAGAGGTTTTTGCTGAGATCCTTCTGGGCGAGGTGATGGTCCGTCGGGATGAAGCGGTTGAGCGCGCCGCCGCAGTGGCAGATCACGATCTTCAAGCGGGGGAAGGTCTTGAAAACGTTGCTGTGCGAGAGAAGATGCATCGCGATGAACTCTTCGATGTAGTTGTTCATCTGATAGTTGTGCGGGATCACCTCGATGCGCGTGTCGTAGCTCGTCGAGGGATGGACCATGAGCGGGACGTCCAGCTCCTGGGCCTTGGCGTAGAGCGGGTGCCAATACTCGTCGTGCATCCCGGGTGCTTCCTTCCTGCCGCCCGGATCGGGATTTACGTAAGCGCCGACGAACCCTAACTCTTTGACGCAGCGCTCCAGCTCGGCGACGCAATTTCGCGTATCGAGCTCGGCGCTCTGCGGGAGTTGCGCCATCCCGACAAAGCGGTCGGGATGCAGCTTCACGATGCGCGCGATCACGTCGTTGGTGACCCGGCAGATCGCTTCCTGGAGAAACGGCCGGGTCCAGTGCCACATGGCGACGGGCCGCGGGCCGAGGAGCTGGAGGTCGATATTTCTGTCGTCCATGCCTTTTAGGTGACTCTTCTGAGCGTTTTCGAGCTGTTCGTCGGAAATATCCACTTTCCGGTTCGGAGTATTCAGTGAGACCATGCCTCCAAGGTGCGCCCTGAAATGGGGCGGCGTGCTCATGTGGCCGTGAACGTCGATGACTTTATGATTCTGAAACATACGTCCCTCCTCTTGTAGCTTTGTTAGTCTTCTGCCGGAGCTGGAACCTGATGGGAAAGAAAAATCTCGCGCCGCTCGCGCGCCGACTGCATGACGGCCAGGCACACTTCAAGCGTTGCCATTCCCCACGGGCCCGTATGACGAATGGGCCGGTCGAGAACGACGGCATTGTAGAGTTCTTCCAGTTCCGCCCGTCTCGACGTGCCGCCCTCAGGAAGGGGGACATCCTTGACGCCTTCATCGCCGTGGACGTAAAGCCCGTATTGAGACTGACGGATATCGCCTCTCTCGCAGGAGACGATGAGGATGCCGAGGTCGTTGGGGACCCACGGTCTGCGCTCTCCGCGGTTACGGAAGAGCTGACCTTCCTGCGCGCCCCCGATGCGCATGGCGTCTTTCGCCTCGTTTTCGTTCCTGGTTCCGTCGAGCAACTGTTTTCGGATCGCGATCCTTTCTTCGTAGGTGTAGCGGCTCCGATTGGTCCCCCAGGGCACGAGTTCGGACCCAAGAAAATAACCGTAGCCGTTGTGCATGAGCGTCGCCGGCGTCCCATCATCAAACTCCATGAAGGCCGAGTAGTAGCCAGGAATCGGTCGTCCGCCAAACCACTGTCCGGTCGCGCCGCGCACGCTCCTGACCATCCCGCCGCCGAGAATACGGAGCGTGTCGATCTGGTGAGGACCTTGCCTGTAAGGGACGCCGCCGCCTTGGGCAACGTCTAGCTCCTCCGCGGTGCGCGGCCGAAGCATCCAATCGGTATAGGCCCAAACATGAAGAGCGCAAAGTTTTCCGATCTCGCCGGACTGGATGATACGCCGCATGGTGCGGATGTGGGGCCCATAGCTCTGGGTGTGGCCGCAGAGGAGCTTGATGTTATTTTTCTCGGCGGCTTCGATCATCTCCTCCGCTTCCTTGAGAGAGACGGCCATAGGTTTTTCCACAACGACATGCTTCCCATGTTGCGCCGCGATGATCGTATGCGCCGCGTGGAACTTATTCGGCGTGGAAACCCAAACGGCCTCCACATCGGGATCGAGGCACAGCTTCTCTATGCTGTCATACGTCCTTGCGCCGTAGCGCTGCCGAAACGTCTCTAAGACGCGCCGATTGATATCCGCAGCAGCCACGAGCTGGATCTCAGGCATCGATTCCATCTGGGGTAAGATCTCCGAGGCGCCGACGCCGACACCGACGATCCCGAGCCTCAGTGTTCTTTGGCCGGGTCCGCCGACGTTTGTTTTTTCCTGTGTCATACAAAGCTTCCTTTCCTTTGAATGCCAACCTATCAGACCTCATGCGTTCTTTGTCAAGGTCGTTTCGAAGGTGTGCATTGTCTTTCCCAGAGCTTGCAGAGATCCAGTACAGGTATTGGAGCAGATATTTCGTAGAGATCGAGATCAATCCATAGCGATTGCTTGCCAGGTGACTGATTACTAGCCCACAAGAGACTCAAAGAGGACCTAGCTCCTTCATCCTTTGCGAGTGGCCGGTCACGGAGCCCGAGGATCTCGGTCGAGTGCTAGGAGATGCGGTGAGATACCTTAAGGAGAAAGGGAGAGCTGTGCTCGTCGACGTTGTCACTCAGAACCGTTGATATCGAGCCAGAAAAGGGAAGGACACCAAGACAAAATCCTATGGTAGACCCTGAATCACTTTAATGGCGAAAAGGTACCCGTCCAAGTGAGAAGGGCTAAAGGGGACCGGCACGGCGGGTCGGCATGCAGAATGACCCCTTTACACCTGATTGTTCCAAGGCCGGTTCGCGCGGACAGGGCTGGACACTTTCTCGACTTTGAAGTAAGAAAGTTTTTAGTTTCGTGTCTCGGGTTTCGGCTTCAACTCGACCCTTCGATGAACTCAGGATCGACCCTGAGCGGTTCGGCTGAGCTCACCGTCGAAGCCAACGCCGAACGGGTCAAAACTCGAAACTCGCGACTGCAAAAGCGCAGGTGGGCCTATTTCAGCGGTCTGTTAAGACTGGAACAAAGGAGAGGATAAAATGGATTCGAAGCCTTCTAAATCGATAGCGCTCTTTCGCCTGCTGGAGGCGACAATTGACGATATTCACAGCGCCAACAAATCGGGGCAGCTCACGTCGCGCCAACTGGTCAAGATGTATCTTGATCGCATAGAGGCGTATGACAAGAAGGGACCTGCCATCAACGCGATCATCACGGTAAATTCCAAGGCTCTCGAAGAGGCAGACCGGCTCGATGCCGCATTCCAGGCTTCAGGCCTTGTGGGTCCGCTTCACGGGATTCCGGTGATCGTTAAGGATCAGGCCGATGCCAAAGGCATGCCGACGACGCTGGGCTCGGTATTGTTCAAGAACTACTACCCGGATAGAGACGCCTTTGTAGTGGAGAAACTGAAAAAAGCCGGAGCGATCATTTTAGCGAAGGCCACCCTTGGTGAATTGGGAGGCGGCGACACGCATGGCTCCTTGTTTGGATCGACACGGAACCCTTACGCATTGGATCGAACCGTCGGCGGTTCCTCCGGCGGTTCTGCGGCGAGTGTTGCAGCAAACTTCGCGACAGTGGCAGTCGGACAGGAGGGCTTTGCGTCCATCCGCAGGCCCGCGATCTGGAATTCCATCGCCGGGATGCGGCCCACGGCTGGCCTTGTGAGCCGAGGCGGTGTCTATGCCGGCTGGCCGGAAATCGCCGGTTCTCTCGGCCCGATGGCCCGCACGGTCAGAGACTTGGCCACTCTGTTGGACGTCATGGTCGGCTACGATCCGGAGGATCCTCTTACATCAAGGGGCGTCGGCCATGTTCCAGACAGCTACAAAAAATTCCTCGACAAAAACGGCTTGAAAGGAGCGCGCATCGGGATCTTGCGCGAGTCGATGGGTTTCGACTCCGAGCCCGATTCAGAAGACTTCAAAAAAATCATGGAAATCTTCGAAAAAGCAGTTGCGGAGCTGACAGCCGCCGGCGCCGAGATCGTTGACCCGATCGTCATTCCAAAGCTCAAGGAGTTGCTCGCGAAGCGAGCGGGAAGCTACACCCAGGCAGAGGAATCGTTCAAGGTGTTCTTCGGCAGGAGCGCCAATCCCCCATTCAAGTCTCGCGAGGAGGCAACGCGGTCGCCGGACTTTGCCAAAGTCGTCCGACGCTCGCAAAACCGATGGAAAAGGTCCTCAGATGCGACCGGACATTATGAGTATCTTATGGCGCGAGACGAGTTGACGATCAATCTGCTAAAGGTCATGGCAGATAGCAAGCTGGACGCCATCGTGCACAGGGCTGTCGAGCACCAGCCGACGCTGATCAGCCAGGGGGTCAACCCGCCTTACGTCGACCAAAAGGGGGTCCCGCATTTGAACACTTTCTTAGTATTCGTCCCCACGATCGTCGTCCCTGCGGGATTTACGCGCGACAACCTGCCCGCCGGCATCAGCTTCCTGGGACGGCCCTACGACGATGGAAACATGATAAAGCTCGCCTACTCGTATGAGCAGGCGACCCACCATCGCAGGCCACCAGCCAGCACGACCCCGCTTTGAGGCGAAAGGTTAAAGGCTGGAATTGTGAGAGGAGAGAAGAGAAGGGGAGGTCGAGATGTTAAAGGCGTTCTGGTCCACCATCCTTCTAATCCAGCGGGAGTTCCCCGTCCGTAAGGGCGGGGGTGAGAGCCGGGTTGCGGCGCGACGCTCATAGCGCACTCAAGAGGCCACGGGCGTAAGCCCGTGGAGATTCACTCCTTAGCGCCTCGCCGGCAACTCTCGTCGCGCAAGAGCGCACCATGGTCAGCTATGCCGGCTTTGCCGGATTCCAGGCACCTGTATGGGCCGCTAAGGACTTTGGTCTCTTTGCGAAATATGGTTTGAGCACCGATCTTGTCGTGATCCCTGGATCGGCCAGAGGGACGCAGGCCTTGCTGGCGGGGAGCACTCACTTTGCTCAGACAGACGGGACTTCGCTGATCATGGCCATCAATCAGGGAGCGGATCTCGTGCTCATCGCCTCCCTCAATTCAGATAGGGGGTCTTGAATCTTGAATGGCCTAACATTCCCTTTCACGGTTTAATATTCTGAGGAAACCATTCTGTGGGGATTTCACGGCCTAAGCCCTTTTCCTTGGCGGCGCGGTGGGCGCAGTAGCCCATTGCGGCGAACTGGACGCCGGTGCCGGCGTTGTTGAGAAAGTAGGTAAAGTAACACGGCACCAGCAGCCTCACCAGGCCGCGAGTCTCGGACTAAGACTTGGCGTCTCGTAGTTTCTCCCGGACCCACTGCCGGAGCAAGGCCGTCTCCCGGACTCCCCTGGTTTTGGCAACCCGCTTCACCGCTTCGACCTCTGTCCTCCGCAGCCGGACCGGAATCATGGTTTCGGGCTTGCGCTCAAACGCCGGTTCACGGACATCCTCCAATTGGTCCTCAAAATCCGTGAGGTCATGTGTGTCCCAGAACCGTGCTAGCTGTTCAATGGAGTCAGTTTCGGGAATCTTGCGAGCTTTCATCACTTTTTCCACTGGTTGAATCGTCGTTTCTCCTTCTCCGTCATGGGACGGGCGGTCACCGGGAATCCCTTTCCATTAGGAAACTGAATAACAACACAGAAGAGGTGGCGGCCAGACACGGTTTGTCCCAGGACGTAATAGACGGGATTCTTGCCTGAGGCCTTGGCGCGCCGAACCCATGCCTTACCAAAGCAAACTTCTTCGACCTCTTCCGGTCGGACGCGGTGTCGTGCAATGTGATCAACCCGATCTTGTGGCCAAATAAACTCATGGATTCTCACTGTCCAGAGTGTACAACGTCGCAGGCATGGCGGCAACCGACTTGGCTAACCTACTACTAACCTAAGTGCTTATTCCCCCCTTGGTACTTGTCGTCCATAGGGCGCTGACCCGCAGCGCATCCAGCCGCTCGCCGGAAGGTGGCTAAATTTCAACCACAATGTGGTGGATTTTTAACCACCTCAGGGCTTAATATCCTGGAGAAACCAATCCGTTGGGATTTCGTGGCCCAATCCTTTTTCTTTGACGGCACGATAGGCGCAGTAGCCCATTGCGGCGAATTGCACGCCGGTTCCGACATTGTTTAGGAAGAAAGTGATCTGGCGGTCGCTGGTGCGCCTGGGGGCTTTGCCGACGAGAAGATCTTGAATCTCGGGGTAGCGGTTCCAATCTCTCGGCTTTTCCCGGCGCACTCCGGGGAGATCTTTATCTATGCCCGGCGGCTGAAAGTGTTGGATGCCGCCGAAGCGGGTGTGGATCGCAACGACATCGCTTTTCTCAATAGCGGCCTCGTCCATCTCGAATTCCCGGATAGCGTTGTAGTGCATTCCGGGCTCCAGCCAGTCGGCCTTGATCACGGGGCGCGATGAGTTGGTGGCGCTGCAAACGATGTCGCAGTTTTTGACCGCCGCCTCCGCGCTGTCCACGGCTTCTGTTGGGATCTCGGTTTCCCTTTCCATCTCGGCGGCGAAAGCTTTGCGGTGGTCGGGATTAGGGCTGAAGATTTTGACGCGCTTGATCGGGCGCACCGAGGTGAGAAAGCGGAAGTGGGAGCGGGCCTGTCCGCCGGAGCCGATGAGAGCGAGGACTTCGGAATTCTCACGAGCCATAGCCTTCGCTCCGAGGGCGCTGGTGACGCCGACGCGGGTCTGCTGGATGAAGCCGTCCGGCATGATCGCCAAAAGCTCTCCGGTCTCGACGCTGAATAGCTGGACCAGACCAAGGAAATGGCCTCCCCCGGCAAGGGGAAGCTTTTCCAGGCGGACAGAGTTGTTGGTGTGTTTCTCCTGCACAACATCGGAGGTGATGCGCAGCGCCATGACGCCGAATTTTTTTACGCCGCCGTCTACGGACTTGAAGCTGTAAGTGGTCTGAGAAAGGGAGTGAGGGAGATAAGAATGGCTAGTGGGACGGTTGACTGCCTGGCTCGAAGCCAGCTCACGGTATGTCTCTTCCATCACTTCCAGGCAATCATTCACGCCGAGCGCCCGTTGGATCTCTTCGTTGTTGAGTATGAGAGTCACGTCACCTCCCTGTTTTCTGACAAGTCTCTTGTTACCTTAAGGTGGAACAAATGTCTATCTCCAACCATAGACCGCGATCCGGGGCCCTATTGCAAAAAGTGTGGTGGTATGAGGCCAAAGACGCAACTCCAGCAAGGGCTCGAACCATCTTTCAAAGGGACCCCCCCATCCCCTCGCTTCAGTGCCTCCTCGCCGGCTCTTCTATAATTGTGAGTTTTTAATTTTGAATTGTTAATTAAAAACTAAGAATTCAAAACTCAAAATTAATAAGGGCTGCAGCCGAAAGCGCGTTCCCTGAGGGAGCCTATCCAAGCAAGTCCCGGAAGGGTCGCTGTGGGAGGCCGTGGGGCGAGGGGAGTCCTAAAGCCCTCTCTGTGCGGGGAGATTAATATCAAAGCGGATTGACTGCGGGGGAAAGCCGGTTGTAAGATTGCCCCCTATGAACGGATTCATCGTGGTCTATGTGACCGTTGGATCGCCGGATGAGGGGGATCGGCTGGCGCATGCCTTGGTAGAGGAGCGACTTGCGGCCTGCGTCAATCGCGTAAGGCAGGTGAGGTCGACCTATCGCTGGCAGGGAAAGGTGGAACAAAGCGAGGAGGAGCTTCTCATCATCAAAACCAAAGGAGAACTCTTTGGCCGCCTGCAGAAGAGAGTTCAGGAGCTTCACAGCTACTCCGTTCCTGAGATCATCGCGCTGCCGATCCTTGAGGGGAGTGAGGGTTATCTCAAGTGGCTGGGAGAACAGCTTTTAGACGGCGATGGGTAGCGGATCTGTGCGCACGGTCAGGGAGATATCTTCCGGAGGGATTATTTATCGCCGCCATAAAGGCGTTGCGGAGGTTGCCCTGATCCGTGTTCGGGGTAGGTGGCGCCTGCCCAAGGGAGGAGTGGAGGAAGGAGAAGGATTGCAGGAGACGGCCCTGAGAGAGGTTCGCGAGGAGACCGGGCTAGAGGGCAGGGTGGTTGAAAAACTAGGGGATATTACCTATTGGTACACAAACAAGACTAAAGAAGGAGAAACGATCAGAATCTTCAAGCGGGTCTATTTTTATCTGATTCGCTGTCTCAAGGGCGATGTAGGCCGCCACGATGAAGAGGTAGAAGAGTCCTGCTGGTTTCCCATCGAGGAGGCTGTTAAAAAACTCGCTTACCCTACGGAGCGTGAGACGATGCGCAAGGCCATGGCCTTCCTAGACAGTTCAAGCTCGAGGAGGCAGTCGCCTGCGGTTCGGGGGGCGCACAGAGGCTAACGTCAATAAGATGTATTACAGAATTTTTAATAACCGCTACATGTTCGAGGATGGGTGGGGATTTTGCGCTTGCTTGAAAAAAAGAAAGGCTTCGGGATGAAGAATGACTTTGAGGGCATAAGTTTTTCGATTCCTTATGAGATCGCAGTGGTTAGGCCTTTGAGGCAGACGACTTGGGGGGAGAGGGAGGTGGCGCTCCGGAAAGCATCCTATAATACGGAACTGATACCACAGGAGATGGTCTATGTGGACCTGAAGACCGACAGCGGAGTGAGCTCTTTCAGTACCGGGCAGGTGGCGGCGGTAGTCGGGGCGGAATCGCTGGAGACGACCCCGGAAATGGCCCCTGAGGGAAACAGGGCCTTTATCTCCCTCTCCAAGAGGTTTCGAGAGATCTTCGGTTTTCCCTTCGTTGTTCCCTGCACGCACGGGCGGGCAGCGGAGCGCATCTGGGCTAAGATCCACATCAGAGATGGCTCGGTGGTGGCTGGCAATATGCTCTTTCCCTCTACCCGTTTTCATATCGAGTCCAACGGCGCCAAGGTCATTGATGTCAGCTCTGAAGAGGCGCACGCGCTCTTTTCCGACCATCCTTTTAAGGGGAATGTGGATACTGAAAAGTTGGCAACGGTCCTCAAGGAATGCGGCCGCGAGAAGGTTTCATGCATTTATGTGGAGTTGTGTGTGAACTCATGCGGCGGACATCCGGTCTCTCTCGCAAACCTAAAAGAAGTCAAATCCCTTTCGCAGGAGCACAAAATACCGCTGTTTCTAGACGCCTGCAGAATTTTGGAGAACAGCTATTTCATCAAGCAGCGCGATCCGGGGTACCAGGGCCGTTCGATCCAAGAGATCGTCCGCGAGACCTGTTCCTTGGCAGACGGGTGTGCCATGAGCGCCCTCAAGGATTTTCTGGTGCCCATAGGCGGTTTCATCGGCATGCGGGATGAGAAGAGCTATCAGAAGGCCTATGCGCAGAGCTTCTTTGATGGGGCGCAGCCGCCGAGCAGCGCCATGGATAACATCAATACCGCGCTGGCCGAGATCTTTGGTTCTCCGCTGTATGTCGCTAGCCGGGTGGAGCAGGTGAACTATCTGTGGCGCAGGTTGAAAGGAGGCATCCCGGTCCTATCTCCGCCCGCAGGTCACGCGGTTTTTATCGACGCAAAGAGTTTTCTTCCCCGGATACCACCGGAGCACCACCCGGCCGAGGCCTTAGCAGCCTTTATCTACTCCATTTCAGGGATTCGGATCACCAAGGGGCCGCCACTGGCGCAGAGTCAGATTGCCCGGGGGATCGAACTCCTGCGACTTGCCGTGCCCGCCCGCAGGTATGTGCAGGGCCATATGGACGATGTGGTCGAGGCGCTGCTCTATGCCCATTCCCGCAGGGATGAGATCCAGGGGCTGAAGCGGATCGAGAAGTCGGGAAGGTCCAAATATGATCCTCCTCTTTTTGAGCCAGTGGAACCATGAAAGCGATGAAAGATTTTCCAGATGCCGATCAGCGCCATCTCGGCGCGCTCTTTTTTCAGCGGGTTGAGGAATTAGGAGAACGCACCTTTATCAAGGTGCAGCAGAAGGATCGCTTCGAGGAAATTTCATGGAAGGACTTCGGCGCCAAGGTCCAGGGGACGATGAGCGGCCTTTACTCCCTAGGGCTTCAAAGAGGAGAGAGGGTAGCGATCCTCTCCGAGAATAGGATCGAGTGGCTGTGCGCGGATATCGCGACTCTGGCTGGGGGTCTGCCGAATGTAGTAGTTTCTCCGCGTCTCTCTGAGGCCACGGTCCTGAAGGTTCTTAGTCACTCGGGCGCGCGCGCGGTTTTCGTAGAAAATGAAGCCGGTGTCGGGAGGCTCTTGAACCTGAAGGGGCAACTCCCCTCTCTGAACCACATCGTTGTCATGGATAGGGCCGGTTCTTCTCTTCCCCATACGATCTCCTTCGATGAACTGCTGGTTCGGGGGAGAGAGGGTGGGAGAGAACGCATCCGCGCGATTCTCGAATCGGTCCATTCGGATGATCTCGCCACGATCATGTACACCTCTGGTTCTACTGGTGAGCCCAAGGGAGTCATGCGGACGCAGAGAAACATTCTCTCCAATGTCGCCTCCGGCACAGGGATCGCCTTGAGCAAACCTGAGGAGCTGGTGGCGGTGGTCCTGACGCTGAACCATCTCCTCGGAAGGTTTGCTTTTCATAAGAGCGTGGCCACAGGCAGGACCACGGCGCTCCTGGAGGCTACGGAACTGGAGGTGGATCTGCGGATGATCCGGGCCCTCTCTCCGACATCCATGACCCTTGTTCCCAGAGTGATGGAGAGGATTTGGGCGGCGCTCCTCGCCGAGGGAGAGAAGAGGAATCAATGGGAGGCTGTCGAGAGACTGGATCAAGTCAGGACAGAAAGAGGTTCGCTGGGTTCCGATGAGGTCCGGCGATACGAGGATTTGAAGGCATCTCTCAGGGAAGCGGTCAAGGGCTCGTTGGGAGGGAGGATCAAGTATATTACTTACTCCGGCGCTCCGATGTCGCCCCGGATTATGCGCTTCTTCGAAGTTGTAGGGGTTCCATTGCTTGGTTCCTACGGTACCACGGAGTGCGGCGGCGTCACCCTAAGCGGGATCGGGGAGAATCGGCCAGGCACCGCGGGAAAGCCCCTTCCCAATGTGGCAATCCGCATTGCCGACGACGGAGAGCTCCTGGTTCGCGGTCCAACGGTAACTCCGGGCTATTTTGAGAACCCGCAAGCAACGCGCGAGGTCCTTGACCCGGATGGATGGTTTCATAGCGGGGATCTGGGATCTATCGATCCGGACGGTTCTTTGCGGATTGTCGGACGGAAAAAAGATGTTTTCTACTGTTCCGACGGCTCGAACATCTATCCTGGCTACATGGAGCTGCTGCTGGAAAACGACCCATACATTCGCCAGGCTATTTTGCTGGGCGATCATCTCCCTTTCATGTCCGCTCTGCTGGTTCCAGAGCGCGGCAGGATCGCGGCAGAGCTGAAAAAGCCGGACTCCTCTCTCACCTCCGTAGAAGTTGAAAAGCTGCTTTGGTCCCGGGTAGAGAAGATCAACGCGCAGTTGGAGGAGCCGGAGAGGATCCGCAAGATTGTCGTGCTGGAAAAAGAGTTCCCGGAAAAGGTGAGGAGTGTAACTGCCTTTCAAAAGATCAAAGTGGACCGAAAAGCGGTCGAGGAGCTTTATCGCAGAGCGGTCGAGCGGATTTATCGATGAGTGACGTGGCGCTTATAACTGGTGGGGCGAATGGGATCGGCAGGGCCGTCTCCTTGAAGCTCGCTGCCAACGGGATCTTCGTGGTCATCGCGGATAAAGAAAAGGCAGCAGGGGAAGAGGTCCGTAAGACCATTGCGGCTGCTGGCGGGAAGGCGGAGGTGGTCCGAGTCGATGTCACCAAAGCGGGAGAGATTGAGGCTGTGGTGGGAGGCGTGCTCCGGCGTCACGGCCGCATCGATATCCTGGCCAATATCGCCGGCGGAAGTATCCATCGCAAACCGATCGAGGAGATGAGTTGGGAGGAGTGGAAAGAGGTTCTCGACGTCAACCTCAAAGGGACCTTTCTCTTCTGCCGCGAGGTAGCGCCGATCATGCAGCGCCAGCGCCGGGGGCGCGTCATCAACACCGCGTCCAACTACGGCGTCACAGGCTCGGCGCTGCGCACGCCCTATTCTGCGGCCAAGGCAGGGGTGATTGCCTTCAGCAAATCTCTTGCCCTGGAGCTCGCCCCCTATGGAGTCCTCGTCAACGTGGTAGCGCCGGGACCGACCGATACGCCGCGCGTGATGAAGAATTGGACGCCGGAGATAAAAAAGCAAAGAGAGGTGGAGATTCCGCTTGGCCGCACCGGCAGACCCGACGATCTGGCCGAGGCCTTTTACTTTCTCTGCAGCGCGGAGAGCTCCTGGATGACGGGGCAAACTCTCCACGTAAACGGAGGCTTGGTGATGCCGTGACGCCGAGGAATATGAGACTTAAAGACAAGATAGCGATTGTGACCGGCGCTGCGCAGGGGATCGGGCGCGCTATTGCCCTCGGGATGGGACGCGAGGGGGCGAAGGTGGTGGTGGCGGACTTGCAGGGCGCCAAAGCGAAGGCGGTTGTCGATGAACTGCAGGTCGCCGGCAGCGAGGCGCTTGCCGTCGAAGTGGATGTCTCCAGGGAGCCTTCGGTAAAGAATCTCGTCGAGCAGGTTTTGCGCCGTTTCGGCCGCGTCGACATCCTGGTGAATGACGCCGGCATCTATCTGCGCTCTCGCGTAGCGGAAATGAAGGAGGAGGATTGGGATAGGGTCATCGATATTAACCTAGGAGGAAATTTCCTCTGCTCACGGGCCGTTGTTCCCTTGATGCGCGCGCAGAAGAGCGGGCGGATCATCAGCATCTCTTCCCGCATAGCCCATCACGGCGCGATAGAAGGGGCGCACTACGCCGCCTCCAAGGCGGGGATCATCGGCTTTGTCAAAGCCCTTGCCCGCGAGCTGGGATCTGATCAGATCACCGTGAACGCGATCTGTCCGGGCGTCGCCGACACCGCTCTGGCCCGTGGGCACCAAAACGAAGATACTCTTAAGGAGCGACTCAAAAATAACCCACTCGGCCATGCTCTTACGGCCGAGGATCTGGTGGGTCCGGTCCTTTTTCTCGCCAGCGACGCCGCCTCTTACATCACCGGGCAGGTACTCAACGTCAATTGCGGCAGCTCGATGCATTAGCGCCGAACCCATGAATGTCGCCTAACGTCGTTTATGCCTCCCGGCCTTCCTGCGGCGCACAAATTCGGTACGCCTCATTAATTTTCTGGCTCAGTGAAACGGTTTGACATATTGACATATTGATAATATGGTAAGACATATGCGAACGACGGTTCGGTTGGACGACGGCTTGTTGGCCGAAGTCAAAAAGTACGCCACCAAGCGGAAAACGACGGTGACGGCGGTCATCGAGGAGGCTTTACGTCAGACCCTGGCACGGCCCAAGACCATGCAGAAGTCGAAACCCGTGAGGCTGACGACAGTTAGAGGCCAGGGACTCATGCCGGGCATCGACCTGGACGACACCGCATCCTTGCTCGACGCGCTGGAAGACAAGAGTGTTTCTGCTTGACGTCAACGTTCTCATCTATGCCCACCGAGCGGATGCCCCCTCCCACGCAGAGTACCGCGCTTGGCTTGAGGAATTGGCCAATGGAGACCAGGCTTTCGCCATCAGCGATTTGGTGTTTGCCGGGTTTCTCCGGATCGTGACCCACCCAAAGGTTTTTAATCCGCCCAGTCCGCTAAACGACGCTCTTGCGTTCGTCGGAGAGTTGCGGGAGCGTCCGCATTTTGTATCGTTGGCTCCAGGGGCGCGGCACTGGGACATCTTCACGCGGTTGTGCCGCGCGACACAGGCGAAGGGCAACCTGATCCCGGACGCCTTCCTGGCAGCGCTTGCCATCGAGTCGGGCAGCGAGTGGGTCACCACCGACGGCGATTACGCGAGATTTTCCGGGTTGAAGTGGCGACACCCGCTCAGAAGTTGAGTGGTAAAGACAAGGATCTGGGGACAAAGACAGGATCTGGGGACAGCTCTTGCAATCATACATTGTCGTAATGTAAGAGCCGATCTCATCTGCTGCCTCGTAAAAAGATTGCCTGTGATACTTTTAACAACAAACTGAACAAAGGACACTACATCATGACACTTCTTATTTGGCTTATCTTTGTTGCGGCGGCCGTTTTGGAGGTTGGCGGAGACGCGCTGATTCGCAGAGGATTGCGTGGTAGCAGCGCGGCCTTCGTTCTTGGCGGTTGCCTGATGCTGAGTTGCTACGGCGTGGCTGTAAATATCGTCAAGTGGGACTTTTCCAAAATACTCGGAGTTTACGTCGTCTTCTTCGCGCTGATCAGCGTTCTTATCGGTCGTGTGATTTTCAGAGAGGACGTGCCCGTTCCAACTTGGCTGGGCTTAGCCTTCATTATAACAGGCGGTTTGATTATCCAGTTTGGCCAAAAGACAGGATAACTGCCCGCCGGAGCATATTGATCTTCCGCTCCGCAGCGGCGGGTGAAGCCGGGCCGTTAACCCCGGTTCGTATTACGCGTGAAGCTGGACTTTTCTCTAGGGCAGGAGTAATCTCAACGTCAGGTGCTTTTCATGGACACCCGGCCCATAATCGAGACCTTCCGTAAATTGCCGCCAAGCGAAAAGGTCCGCTTGGTCGAGGAGCTTTGGGACGAGATCGCGGCAGAGGCCGCACGTCTCCCTCTCACCGAGTCCCAGCGCCGTCTTCTCGACGAACGTATCCAGCAGCATGAGCAGACCCCCGAAGACGTCGAAACCTGGGAGAAGGTGAAAAAAGACATCCTCGGCGATCTGTGACCTACCGTCTTCTCGTCAGACGACAGGCGAAGTTGGATCTACGGCGAGCTGCACGGTGGTATGAGACGCAGCAGCCTGGGCTCGGGCCAGAGTTCTTATCCCAAGTCGATGCCATCCTGGATCGAGTCGCCGGCAATCCTGTCCAGTACCAAGTTATATACCGCGACGTACGGAGGGCAATTCTCCGCAAGTTCCCCTATGGCGTCTTCTACCGGATCGATGGCACCGACATTGTGGTTTTCGCGATTGTTCATCTTCATCGAGATCCGGCATCCTGGCAGGAGCGGCCGTAACAGAGTTTACCCAAGCCTGCCCGCTGTCGAGGCCGCTTTTTTTGTTATTTGACACCCCGCCGCGACCGCTGTAAATTCCGGCTGTGGGTTTTAAAGTCGAGTTGGCCTCACGTAAGGTTTGAAGTAGGCTGATCGAAAGGGAGGAAAATATGCTTCGACCCATCGCCCTGGCCAATACACATATGGAATGCCGGTATTTGAAGGAAACGGTGCCGGTCATGACCGAGCTTCTCGCCTTTGAGAAGGTGTCGGAGCGGCCTGGTGAAGTCACCCTGAAACATCCAAACACCGACTGGCTGTTGACCGTTCATGAGGGTGGGGCGGACGCGCCGGCGAAGCAGATGCATAATCACTGGGGGGTGCGCGTTGCCACCAAAGTGGAAGTGGACGCGGCCTACGAATACCTGACGGCGCGTAAAAAAGAGTATCACTTAGAGCAGATCGGCAAGCCCCTCTTTAACCACGGCTCCTATTCCATCTATTTTCTCGAGCCCGGCACCAACGGCTGGGAGATCGAGTGCTACGAAGATGTCCAGTACAGGGAAAAAATAAAGACCAGGTTCGGCGGGGTTTGGGCGCCCCACTGGACGGCGCCTCTACTTCAAGAGCGTTTCCCTGATCGAGGATATGTCCCTCAGGGATTCACCCACGGCACGCTCGCCATCCGTAACCTGAAGGCCTCCTGGAATTTTTACGCCAATGTCTTGGGTCTGTCGGTCTATCAGGCCAATGAGCGTGTGGTTTACATCAAGCACCCCGAGACCAAACCTTACGTGGTCTGTGCCGAGCGACCAGAGTGGAAGGAATTCTCTCCCAACTTCCGCTTCACGCTGACTCTGGAATCCAAGGAGGCCGTGGCCGAGGGGTACCGGTGGCTTGCTAAGTCCGGAAAAGAGGTGGGAGTGACCGAGCTCTGCGAGCCCCAGAGCCACGGCAATGGCGGATCGTTCTTGTTCAAAGATCTCGATAACAACTGGTGGGAGATTTCTTCACCGAACTGAAGCGCATGGAAGAGAAGCCGATAGGACAGATGGGTCTGAGAGAGCTCCGCGAGCTGGCGCGCCTCAGGATGCCGGCCGAGGCATGGGAGCATTTCATGGGCGCCGCGGAAAGCCGCGCCACGCTGCGCCGGAACCAGCGGGCCCTGGGCCGGATTCTTTTTCGCCAAAGGATCTTTCATGACATCACCAACCCGGATATCTCTCTAAAACTCTTCGGACGGCAGCTCCCAACCCCCGCCTTTGTAGCTCCTGTCGGGAGCTTCAGTCTGATTGGAGAAGGGGCCGAGCGCGAGGTGGCGCAGGGCGCGAGCCGCGCAGGGGCTATGATGTTTGTCAGCCATGCCGCGAAATCGACGGTGCGCGAGTGGGCGGACGGAACCTCGGCGCCGCTGGTTTTCATGGGCTATCTCAGTAGAGGAAGAGATGATGTGCTTCGCTGTGCTCGGATGGCCGAGGAGCTGGGTTATGCCGCCGTGGGGCTCACCATGGATGTTGTTCAGCCGGTCAAAATCGGTGATCATGTGCCCCTATCTACTAAGGATGGAAAGCCGAGGAGGGGGCATCCCGCATCTCCCAAAGATATCGAGTGGCTGAAGCGGGAGATCTCCCTTCCCGTGGTGGTCAAAGGGATCATGGGCGCCGAAGATGGCCGGATCGCCGTGGATGCCGGGGCCGATGCCCTGATCGTGTCGAACCATGGCGGCCGGATACTCGATTTCAATTGCGCCGCCATCGAGGCGCTGCTTGAAGTGGTCCAGGCGGTGGGGAGTAGGGTGCCGGTGCTGCTGGACAGTGGGATTCGCAGCGGCGGGGATATCGTGAAGGCGCTCGCCCTCGGCGCGAAGGCGGTTCTGGTGGGCCGTCCGGTCGGATGGGGAGTGGGGGCGGCGGGGGCCCACGGAGTGGCACGGGTATTCGAGATACTCACCGAAGAGATCAAACGGGTTCTCATGATGACGGGGGTAGGCGCGATCAGCGAGCTCACAGAATCGATATTGATTCGCGCTGAGTAATGCGACGGAGGTAGCCATGCAATGGATCATCCTTGCGCTTATAGCTTTGGCCGTTTTGTGGGTGGTTTGGGCATACAACCTACTTGTAAGTCTGCGGAACCGCGTGCAGAATGGCTGGAAACAGATCGACGTCCAGCTCAAGCGCCGCCATGATCTGATTCCGAACCTGGTTGAGTCGGTTAAGGGATATATGAAGTACGAGCAGGACACTTTGCAGAAGGTCATTGAGGCGAGGAGCAAGGCGGTGACCGCAACCAGCGTCAAAGAAAGCGCAGAGGCTGAGAATGTTCTTACCCAGTCACTGGGGAAGATTTTTGCCCTGATGGAAAATTACCCCGAGCTTAAGGCAAATGAAAATGTCCTGCGCCTCCAAGAGGAGCTGACGACCACGGAAAACCAGATCGCCTTTGCGCGCCAGTATTACAACGATCTGGTGATGCAGTTTAACACGCGACAGGAAGTTTTCCCCTCCAACATCATCGCGCAATTCTTTAATTTCAAACCCAGTGAGTTTTTTGCAGTCCCTGAGGCAGAAAAGACCACGCCCAGCGTGAATCTTTCACTTTCGACCTAAGTGATGCTTGGACACGCTGAAAGGGGTGCGCCACAGGATTTTGCTGAGAGCCAGGCCCATAACCGCCGGATCAGCGCAGGGATCGTTCTGCTCTTTATTCTCTTCTTCCTTCTCGTTGGGTTTTCCGTAGATTACCTCTATCTTGATGCCTTCACGCCCAAAGGTTCCCCCTTTGCCGTTGCCACAGTGGTCTCTCTCGCTTTGGCAACGGGGATCACGCTTACCTCGTACTACTATGGCACTGAATTGATTTTGGGCTCGCTAGGGGCCGAAGGTTTAAACCAGCAGCTCCCGGAACACCGGGAACTGCACAACGTCGTGACCGAGATGGCGCTTGCATCGGGATGCCCCATGCCCAAGGTCTATGTCATCTTCGATCCCGCCCCCAACGCCTTGGCTACGGGCAGGGATGAATTCCATGCCTCGATCTGTGCGACCACGGGCCTGTTGGCCCTGGTCAATCGGGAAGAGCTTCAAGGCGTCGTAGCTCACGAAATCTCCCATATCCGCAATCAAGATATTCTCGTTATGACCTTGGTGAGTGTCCTAGTAGGGGGCGTGGCCCTTCTCTCTGATTGGGCGCAACGCTCCTTTTCTTCCTCCCGTTCGCGCGAGAGTGAGGAAGGCAAGAATCTCTGGCTCGCCATCCCGGCGTACTTGCTGATAATATTTTCTCCTTTGATCTCAAGACTGCTGGCCATGGCGGTTTCCCGGCAGAGGGAGTACTTGGCAGATGCCACGGCAGTGGAATACACGCGGAACCCTCTTGGCTTAGCCAAGGCCCTGGAAAAGATTCGTGACGCCGCCATGCCGTTCCAGCTCGCAAGCAGCGGCACCGCCCAACTTTTTTTTGTCAATCCTCTCAGCCGGTCCGTAGATGATCGCGAGGGTGCTCTGGCGGATCTTTTGAGTACGCATCCGCCGATCGCACGTCGGATCATGCTCCTTTACCAGATGGCCGGCATGGCACAAGGGATGAAAGGTTGAAGGATTTTAGATTTTGGATTTTTGATTTTAGATTAAAAGGATTCAATCCAAAATCGGCAATCGTTCGACTGAGCTCACGACGAAGTCTAAAATCCAAAATGGGGCAGGGATAAAGGGGTAGGGGTGAGAGCATGGCGCGATGTCCTCTGTGCGACAGCGAGATGAAAGAAGTTTCGGCCCGGGCCAATCCGGGCACGCTCATCGTCCTCGACCAGTGCGGCAAGTGCGGCGGCATTTGGTGTGATAAGTGGGAGCTTTTCCCGATTGATCCCGAGGAGGCCTCTCGTTTGGATCCGTTGGACGAAAGGCTCCTTCAGAATCCCGTCAAGATAGAAGAGAAGCCTCTCTATTGTCCGAGGTGCGGGGTTCAGCTTCAGGCCTTCCACGATCCTCTTTTGCCGCAGGAGATCCATCTGCAGCGCTGTCCGAGATGCGACGGGATTTGGCTCAATCGAGGGCAGTTCAGCCGCTATAAGCAGTTTCAGAAAAAAACAAGGGAAGAGAAGCTGGACCATGAGGAGGTGATCCGGAAACTAGCTGAGGCCTATCACGATCCAAAGTCTTGGGTAACTACAGGCGTTCGGGGTATCTATGCCTATCCTCATCCTCAAGTGGAGGCTGACCGTTGGGCTTCCAAAGCGCTCAGTGGCGCCTTTAGTCTGATTTTTCAGGCTCTTCTGCGACTGGTTCTGAGTCTTTGAGAGGCCGGTAGAAAGGCTCAGACATTTTGGATCGCTGTCTCTGGAGAATTTCTGCCCGATCGGGCAGAATCGCCGAAAATATCTGCTTAGAATAAACGCCCAATCGTGCTCTAGCAGGGCATATCTGCCCGATTCTTTCCCCTCTAAAAAATAATTCATGCTTTCCAGGCTATCGCTGCCATTTTTTCTTGACAGGGCGTCCCTAACAGTGTTAGCAAGCCCTTGACTGTCAGCCTGCTGTGGAGACTTCGACCGGCAGCAGCTTTGACCCCTAACTTCCTAGAGCCGATCTAAATTCCCCCTCACAGTCCGACTTTTCAGACTACGAGCGCATCGCAAGTGAGAGGACTGAGGTGCTAGAAAGGAGGGAAAGACTAAAATGATTGAATTTTGCTTTTGGTAAGATTTGTTTCCCGGCGGCAAGTGTCCAGAGAGAAATAACTGACTACATACACCGCGCCACCAAAACCGGCGCGTTGAACAAAGGAGCCGAAAAATGAAGACCAATGTATCTATTGTATCTATCCTTCTCCTGGCCCTGACTGTCGCGACTGCCACCCAAGCCCGAGCTCAGGTTGGGTGGAGTTCGATAGCCCGCGGCTGTGTTTATGACACAACGAATCTGGCGAGCATCGCCGTGTTTCAAGGATCGGTCTTTTTCAGCGCCGACGGAAGCGGCCACATCAAGCTGATCTGTCCAGTGCAGGGGATATTCGGAGTTCCGCAGAATTTCGTGAATGACTTAGTGATAACATTCTACAACGACAATGGCTTCGAAGGCGGGGTGGACCACTGCTCAATTGAGGCTCACCTTTTCCGCACGAACCTCAACAATATCGAAGCTGGTGCAGACATTACCACCATCACTACCGCAGGTCGGGCTTTCACGGGCCGGCAAACCCTTGATAGGGGTCTGCCGGAGTTCCTGAATTTCGACACCAGCTACTATTGGGTCGATATTGACATGTTTCGCGATTCGGGTTCCGCGACCTGCCATCCCGAATTTGTCGGAACGTATCTGACGCAAATCATCTTTTAGTCGTTTCACCTGTTGGCCACCGCCTGCGCGTTCGCTTGCTCGGCGCGACGCCGATCGCCTCAGCACAGCGGCTGGCGGCTGGCTCAACACAACGGACTCTGCGGTTGACTGTTGCCGGGTTCGTTCTCCTTATGTGGCTCCAGGCGCAGAGACAGCGTCGGGAGATCGAGCAGCCCGAGCAAGCGGCACAGATCGCGGCTCTGCAAGAACAGGTGACCGAAAACGCCAAGCTCAAGGCGCGGATCGAGGCACTGGAGCAACTAGTGAAAGCTACTCAGACAGCATGGAGTGGACCTACAGAGTAAAAGGGTCAAACAGCGAAGAAGAGGAAGAGGGGGAAAAACCAGTCAGAGTCATTTTTGATTTTTCGAGCTCAATAACAGATAGAAATGGAGGTATTTATGGTGATGCGCAAGATATTTGGTCTTTTGGTTTTGTCTTTTGTTTTACTTTCAACCCTGCCTGTGCGAGCGCAGGTGCAACCAACGTCAGGGGTGATACCGTTTACGGGGACCATCCCAGGTCAGATGGATGGCCCAGTGGCTCTCAGATTTAGACTTTTCCCTGTGGCTAGTGGGGGAGCTCAGTGCTTTGAGGAAACCCAAACAGTTCAGGTAGTGACAGAGGCATTTTCTGTGTTCCTTGGTGATGGGACAGTAGGAGGGATTCCCCCTTCTCCGTGCTTCACAACCAACACATCTCTGTGGATCGCCTTTGCGTTGGATGGGAGTCCGGATGTGGAGATAGGTGGTCGGGCAGGGATCACCTCATCAGGGTATGCCCATTTTGCCCAGACGGTGCAGCAAGGTCCAGGCAGTGGACTGGATGCAGACACACTTCAGGGGCTTGGCCCCACGGCATTTGCTGCGGCGTCTCACACCCACGACGCTAGCCAGATCACCTCTGGGACACTAGCCCTAGCCAGGATCCCACAGGGCCCGGGTAGCGGGCTGGACGCGGACCTGCTTGACGGTTTGGATTCGACGGCATTCGCTCCCGCTTCTGGATCTCCGAACTACGCTCCCGCGTCGGGATCGCCCAACTACGTTGCCAAGGCTGGGGACACGATGACTGGACCCCTCACACTGAGCGGCGATCCGACCGCCGCCCTGGATGCGGCCTCTAAGCAGTACGTGGACAGTGCAAATGCGGTCCAAGACACCGCCATAGCAAGCAGGGTGCGTAAGGCCGGCGATACCATGACTGGCCCTCTAGGTATTGCTCCTAATTCAACTAGTCTTGCCCTGAGAATTGACCAGGGCATAAACGGCGATGGTATTCTAGCATATGTGAATACAACGTCTGGCACGAGAACAGTATTAGCTGCTAATAGTAATGTAGTGGGGCTAAACGTACAGGGAAACGGCAACGTCGGCATCGGGACGACGAGCCCGGGAGCAAAGTTAGCTGTTCATGTGGACTCGGGCATCGGCGTGCTGGGCCGCAGCACCAACGGCACCGGCGTCAGTGGTGTGACTGACAGCTTCTTTTTTCCCGGGGTCCAGGCAACTAGCTATCTGGGTTCAACCGCAAATCTAGGGCTGCGTGTCGATGGCAGGGCTCTGATCACGGGTCACCTAGGCGTTTTTGTAGAAAATCCAAGCAACGCCATCACACTCCCGCCTTTTGCTAATAACGACGGAAGAGGTTTAGCCAATAGGTGGGACACGTACAGTTCAAGGAGATGGAAGACAAACGTCCAAACCATCCAGGGAGCCCTGGAAAAAGTCGAACGTCTACGCGGCGTCTCTTTTGATTGGAAGGAAAACGGTGGGCACGATATCGGCCTGATTGCTGAAGAGGTGGGGGAGGTGGTACCGGAGATCGTGGGTTACGAGGAAAACGGCAAGGATGCAAGGTCCCTGGACTATGCTCGACTTACGGCACTCCTGATAGAAGCGGTCAAAGGGCAGCAATCTCAGATCAGGGAACTGAAGGCGGAGGTAGAGGGACTAAAGGCAAAGCTCAGTGGCGGGCAGCTAGTTTCCATTTCGGAAAGGAATGATCAATAACAGACAGAAAAGGAGGGAATAAAGATGAAGTGCAAAATATTTAGTCTTTTGGTTTTGTGGTTTGTTTTAATGCCGTTGGCCGTGCAGGCGCAAGTGCAACCGACGTCGAGGGTGATACCGTTTACAGGGACAATCCCAGGTCAGCCTGATGGTGCTGTGGACTTGAGACTTAGGCTTTTCCCTGTGGCAAGTGGGGGAACTCAGTGCTTTGAGGAGACGCAGACAGTCCAGGTAACTACACAGACATTTTCCGTGTTCATTGGCGATGCGACTACGGGAGGGATTCCCCCTTCTCCGTGCTTCACAACGAACACATCTCTGTGGGTAGCCTTTGCGTTGGATGGGAGTCCGGATGTGGAGATAGGGGGTCGGGCAGCGATCACTTCATCAGGCTATGCCCATTTTGCCCAGAAGGTGACCGGGCTGGAGCGGGTTCAGGCGAACTCCCCGTTCAACTTTGCCGCTACCAAGACGGTCCAGGCCGACTGTCCGGTCGGGAAGAAGGTCGTGGGCGGTGGCTATACGTTCTTTTTCGGCGGTCCGACGGTCCCGATCCGGATTAACCTACCGACGTTGGACCTCGGCTCCTGGGTGGTCTCCGGAACGAACTTCGACGGCATGAATTGGAGCGTGAGCGCGATCGCCATCTGCGCCGACGCCGTCCAGCCATAGGAGGCCCGTGCCCGTGCGGCGCGATGACGTGGCTCACGCGAGCGCGCGATAGGCCCGGCTGTTTAAGGAGGATATCCGCGACATGGGCGAGGCCAGTGGCGGCCTGCGGCGGCTGCGGCCCGTCACCTTCTACTACAAGCAGGCCCCGTACCGTGACGGTCCGGGGCAGGCCCAGCAGGGCGGGCCACGCCAGCTTCAGTACGGCCTGATCGCCGAGGAGGTGGCGGCGGTGTACCCCGAGCTGGTGGAGTATTCGGACACCGGCGAACCGTTCGGCGTGCGCTATCACCTGCTGGGAGCGATGTTGCTGAACGAGCTGCACAGGCAGGACCGCCAAATCCAGGGGCAAGCGACGCAGATCGCGGCTCTGGAAGCACAGCTTCAAGCGCTCAACGAGCTGGAGAAGAAATCTGTCGAGCTGGACACCAAGACGAAAGAGCTGGATGTGAAGACCAAACTCATTGACGAGCTTAGTCAGCGGATCGAGGCCCTGGAGAGATTGGTGAAAGTAACGCAGACAGCACGGAGTGAGGCTACAGAGTGAAAGGGTCAACAGAAGAAAAGATAAATCTTACTATTTAGCGGGACGGCCGATGTGAGAACTGCCTCGTTACCATGATGTGAAGATGGAAGGAAAGGGCTGTACTATAAACCTCCACCACTATGGCTACCCTAAAAAGAGGGCGATGGCCGCCTAGTGAGTGCTAGCTCCAGGCGAACCGAATACCGAATATAGGCATAAAAAACCAAAAGGGAGAAAATTACTATGAAGAATCTTTGTTTAACTCTAATCGCTATTGTTGCTTTGGTCGTCTGTTCCCCACTTTCGGCTGTCGCAGATACCTGGGGTGACCAAGTCGATCCATCACTCCGGTTTACAGTGCTCCCCGGTTACGCGTCTACGGCCGTTCGGGACAACGAGACAGGGCTCGTATGGGAGCAGTCGCCGGCTACGTTTACGCGAAGCTGGGTTTTCGCGCAGGATTTTTGCAACACGAGGAATGTGGGAAACCGTCTAGGGTGGCGGCTCCCTACGGTCCAGGAGTTAGCGAGCCTGGTGGACCCGACACAGGTTGACCCTTCTCTCCCCGCTCTCCCCGCTGGCCACCCCTTTAGCAATGTGCAGTCGGACCTCTACTGGTCGGCTACTACCGCCTCCTTCTTCGGCGGTACGGGCGACGCGTGGGTCGTCTGCTTCATCGATGGCGACCTGTGCAGCAGCTTCGTCGTCATCAAAGCTAAGAACATCCCCCTCTTAGTCTGGTGTGTGCGCGGCGGACAGGGTGTTAACCCTCAGTGATTTGGTGATTTGGGGTTGGGGCGGGGGCTAAATAATGGCCCGGTATGAGCATCTCCCCATTTATAAAAAGGCCATGGACCTGACGATCTATTTTGAGAAGGTCGTCAGGAACTTTAGCCGTTACCATAAATACACTCTTGGCAGTGAACTTAGGGATCGGAGCCGGGAAGTTGTCGGGTTGATCATCAAGGCCAACTCGACGGTCGAGAAGCTCCCGGCTCTCCTTGAGTTGCGGCAGAAATTGGAGGCGTTGAATGTGCTCCTTCGAATCTCGAAGGAAGTCCGGGCCTTGAACAGTTTCAATTCATATGTGTACGCCGCCAATGACAAAATGACCCACTACCCGTGGATGCTTTGTCTTGCAAAGCGGCTTCGGCTGTACTATAAACCTCCACCGATTTTCCCCTTCGTCCTCTAAGACTTCACCTGCAAGTAGCAGCCCGCCGACACCCATGAGCCCCTCCAGAAAAAGCTCGTATATCTCGCGTGAAATCTCCCCATCTGCTAGCTGCTGCTTTCCCTCTCTCACCAAGACGCCCAATGCTCCGAGGACCATTTCTATGCGTTCTGCAGAGTTCATCTGAGGTGGCCGCGGCGTTAACAGCCCTGCGGACCGGCTTTGAGCAACGGTCCATTATGCCAATACACTGCGGGCTAATATCCTCATACACTGCCGGATTGGCAGCGTTTGTAGGAATGAATGCCCCTTGACAAGTTCTTCGTAAATGCGGGATATTGCTTTCGGTTTTCCTTTTGTCGGATTGACAAGCTTTAGCCTAATACACTGTCGGAACTGCGGGAGAGTCCTATCATCTGAATGTTGAACACGCGAGCGATCAAGGCAAGTTAAGCATCTAGCGAGATTTGGGAGCAGAGGATCGGTGGAACCTGACAAAAGGATTGGTTAGCAGTATGAACAGAAGCGACCCCCTTCGCAAGGTTCAGCCAAGAGCAGTCAGGCACAAGAGAGGCCCGCCTCAGAAAACTGAGCCGCAACGAAACTAAAACGTCTGCGAGAGTCAAACATAAGCTACAGTAAAAGGAGGCACACAATGAAGGTTTTTAGATCATGCGGATTAAAGGCGGCAATGCTTTTGCTGGGTTCCACGGTAGCCTACGCTCAGACACCCGGACAGATCCCAGTGTTTGATCAGCCTGGTACCGGTGTTTGTAATTCGGCAGTGGGTGGTAATAATAATGACTGTATTGATTCGGGTATAAGCGCAAATTCCGGCAACATCTTCATCCCAAATTCCACCGCCGCAACGGGGAACATTCTGAAGGGCGGCGCTCTCTTCCTTCACGATTTCGGCTTCGACAATACCTTCCTCGGCCAAGATGCGGGGAACCTGACGATGACCGGTACCGCCAACACCGCCAGTGGGTCCCGGGCGCTCCAGAACAACACCATCGGAACCGTCAACACCGCCGTTGGGGTCAATGCGCTCCGGGACAACACCACTGGTACGGAGAACACGGCCATTGGGGGCGCTGCGCTCCGGCAGAACATCGGCGGAAGCCGCAACACTGCCATTGGGCGCAGTGCGCTCCGGGACAACACCACCTTGCCCGGCGTGGTCGAAGGCAACAACAACACCGCCATCGGGGCCTTTGCGCTCGCGAGAAACACCCTCGGCTTCAGAAACACCGCCATTGGGGACAGTGCGCTTGCCAACAACACCGAAGGCATCGGCAACATTGCGATTGGGCAGGCTGCCGGAGACCAGGTGACTGGGAACGATAATATTCTTATCGGAAATCCTGGCGTCGGCGGCGAAGGGGGCGCCATTCGAATTGGCGTATCCTTCCACCGATTTTTTTCCGCCCCGATCCTGAACACGCCACTGTCTGGCACGCCGGTGGTGATTAACGGCGCCGGTCTGCTTGGCTTTCAATCATCGTCCAGGCGTTTCAAGGAAGACATTCGGGACATGGGAGAGGCCAGTAGCGCGCTGAGGCGGCTGCGACCCGTTACTTTCTACTACAAGCAGACCGAACAGAGCGGGCCGCGTCAGCTCCAGTACGGTCTCGTCGCCGAGGAAGTGGCGGAGGTGTACCCTGAGCTGGTGGAGTATTCGGAAACGGGCGAACCATTCGCCGTCCGCTATCACTTGCTCGGACCGATGTTGCTGAACGAGGTGCAGCGACAGGACCGCCAGATCCAGGAGCAACGGCGACAGATTCATGAGCAAGCGGCGCAGATTGCTGAGCTTAAGGGACAGGCAGCCGAAAATGCCGACCTCAAGGCCCGGCTAGAGAAGCTGGAGGGAATGGTGAGAAATGTGGCTTACCAGACAGCATGGAGTGGACCTACAGAATAAAAGCGTCGTTTGAAGCCAGATTTCCTTCTCACTAGATTGCGGGGTCTCTATCGCCTGGCCGATAGAGGTCCCGCAATGATATTTTTCTTTCAAGAGGACTCGATAACAGCGACGAGGTCGATCTCGACGAGGGCTCCTCGGGGAAGCTCGGCCACGGCCACGGTGGAGCGCGCCGGCTTCGAGTTACCAAGGTACTGGGCATAGACCTCGTTCATCGCCGAGAAATCTCCCATACTTTTCAGGAACACAGTTGCCTTAACCACTTTGTCCAGAGAAGTGCCCGCCGCTTCCAGGACTCCTTTGAGATTTTCCAATACCTGCCTTGTCTGTGCGGTGATGCCCCCGTCGACGATGTTGCCGGTTTTCGGATCGGTCGGAATCTGTCCGGCGGTGAAAACGAAGCCGTCTACCTTGATTGCCTGTTCGTAGGGGCCGATCGCCTTTGGAGCTCTATCGGTATGCACCGCTTCTCGCTTCATCTCTGCTTCTCCTTCAGCCATGTTGCGGGAATCCTATAATAGGCAACAGGCTACAGGCAACAGGCACAAAGTAAAAAGGCAAAAGGTGAGAAGTAACAAGCACCATCTTATGAATCTGGTGCCTACCGCCTCTTGCCTCCCTTTTTTCTTGCACTGCTTGGGATGTTCGTCATATGATAATTCAAATTGAAAAGTGCCGAACTCGCCTGGGATAAAAGTGTACCGTGACCCTGCTTACAGCCCATAGGATTTTGATCTCGACGGCCGTGGCCTTCTTTTTCGGCTTTGCCCTCTGGGAGCTTCGCAACTACGTCGACACCGGAAACCTGTGGGCCACCTTCCGCAGCGCTCTCTATCTGGCGGCCTCGATCGGCTTCGGAATCTATCTCAAGTCGCTCAAGTATTGGTATAAGTGAAGGCCATGGAAGCTGCCCCTTTCGTCGTGTCTGTCAGTGAAGAGGAAATTCGGCGCGAGCGGCAGAAGGCAAGGGAGTTGCGTTCCAGCCAGTGGTGGAAGAGGCGCTGCTCTTCCGGCCTCTGTTATTATTGCGGCAAAAAAGTCTCTCCCCGCTCTTTGACGATGGACCATATCGTGCCGATCGTCCGCGGCGGCAAAAGCACGAAGGGCAACGTGGTCCCTGCCTGCAAGGAATGCAACACCGCTAAGAAACACAAGCTGCTCATGGAGTGGGAAGACTATACAAAAGGTTGAAGAGATCAAGGGTTGAAGGGGTAAAGAATTTTAGATTTTTGATTGCCGATTTTCGATTCAATCTAAAATCCAAAATCTAAAATCGAAAATGGGTGGGGATAAAGAGTAAGAGGAGTGGCTGACTATGGAGGAGCTGAAAAAATTTATGAAGGGGATGGTGGTGGTGAAGGTCGGGGACATTACGAAAGAGGATGCCGACGCCATCATCAACGCGGCGAACAGCTCGTTAATGGGTGGTGGGGGAGTGGATGGTGCAATTCACCGCGCCGGTGGGCCTGAAATTTTAAAAGAGTGCAAGGAAATCCGCCGCACTCAGTATCCGGACGGGCTGCCCACCGGCCAGGCGGTCATCACCACCGCAGGCAAGATGGCGGCGAGGCATGTAATTCACACGGTGGGGCCGGTTTACGGTCGGGGCGGGAAAGACAAGGCGGAGCTACTCGCGGACTGTTATCGCAATTCCTTAAGTCTCGCTGCGAAAAAGGGGCTGAAGACGGTTGCCTTCCCCGCCATCTCTACAGGCGTCTACGGCTATCCGCTCGAAGAAGCGGCGCAGGTCTCTTCACGCGCCATAGAAAAATTTCTCGGCTCCGACTCTTCCGTTCAGGAAGTCAGGCTGGTTTTTTTCAGCCGAGGAGATGCGGAGACTTTCCTAAAAAACCAAACCTTTAGTTGACATAACGCTGTCTTATCGGATATTGTCCACGCCAAATTGGGGATGCGGGGCCAGCCTGCCTTCTCTGATGGGCGTTTAGGCTCTCGAACGCGGGTGGGCACTGGGCTGGCGGGGCGATTTTGAGTTCTCAGTAGCTGACCCTCAAAAGGAAGTCTCTATCACTTCATTACCAGAACTTGTAGTTGATGCCGAGCCGCACGACATGCTCGTCAAGCGCCGACACCTTGGTCTTCCAAGAATAACCTGCGGCTACGCCGCCAGGCGCTACAAGGGGCGATCTGTAAGTAAGCGGGTCGGGGAAGAATAGAAAGAGATACTCGGCCTTCAGCGACCAATTCTTGACAAAGGCATATTCGAGGCCGGTGCCGACCGCAATGCCGGGCCTTGCGGCGGAGGCCGAACCGACATGACTGGCGTCGTTATACACGCCCAACCCACCCGCGTTGCCGAACTGAGTCACTGTCTTCGAATTGACCCGAGACACGGCCAATCCAGCGGTGCCGTAGATCAGTGTGCTATTCCACACTCCGCCGGCACGCGCTCGAACGGTCGAAAACCAGTCACGCTTTGTCGAGACGCGCTCGGTGTGGGCGGCAATCGTGAAAGCCGGGTTAGCGGATGTAACCGCGGGATAGCTAGCACTAGTCCTCTCCTCGCGACCGGTCCAGTTAAAGTCCGTCTCGATGCCGAACACCGTGGCGGATGCTGCATGCATCCAGTTGCAGCCGATCTGCGGGCCGCCGGTGAACCCCGAATCAGTCGGCGTATAATGATGCGTCACGAGCGCGAGATCGCCCGGCAAGGCACCAGTTCCCGCCGCATTTGGCGGTGCAGACGCACCCGCAGGTGTTCGATAGGTCCCATCCGGTTGCAGGTGCAACTTGTCCCAGGTTAAGGTCCACCCGACGTTGGCGCCGATATAGCAGCCCGCCCAATTTTGAAGTGCAACGACCGGTTCCTCGGCTTGCTTCGCCGCCGGACTTTCGGCGGCTGTCGCTGCCTCAGCAGCAGCCAGAGCGAGCATCGCTACGATCCAGAGAAAGACACGGGTCATACACACCTCCTGTAAGATAGATCAGGACTCAGCCTCTTATTTTCGTGCGACTAGACAGAATTCCGGGGACATAATACAGACAGAATTCCGGGGACATAATACTAATCTCCTCTTGAGGACAAGCTTCAGGGTCGGCTTTCCATTCTAGGCAATCTTGGCAGGGCGACGCCATCCGGTGCTTGGTCGGATAGCGCCGCTAAATCGGTGATTCACGCCACGCGTTTCCAGCAGATTAAAGAGATCACTTTTGACCCTTCCTACAGCTAGCTGATTTAAAAGCCTCGTACTCCAATCGCGGATAGATGTCAAGCCTTATTTTCAGGTCGGGCCGTAGTTGACATAACACGTCATTATCGGATACTCTCCGCCTCAAAAACAAATTCCTATCATTTCATTTTCATTCACTTTTACGGCAACTCGCTCAACAGTTTCCACACCCCGTAGCCGAAAACAGCGAGAATTGCCACTCCTACTATGGTAGCTAATATATCAAGCATTTCTAACCTCCGGCCAGTTTCTTGAGATGCGCCCCAATCTGCCTGTTGAGTCTCCGCAACACGTCGAGAAGTAAAACCACCAATAAGTCGAATCAAACTCGCATGTGTGACCGCAAGGCTCCTCGACACCTGGTCGCTGGGAAAAAATCGGATTCTTCGAACTTGTGGTCCAAAAGCCACCTCCTGCTATTATTCTTACTTTTATTTCCCATACAGGCCCCTGATAAAACCGGAATCCTCCAGCTCTTTCACGAAGCGCAAGTCGACAAAGTCTCTGCCGTTTGCTTGAGCTGCCTTCGGGTTGGTAGGCGCGAGCTCCTGCAGGATCATTTGATAACCTTCAGCAGGAGGATAGGGGGCGTCCGGGATGTAGCGCACGTGCCAGTCCCAGGTTTCCTCAAGGACCTTGCGATCGTTCAGTCGGGAATACTTCTGCATGATTCTCATGGTCTCCTCTTTGTGGGCTTTGAAATAGTGGATCGCCTCCACATAGGCCCTCATGTACCTCCGCACCGTGTCCGGCCGTTCTCTGATGAGTTTTGTCGAGGTGTAGACACCGTTTTGCGGAAAGGGAATCTGGAGCGCCGCCATATCGACGATCATCGGGAAGCCCAGCTTTTCCGCCATCGCCTTGCCTGGTTCTGTCACCACGGTGAAGTTAACAATTCCTTTCTGCAGCGCAACCATCCGGTCAATGGAGCCGCCGATCACCCGGAGGCTGACATCCTTCGCGGGGTCCAGGCCCAATTTCTTCAATCCAACCCGCAGGGCGAATTCCGCGGTCGTCCCGGCAATGTGGTTTCCACCTAGCTTTCCCCTTAAGTCCTCAGGTTTTTTGATGCTGGGTTGCGCGACCAGATAATAGGGCAGGACGTTGACATTGCCCGCGATGGCTACGACATCCCCGCCAGCGAGGCGTGCGCTGGTCAGGCCCGGCCCTCCCCCCTCTCCGATCGGAATTTCTCCTGCCAGGATCGCTTGGATTCCCCGGATGCTGCCTGAAATAAAGATCACCGTGGCATCCAGTCCATGCTTTTCAAAGAGACGGGCCTCTTTGGCCACCCATATCACTGACGAGGAACCAGGGCTGACAGAGATATAGGCAGTGTTGAATTTTTCTGCGGCACTCAGGATCGGTGCAGTGACAAGAAATACAACTCCTACAAAGGAAATCAACGCGACCCTGAGGCGTTTTTTACATCGGATTTTTGTTCGTCCCATAGGTTCCTCCACCGTTTTGTGTAGCTCATGTTAGCACTTCCGGCGAGGGGAGCAAACAAAAAATTGTGGTTTGACAGGGGCTCTTTTGGAGTCTATCTTTTGGTAAGCGAGCGGGGCATGAAAAAAGAAATCGATCTCGTCATGTTCGACCTGGATGGGACGCTGGCAGACACCGGGCAGGACCTGGCGAATGCGATCAACTACGTTCGTTCCTGCCTCGATTTAGAGCCGCTGGACGACCGCTTGGTCTATGATAATGTAGGCCGAGGGGTGGAGCACCTTCTGCGCAGCTCGCTGCCACAAACGTACGACGGCCGATTCCAAGAGGTGATGGAATTATTTCTCCAGCGCTATGAAAGCCACCTGCTTGACACGACCGTCCTTTATCCGAATGTCAGGGAGATCCTGGACTATTTCCAGCAAAAGAAACGGGCAGTCGTCAGCAACAAACTCCACCGCCTCACGGTCTCCGTCCTGAGGGGATTGGGAATCGAGATCTGCTTTGACGCGATTTTGGGTGGCGACAGCGTGTCGCAGAAAAAGCCCGACCCCGGACCTTTAAATCAAGTCCTCAGCGCCTTCGGGGTCAGCCCAAAAAAGGCCCTGATGGTCGGCGATGGCGGCACGGACATCGAAGCGGGAAAAAGGGCCGGAGTTCTTACGTGCGGCGTGACTTACGGACTGGGGAAAGGGGAGGAGATCATCGCCGCAAGACCGGACATCCTCATCGATCATCTCCGTCAGTTGACCGACTACTTTTATTAGAGATGCCAGAAAAGGAGGGAATAGCATGGCCGTTACGATTCCAGAGTCCTATCGAGATCTCTTTACCAAGAAGGCTTTTGCCTATCTGGGCACCGTGATGCCTGACGGCACTCCCCAGGTGACGCCGGTCTGGTGCGACTTCGACGGAACCTATATCCGTGTCAACACCGCGAAGGGACGCGTCAAGGACAGAAACATGCGTCGCAACAAAAACGTGGCGATCACTATCAGCGATCCGGACAACCCCTATCGCTACCTGGCGGTGCGCGGCGAAATCGAGGAGATTACGGAGCAGGGGGCCGACACCCATATCGATCTCTTGGCAAAAAAATATTTGGGAAAAGATAAGTACCCGTTCCGCCGGCCGGGTGAGGTCCGCGTCCTTTACAAAATCCGCCCGGAGAAAGTCTCGATCATGGGCTAGCGCGGTTCTCCCGCTGGCGCAGCGATTTCTTGTGCCTATTGGCAAAATCCGCTATCGTTAATAGCATGAAAGAGGAAGATTTTTTAAAAAAGGTCGGGATTTACTCCCCCTACTTGGCCCAGTTCCTCAACGAAGGGGACGTGCCCAAGATCCTCGAGACGATCCAGGACCTGGAAAAGATCCGGCAGCAGGCGGAGAGGGAAAAGGTCGAATGATCTTTACCCTCTAACGGATCATCAACCGCTCGGCCCGGCCAGAGTAGTTGATGAAGACCGTTTTGAGTTCGGTAAAAAAGTTCAGCCCCTCCTCGGCCATCTCCCGTTCCCCGACGCCGGTAGCCTTGGTTCCGCCGAAGGGCAGCTGCGCCTCGCCGCCGATGGTCGGCTCGTTGACGTGCACCATGCCGGTCTCGACCTCTTCAACGAAATTCATCACCGAGTCAAGATTTTGCGTAAAGATCGAAGTGGTGAGCCCAAACTCGACCCCGTTGGCGAAGCGGAGCGCCTCTTCGAGGCTGTTCGCCGTAGTCACGGACAGCACGGGGCCGAAGATCTCCTCCCGGAAGATGCGCATGGCCGGCGATACGTTGTCGAAGATGGTCGGCTCGACAAAGTAGCCCTTGCTCATAGGGTCCGGCTTTTTGCCGCCGAGCACCAGCCGTGCGCCTTCGCTCCGGCCCAGTTGGATATAGTCCAGGTCGGTCTTCCACTGCTTCTCATCGACGGCCGGCCCCATATCCACGCTCTCGTCCAACCCAGGCCCGATCCTTATCTTTCGGGCGAGCTCGACGAGACGTTCGAGCAGCCCCTCTTTGACCGGCGATAGCGCAATCACACGCGAAGTCGCCGTGCAGCGTTGGCCGGTGGAACCGAATGCCCCCCCATGAATGGCGACCGCCGCTTTGTCCAGATCCGCGTCAGCCATCACGATGACCGCGTTTTTTCCGCCCATCTCGCAAGTCACTTTGGCCCCGCGCGTCGCCGCCTTGGCGTAGAGCGCGCCGCCCACTTCGTTGGAGCCGGTAAAGGATACCGCCCGGATCGCCGGTGAATGGACGATGGCCTCGCCGACGACGGAGCCGGAGCCCACGACCATATTGAAGACGCCGGGAGGCAAACCGGCCTCTTCGTAAATTTCGGTCATGAGCGTCGCCGTCGCCGGGGTCAGCTCGGCCGGCTTGAAGAGCACGGTGTTGCCCGCCACGAGTGCGGGCGCCGATTTCCACACCGGGATGGCCCAGGGAAAATTCCAGGGCGCGATGAGTCCTACGACGCCGAGCGGCCTGCGGATCGTATAGGTGAAGGTGTCGCGCGCCTCCGAAGGGAGCGTCTTGCCGTGCATGCGGAAGCCTTCGCCGGCGTAATATTCCAGGAGCGAAATGCCCTTGAGCACTTCGCCTTTGGCCTCTTTGAGGATCTTGCCTTCTTCGCGTGTCAGCGTACGGGCGATTTCGTCCACCCGCTGCCGGGCAATATTCGCCGCACGCCAGATCACGCGCCCGCGTTCAGGACCCGGAGTTCTTTTCCAATCGCGGAACGCGGCCTGGGCTGCCTCGATGGCGCGTTGGACATCCTCTGGCGTCGCGCTGGGAAACTCCGCCAGCACGTCATCCGGATCCGCGGGATTGATGTTACGCACCAGCCGGTTGGAGCGCGGCTGCACCCATTGGCCGTTGATGTAGGAGCCTGTGTGCATATGGCACCTCCAAAAGAAATATACCTAAGCCCTCAGAACCTTTGCACGGAGGGGTCCCCTTTAAGTCGCTCATAGGCTCTAAGACCCACAGCGACGTCCATGATGCCGATGCCCTGAAGCTTGAAAAGAGTGATCTGTTTTCCGTCGGTTCTCCCGGGCGATTTTCCTAGGAGCAGATCGCCGATCTCATGGACGCGCTCCCATGAGGCCACGCCGTCGCGCACGGCGCGAAAGATGTCGCTCTCGTTGACGCACACCGTCTCTTTCGAGGTGATGTAGAGCGGATCCGAGCGCCCTATAGTGATCTCATCAATCTCCTGGCGCGTCCGGGTCTTATCGCCGTTGGCCATAGAGGTGATGTGCATGCCTTCCTGGAGGGAGTTTCCGTTGAACACAGGCGTGCGGGAGTCGGTTGCCGTAATCACGACATCTGCGTCCTGCAAAGCCTCCTCGGGGCTTTTCGCCGGGCGAATATCGATACTTAGTTTGTGACTCATCTTTTCGGCGAATGCCAGGCGATGCTCCGGTGTGGGACTGAACACATTCGCGCTGCTTATCTCTCTTACAGCGCAGACCGCTTGTAGCTGAGTTTCCGCGTGGACGGCGCTCCCCAGCACCGCCACCCGGCTTGCATCTTTTCGCGCCAGATACTTTGCCCCCAATCCTCCGGCTGCCCCCGTCCTAAGTTCATTGATGCGGCAATCCTGAAAGAGGATCAGCGGCTCGCCGGTTTCCACGCTGTAGAGAATAACAGTCTCGTGATGAATGCGCCGGTCGAGATCGGTCTGGAGATAGGCACCCATGGCTCCTTGAAAGGAACCGGGGAGGAGGCCGAAGATCATCCGGTTCGGGTGGTGGATCCGCCTGCGCGGTAGATCGAAGCCACGTCCCAGGGCCATCTCTTTAAGTGATTCCTCGACCGCCTCGATGATCTCCTCCATCGACAAAATGGTGTCGATGGAGGTTTTTTTAAGAAGCAGCATCTCATTCGAAGGCAAAGGAGGCCTTCTTCGCCCAATCGCTCTTGGGATGCTGGTCCATCAGGCGCTTCCAAATGGCCTTGCGGTCATCAGCCGTGCCTCCCTTGACTCTGTTCTTGCAAACGCCCAGGAAGTAAAGCGCTTCAGGGACGGTTTCGCTTGTGCGATACTGATCCACGTTGGTTTGAAAGTAGCCCGCCGCCGCTGAAAAGTTTTTTTCTTCAAAAGCGGCACGGCCCAGGGCCAGGTTCATGTGCGCGAGAAAATCGTCCGGTGGAAGATAGCCGGTCTCACGGTAGTGCTCCCTGCCGTCGCCGTCCAATACCACAAAGGCGGGAGTCCAGGGCACGCGGTATTTCTCTGTCAGCTCCGGATGATCGTCGGTGTGGATCTTTACAGGCACGAAGTGGTCGTTGATGAAGAGCGCTACCTTGTCTTGTGGATACGTCACGGCATCCATCTTGCGGCAGCCCCCTCACTGCGGGGCATGGCTGAAATCCAGCAGCACACGCTTCTTACTGGCTTTGGCTTCTTTTAAAGAAGTCTCGATCTGTGATTTCCATTCAATTTCCTTTGCCATAGGATTCTCCTTTTCACTTATTTTCTTATTTCCGAACTTACCGCAATCAGATAGAACCGGTCAACCTGATTCCCCTTTGTCGCTCTTGACCTTCTCGTGGTGAAGGGCTAGTTTCGATCCATGAGCTACAAACAGATCATTACCATAGAGCCAGGTAAGCGTGGCGGGAAGCCTTGTATCCGTGGGTTGCGCATAACCGTCTACGATGTGCTTGAGTACCTAGCCTCGGGGATGTCGGAGGACGAGATCCTTCGGGACTTTCCAGACCTCACCCGTGAAGATATTCGAGCCTGCCTTGAGTTTGCTGCGGACCGAGAGCGCAAGATGGTCTCGATTCCCGCAAAGTGAAGCTTCTTTTCGACCAGCCACCCAGTGAACACATAAAACAAAGTACGGAAGGACCTCTCATCGTGACAAAGAGTCGGCGACGCAAGGTTGTTTTGCTCGCCGTCTCTGACGAAGAAGAGCTGGAACGTTTGCTTCTAGCCCACACGCCGCGATTCATGGGTCTCCTAGACAACGCAGAAAAGCGGATCGGGAGGAGTGGCGGGATTGAACACAAGGAGTTTTGGAGGGCCGTGAAGAAAGGGCGACGGTAGTTCTTCTAGCGAAAGATCAACAAGGCTTGCCTGACCCCATTTTCTTTCACTCGCCGTGTTGACTATCAGCAGCACTTTCCCGCGGAACTGGCACAGCGAGACCGGCTCCTCCCGCAGATTCGAGAATTCGTGATCAAGGACAGAGGGACAAGGAGACTCCGCTGCGGTGCTTGGCGCCGGAGAGGCCAATGCTGCGAGCGCGGCGACGATAAGCGCGTAGATCCATGGGGCGAGCATAATTATCCTCCTCCTGTTCCTCTTTTCTACCACAGTTTCACCTCAAAGAACGATCTCGAGGCGCTCATTTCACCCGAGGCGATCGCAAAAGCGGGCACGTACATCGTCACGCTCAAGTGCGAAGGAGAACCGTTCCCCGAGTCCCACCGGGCCCATCTCGTCGTGGCTTTAAGCAATAGCGAGTTGCGTTATCGAGGACACGTGGTCAGGACGCAGGGGGCAGGCTCGAAATCAAAGCGGATCATCAAGCTGAAACGAATGGTGAATGCTCAGGCGGAGAGATTCCGTAGAGATTCCACATCAACATTCAAAACCTGAGCACCAATTTTTCGACCACCCACCGAGAGTTTCCG